>Ga0315279_10010522_pt1 | contig 10864 bp, 8 predicted proteins | sample YL17G06_20_MG_FD_203694 | JGI IMG/M metagenome (GOLD analysis project Ga0315279, IMG submission 203694) | Sediment microbial communities from Yellowstone Lake, YNP, Wyoming, USA - YL17G06_20 | ecosystem: Environmental > Aquatic > Freshwater > Lake > Sediment | place: USA: Wyoming | collected...
CGATCTCCTCCAATGGGATCGGCCGAAAGCCGACGGTCGCGAAGAGGGATGCCTTTGGCTTCAGTCGCAGGTCGCCGTTGGCGGCGTCCAAGAACCCGGGATCGACATCCGCAAAAACGCCGTTTCCGACCATATCCAATGCTTCCGGGCTGCCTGTAGTGATCCGCCCGCAGCGGTAGAACACGTTGCGCCAGATGTGGTTCACCGCCGGCCCCTTGGTAAGCGCAGGCAGGCCGCGGGCCAGGCCCGGATAGCGCGAGTGGTACAAATCGTTCGCGATGAACGTCGCCGGAGGATTGCCCTGGTCGATGATCTTCCATAAACGATGGCCGGAACGCCACCCACCGCTCACGCCCTGTTTGCAGTCGATGAAGAAATTGTTGTCGATGATGTTGTCGCGGCCGGAGTTGATCTGCACGCCGCCGAAGTTGCCGCCCGCCGCCCGCCAGAAGACGTTGCCGTACACCAGCAGCCCGCTGATGGCGTCGTCGAAGCGGATGCCGGCCGAGTCATGCACGCCCTTCCTGGACGTGGCGCCTATCTGGTGGAACAGGTTATGGCGGAACACCACGCCGCGGTAGGTGGGGTTGCCAAACAGCTCCATCGCCCCCTGGTCGTCGGACTCCAGCACCGCGTTGTGGACCTCGTTGTACTCGATGACGTGGTCGTTGCCTTCGATCCGCATTGTGCTGCTGGGGCAGTCGTAGAACAGGTTGTGCGCCACGCGGTTGCCCACGCCCTCCAACTGCACGGCCGGCGTGTAGGTGCGGTCGATGCGGCCGAAGTTGTGGATGCAGCAGTTCTCCACCACGTGCCCGCCCGGTGTCAGCGTCGTGCGGTCGCCGCCGATGATTTCGCTTGCGCGCCGGCCTATCGTGTGAATGTCGCAGCCGAGAAGGATGTTCGACTTCCCGCCGGCGATCGTGATGCCGTTGCCCGCCATCCTGCGGATGGTGCATCCTGCCACGAGGCAGTCGGCCGCGTCCTCCAGCACCACGGCGTTGTCTCGCGACAGATCGAACACCAGGCCCTCGAAACGGACGTGTGAGACGTCCTTCGCCTCGATCATCGGCACAGAGAGCATGCCGATCTCCACTGCGGCCTTCTCCAGGTCAAGCGGAGGCCAGAGGTAGAGCACGCCCGCCTTGCGATCGAGGTACCACTCGCCCGGCCGATCGATCTCCTCTAGCAGGTTGAATGCGTAGTAGATGATCCCCTGACGCGCGTCCATCCCCCCGCCGCCGTAGTTGTACGGATCGGCCATGGCGAGCGTTTTGGCGGCGGTGTCGATCCTGGTTATGCGGATCGTAGCATCTGCCCACAGGTACTTGAAGTACCCGAAGAGCCATACGTCGGGTGCGGCCGTCCAGCGTGCGTGCCGGTCGGACTCGTATCCTAGCACCGAGGGCTTGCCTTCCTTCTTCGAGCCCGGCTCGACAAGCTTCGTCGGCAGGACAAAACCCTCATTCGGCCAGCGTGCGGGCGTCATCGCTGCGCCGTCGACGTACACCTCCAGCGTCGGCGGCGACGGGGGCTGGCCGAATCCGCGCACCTTGAGTTCGCCGTAATCGGCAATCCCCAACGCCTTCAGATTGCACTGCCGAACCTTGCCGCGCGCCTCTTCAGGCAGGCGCGAGAGCACGTCGGGGTCCGTCACCGGCTCAAAGCCGGTGATGTGGGCGCCGCCGTAGAGGACAGCGTCGCCCTTACGCTGAGCACGGTAGACGATCGGGGCGCCGGCCTTGCCGCTGTCGGCTGCGGTGAGGGGGAGCGTTTCGGTGATCCGATACTCTCCAGGCTTGAGGGTGACGGCCACCCCCCCGGCCATCGGCCCCTTGGCAAGAAGTGCCCGAACGGAGTCGCGAGCCTTGGCGAGCGTGGCAAACGGCCGTTCCGCTGTGCCGGGATTGGCATCACTGCCATCCGGGGCAACGAACAGTTCGCGGCCGGGCGCGGGCAAGGGGGAGACCTTCGTGCGCGTCGCCGCGGGATCACGAGCGGGGACCCCTTTGGCTGTGCGGTCGAGTTCGCGTACACATTCCGCTGCCTCGTGGCGGTGCACGTCCGGGTAACCGGCGCAGGCGGCGATGCTCTGGTATTCGGCTCTGGCGGCGGGGGCGTTTGCCTCGGCGAGGTAGCTCTGCGCGATCCGAAGGTGTGCGTAGCTGCGGTAGTGGGTCGGGGCGGCGGCGGCGGAGACTACTTTGCCGCACTGTGCCCGCACGGCCGCGAAATCCTTCTTCGCCCAGGCCGCATTCGCGGCGGTGAATGCCTCCTGGAACGGGGCGGTCTTGGCGACGCCATCGGCGGCGAATATCGGCGCGGCGGCAAGCCAGGTCCAAGCGGCGACGGCGAAGATGCCATGGTTCATGCGGCGATTCCTCTTTTCATCGCCAGAGTGTCCGACTGGTTTATCCGGGATTCCCCGGATGGCTTCCAGCCGACGACCTCCGTCGGCCTTTCTGACGATTCTATCGCCGATCGCGAGATCAGCAAGCATTCGTCCTGCTCGGTTGAGGGGGAATCCGGTCTTAGCTCTTGGGCCTGCCTGCCGGTAGGCGGGTCGTAGGGTTGGCAGAGCCCTAATCATGCCTGTCGGCATTTACGGTCCCGGTGCCAAGGCCACCACCGTCTGCCGCGAAAGACCGAGCCAAGACCTTATATTACCTGTCCGCTTAGCCCTGGTGGGCGGAAAATTAGCCGAACACTCCCGCCGCCGCCGCCGGTTTCATAGAATGTGTGGAATGCGCGTCTGCGCATCCCGGCCGGCGAGCGGCCGGAACGAGACATCCCTGTACGCGAAAGGAACGCCCAATGAGTGAATCAAGCGGGACAGCCGGCGGGCACATCAGCCGACGGCAGATTCTGGCTGCCACGGGTGGCCTGGCAATTGCGGCCGCGACGGGCGCGTCGGCACGGGCAGCGGACGCCCCGGCCGAGCCGAACCAGAAGCCCGGCCCCGGCGAACTGACCTACACGCCCAAGGGCAGGATCAAGCAGTCGGTTTCCAGGTGGTGCTACAAGATGTCCCTGGACGAACTCTGCGCCAAGGGCAAGGCGTTGGGCCTGCTGGGCATCGACCTGCTGAGCCCGGGCCCGGATTTCGACGTCGTCAAGAAGCACGGCATGGTCTGCGCGATGGTCACCAGTTCCGGCATCCACCCCGGCCTCAACGACAAGCCCAATCACGAGAAATGCCTTGCCGCGATTCGCAAGAGCATCGAGGCGGCAGCCGAGGCGGGCTTCCCGAACGTCATCTGCATGTCCGGCAACCGCCGGGCGGGCCTGACCGACGAGGAAGGCCAGGACAACTGCGCCCTGGCCCTCAAGCAGGTCGCCGGCCTGGCTGAGCAGAAGAAGGTCACCCTCTGCATGGAACTGCTGAACTCCAAGCGCAATCACAAGGGCTACATGTGCGACCACACCGCCTGGGGCGTGGGCGTCTGCAAGAAGGTCGGTTCCGAGCGCTTCAAGCTGCTTTACGATATCTACCACATGCAGATCGACGAGGGCGACGTCATCGCCACCATCACGGAGAACAAGGACTACATCGCTCATTATCACACCGCCGGCGTGCCCGGCCGGGAAGAGATCGACGACACCCAGGAGCTTTATTACCCGGCCATTATGCGGGCGATCCTCAAGACGGGCTTCACCGGCTACGTCGCCCACGAGTTCAGACCCAGGCGCGACCCGCTGACGAGCCTGCGCCAGGCGATCGAGATCTGCGACGTGTAAACGTGCAGAAGAAGCGGAAGAAACGGCAAGAAACACGCAATGACTTCCACCGCCAGACACGGATTTTCCCGAGCAGGCGCGGCAGTTGCCGCGTGCGGGGCGCTTTTGTGGGCTATCCAGTCCGCGGTCGCGGCCAAGGGCCCGACGACTCAGCCGGCCTCGACGGCCGCCACAGAGCCCGCGGCCAAGGCCCCGACGACCCAGCCGGCCTCGGCGCCCGCGGCGGAGTCGGCGGAGCCGTGCCCGACGCCGACGACCGTACCCGCCGGCGGGCAGTTCAAGCAGTTCGCGGCCGGCTCGCCCTTCGACGTCGAGTACAAGCCGCCGACGCAGGCCGGCGGCAAGCGGCTATGGGCCTCGTCCTTCATTTGGGCCAAGGCGCCCAGGCTCGAGGTCGAGAAGTGGCTCACCGCCGAGCCGAAAACCGACGGCAAGTTCGTGCTCATCGAGTTCTGGGCCACGTGGTGCCCCCCCTGCCGAAAATCTATCGAACTGCTCAACGACCTGCACAAGAAATTCGGCAAGGACCTGGTCGTCATCGGCATCTCAGACCAGACTCAGGACGCGGTGCGGGCGCTCAAGACGCCGAAGATCGAATACTTCAGCGCCATCGACACGCGGGCGCGCACCAAGAAGGAACTGGGCGTATTCGGCATCCCGCACGTGATAATCGTCGAGCCCGGCGGCAGCGTCGTGTGGGAGGGCTTTCCGCTGCTGAAGGGCTACGAACTCACCGATAAGATCATTGCCAAGATGATCGACATCGGCCGAAAGAGCGGCTCGTTGAAATAGCGGCCGCAAAGACATTAACTGCAGCGAGTACATGAACATGCGGACCACGCGGCGGCGGTTTCCGCGGTGGACGGCAGCAAGGAGGAACTCGCCCTGCCCGACGTGCGGTTGTACGACCTGACGGCCGACATCTCCGAGCGCCGCAACCTCCAGGCCAAGCGGCCCGACGTGACGGCCAGGCTCACCGCCCTGCTCCAGAGTTACGTGGACAACGGCCGAAGCACGCCCGGTGCACCCCGGAAGAACGACCGCGACGTCCGCATCGCCCCGGCCAGACCCAAGGCCCCGATGGGTAGGAACGCCCAAAATTGACGTTCTCCAGCTCCCTGCTGAGTGTGGAGGTTGATCGTCGTGGGAGCATCGCCGGCCGGATATCGTATATCGTCAGCCACGTGCGCCGGATCGCCCGAGTGCATCGGGCATAAAGGTATCTGTCCCCCGCAACCAGTACGTCATGCGAGGCGACCAGCAAATTCCTCGAAGGAATGAGGCGCTTTTGTTGGAGATGGATGAAGAGGTCTCGCGCTTGGGGCAATCAGCGCCGATCCTCCAGAGCGGTTTCCTCGATGGGTCAAAGGAACGCTGGGAGAAAGCAGTCCAGGCGTTGCATGAAATGACGAAGAGCCGTCACTTCTAGGAATGCCGGGGGCAGGTCGAGTTCAGCCCGGCCGGCGCGAACGTGCACGGGTGGCATTGCGGCCGCGGCGGCGTGGCCGCGGCGAATCGTCGGATCATGTCAAACCGCGGCATCGGCGCCGGCGGGAGCTTGCCGTCGGGGCCTTTGGCTCACCCGCGGGCCCTCACAGGTACAGGCGGCCACTTGCCGTTCAGGATGTCTTCGACCCGGCGGCAGATGTCTGCCGAATCGAGGGGCTTGTGCATGAACGCCTGGGCGCCGGCATCGAGCATGGCCTGTTGGGCTTCCTCGCCGGGGTACGCCGTCATCGCCAACACGGCGACGCCGCGAGTCCGCTCGTCGGCCTTGATCCGGCGGCACACCGCGACACCGTCGATGCCGGGCATGTGGAGGTCCAGGATCATCAGGTCAGGATGCTCAGCCATGACCATCAGGCCGGCGACAAAGCCGTCATGGGCGGTGAGTATTCGGCACTCCGGGCGCTTGGCGGCCAAGATCGCGCTGAGCCGCCGGGTCACTTCAGGTTCGTCGTCCACGATCAGGATTGTCGGAACCGCCGGCAGCAGTTCTTGCGGAATTCGGAAGTTCTGCCGCTTGAGGAAGTCGACCAGGTCGTCGAGTTCGACGCGGCGATGCCCGCCCGGCGTCTTGCCCGCCGGCAACTGGCCGGAATCAACCCAATTGGACACCGACTGGTCCGACACGCCGAGCATGCGTGATACCTGCCAGGTCGTCAGCTTCTTGCCCATGCCGTTTCCCTAATTAACAGTCAAAAAAACCCCCCCGCCCATTCAAGCCAAGCCGCCAACCGGCCCGTGCATCAGGGGCGTTACGATTCGCCCCGGGGGCTTCACTTATTGAGCAACCTCCGCACGCGGGCCGGCAGATCATCCGGCCCGAAAGGCCTCCGCGACAGCCTGGCGCTCCGCGCGGCGGCACGTTAGAATAATCAATGGCCAACAGGACACGCAACAATTTCCTAGTCGTTTTTGCTGGATTTCCTGCTGAATGCCTCCGGCATCCCCCACTGCCTGCCAATGGGCGGCAGTATGCCTTCGCCCCCACCGGTCGGCGGCAGGGTTAAACAGAGGAGGTCGGTTTTGTTCCCGTGGGCGGAATCGGTATGATGGGAGCTATGAAACCATTGTCGGCCGGCATTTTGTCTTTCGGCATGACGCTGGCCCTGGGCGCCGCGGGCTTTGTGGTATGGCTCAGCAGTTCCATGGCTTACGAGCTCAAGCCGCGCCTGCCCGGCGCCGACAGGCTTACCAGCCAGCAAGTGCCGGAGAAGATCGGGGGCAAGCTGACGGCCTTTGACGGCAAGCCAATGCCCGACGCGCGCGGAAGCTGGCCGTGCTTCCGCGGCGCACCGCGAGAGGGCATCAGCGACGACTTGACTGCCCTGGCCGATTCCTGGCCCGCCGAGGGGCCGAAGGTCGCCTGGGCAATGAAGGTCGGCGAGGGCCACGCCGGGGTCGCAATCCTACAGGGACGGGTCTTCCTGCACGACTACGACGCCGACAGACGCCAGGAAGTCATCCGCTGCATGTCCCTTGCCGACGGCAGGGACATCTGGCAGTACGCCTACAAGGTGCCGATCAAACGCAACCACGGCGTTTCCCGCACTGTCCCGGCCGTGACGGACCAGTACCTGCTCGCCCTGGGCCCCAAGTGCCACGTAACCTGCCTGGACTCCAACACCGGCCAGCTTCAATGGGCCATCGACATGGTCAGCGAGTACGGCACTAAGGTCCCGCCCTGGTACGCCGGGCAATGCCCGATGATCGACGACGGCAACGCGATCCTCGCCCCGTGCGGCAACGTGACGGATTATGTCGACTCCGCCGGCCGCAACGCCAAACGCGGTAAGGACGTGCTAATGACGGCCATCCGATGCAAACCCGGCCCGGACGGTGCAAGGCAGGTCGCCTGGGAGGTGCCCAACACGGACGGCTGGCAGATGACGCACTCGTCCATCGCCGTGCTGGAGCTGGAAGACTACACGAGGATGTACGTCTACTGCGGCAGCGGCGGACTTGTCGGCGTGCGGGCCGAGGACGGCAAGGTGCTCTTCAAGACGACGGACTGGAAGATCCGCATCGCCAACGTGCCGACGCCGGTGGCGATCCGCGAAGACGGGAAGCTCTTTGGCAAGCTCTTTTTATGCGGCGGCTACGGCGCCGGCAGCATGATACTCCAGGTCCTTAAGGAAGGCGGCGCATACGTGCCGAAGGTGCTCGTCCGCAATCCGCCGGCGGTCTTCGGCTCGCAGCAGCAGACGCCGATCTTCTACAAGAACCACCTGTTCGGCACGCGGGTGGACGAGCAGTTCGTCTGCCTGTCCGCCCAGGGCCAGGTCGTTTGGACCAGCGGGCCCGACAGCAAGTTCGGCAAGGAAGGCGGCAGCTACGTCATCGCCAGCGGCGCCAACGACACGGTCTTCGCCCTCGACGACGACGGCGTGCTGACCATGTTCCGAGCCACGCCGGAATCGTACCAGCAGCTCGGCCGGGCAAAGGTGCTGAGCGGGCACCACAGTTGGGGCCCGATCGCCCTGGCCGACGGATTCCTGATCTGCCGCGACCTGGGGAGCATCGTCTGCCTCGACCTTAGGGCCGGGAAGGAGCGGCAACTGTCGATCACGCCATGACGCAAACTCGCACGACAACTTCGCCGGCCCCGACGGGGCCAGGCCCGGTCAGGTTCATTGCCGCCGTAGGCATCGGGGCGGCAATCGCCGTCGGCATCGGCGTCGGCGCGTACAGCGTGCTGATTGCCCCGCGGCATCAGCCCGCCAACGTGAGCATGGGCGACCTGTCGCGGCTTGGCGGCACGCAGGCGGCGAAGGTCGTCGGGCGGGAGATCGGCCAATTCCGGCCGGGCTTCCAGCGGGCACGGGCCATCGCCGTCGCGCCCGGCGGCGAGATCTACGTCACCGGCGACTTCGCGATTCGCCGCTTCGACGCCGCCGGGAAACAGTTGGCGGAGATAGCCGCCATCGAGCCGCCCGGCGCCGTCGCCGTGGACGCCAACGGCACGGTCTTTACGACTTTCGGCAACAAGGTGTGGGTCTTCAACCGCGACGGCCAGCGCATCGCGACTTGGCCGGCGAGGGAAAACGCCGTGTTCACCAGCATCGCCGTCAGTGGTTCGGCCGTGCTGGTGGCCGACTACGGCGGGCGGTGCGTGCTCCACTACGACCGCGACGGCAAGCTCCTCGGCGTAATCGGCAAGAAGGACGAGGCCCGCAACTGCCCCGGCTTCGTGGTGCCGAGCCCGTACTTCGATCTGGCCGTGGCGCCCGACGGGCTGCTGCGCGTGACAAACCCAGGCCGGCACCAGATCGAGGCGTACACCATCGACGGCGACCGCGGGGCCGCGTGGGGGCGCTTCTCAGCCACCGAACCGGACGGCTTCGTCGGATGCTGCAACCCGGCAAACTTCGCTATCGTGCCTATCCCGAACAAGCCGCACGATTTCGCCGGCTTCGTCACGGCCGAGAAGGGCTTGGCGAGAGTGAAGGTATTCGATGCCGACGGCAAGTTCGTGGGCCTGCTGGCCCCGGCGGACATGTTCGCGCGGCACGACGAGCTGGTTGCGGCGGGCCCGTCGGGCGAGCCATTCGCGGCCTTGGACGTCGCGGCCGGGGCGGACGGGCGAATTTACGTTCTCGACGGCGTCGTCGGGCAGGTGCACGTGTTTGAGTGGAAGGCGAAATGATACGCAGGTTCCTACAACAGAAGCTCACGCGAGGCCGGTTCGTGCGGTCGCTGGGCCGCTACGTGCTGCTGGGCACGCTGGCGACGCTCGCGGCCCGGGTGCTGGGCGTTCGCTGCCGCCGCGGCGCCGCCGGCGGCAGCCAGGCCGGGACGTGCCAATACGACCTGCCCTGCCGCCAGTGCGCCGAACTGCCCGCCTGCGGCCTGGCCAGGGCCGCCGCCACGCGACAGGCAATCAGGAGCGGCAAGCCATGAGCAAGCCGGAAGAAGCACTCACCCGGCGCGACCTGCTCCGCCAAGCCACGCGCGGCGCGTGCGTCGTCGGGCTCGGCGGGATGATCGGCGTCCTGGCCGACCGAAGCGGCGCCGAGCAGATGGTCTGGCAGATCGACCCGCTCAAGTGCAACCAGTGCGGCAAGTGCGCCACCAACTGCGTGCTGGAGATGTCCGCCGTCCGCTGCGTGCACCAGTACGCCATGTGCGGATACTGCGACCTGTGCACCGGATACTTCACGGCCGAGCCCGCCGGACTGAACACCGCCGCGGAGAATCTGCTCTGCCCGACCGGCGCCATCAAGCGCAGCTTCGTGGAAGACCCCTACTACCAGTACAAGATCGAGGAGGAGCTTTGCATCGGCTGCGGGCTCTGCGCCAAGGGCTGCAACGCGTTCGGCAACGGCTCGCTGTTCCTCCAGGTCCGCCACGACCGCTGCCTCAACTGCAACGAGTGCTCGATCGCCGCGGCGTGCCCGACGCAGGCCTTCAGACGCGTGCCGGCAAGCAGGCCCTATATCATGAAACTCCTGAAGGGCGCCGAATGAGCCGACGATCACCCACCCTCGCCCGCGCCGCCATGCCCGCCCCGCCGGCGGCGATTGCGCTGCTGACGCTCCTTGTCGTCGCGGCGCCGGCCTGGGCGCAGTCGCGATTCCCCCCGCCGGAGTTCGAGTCCGGTTACACCCAGCCGACCACCACCACTCCCCCCGGCCGGGCGAGCTGGGCGGATTACCTGGACCTGGCCGTGCTTGCCGGCGGCCTGGCGCTGGCGTCGGTCGCGGCCGTGCGGATCCGCAGGCGATGGCTCATCGTCGCCATCGGCGTGGCGGCGCTGGCATACCTCGGTTTCTACAGGCAGGGGTGCATCTGCCCCATCGGCTCGATCCAGAACGTCGCGATGGCCCTCTTCGGCGCCGGCGGATACGTCATCCCGCTGGCCGTGGCGGCCTTCTTCCTGCTGCCGCTCATCACGGCCCTGTTCTTCGGGCGGAGCTTCTGCGCGGCCGTCTGCCCGCTGGGCGTCACGCAGGACCTGCTTGCGCTCAAGCCCATCCGCGTGCCGATGTGGCTCGAGCACGCCCTCGGCCTGCTGCCGTGGGTGTACCTTTTTGCGGCGGTGCTTTTCGCGGCCACCGGCAGCGCGATGATCATCTGCCGATACGACCCGTTCGTGTCGATCTTCCGCCTGGTCCCGATGGGCAAGATCTTCGAGGGCTTCTCCCGCGCCGACGATTCGCTCAACCCCGCCGCGCTCAGCGGACGGCTCGACGTGCTTATCCTCACCGTAAGCTTCCTGCTGGTCGGCGTGTTCGTCGCCCGCCCGTACTGCCGGTACTTATGCCCGTACGGCGCGCTGCTGGGTCTGCTGTCGCGGTTCTCGGCCAAGCGCGTGACGATCACGCCGGCCGAGTGCATCCAGTGCCGGCTTTGCGAGGACTCCTGCCCCGTCAACGCCATCCGCGCTCCGACGCCGGAGGCCCCCGCGCGGCAGCTCCTGGCGGGCAGGGGCGCGCTGGCGGCGACGCTGGTGCTGCTGCCCGTGCTGATAGCCGCCGGCGGCGCCCTCGGCGGGATGCTCGGGGCGATCATGGCCAGGCTGCACCCGACGGTCGCCCTTGCCGACCGCGTACGCATGGAAGACGCCGGAACCGTCAAGGGCACCACCGACGCCAGCGAGGCGTTCCGCGCTACCGGCAAATCG
>Ga0315279_10010523_pt1 | contig 10863 bp, 9 predicted proteins | sample YL17G06_20_MG_FD_203694 | JGI IMG/M metagenome (GOLD analysis project Ga0315279, IMG submission 203694) | Sediment microbial communities from Yellowstone Lake, YNP, Wyoming, USA - YL17G06_20 | ecosystem: Environmental > Aquatic > Freshwater > Lake > Sediment | place: USA: Wyoming | collected...
AGACCTGGGACGGGAGGAATTATCGGGGTGTTCCCGTAGCCAACGGGGTATACTTTGGGAGGGTCAAGGTGGGGGATAAGACGACTGGGGTGAAGATCGCGGTGATGAGGTAGAGGATCATGAAATTGGGAGCAGGAACATTCCGGGTTGTACAAAGAATGGGAGCAGGTCAGGCGTAGCTCGGTATCTGGTACGTTTCACTTCTCCGGGAAGCAGAGGGTATTCCTCACCGTCGCCTTGTCCTAAACCCTTTCCAATCCCTATCCTTCACCTTACAATTTGATTTTCTTTATCATTTTGCTTGCATTTTACCTGTCTTTTAGATATAATAAAATAATCAACAGTCAAGGGGACGTTCGAAAATACTGATGGAAAAAGAGCAGGAAGAAAAAGGCCACGAGTTCATTCCCGAGTCCTCCGAGTCAGTTCCAGAGGTTTCGCTTGAAACTCCTCAGGAGGTTTCTCCCTTACCTTCCAAACCGTTCCAGGAGGTATCTCTGGATACCCCTCAAGAGGTTCCTCCTTTACCTTCCAAACCCTTCCAGGAGATATCCTTGGAGGCACCTCAAGAGGTTACCCCTTTAGTTTCTGAGCCGGTCCCGGAGGTATCCTTGGATAGTCCTCAAGAGGTTCCTCCTTTACCTTTCAAACCCTTCCAGGAGATATCCTTGGAGGCACCTCAAGAGGTTACCCCTTTAGTTTCTGAAACGGTCCCGGAGGTATCCCTGGAAACCCCTCAAGAGATTTTCCCCGTACCTTCCGAGCCCGTTCCGGAAGTCTCCCCGGAATCCGAGCTTCCCGAGGAGCAACCTCTTCCCCCTTCTTCCCAGGAAAAGCATGTCATTATGGTCGTAGACGACGAGGACCTCATTCGTGACGTGGTGATCGAGATCCTAACGGATGTCGGATACGAGGTGGTCGGGGTTGGGAACGGCCAGCTGGCCCTGAGCAAGATCTACACCTATTCCGGCTGGGGACCGAGCGGGTTTCCGGACCTGATCATCTCGGATGTGATGATGCCACAGATGGACGGCTTCGAGCTCTGCAAACGGATCAAGATCCATCCCGATCTGAAGAAGATCCCGTTTATTTTCCTGACCGTGAAAAATGATACCCTGTCCCGGGCCCAGGGGTTCGTCCTCGGATGCCAGCGCTACATCGTCAAGCCCTTCAACCGTAAGGGTTTGATCAAGGCCGTGAACGAGCGCCTGGTGGATGCCGCACAGACGCGGGCCCTTTTAGCGGAGCACACTCAATCCTTAGAGGAGGGAGAGATCGCTCAGATCGCCGTCCTTTCGCTCGTGGACCTATTTCTGATCGGAGAGTGGTCCGGCTCCCTCACGGTAAAGGGACTGGCCGGGGAGGGGCGTGTAGAATTCAAAAATGGGGAAGTCGTGGCCGTCCGTTGGGGCGACCTGCAGGCTGAAAAAGCCCTGTCCTATATTCTCGCCCAAGTGGAGGGAACGTTCCGGGTCGAAAAAACTAATTAAAAATCCCCCCCTCGCAACGCTTCGCATATCATGCCGTTTAATGGATACCCTTAAACGGTTTTTTATTTTACCTATTGATTATTTTAAGCAAGTCATATATAATTAATAGGTTGAAAGGAATGATCTTGTGGGCTGAAGCGTTCAAGTTTCGGCCTCTTGTTTTAAGGATAATTACCTTTGAACCCTCGAACCCTTGGTCCCAGAAAGGTCTTGGCCGCCCTGAGCGGGGGGGTGGACAGTTCCGTGGCTGCCGCGCTCCTCGTAGAGCAGGGAGTGGAGGTCATCGGAGCGACCATGAAGCTCTTCTGCTACTCCGATACCCCTGCGGTAGAGACAAGCTGTTGCTCCTTGGAGGCGATCGAGGGAGCCAAAGGCGTTTGCTCCAAGCTGAACATCCCTCACTATGTTCTGGACATGACCCGCGAGTTTGAGGAGAGCGTCATCCGGGATTTCATCGCGGAATATAGCCGGGGTCGGACCCCCAATCCTTGCGTGGTCTGCAACACGAAGGTCAAATTCGGCTCTCTCTTGGGCAGAGCCGAAGGCTTAGGGTGCGACGCCGTGGCCACGGGTCATTACGCCAAAGTGGTCTATGAAGGGGGAAGGCTCAGGCTTCTCAAGGGCAAGGACCCCGGCAAGGACCAGTCCTATGCCCTTTGGGGATTAACCCAGGACACATTGTCCAAGAGCTTGTTTCCTCTCGGTGACTTCACCAAGGAAGACGTCAGAGCCAAGGCCAGGGGTCTCGGCCTGCGCAATGCGGATAAACCCGAGAGCCAGGAGATCTGCTTTGTTCCGGATGGAAACTATGCTGCTTTCGTCGCCGAGCGCACGGGGGACGTGGCTGGGGATATCGTCGATGGATCCGGTCGCCCTTTAGGAAGGCATTCCGGCATCGCCCGGTTCACGATTGGTCAAAGAAGCGGACTGGGCATCTCCCTGGGCCATCCGATCTACGTAACGGCGATCAATGCCCGGCGGCAAGAGGTCAGGGTGGGGAAGGACGATGAGCTTTATCAAAAGGCCTTTTCAGCGCGCAGCGTTAATTGGATTTCCGGCCAAGCCCCGCAGGGTCGGGTGCGGGCCTTATGCAAGATCCGGTATAACCATGAAGGAGAAATGGGAACCTTTTGCCTTGAAGCGGGAAATTTAAACGTGACCTTAGATTATCCGGTGCGGGCGATTACTCCCGGGCAATCCGTGGTCTTCTACTCCCAGGAAGAAGTCCTGGGAGGCGGGATCATCGCGGACGCAGAGGAAGGGACATGAAACGCATTACGTTCGTCGCCGGCCTCCTCGTTCTGGCCTGGGTTTCTCTGGGCTATTCGGCCTGGCCGAAATGCGAGGTTAACAAGAATTTCTTTGTGGAGGCCAACGGGGAGTGGTTGGATAGCCACGTCTTCACGTATACCGTGCTTCCTGGGGAGTCTGTCAACCTCCGGGTTTACGTTCCGGAGGAGGTCATCGAGGCCACGGTCAAGGACCTCAAGGTCCACGCCTACTATCGTACTCCCCCCGGCCAAGACAGCACCAGCCGCTGGAAGATGCGGGAGTTCACCTGGAAGGCGCCCCTTGCTCCCGGGCTTTATCCCTTGACCGACAAAGAGCTGCTGGGCGCAGATGTCAAAAGCGACCCCCAACACCGCGTAAACCTGATCGTCCTGGTGCTCTCGGACAGCCTTCAGGATGGCTGGCTGGAGGACTTCTACATTGGAAACTACCCCCAGAGCAAGCATGGATATGAGGTCCCCAGAGGGTTCATCGAAGTGACCAAAGAGAACAAAGAGACCTACATCTCCGAGCACTTCAAGCTAGGGGACTTCCTGTGCAAGACCAGCAAGTCCCTTCCCACGTTCGAGGCCTTGGATATGCGCCTGGTGCAGAAACTCGAGATCCTGATTCAAAAGCTCTCCTCTGAGGGCTATGCCTGCACGGGCCTTCGGATCTTCTCCGGGTTTCGGACCCCCACCTATAACCGTTCCCGGAGAGCCGCCCGCGAGAGTCAGCATATGTACGGCGGGGCTTCGGATATCGTGGTGGACGAGGACGGAGACGGGCGGATGGATGACCTGGACCGGGATGGCAAGGTGACCCGCAAGGACGCGGATCTCCTGGCCAAGGAGGCCTTGGCTCTGAACGATGTAGGGATCTTCGTGGGCGGGTACGCCTCCTACGGCGGACGCAGGAATAGGGGGGCCTTTGTTCATGTGGACATTCGCGGCCAGTCCGTCACGTGGAAGGGCGGCGGCCGGCGCCACTACCACCGACATCCTCACCACGTTCGGCGGGCCTCGGCCCATCGGCGACATAGAAGAAGATGATGGGAATCGTTAACTTTCCGTTTGGGATGATTAGTTCACCATGGAAATCGAGCTGAATTTTCGCGGGCTTGGGCTTATCCTGATAGTTCTGCTCCTCATCGTTGGGGCTTTTCTGGGGGTCAGGGCCCTGGCCACCATTCGGTTTCTGAACCACCAGTGTAACGTGGAACGACAGAAACGGGAGGAACTCGCGCTGCTCGTCCAGCGTCTCCAGGAGGAGAAGGAGGCCATGAAGCTGGATGATTTTTACATGGTCATCGACCGCGCCCAGAACCAGTTTGTGATCCGCAAGCGCGACAAGCTCATCAAGGAGGGCCCCTGCGCCTCGGGCCGTGGAGAGCGCTGGTTCAAGGATGTCTGGGGGCACCTGAAGCGCTGGGACTTCGACACCCCCACCGGGGAGCGGAGAATCCTGGCCGTGGAGGCCAATCCCCGATGGAACCGCCCGGACTGGGACTGGCTGGAGCGGGGGAAGAAACCCCCCAAGCCTGAGGATATGATTGAGATCTCCAACTCGCTCAGCCCGGCCGCGGCCATGGCCTTCTACCGCAGCCTCTCCAAGGAGGAGCGCGAGCGTGTACGCAGCGTGCCCGGGCACCTCGGTGCCTGGAAGCTCTCGATGGGGGACGGCTACTACATCCATGCCGGGAACCTCGCAGGAGGCCACGTCAGCCACGGCTGCGTCCGGGTCACCCCCCAGGACCTCACGGTGATCCAAGAACTCATCAAGGTCGGCAGCTCGGTATTCATCTATTAAGGGCGTAGAACAAAAATATTTTTTAAAGGGGTCCTGGCGAGCGAAGCGAAGCAATCACAACCTATCCGCCTCTCTCTCCGCATCTGGATACCCGCTCTGAAGAATCCAGCATTCTAAAATTCAAAAGCAACACGTGATGGTTGATCCCAAAATCTTCAAGGCCTACGACGTGCGCGGGGTCGTCCCCGATGAGTTCAACGAGGAGACCGCTCGCCTGATCGGCCGCGGATTTGCGGAATTTCTAAAGCCCAACGAGGTAACCGTAGGTCGGGATATGCGCCTCTCCTCGCCCGCGATTCACCAGGCCGTTCTCCAGGGTCTCGTGGAACAGGGTGCGGATGTCGTGGACGTTGGCCTGGTCAGCACGGACGGACTTTACTTCGCCGTGGGAAAGTTCGGATTTGATGCCGGGGTCATGATCACGGCATCACACAACCCCCCGCAATATAACGGGCTGAAACTGTGCCGCCGCGAGGCCGTGCCCCTTTCCGGGGACCAGGGCCTGAAAGAAATCCAAGACATCCTTTCCCGCCAGGTCTTCTCCGAGGCTCCCCGAAAGGGAAAGGTTAGGAAAAAGGACATCTCTAAAGCTTATGTAGAACATGTACTTACGTTCATTAACCCTAGTAATATCAATCGCTTCAAGATTGTCATTGACGCCGGAAATGGAATGGCTGGAAAGACTGTTCCGGAGGTTATGAAACAGCTACCCTGTAAGCTCGTTCCGATGTATTTTGAACTGGACGGCTCCTTTCCGAATCACCTGGCCAGCCCGATCGAACCTGAGAACATCGCGGGATTGCGGCGACGGGTGCTCGAGGAAAAAGCCGACCTAGGCGCGGCCTTTGATGGAGATGCGGACCGCATGTTTTTGGTGGATGAAAAGGCGAATCCTCTGGGCGGGGACATGGTCACGGCCCTGGTGGCTAAGAACCTTCTCTCCAAGGAGAAGGGGGCAACCATTCTTTACAACCTGATCTGCTCCAAGGCGGTCCCGGAGACGATCGTCAAATGCGGAGGCCGAGCCATCCGCACCCGGGTGGGACACGCCCTGATCAAGCCCCTGATGCGTAAGGAAAATGCCGTCTTCGGCGGAGAGCATTCCGGCCACTTTTACTTCCGCAACAATTGGTTTGCGGACTCCGGGCTCATCGCCCTTTTGGTCTGCCTGGAGCTTTTTTCCGAGGAGGGGAAGCCAGTCTCGGAACTGGTGGCCTCCATCGATCATTATTTCCGCTCCGGGGAAATAAACACCAAAGTCGAGGACATCCCGCGCAAACTCCTGGAGCTGGAGCACGCCTACGCCACGGGCCGGATCGACAAAATGGACGGGATCACGATCAATTATGGCGACTGGTGGTTCAACGTCCGCCCCTCCAACACCGAACCCTTGTTGCGCCTGAACCTCGAGGCGACATCCAAAAGCCTGATGGAGGAGAAGCGCGACGAGGTTCTGAGGCTGATCCGTGGCCAGGCCTGAACCCTTAGCCCTCTTGCCACCCGAACCCAAAACTCAGATCATCTGCACCCTGGGCCCGGCCAGCGACCCTTCCGCGGTCCTGAGGAAGATGTTCTTCGAGGGCATGGACGTGGCCCGGTTGAATTTTTCACATGGCACCCACTCGGAGCATCAGGCCCGGATTGCCCGGATCAGGCGCTACAATGCAGCCGCTCCGAAGCCCATTCGGATTTTACAGGATTTGGAAGGCTACCGCATCCGGATCGGGAAACTCCCCGGGCCCGGGATTGCTCTAAGGAAAGGAGCGTCGGTCCGACTGACCAATCGGAAGGCGCGGAGCGGGGCCCTCCCGTTCGATTACCCCGGGCTCTTAAGCGATATCAAGCCCGGCTCATTCCTTTACATCGACGACGGAAACATCGCCCTTGAGGTCAAAGCCCGGACGAAAGAGATCCTGGACGCCGAGGTCATCATTCCCGGTACCGTTAAATCCCATAAAGGGGTCAACATCCCGGATCTCTCGTTCCGGATGCGGGGGGTGACCGAAAAGGACCGCGGGGACATCGAGTTCGGGATCCGTCACCGGGTGGATTTCATCGCCCAGTCTTTTGTGCGGGACAGGGAAGATGTTCTCGCCATCAAAGCCCTGGTCAAAAGCCGGCTCCCCTCTTGCCGCGTCATTGCAAAGATCGAGAACCGCCAGGGGATTCGCAATATCGACGAGATCATCGAAGTCTCCGATGGGATCATGATTGCCCGCGGGGATATGGGGGTCTCGGTGCCGATTTACGAAATCCCCATCATCCAGAAGATGATCATCCGGAAGTGCAACCAGCGGAAGAAGTTCGTGATTACGGCCACGCAGATGCTGGAGAGCATGGTCGAGCATCACCGGCCGACCCGGGCCGAGGTCACGGACGTCGCCAATGCCATCCTGGACGGCTCGGATTACGTCATGCTTTCCGAGGAGACGGCGATGGGCAAAAACCCGGTGGAGGCGGTGCGGATGATGAATCAGATCATCGCCTTTACGGAGGGATTCATCCACGGCCGGAGGAGGAAGAGGATCTCCATCCCCAGCCATTTCCTTCCCCGGAAAAGGCCGGTAGGATGGCGGTGATCCCGGGCGGCTCGGCGTTTCCGGCCAGGGCCTTCGCTGAGCTCCCAAAGCTTTCCGGCCTCGGTCGGCTCCCGGCCGGGGCTTTTCCTTCGACAGGATCGCTTAAGCTGGACTCGGCCTGCAAGGCGTTAGACTTAGCATTTGCTCCCGATGCCAGAAAAAGAAAAGAGAGTTCCTAGGTTCAGAAGGGGAGAGGTTCCGATACAAAGCGAACTTGGAAAGGAAACTACGGTCACCCTGGAATTGCCCGCATGATCCGGGTCATTACCTTCGATCTATGGCAAACCTTGATCTCCGAGAATCCTGGGGATGAGGAGAAGAGGCGGAGCATCCGATTTGAGAGGATGCTCGCCCTTTTAAAGGGGCTGGGATCCGAGTCTACCCTGGAGGCCCTGCAACAGGGTTACCATGCCTGCGGGGAATGGCTCAAGGAGGTCTGGAAACAAGACCGGGACGTCTCCACGCGTGACCAAGTGCAGTTCGTGATCGATCAGTTGGATGCGGGGCTCAGGCTCACTAGGCCGGAGTGGGCGCGATTGGAGGAGGCCTATGTGAGCCCGATCAGGGACCTCCCTCCGGTCGTCCTTCCCGGGGCCAGGGAGACCCTAACCTCTCTGACCGCAGCGGGTTATCGCCTTGGGCTCATCTGCAATACCGGCAGGACTCCCGGTCAGGTGCTGCGGCCGCTCCTCGGTAGGTTGGGCCTGGAACACGCCTTCCAGGCCATGGCTTTTTCGGATGAGCTGGGAATCCGTAAACCCGACCCGGTGATATTTTGCAGAGTCATGAAACAGTTAAAGGCCAATCCCGGGGAGGCGGTGCACGTGGGCGATATCGCGGAGACAGATGTGGCCGGAGCAAAGCGGGCCGGAATGATGGCCCTTCATCTGGTAAGGAACGGGAGCGGGGGAAGCCTTGAAGCGGATGGAATCATCGAGGGCGTTGGGGAGGTCCCGGAATGGGTAAAGGGGCGATGAAGAAGCATATTCTGAGATGAAGTGGGGGGGGGGGGGGATCCTCTCTGAGATTTAGCGGATGAAAAGCATGGGATAAAGAGGGATAATGGTCTGAGGTCCGCTAAACGAAGCGGAAGTTCTCTTTTCGACAAGTTTAACATGATAAAAAAATCTTCCCCCTCTCTACTGAGAGAGGGTGAATCAAACGGAAAAAGGCTCTCTTTCTACGGGGAACAGACTCTCGTCGCCGTATAAACGTTACTGCACTTTCACGACCCTCACCGGTTTAGCGTCCTTCCCCGCAGGTTTCAGAAAATACACCCCTGGCTTCAGGTCCCACCCGACCCGGTTTCCCTTGTAGCTTCCCACCCTCCTCCCTGCGATGTCATAGGCTACAAACGCCTCGTTCTCGTATCCGGGGATGACCGCAAATAGGAGGAAGGGATTGGGCAGGGCTTTGAACTGTCCAACCGTCTCACTGACTAAACGTTCAATCGGTTGTTGTTCCACTCCGATCCCCCCGTTCGTGGTCTTCAGAATAGTGCCGTTGAGACCCACGGCATACCCGGTCAAGGTATCCACAGGAAAGTGGACGGAACAGAGGGAATTCGGCGTTCCCGAAATCTGGCTCACCCAGTTTGCTCCCCCATCCGTCGTCTTGAGAATGGTGCCGGAGAACCCTACGGCATATCCGGTCAGGGCATCCACGGGAAAGTGGACGGACTGAAGGCCATTCGGCGTCCACGAGGTCTGGTTCACCCAGCTCGCTCCACCATCTGTGGTCTTCAGGATGGTGCCGTTCGCACCCATGGTATACCCGGTCTGGGCATCTACCGGAAACTGGACGGACATAAGGTAACTCGACGTTCCCGAGTACAGGCTATCCCAGCTTGCTCCCCCGTTCGTGGTCTTCAGGATGGTGCCGGTTCTGCTATTACCCCCCACCGCATACCCGGTTAAGGCATCCATGGGAAAGTGCACTGAATAAAGGTTAAAAAACGTTCCTGAGGTCTGCTTCACCCAGTTCGTCCCCCCGTCCGTGGTCGCGAGGATGGTGCCAAAATTACCTACCGCATACCCGGTTTGAGCATTCACTGGAAAGTAGACGGACTGAAGGAAATTCGTCACTCCGGAGGTCTGGCTGACCCAGGTTGTCCCCCCGTTCGTGGTCTTCAGAATGGTGTCGGCCATGTCTCCTACTACATCCCCGGTCAGAGCATCTACCGGAAAGTACAAGGACATAAGTGTATTGCTCGTCACGGGGGTCTGGCTCACCCAATTCGTCCCCCCGTTCGTGGTCTTCAGGATGGTGCCGTTAGCCCCCACCGCATACCCGGTCTGGGCATCCATCGGAAAGTGGACGGCCCGAAGGTCATTGATCGTCCCCGAAATCTGGCTCACCCACCCAACCGCAGAAAGGGACGGGGGGAAGAGAAGCAAGGCAAGGGGGAGAAGAACGTTAAAGCTTTTGAAGTTTTTGGGCATAGAATACATCACAGCCTCCTTTTCGGTTCGGGTTTACGCTTCATTCCGAACATTGCATATATCATATAAAATGTATTGTATAATAATCCGTTTGAAAAGTCAATAGGAAAGGGAGGAATAAATAAAAGCAGTTTCTCAAATTGCCGTACTTGACTTTGTAACTTTATTTCCAGTATCATATTATAAACTTCCACAACAAGGGAGGGCATAGATGAAGAAAATTGTCGGGGTCTTGGCCATAGTCTCGGCCGGATGTTTCTGGGCAGGGGCGGTTTGGGCTCAGTTCAATTTTACCTCCGAGGCCGATGTGAAGAGCCTTTTGGATCAGATTACGCCACCCCTGATTTTAACCATTTCCGGGGGGCCCCTGTCTACGGCCAACACCCTTGGCGGTCTGCCCCACTTTCGTGTGGGGGGCGGAGTTCAGCTTCTGTCCGTGAACTACCATGATCCCGGCAAGGCCCTGAACGACACCGCACACCTTTTCATTCCCTCCCTGGCCTTCCAGGGCCGGGTAGGCGTCTTTCCGGGCATTCGGGTGACCCCCGGGGTGGGGGGCATCTTGGCTGTGGACGGGATCTACCGTCTGGGGTACTTCCCGATCAAACAGCTGGACAACCCCAAGTATTACAGCGTCGGGGCGCGGGTGGGCCTCCTCCGGGACAGGGGGTTCGTGCCGGCCCTATCGGGGAGCGTGATGTACTCCACATTTGTAAAACAACTGGAATTCTCCAATAATATGACCATCGGCGGGATCACCTATCCGGTGTACAGTATCTTGGATTATAAAATGAGCATCGTCTCCTACCGGGCGGACTTCAGCAAGCGCCTGGCCTTGTTTGCGCCCTTTGTGGGATTGGGCCTTGACGATTTCAATGCCACGGCGAGGTTCAATTACCGGGATTCCTCGGGGACGATCCAAGGGGGACGGACCTGGCTCTACAAGAAGATGATCAAGCGCTCCTACTACGGGGTGCAGTTCGGCGGGGCAGGGTTCGCCACAACCTTGGAGTTGGGCTCGGCCGAGGGCGGGTACTTCCACTTCGCAGCCGGGATGTCCGTCGGCTTCTAAGTTTTTGCTCAGCATTCAAAGGGGTGGCCTTTAGGGTCACCCCTTTTTGTTTTCATTTGCAATTTAAAATGATCACTTCACGAGTTCAACAATGAAGTGCAACACTTGGGATAGCGAGGAAAGATGTGGTATCCTAAGTGGTTATGCACAGAGACTACCAGCAGTTAAGCTTAGAGGAGCGTGACCAGATCGCCGTGATGTTC
>Ga0315279_10010524_pt1 | contig 10863 bp, 9 predicted proteins | sample YL17G06_20_MG_FD_203694 | JGI IMG/M metagenome (GOLD analysis project Ga0315279, IMG submission 203694) | Sediment microbial communities from Yellowstone Lake, YNP, Wyoming, USA - YL17G06_20 | ecosystem: Environmental > Aquatic > Freshwater > Lake > Sediment | place: USA: Wyoming | collected...
CGGCCACGTGTATCCCGGACTCATGCGAGAATGCGTTATCCCCTACCAGCGGCTGATTCCTCGAGATAGGGCATTTTGAGAGGCTTGCCACCATTTCGGAAAGGCTCTTGAGTTTCGTGCAATCGATTCCGAGGTCATGATCGTAGAGGAATTTCATCGAGGCCACGAACTGCTCGAGGGGGACGTTTCCTGCCCTCTCACCAATGCCGTTGACGGTCGTGGTGACCGCCATCGCCCCGCTCTTCACGGCCGCGATGGCGTTCGCCAGTGCGAATCCGAAGTCGTTGTGTAAATGAATCGAGATAGGAGTGCGCACCTCCGCTGCAACTCTCGTCACCAAGTATGATATTGCTTCGGGGGAGGCGCATCCGACGGTGTCGGTAATCCCTAGTCTGATCGCGCCTGCCTTCTCTGCCTCCTCGAAGAAATGCAGAAGGAACTCAAGGTCGGTTCTAGTGCTGTCTTCTGAGCTTATGCTCGCTCTCACTCCCCTCTCTCTGCAATACTCCACGGCTTCGACTGACTTGGACAGGATTTCCTCCCTGCTCTTCTTCAGTTTGTATTTGAGGTGAATGTCCGAAGTTGCGACGAAAAGCAGAACGATATCGACCCCGCTTTCGACAGCAGCATCGATATCGTTCTTTGTGATCCTGGAAAGAGCCAGTATGTCTGCAGAGAGACCGAGGCAAGTGATCTCCTTTATCGTCTTGAACTCGCCCTCTGACACCGCTGGGAAACCTGCCTCTATCTGATGGACCTTCGCCTCATCGAGGAGTCTTGCGATCGCGATCTTCTGCTCCAGACTGAAGGCGATGCCCGGCATCTGCTCGCCGTCCCTCAGAGTCGAATCGTAGACGATCACATTCTGAAGGTCAAGGCGCGGGTTGTAAGGGCTGAGGGCAATGAAATCCATCGCATCGTGTATTCTCCGTTTTGATTCTTTAATCTTCCATCGATTGCTTCGAGAAGCACGGGCGAAATCGCGTCATGACAACGATTTTCGGTTCATCACCACGTCTTTCGGTGGGATTCTTAGATGCGATCATTTCGGGCTCGGAGAGCGAGCTGAGGAGAAATGCCGAATAGGAAGAGAGATGAACATTCAATACGGGACGCATTGGTCGGAGGTCGTGTCAACCGATAGGGATGAGAAGAACCCGGACTTCATTCAAGTAGCACATGGTAAGATGGTCACGAACATCTCTCTTCGGCTCTTCAAGGGGAGATCGTCAGCAATCGACCAATCTCAAGCAGATGAGTTCAAGCAGAAACTCTCAGGCAGATATCCTTGGCTTTCCTCGGATGCGACAAGGGGCATCATGGCAGAGGCAGGACGGGTCCGTGCGGAGCAGATAGACAAGGAGGAGACTCCGGTTCAGAAGAGAAGGGAGCTTGTATCCGCCGGAAGATATGGCGAGGCCGTTGGAAGTCTCGACAAGCACCTTAGGGATCATCCTGATGATTTCAACGCTTGGCAGGTCAGAGGGGAGGCCTTGTACAAGGATGGAAGATCTGAGGAGGGGTATCTTCCTATTTCGCTCGCACTGGAGAAACGGAAGGAAGTCAAACGGGGCTAGACGTGTTCTGACCGAACAATACTCGCACCGCCTCGGCTACTTCTTTCACTGTTGCACCCCAAGGAACGACAGCAGTCCGCCCATCCAGCTCGTATCTTTCTTTGACCTTGCAGCATTTCACGATCCTTGGGAGCCCGTCCTTCGGCGCAAGATCTCTGGGACACATGTTGATCCGTCCAATTCTCTTCCTGTACACAGATTCGAAAATCCTTCCTGAGAGGTCGCATCCGACGAGGGTGCATTCCTCCTTGATTTCAGGCGTCTCATCGAGGAAGTAGATCGATTTATTGGAGGTGATTCCCGAAGCTCTGCAGGGAAAGATGATGCCTGGTGTATTTGCACTCCTGGCGAGCTGGTTCAAGTCGATGTTCTCGACTATCGGGACGATTGAAGATTCGAACAGGATGGATCCGAGTGCCTTTTCCACAAGGACCGCGAGCTTCGAGGGATAAGGTGGCACGACGTCAAACACTCTGAGTTCCAGTCCGCTTTCATCCTTAATAAACGAGACGTGATTGAACATCCCCGACACCACGACGGTCTTCCCTCCGTGCTCTCGGCTCAGTCTCGTCATGTGTGATGCGTTGAGAACGTCGATCGTCTGGTCCTCAACATAGATAGTCTCCGAGGGAAGTGAGATGAACTCAAAATGTGTGATGGAACGGAATAATTCCATTCCGCTTTCCTTTTCGATTCCTATTACGGCAAGGTCTGGCCCGTTCCTCAGAACCAGGTACTCCGTTCGTGTGTATGCTTTCTTTCCCTCGACATTTCTAGCGATACTCTCAACGGTCAGCGGAAAAGTGACGTTCCTGACCGACACGCTCTTGCAGTGTCCGGGGATCATCGCATACCTCAAGATGCAAACCCGCTTAAATCCCTTGTGCTGGCTCGAAGGTCGGTGAGCCTTTTCTCGAATCCACAGGCACACGATCTCAGATCGCTCAATGGATGTTCTGGATCCAGCTTCTCCAGCTGTGCTGCGGTCGCAACTCGATGTCTACTGCGTGAAGTCGTGTTCGTTAGGAGCGTGCGGTCCGTTCTTTGGTCGACTTCGTTTGACTTTGCCGGAATGCCAGCGATTGCACAAAGTAAATATATGATGGAACAGAATAGGCCGGAACACGCCGGGATGACAGAGCGGCCATGTGGCGGACTGCAGTCCGTTATGGCAGGAATCCGCATACCCGAGTTCAAATCTCGGTCCCGGCTCCACCGTTCTGTACGATAAACCGTGCTCGAACTGCTGGTCTTATGCATTCTCCATATGATAGGACCGCGTGTTGGGATTGCAGCCGCTTTCAACAATGTGGAGATTGACTCACACAGAAATCATTCTCTCCTTTTTCAAGCATATGGCTCGTCGCGTCACGTTCGAGTGAACCTTTCTTATAGCGTCGAATTGTTTTGCTTGTTTCAGAGACGATGCTGCCAGCCTCGTTGGGAGATGTTTCGAGACTAAATCCGAAGAAACCAGTTGGCTTAGCGCTTTCTCTCGTCGTCCTCACAGGAGCATTCGCCGTTCTAGCGGGTGAGGGCTTTCAGAGTCCCGTCATGGCATCGGCCGAGAGCGATGCGCTCACTCCCTTTGAAATCGGAATGCTGGACCAGATAAGTGGTTCGACGGCATGGGCTTATGACATAGCACTAGAGGAGATCTCCGTCAGTCACTTCGCCTTCCGCTCCGCCGGCTCTTCTGGGGCGAACGAGAGTGCAGTCTGGATAAAGGAGAAGTTCGAGGATTTCGGGCTCGAGGCGTGGACTGAACCGTTCGAATTCACGACGTGGGATCTGCTCGGCAAGCCGGAACTGGTTGTCCGTGTCGATGGTAATGACACGAGCGACGGTGGTTGGGTGGATCTCGATTCATTCCAGTCGGAGCATTTCAGCTGGCCCACGCCGGACGGAGGGTGTTCGGCTGATGCGGTTGTTCTTCCCCTTCCAGCGGCCTCCAGTCGAGGGTCGATTGGTTATTCCCCGATTGACGAAGAGGCATGGGACGATTTGAGCACAAGGGGCAAGATCGTTTTTGTCGGAAGGGAGGTCCGCTGGAACGGTGATTGGGAGAAGAAGTTCTTCCAGAAGATGGTCGCCGAGACCCCCGCCGCGCTGGTGCTGATTTGGTGGTATGATTGGATGAACGGGATCCCCCCGGCTTTCTATCCTTCCACAGGTGGACGCCCGCTGGGAACAATGGCCAACTACTATTGGAGCCTAAGTATTCCAACTGGATCGGTCAACTTCACTGAGAGTATGTGGATAAAGAGCATGATTCATGAGCGCAGCGCGTCCGCATACGTCTCGATACCTTCCACCATCGCGTCTGGGACTCACTACAATGTCGTCGGCAGACTGTCGGGACAAGAGATGTCTGACGAGATGATCATAGTCTCGGGACATTATGACACAGTAATGGACGCAGGCTTCTGCGATAATGGGGCGGGAGTGGCCGGTTTGTTGGAGCTGGCCAACGTGACCGCGGGGGCAGTCAGAAACGGACTCTACGCGCCCAGACATTCTCTCCTTTATGTGGCCTTCGCCGCGGAAGAGCTGGGAATGGTGGGTTCGGTCAACTTCGTGAAAGCACACATGGCGGAAATGCAGAACTTCGTCGCCGTCCTCAATCTGGATTGCATCGGGAGCGACGAGCTAAGGATTTCGATGACGGAGTCTTCCGACGGCCTCGACCTGGACGAGGTTGTGTTGAAGGCTGCCGAGGATCTCAGTGTTTCCGCCTCGCAAGAGGGAACCGGCGGCTCTGACCAGGAATCGTTCAGGGACCCGGCGGGTTCGGACGGCGTCTGCTACCACAATTGGGGAGTACGTATCGGCATATCTGGGTCTCACTCAGTTGCCGCAAGTGCGATGCTCACATCCTCCCCGGTTTTATACTCTGACATCTGGACCTTGGGGACTCCTGGATGGATCCACACGTCCTACGACCGTTCCTCATCCACTCCCGCGTTCAACTGGGTCAATGAACAGAACATGGAGGATCACATGAAGGTCTCGCTGCTCTCTCTGCTCAGGCTTTCTCCCGATTCTCGAGCGAATGGAAGTAACGATTCGGGTATAGTATGCGTGATTGCAGGCGCTGTGTTCGTCCTAGCTGTCACAGCCACTGCTACAATCATATATTTCAAGAAGGGGAAGTAGAGTGCGCACCCACAGTTCCACTTTCTCCAAGAACCTTGATAATCCTGAATGGCCATTCTCATCAGAACCTCGAAGGGGCGCAACATTGAAGATGTCGCGTCCAACTTAACGATGGTGAACGCTATGCTCTACAATAACATTCTCGAAACGATTGGAAGAACCCCCATAGTGAGGCTCCACAGACTGTTGGATGACGGGTCCGCGCAGCTTTACTGCAAGTTGGAATCCTTCAACCCCATGTCCTCGGTCAAGGACAGGATTGCGCTGGCAATGATCGAGAAGGCGGAGAAGGACGGGAGATTGAAGAAGGGCATGTGCGTCGTCGAGCCGACCTCTGGCAATACTGGCATAGGGCTGGCGATGGTCTGCGCCGCCAAGGGATATCGTCTCATACTGACGATGCCTGAGAGCATGAGCATGGAAAGGAGAAATCTCCTTAGAGCCCTGGGCGCTGAACTGGTGCTGACAACCTCAGCGAGCCGTATGGAAGGTGCAATCGAGTGCGCTGCGGCCATTTGTCGCAACGACCAGAAAACGTTCATGCCCCAGCAGTTCGAAAACTCCGCAAATCCCGAAGTACACATGGCCACGACAGCGAGAGAGATACTCGCAGATGTCCCAGACATCGATGCTTTCGTCGCAGGTGTCGGCACTGGTGGAACGATAACTGGTGTTGGGAGGGTCCTGAAGGCCGAGACGCCGAGGACGATGATAGTCGCCGTAGAGCCAGCGTCCTCTCCTGTGCTATCAGGAGGGAAGGCCGGGCCGCACGGCATACAGGGGATTGGTGCGGGATTCATCCCGAAGGTCATGGACATGTCTTTGGTTGACAGGGTCATCAAGGTCAAGGATGAGGACGCCAAGAGGACGTCCAGGGAACTTGCGATGAAGGAAGGCATATTGGCGGGGATCTCATCCGGAGCTGCGTTGCACGCAGGGCTCGAAATCGGAAGGGAGATGGGCCCTGGAAGGAAGGTCGTTGTACTACTTCCAGACAGCGGAGAAAGGTATTTGAGTACGGACTTGTTCCTGGAGTGAGCATTGAAATGAGCTGGAAAGACGACGTTAACACCGTTCTCGAACGGGACCCTGCCCCGAAGTCGTTCAGGGAGGCTCTTCTGTTCAGCCCTGGACTCCATGCGATGCTGTTTCATCGCATCTCGCATCGCTTGTACGTCAAGAGACAATTCATACTGGCTAGGGCTGTAAACTACTTCTCTAGGATACTGACTGGCGCCGACATCCATCCGGGCGCGACGATCGGAAAGGGATTTTTCATAGACCATGCCACTGGTGTCGTGATCGGTGAGACATCCGAGATCGGAGACAATGTCTGCATCTTCCAAGGAGTTACCCTCGGAGGTGTAAGCACCTACAAGGGCAAGCGCCACCCGACGCTCGGCAACAACGTAGTGGTCGGAGCGAACGCTACGGTCTTGGGTAACATCCATGTCGGAGACAACGTCAAGATCGGCGCCGGATCGGTCGTGGTGAAGGACGTCCCTCCAAACTCCACGGTGGTCGGTGTGCCTGGCAAGGTTGTGAAGAGAGATGGTGAGATGAAGATCGATCTCAGGCATGATCTGCTACCAGATCCGCTGGTGGATGCCTTCATGAACGTCTTCAACAACATTGCCGAATTGGAGAATCGCCTCGCTGAGCTCGAGAAGCTCGTGAAAAAGGAAAAATAACCAGACTTTCATTGGTGTCTGAGGCCGCTACAATGGCTCTTCAAGTGCACAACACCCTGACGAAGAGGAAGGAGGAATTCAAGCCTATAGACGATAAGAAGATCAAGATGTACGTCTGCGGTGTCACCGTCTACGACGACATTCACATGGGCCACGCAAGGCACATCGTCGTGTTCGACATGATAGTCCGTTACCTCCGGTACAGTGGCTTTCGTGTGACTCATGTCACGAACTTCACCGACGTTGACGATAAGATAATAAACAGAGCGAAAGAGCTCGGGGTGCCGCCGCTCCAGCTGTCGAAAACATACATCGATCGGTACTTCAGTGAGGTCGAGCTGCTCGGTGTGAAAAGAGCTGACGTCTACCCGAAGGCGAGCGAGTTCATACCGCAGATAATCGACATGGTTAGGAGAATTGAGGCAGCGGGTTTTGCTTATCAAGCGGGGGATGGGAGCGTCTATTTCAGTATGGACAAAGTCAGGGATTATGGGAAGCTCTCAGGCATGAAGATGGAGGAGCTCATCGCTGGTGCCAGGGTCGGTGTGGATGAGAGCAAGAGGAGTCCCATGGACTTTGCCCTGTGGAAGGCGGTCAAAACCGGCGAGATTTCGTGGCCCAGTCCGTGGGGGCCGGGGAGGCCGGGATGGCACATAGAGTGCTCTGCGATGTGCATGAATCTCTTGGGGGACACGATTGACATCCACGGCGGGGGCAATGACCTCATTTTCCCGCACCATGAGAACGAAATACTCCAGTCGTGGTCGGTCACTCACAAGCCTCTTGCCAACTACTGGATACACAACGGAATGCTGCAGATCCAAGAAGAGAAGATGTCGAAATCTCTGAAGAACTTCTTCACTGTCAGGCAGGTACTGGATGATTTCACGAAAGAGGACATCCGGTTCTTCATCCTGAACACGCACTACCGGGGACCACTCAACTTCAGCGAGGCCGCGATGGAAGAGTCCGCTGCGAGCCTGAGAAGACTCAACAACACCTATTGCGCACTGAAGGGAGCGATCGGGGCTGCGGACGGCGACAACGATGCGGCTGAACTTGTTGAGAAGGCGAGACAGGGATTCATCGAATCCATGGATGATGATTTCAATACCCGGGCGGCAATATCGGGCATTTTTGATCTGGCAAGGGAGACCAATCGCCTGTTGGCGGAAGGTGTCCTCAGCAGAGAAGGTGCAGCGAACATCGTCGGGTTCTTCGAGGAGATAGACCAAGTGCTCGGAGTACTTGCGGGGGACGAAGAGAGGGTGGACGTCTCATCGGAGATCATCCAGATCCTGATAGAGGTAAGGCAGGAACTGAGGGAGCGGAAGCTGTTCGACCTCGCGGACAGCATAAGGGACAAGCTCCTTCAGAAAGGCATCGAGCTAGAGGATACGGCTGAGGGCATCAAATGGAAGAGGAAGTAGAGAGTCCAGTGGTGAAGAAAGCGATCCTCATCACTGGCGGGCCGGTGAAGATCGGGGTCGACATCAGACTCCCCTTCCATCCGAGCAGGTCCACAGCGGGGCCTGGTGCCGGTTCCGCCTCGGTTGTCCTGTCGTTCGAGGGGATGCGGGTAAAGAAGGCCATGTCCAGGGAGGTTGGGGAGTTCGAGCTGATTCAGAGGGACGGGGGCTTCAGGCTATTGAGGAATGGCCGCGCGTTCCTTTCGGACGTTGAGATAGAACCCACTATTTTCCACTCTCCCGAACAGGCTTTCTTCAACCTGGACACCGATTGCATGTACGACTGCAAGTTCTGTACGTCGAGGAAGCTCGACAAGCGAATAACGAAGAATCTCGATCTCGACAGGATTGTGGACCTTGTGATGGAAGCGTCCAAGAGGGACGACTTCAAGGCGGTCGCGTTCACAAGCGCCGTGGTTGATTCCCCATCAGAAACGGTAAGAAGACTGGCATATGTGATAAGTCGGGTTAGGGAGCAGCTTGACCCTGCCATACCGATCGGCGTCGAGCCCTACGTTGACTGTTTCGACGACGTAGATCGCCTCAGGGCAGCAGGCGCAGACGAGATCAAGATAAACATCGAGACCTACGATAGGGACATATTCAAGAGGGTCTGTGGTAAGCGTGATTTCGACTGGTTGTTGAAGGCGGTCAGGTATGCGGTCGGGGTATTCGGCGCAGGAAGGGTATGCTCGAACATCATAGTCGGGCTAGGTGAGACGGATGAGAATGTGTTGGACGGAGTCGACCGTCTCGCCAAAATGGGATGCGTCTCCACCCTGAGGGCCTTGAGGATAAACGACATGAACTTGAAGGCTCTGGAGGACGTGCTGGGGCATCTCGAACCGGTAACGCCGGAGCGAATCATAAGGCTAGCAGAGGGACAGAGATCGGTCTTCGAGCTCTACGACGTAAACCCTGCGTCGTTCAGGACCATGTGTCACGCGTGCGCCTGCTGCGATATCGTGCCGTTTAGGGACATCTGATTCGATCCCGTCGTTCGATGCAAGAACACGAAGAATCCTTTCTAATTGCTGGACTCCTGAGGCGTGGATTGGATTTAGGTACACCGAAAATACTAATAACAGCCACGTGCTAATAGTGACTGATGTCGGGCGAGAGCGTTGAAGAGTACCTAGAGTGTGTCTATGATCTTACCCGGGACGGCATGCCTGCCAAGACCAATGATATTGCAGGCCGTCTGATGATCACCCCAGGAAGCGTAACGGAGATGGTCCAGAAGCTTGCAGACACAGGATATCTGGACTATGAGAAATACAGAGGCGTGGCGCTTACAGGAAAGGGTATGATCGTCGCGACCAAGATCAAGAGGAAACACAGACTCCTTGAGTCATTCCTCGTCAACGTTCTGGGAATGAACAAGAAGGAGAGTCATCAGGAAGCATGTCGCCTTGAGCATACGATTTCCGATGAGTCCGAGAAGCGGATATGTCAGATGATGAACAATCCACAGTTGTGCCCGGACGGAGAGCCAATCCCGGTATGTGAAGACGATTGCGGCTTGTGCGCCAGCGAGCCTTCGATTGCGCTTTCTAGGATGGAGGTAGGGGACGAGGGGCTGATCACGCACCTCCAGTGCGATAAGAGCCCTGAGAGGATCAGGAGGTTGATCTCCATGGGCTTCGTTCCCGGGCGCAAGGTCTGCGTTGAGGAGAAAACCCCCGTCAGAGGACCGTTCATCGTCAGGCTAGGTGATGGGAGGGTCGCGGTTGGAAGAGAGTACGGCTCACTTGTACATGTTGGGAGTGTGAGGTCTCCCAGGACCTCTGGAATCGGGCGAAGGAAAAGGGTCCGCGGAAGGGTTTGAAAAGGGACTGTTCATGGACATCGCTCTCGTAGGGAATCCCAATGTCGGCAAGTCCCTACTGTTCAGCAGGATAACCGGAATCGGTGCCATATCTTCGAATTATCCAGGGACCACGGTCGAATTCGAGGAGGCAAAGGTGGTCAAGGGCAAGGAGACACTGACGTTCTATGACCTCCCAGGGACTTATTCATTGGCAGGTGCATCCGAAGATGAGCTCGTAACATGGAGGCTCCTCTCAGAGAAGAGACCGTATCGCGTCATCGCGGTTGCGGATGCGACGCGAATCGAACAGAGCCTCGTCCTGGTGTTCCAGCTCATCGAACTCGGCTATAGAGTCGTTCTAGCGTTGAACTTCATGGACCTGGCGCGAAAGCGATTCAGCGTCGATGTTGGAAAGCTCTCCGAAATTCTGCGAATTCCGGTCGTGGAGACCGTTGCGGTGACGGGAGAGGGGATCGATGAGCTTGTTGACGCGGTCATCTACGGACCTGTCGCTCTTTCCGATTATGCCGTCAGATATGATAGTCACATCGAGTCGATTGTTGCCGAAATGTCAGAAGGTGGCGATGAGGGGAGGATTGGCTTTCCGATGCGGGGAGCCGTCCTGAAGTTGCTCGAGGGTAACGAGCACTTCACCGCCAGATTCCCTGAGAGTATCAAGAAGATGGCGGCCGACGTCCGGTTGACCTTTCGCGAGAAACATCTTGAGGATATCGAGGTCCACATCGGTAGGGACAGGTACGGCGAGGCGGGGAAAGTTGCTTCGGAGGTCATTGGAAGGCTCGACACCGTTCCCACGTTAGCAGACAGGATATCAGATCTGACCCTTAGGCCAAGGACAGGGATCCCGATAATGCTGGCCGTTCTTGCCGTCGTTCTCCTCTCCGTGGTGTATCTAGGTGGAATGATCGAGACCGGTCTCTTAAGGACGTATCATTCGGTAGTCGGAGACTCGTTCGGCAACCTTGCATCTCTCATCGGAGGACGGTTCGGATTGGCTTTGTCAAATGGCATAGATCTCAGCATCCAGGCCATCCTCTCTATCGCCGTCCCGTACATCCTCGTTTTCTACTTAGTCCTCGGCATTCTTGAGGACTCAGGATATCTTCCGAGGGTCGTCGCCTTGCTGGATGGAGTGATGC
>Ga0315279_10010526_pt1 | contig 10862 bp, 5 predicted proteins | sample YL17G06_20_MG_FD_203694 | JGI IMG/M metagenome (GOLD analysis project Ga0315279, IMG submission 203694) | Sediment microbial communities from Yellowstone Lake, YNP, Wyoming, USA - YL17G06_20 | ecosystem: Environmental > Aquatic > Freshwater > Lake > Sediment | place: USA: Wyoming | collected...
CCAATGACGGGCTATGGGACTGGAATCTCCTTAATAACGACATCTATTTTTCACCTCGCTGGAAGGCAATTCTCGGATATGAAAAGGATGAAATCACAAATAATGCCACGGAATGGTTCAACAGGGTGCATCCGGACGATATTGAAAAACTTAAAACCGAACTCTCCGCCCATATTAATGGTCTGACACCCCACTTTGAGAATGAACACCGCATGCTCCAGAAAAATGGACTTTACCGTTGGGTGCTAAACCACGGTCTTGCCATCAGAGACAGCTTACGGAAGGCTTACCGGATGGTTGGCTCACAGACTGATGTCAATGACCGGAAGGTAATGGAGGAGCAGCTCCTGCATGGGGCATTTCATGATGAATTGACGGGGCTTTCCAACCGTGCCCTCTTTATGAACCGCCTTGAGCAGATTCTTGCCAGAGCCGAAAGATACCCGGAATCCCATTTTGCTGTCGTCTTTCTCGACCTTGACCGCTTTAAAAACACAAATGACAGCCTGGGACACATGGTTGGTGACCAGCTCCTTGTTGCCGTGGCTCAAAGGCTACATGGGAGCATGCGCCCCGGCGACACCGTGGCTCGTCTCGGCGGGGATGAGTTCACACTCCTTCTTGAGGATATTGAGGGACCGCATGTGGCAACAAAATTTGCAGAACGGATGCTGATACAGATATCACAACCGTATTATATTGAAAACCATGAGCTCTTTGTAACCGCAAGCATAGGCATTGCCATCAGCGGTCTCCATTACAAGAATCCTGAAAATCTTCTCAGGGATGCCGACACAGCCATGTATCGCGCCAAGGCGTATGGAAGAAACCGTTATGTGTTGTTTGATGAAACAATGCACGCCCAAACCGTGACACGCTGGCAGATGGAGATGGACCTCCGAAGGGCAGTCAACAGGAAAGAATTTTTACTGCATTACCAGCCCATTATTGCCCTGGAAAAAGGAGAAATCACGGGATTTGAGGCACTCCTGAGATGGACGCACCCCCAGCAGGGTCTCCTCCCAGCCTCAAAATTCATATCAATTGTCGAGGAGACAGACCTGACAATGCCTATCAGCGAATGGGTGTTAAGGGAGGCATGTGGACAACTCATACGATGGAATCAACAATATTCTGATATGATTCCCCTTATCATCAGCATCAATCTTTTCAGCCGTCAGCTATTGCAGACCAACTTTGTTAGAGTGATTAAACAAATCTTGAAAGAAACCGGCATTGATGCCAATAGCATCAAGATTGAAATCACCGAAAGCATGATTATGGACAACACGAAGATTGCCGCACGGGTGCTCAAGCAGCTGAAGGCGATGAAGATCCAACTTACGATTGACGACTTTGGAACAGGTTATTCCTCGCTTGGCTACATCCGGAAATTCCCTGCGGACCTTTTGAAGATTGACAAGTCTTTCATCAGCCGAATGAACGATGACGAGGAAAGTCTGGGGATTGTGCGGGTGGTAATCACGATGGCGCGGAATCTGGGACTCAAGGTTATTGCCGAGGGTGTGGAAACGGCGGAGCAATTAAAACAGTTGCGCACACTTGGATGCGACTATGGTCAGGGTTTTTATTTTTCCCAGCCCCTGGACTCCCAGGAGGTAGAACATATGCTGAAAAAGAAACCCATATGGTAAATAGAAAAAAGAAATACGGATTTATCGTCGTGTTAAAAATATCTTGTCCCTGTATGTCCAATCTTTACAAATATCCAATACACTGAGGAGGTTTTTGTGATGAGCCCTATCCGGCGAAAATGTGCTTTCTGGCCAATGTTTTTTGTCCTGGTGATTGGCGTTGCCACATGTGCTTATGCCGCAGGTCAGACCATCCGCTCCAAAACACCTGTAACAGAACAAGCTCTCCTTTACAAATTCCCCATTCACGGCACTGTTTTTGAGGATGTGAACGGTAATGGGAAATTTGACAGTGGAGAACCGGTGCTTGCAAACATACCTGTCAGTGAGGGTCGCACCATTTTTCTCACGGGAAAAGACGGTCGTTTCAAATTTGATAACAAAGAGCAATCTGCCAAATATGTCTTTATCTGCCTCCCTGAGGGTTTTGAAAAGCGACTTGATTTTTACCGCATACTGATTGGGGTGAAAAATGAACAGGACTTTGAATTCCCTCTGAAGAGGGTCGCTCAAAAGGAGGATGAAAGTGAATTTACGTTTGCACAGGTCACCGATATTCATGTGAGCGGTCCTGCCACCTTTACGCCTCTCCAGAATGCCCTGCAGGAAATCGCCGACAGCGAACCCAGACCCTCATTTATCATCGCCACCGGCGACAATGTGGGGCTTGGCGATGATGAGAACCAGATGGCAACCTATCAGAAGGCGGTTCAGGCATCGCCCATTCCAATCTTTAATGTATCAGGGAATCATGACCGTAGCAAAGGCGCAGACCGCTCCCTCGCCTATAATAAATTCCTCGGACCTGACTACTATTCCTTCAACCATGGAGCCTTTCATTTCCTGATAATCAATAATGCAATCACCTCCCCTCTTGAGGAGTCCTGGCTCAGGGAAGACATAGAAAAACTCGTCGGAGGCAGAAAAATCCTCGCCTTCCAGCACTATCCACCCTATGAGGATGCTATTCAAAGGCTTATGGACTGGGGAGTTTTTGCCGTATTTTCCGGACACTGGCACAGCAGTAAACTCAGCGTTTATCGAGGGATGAGATGTTACAATTTGCCGCCCCTTCTTATGGGGGGAATTGACCTCAGCCCCAGTGGATTCCGCCTCGTCAGGGTGACGGGTGAGGGTCTCACTACTGAATTCCGACCTAATGGCGTGAGGGATTTCATTCATGTGTCATCGCCGGCAAATCAGGGCACCATATTATCCCATCTCCCTTTCAGGATTTGCGTTGCCGCTTATGATTCGAGGCATCCCTTCAATGCCTTTACGGCGATAGTGGAAAGCGAAGGTCTGAAAAAGGAATTTCCGCTCAAGAAGGAAAGTCCATTATCCTGGATATCCGACCCTATCAACATGAAACCCGGGCAATACAGTATAGCAATCAAGCCATCGCGACAGGTGCAAAACCCACCCGCTCCTGTCCAATTCAGGGTCGTTTCCAATGCGAAAGTGGAAACAATACCGCCGACGCTTAAGACTGAATGGACCTCTTTCATGGGGGGAGCGTCTCATCATGGCGTGACATCGGACACCCTCACGCCGCCGCTCCTGCTCGACTGGATTGCGCCTTCAGGCGGAACGATTGACCTCGCCTCCCCTATTGTCGCCGGGGGGAAGGTCTTTATCGGAATTAAGGACAGGAACGGCTCAGGACCGAACGGCGTCCTCGCCATTGAAGCCGCCACCGGGTCAAGGGTCTGGTTTGCGGAGACCGCCACAGCCGTAAATCACTCACCCGCCTTTTACCGGGGGAGAGTGATTGCACAGGAGATGGGAGGTCGCGTCCACGCCTTTGATGCGAAAGATGGGCATGAATTGTGGCTTTACGACTGCAAGAATGCGGATTTTCGCTGGCTTTACGGCGCGCCCGCCATTGCAAATGGCAGGGTTTACGCAGGTAGTTCCAGATGGTTCGCTGCCCTTGACGCTGAAACGGGTCGCGAACTCTGGCACAACAGCGATGGATATGACTGGATTTCCTCTTACTGTTCACCCTCCGTTGCATCGGATAAAATCCTGAACGGGGGCAACTGGCTGACCATCAACAGAAAAAAGCACGGCGTCTATGGCATGGACATCGCAACGGGGAAGACCCTCTGGGGATGCGACTGTGCCGGTGTTCACGGCGGCGCATCCATTGAGCAAGATAAATTTTATTTCAATGATATAGAAGGCAATTTCTGCATGGCGGGGCTTTCCACCGGCGAAATCCTCTGGAAACATCCCATGATTCCCCAGAAGGGAAAATGGATTAACAACTGGAGCCCTGTCACGCCAGCCATCAAGGGGGACATTGCCATCACGGGTTCATCGGACGGAACCGTTTACGCCATTGATATTAAAAACAAAAAGAAACTCTGGGAGTTTAAAACCGGTTCATCTCTATTCCGATGCGCATCATATAATACGGACTACCTTTCCCTCCTTTCCTCCCCCATTATCTCGGGCAATCTGGTCTATATGGGGAGTGGAGACGGCAGAATCTATGCCCTTGACATAAAGAGCGGTGAAAAGAAGTGGGAATATGAGCTCGGCGTCCCTGTTCTTTCAACCCCTGCCATCTCAGGCAACAGGCTTTTTGTCGGGGCTTATGACGGGAACGTGTATGGATTTATCAAAAATGAGTGAAACATTTCGAATCGGACTCACCACAAGTCCGCCTGAGGCGGATGGTGAAATAGGTTTTATTTTGTTAATAACTCTTAGTCAGTCTCAATGTTCAGGATTTATGGCAGATATTTTATAACGGAGGTGATTGCATGGACAGAAGGAAATGTTTTTATGGAATGCTCCTCATGCTGACATTCCTCTCAGGTTGCCAGACATTCCGAAAGATAACCGGCTCCAATGAGTATTACAGGCATGGGCGTTACCCCGTTGACGGGCGGAACTTTTCACCTGTGGACAAATGGCTGGCGGAACATTCCGCCCCCGTCCCTGACGACTCCGAAGGCTCCCTCAATCCCTACGTCCTGCATGTCATAGAAGCCTACCCCAAGGATGGCTCCTATCCATACCGGTGCATCAAGGAACCGGAGTATGACCTTTATCTCGGAGCGACGCAGGATTTGTGGTATAAGGGACGCATTATATCCAAGGCGCATCCCAACGGGACGCGATGCAGTTATTGCTGCGGACTGACCTTTGAGGTTCTCTTCCGAGCCATGCAGTTGCGAAATATCCAGAAAGGAATAGACCCCGACGATTTTAACGGCATGACCTTTTACGACCTCTTCAACCTTCTGCAGATATGGTTCATTGAGGGTGAGGGTGACAGCCCGCAGATAGGGATTGAATATTATGGTCTGGGAAAAAAGATAACCAACTTTGAGGAGGCGAAAGGCGGAGACTTTGCTGATTTTGACCGCAATAACAAATCAGGGCACTCCGTCATATTTATTGAGTGGGCTCGGGATGAGAAAGGCAAGATTACCGGCTTTAAATATTTTTCATCCAATAAGATAGGGGTAAGCTATCTCACTGAACATTTCAGTGATTCAGGGGGAAAAGTCCTTCGAAATTCCATCAGGCTGGCGCGGGTGGGAAGTATTGAGAACTACAAACCATTTGACCGCAAAAAAATCCCCCTGCGGCGAGAATATTATGCGCCATGATGCTCCCCCCGCTTTCAAAAATGCTTGAACAGGCTTAAGAACGCAGTCATGGTTTTTTACTGTTATACACAAGGCTGTAAAAAAAGCGGAGGTGAAAGGGGCCCGGGGGCCCTTGCGGTCTTCAAAACCGTTGTGCCGCCTTACGGTGGCGGGTGGGTTCGACTCCCATTCACCTCCGCCAAATAAAAAAGGACAAATCTGTCCGAGGCGGACTGTGGTGAATAAATTTCATTTTTCAGGTGCTCTTAAATGAATAAAAATGACCAGGACCCCCGAAGGAATTTGCCTTCGGTGTCAATCGTGCTGGAAGAGGAGCGCATTAAAAACCTCATTCTTCAGCACTCCCGTCCCCTTGTCATGGACGCCATCAACAAGGCGCTGGATTGGTTCCGGGAAAATCTGAAACAGGGTGACGCCGCTCCCGACTTGCAAACCACAGTTCAGAAAACGGAATACTTTCTCGATAAATTTGAATTTGACCGGCTCAGACCTGTGGTGAACGCCACGGGCATCATCCTCCATACCGGGCTGGGACGGGCTGTCCTCCCCCAAAATGCCGCGCAGGCGCTTGCTCAACTTGACCACTGCTGCAATCTCCAGATTGACCTTGAGACGGGTCAGCGGGGCAAGCGGAATTTCATGGCGGAGACTCTCCTCTGCCTTCTCACAGGCGCTGAGGCGGCAATGCTGGTCAACAATAATGCCGCCGCAACGTTCCTCATCCTTTCCGCCCTGTGCAAGGGGAAAGAGGCTATCATCTCGCGCGGGCAGTTGATAGAAATCGGCGGCTCCTACCGCCTGCCTGAATGCATCAGGGAAAGCGGCGCCATCATGGTGGAAGTCGGCACCACAAACAAGACACATCTGCGTGATTATGAGGACGCCATTGGCGAAAATACAGGCGCAATCCTTCGTTGCAATCCAAGCAACTTTCGCATTGTGGGATTCACGGAAGATGTGCCTATCGCAGACATTGTGAAATTGAAAAAGAAGCGCGATATCCTTGTAATCGATGACCTGGGGTGCGGGGCGCTTGTGAATCTGGAAAAATACGGTCTGCCGAAGGAGCCCACCATCCAGGAGAGCATTGAGGCGGGGGCGGATATTGTTTGTTCCAGCGGTGACAAGCTCATCGGCAGTCCCCAGGCGGGCATCATTCTCGGAAAAAAGGAACTCATCAAAAAAATAAAGAAGCATCCTCTGTCGCGGATGCTGCGCGTCTGCAAGATGACCGCCATGGCAATGGAGCATACCCTGCGTCTCTTTCTTGACCCTGAGACATTGTTTTCAAAAAATCCAACACTTCGCATGCTCACCACTCAGCCTGAGAATCTCCGCAGAACCGCCCTGAAAATAAAAAGGATGGTTGCAAAAAAGAATCCATCCCTCATTATCGGCGTGGAAGAGGGTGAAAGCGCGACGGGCGGCGGTTCCTTCCCGCATGTCGCACTCAAGACGTGGCTCCTTGCAGTGACCTCCCCGAATTTATCCGCAGACCGCCTGTGTTATCTTTTACGCCGCCATGAGCCCCCCATCATCGCCCGAATCAAGGAAGACAAGGTTCTCTTAGACATGAGAACACTTCTGGAGGATGAGGATAAAATCATAATCGATGCCCTCGCCACGCTCTCAATTTGAATATTTTCTATCCCCTCACAACCTTTTTTATCCTTATATGTCTAATAGGTTGGGAGGAGTGTTATGCATCCTGCCGATATAAAACGCCGCAGGGCGGTCATGACGCGTTCCCAGAAACTGGGACACTGCGTCTGTGACACAAAAAAATCATGTCCATGCGAGACATTTAAGGAATACAATGTCTGCACGTGTGCCGGCGAACGTCTGCCGGCAAAGTCTGACAAAATTTCCCTGATGCGCTATGTCCGCAAGGCGGGCTGCGCCTCCAAGATTGGTCAGGCAGACCTGAAACGCATCTTAAGCCACCTTCCACCAATTGATGACCCCCGTATCATCTTGGGCGCCGCCGCAGGGGACGATGCCGGCGTTTATGAAATTGGCGACACGACCTGCCTTGTCCAGACGGTGGATGTCTTTACCCCCTGTGTGGATGACCCGTATCTTTTTGGCAAGATTGCCGCCGCAAATTCACTGAGCGATATTTATGCGATGGGGGGCAGACCGCTCACAGCCCTCTCCATCATTGGCTTTCCCATCGATGACCTTGACGGAAGTGTCATGGAGGAGATTCTCTGCGGCGGAATTGAGAAATTAAATGAGGCGCAATGCAGTCTCATAGGCGGGCACAGCATTAATGATGAGGAAATAAAATGCGGTTTTGCCATCACGGGGCTGATAGACAGGGGGCACATTATTCCGCGCGATGCGCCCCACGCGGGAGATGCGCTCATTTTGACGAAACCGCTGGGGACAGGCATACTGGCGTTTGCGGTGCAGATTGGTCGCGCCAGCCCTGCCGTCTTGAAGGATGCCGGCGCTTTCATGGCGGCTCTTAACAGGGATGCCGCCACTCTGATGGTTAAGTATAACGCCCACGCCGCCACGGATGTGACGGGTTTCGCCCTCATGGGACACCTTCTGGAGATGGTCAGGGGCGGCGGTGTGAGCGCCGAGATTGACATGTCAAGGATTCCCATTATGTTGGCGGCGAGACGCTGCCTTGAAGAGGAGCTCCTGCCGGGCGCTATCGAGCGAAACCAGGAATATGCCTCCGCCTGGGTGTGCATCCTTGATGAGCGCCATCCGGAAAACCTCCCCATCCTTTACGACCCGCAGACATCAGGCGGTCTGCTTATTGCCCTGCCGCCAACTGCCGCCGAAGCGTATATCGAGGAGATGTATGCCCTCGGGCATGAGGGCGTTTCCATTATAGGCTCCATTATTAAGAAAAGTGGAGCGGAAGGAGAGATCATTATCGTGAACAGCGAACTTTCCAATTTTGTGGGAAATCCCGAAAAGTGTGACACGGAAAAACCATGCTGTTGCAGTTCCGCCTCATCCCCGTCTGCGGAAGGGGTCCCGCAGGTCTCAGAAAAGAAAGCCCACGTAGAGACACAGCAACTCTTTGCGGATTTCATGAAAGAGGCAAACAGGGAAGGTCTGATTGACGCGCGTTCCAAGAGGCTCATGGCAATTGCCCTCTCCATCGCCCGCAGCTGCCGAGAGTGCCTGACTCTGCACATCAAGGGGGCGCTCCAGATGGGAATATCCAGAGAGGAGATTGATGAGGCGGCATGGCTCGCCATCGCCTTTTGTGGCTCGCCTGCCATGCTGTTTTACAAGGAAGTCTGCCAGGAATTGAATATCCAGTGATGCAATTCCGGGCATGAGCGATAGGTGAATTTTGCACATGAGTTTGAGAGATGAACCAACCAAAATCGCATAAGGATTACAAGCCCCCCGGTCTGTTGCGCCACGGTGTTAATCCCGAGGTCATTATGATGGTTTGCACGGCAGGACATGTTGACCATGGCAAGACTGCACTTGTGCGCCTCCTCACCGGCTGCAACACCGACCGTCTCAAGATTGAGCAGGAACGCGGACTCACAATAGAACTCGGATTCGCCCCCTGTTACCTCGGCAATAATCTGTGCGTGGGGATTGTGGACGTCCCCGGGCATGAAAGGTTTATCAAAAACATGGTGGCAGGGGTATCCGGCATTGAGCTGGCAATCCTCGTCATTGCCGCGGACGATGGCATCATGCCCCAGACAGTGGAACACCTGCAGATTATGGAGCTCCTTGGCGTCCGGCGGGGCATGGTGGCTCTGACAAAGATTGACCTTGTCTCAAGAGAACAGGTGGAACGCCGCATGCGGGAAATCGGGGAATTTCTGGTCGGCACATTTCTGGAGGGGGCGACTATCTGCCCCGTGTCGTCAGAGACCCTTGAGGGCTATGACCACTTTTACCACACACTTGTGGATTCCATTAAAAAGATAACCGTGGCTCGCCGGCGCGGCATTTTCAGGATGCCGGTTGAGCGCGTCTTCAGCAGACCCGGTTTCGGGTTTGTCGTCTCAGGCATACCGGTGGACGGGGCAATTCAGGTGGGCGATGAAGTTGAGGCGGTGCCGGCGCATGTCCGCGGTCGCGTGCGCGGGATTCAGCGTTTTCTCAGGGATGCCACTGAAGGCGGTTATGGGCAGTGTCTGGCGCTGAATATCCCTGATTTCAACCGGAAGCCGCCTGAGCGCGGAAATGTCCTCTGTCAACCTGGATATCTACGGTCAGCAACAATTTTTCATCTGCGCATCACGCCTGTGCCGGGCTTGAAAAAACCGCTCCGCAACTCGGAGGAGGTCAAATTTCATACTGGCACAATAGAGCAATCGGGCAAATTGTATCTGCTTGGCGAGGAGAAATTCAGCCAGCGCGGGGAACTTCTCGGAACGGTTGTCATGAATGAGGCGATTGCCGCCGCCCCGGGCGACCGATTCATCATCCGGCGTCCAACACCGGCAGCCACCATTGCGGGAGGGGAAATTGCGGCTGTCAGTGAAGGCGAGGCGCGGCCAAGAAAGGCAGAATTGGTCGCCTCACTACAATCTCACATCACCTTTTTTGAAGGTTGCGCTCCGGAAGGCGATGAGAGGCTTGAGCGGCGGGTTGAATATTTCCTGATAACAGAAAAGAAAACCGGCGCCACATTGAGAGAGATTTCAATCGGATTGCTTATCCCTGAGGATGTTATCAGGGAACTCCTGCCGCGCCTGATAGAAAAAAATCGCATCATACCATTGTCCCCGGACTTCTTTATACATGTTGACTCCTATCGTTCCTGCATAAATGAGATTGCAACACGCATCAGGCGGGCGGTGGATGAACGGGGAGCCCTCAGTCTGACGGACGCCGAGCTGCGCCAGGGGCTCTCCTGGCATGATGCCCTCTGGACAAGGATTGAAGAGGAGCCGTCCATTAAAGATTTGATACATCGGCGCGGGAGCATGTTCATACTCAACGTCTCATCCGCCCAACTGCAAAACTCGGAACAGGAAACGCTTGAACGCATCCTCCGCATTTATGAGGAGACGGGCTTTGAGTCGCCGCGCCCCGATGAACTCCCGCAAAAATTGAACCTCCCTTCGGACAAGACTGAAAAACTCATGGAGTTCTTGTGCAATGCAGGGCGGCTGCTCCGCCTTGAGAGAAGGGTGATATTGAGTTACTCCTGTTTTAAACGTGCGGAGGAGGAGGTGGTCAGGCTCATTCTGGAAAAAGGTTCCCTGAATTCGGGCGATTTTAAATATATACTCGGGTCGTCACGAAAATACGCCCTTGCAATCCTCGATTATCTGGATTCCATCGGTGTTACTATCAGAATCGGCAATGACAGGAAACTTGCCCCCGATTATCAGAAAAAGTTGATTTGAGAAATGAAGAAATATCTTACAGCCATTATTGCCATCTTTATCCTGTTCATCTCGCTCGGCTTTCTTTTCGTGGGGATGTCCCGCCTGCTCAAGGTTTATGATGATGAAAAGGCGATTTTTTATCACAGGGTGATGGAGAGGCAGGTGGTGATTGACGCCACCTTTTCAGGCGTCATCAGGAAGGGGGACAGGCTTATCAGCACGTATAACCGTGCGGAAAAAGTCGGACG
>Ga0315279_10010527_pt1 | contig 10862 bp, 8 predicted proteins | sample YL17G06_20_MG_FD_203694 | JGI IMG/M metagenome (GOLD analysis project Ga0315279, IMG submission 203694) | Sediment microbial communities from Yellowstone Lake, YNP, Wyoming, USA - YL17G06_20 | ecosystem: Environmental > Aquatic > Freshwater > Lake > Sediment | place: USA: Wyoming | collected...
CAGCACATTGCCTGGAGCTGCGCGCGTGCCTGCACGCCGGCGCCGAATATGGCCACGACTTTCGATTCCGGCCTGGCCAGGATGTCCGTTGCCAGGCCGCAGGCGGCGGCGGTTCGGATGGCGGTCAGCGTCGCGCCTTCCATCAGGGCCACGGGCCGGCCCGTTTGCGGGTCAAACACCAGCACGACCGCCTGGAGCATGGCCAGGCCGCGGGCGGCGTTGCCTGGAAACAGCGAGACGACCTTCAGCGCCAAGGCCTCGCCGACGGCGTCGTCGATGTAGGCGGGCATCAGCAGAGAAACGCCCTGGTGGCGATAGATGGCCATGTGAATGCGTTGCGGCATGATGACGTGCCCGCCGGACAGGCTCGCGAACGCATGCCGCATCGCCTCGATGGCGACCGGTATTGGCAACGCCTTGCGGACATCAGCCGCGCTGAGGATTCTCATGGTTTCTCCACGGTCACGGCGCCGTCGGGCGCGATGCTCAGGCGGTCCCCGTCGCTCAGCGAGCGGAAATCTTCCTCGCCCAGCACGACAATGGGCACGCACCGCCCGTAAAGCTCGTCGGCAATGATCGAGCCCAGCGCCGCGATGGGGTCGGTTGCGCAGTTGACGATCGCCGCCGGGGCCGTGCCAAGGCGAACGCTCTCCAGAAGGATCGCGCTGGCGGTGCTCGACCCCTTGCCCCACGGGTACACGAATACCCTGCCCGTTACGATCCGCCCGGAACAGTCGTGCCTGCGGTCGATCACCTCGCCGGTCTTGGCGTCCAGGCCGCCCCATAGGCTGATCGGCTGGGCCGAGACGACCGCCTCGCCCTTGGCCGGGCCTGCGACGACGGCGCGACCTTGCATGGTTCTTCGCTGCCGGGTTGTCCCGCTGGTTCCGCTCATCCCGGCCGCCTCCGCAAAACTCGCCCCGCCACGGCCGAGCGAACACAATCGCCAATGGACCCCAACGCCACTTTCATGCCCAGCGAGCCCGGGCTGTAGTACGCGCACTTGCCCGAGTTGGTCATCAGCACCTTGGCGTCGCGCCGGATCATGGGCGTGTGGAACACGCACGTGTCCCGGGTGATGCGCGCGCCGAAGGCCTCGAGTTCAGCCAGCCAGCCGGTGCGCTCGACCAGCGCCAGCGACTGCTGGCAGGTCAGCAGGGCGACGTCCACGCCGTCGGCGGCCTTGGCGGGCGCCGCCTCGCGGATCGCCTCGATCAGCGAGCGGAACTCGGCGAACGAGAGATGCGGGCAGCCCAGGACAACCACGTCGAGCTTGGCGCCTTGCTCGGCCCCGGCCAGGTCGTCCCAGGCGTGGTACCAGTCTTGCGGGCTTATGTCCACGACGCGCTCGGGCGGGCGGTGCTGGAAGGCCGCCTCGGCGGAGGGGGCCTCCGGCGTCAGGCCGACGGCGTGGAAGAGCGCCACCGACCCCGCCGACGCCGCGGCCGCACAAAACGCCTTGAGCTGATCGTCCGAGGCGTTGGCCGGCATGCCTTCGATCACGGGGACCTTATCGCCCACCATCGCGCCGATCAGGTGGCCCAGCACGGGGTAGAAGACCTCTTCGGCCAGCAGGGCCCGCGAGAACCCCGCCAGCCGCAGCAGCCACTGCCCGCGGCGGTTTTCCGTCAGGTGCAGGCCGCACTTCGGCACTCGGCCGGTGATGGCGGCGCAGATGTCCAGGTAATCCGCGTAGCGGTTGGTCCGCGCGCCCAGGACGCTGTTGGCGTAGCAGATGGCGTTGGACTCGCCCCAGGCGATCTGCTGGCCGAAGCGGGGCGTGAGGTAGCCCTGGTAGGGCGCGCACGACCAGGTGGGGACGCAACCCATGTCGGTGTAGGCCTTTCCCTGGCGGACGGCCTTGGCGGCGAACTCCTCGTCGGTTACGAATCGCCGCCAGTCCTGGAGGTCCAGGGGGCCCATGTTGAGGGTCGTCGGCACGATGACCTTCCCGCCGGCGGCGGTGAGTTTTTCGGCGAACTCCAGGCCCGCGTCGCTCATGAGCCCGCAGCCGTCGATGTGCGCCTGGGAAATGTCCATCAGTTCGCCCGCGCCGTACACCTCGGCCATGCGAACGATTATCGACATCGCCATCCGGCGCGCCTGGCCGGACCGGCCTTCAAGCATCTGTCTGTCTGTTTCGCCAAGGGCAATCGTCATTCGGTTGTTCCTGCCGCCTTAGAGCACTTAACACTCTAGCCGGCGCATACCAAGCCCGCCGCGTGCGGCGCAAGTGGCCATTTTCCTCGATTTGGGGCCGCGTGGCAAGTGTTTGTCGGTGTGCTTGCCTGTCGGCGCTGGGGCGAGGGCCCGCGCCCCTGCCGAATCAGTTGGGGTGCGGGTTCGGCACGTACTCGTACGGGAGGTCCGGCGTGCTGTACTCTCCGCCCCAGTATTCCACGCAGTCGGGGGCCAGCAGGGCCGAATCCTCGTCTGGCCGGAGTATCCACCGTGCCATGTGCTTGCCCGGCTTGCCCAGTTCCCGGATGGCCTCAAAGGTAAAGTTGCATAAGGCATCGCTGGGATAGCGCGACACGGAGCCGGCCTTGCGATACATGTAGGACCTCGGGTCGCGTCGTCCCTTGTCGTCCGGCCAGGCGGCAACCGGCTCGGCCCCGTCCACGCTGACGTACAGTCGGCACGCAAGGGCCATGGGCAACGGCTTTACGAGCGTGAACGTCCAGTAAGGGTAGCTGCCTTTGGTTGCGGACTGCTTGGCGTCGATCTGAAAGCAGGAACGCATATTGGCATCCATATCCGGATTGGACACGGCCCGGAGGACGCCGGCCGGCAACTGCTCGACGACCTCGATCTCGACCGCGGGGCCGAGCCACCTCCGAGTCCAGTACACAGTCTTTTCCGGCCCGCCGTTGGTACAGGTGAATTCCACGTAGGGCAGGAGAGTGTGCCTGCCCGACGTCCGGATATCCCGCCCGAGGTCGTAGTACCACTGAGGATCATAGTCGAAATTGCTGAACCCGATATCCCGGTTGGCATCGAGCATAACGCCCACGGAGAAGTGGAATGGTTCGTTCCAGTCCGAGCGCGGGCGAATCACCTCGCCGACTGTCGCTCTTACAGGTGCGCCGAGCTTGAGTAGCCGTCGGCATTCGACCTTGAGGCGGTGCGGGGCGATCAGTCTCTCGACCCAGCTCGGCTCATGGCCGTGCAGAAACCACATCCGGTCGAGGTACAGTTTGGCCTCTGGGCATGGGCCTTTATCCAGCCGGTCCAAGGCGTCTTCCGGGGACGTGACGGGCGTGTGCCCGGGCGGCTGCATGGACTCGACCGTGACTTGCACATCCGCTCCGCCCTCCGACTCCACATTACCCTCGAACTCGATGAAGTACCGCCCCGACAGGATCTCGCACTTCTCGATCAGGGGCATCTCTATGCCCGAAGACGCCCAGGGCCACCCTCCGGATCGGCTCTGACCCCAGCCCCCTTGGAATCTCCCGACGCAATAGCCTGTCTCATCCAGAATCTTCACTTTGCCATCGCAGCGCACACGCTTTCGGCCGCAGAGATTGACCGTGACGGTCTTGACGCCGGGCGGCACGGCGACCGGTCCGAGCCGCACCGGGCCGTTGGTCAGTTGGTGGCTGTAGAGAACCTGCCCAACGTGGGGACTCGATCGAGCCCGATCATTGCGCGGCCACAGCATCACGACGGCGCCAGCCGCCGTCACGGCGAGGATCAGAACGGCCAGCAGAGTCTTCTTTCGCCGCGTCATGCCACCCACGTCTCCCATTTACGGCAGGCAGCCCCTGCCCGTGGGGGATTCTAGCCGGTTGCCGGAATCGGGGCAATGGCGCGCGTCTGGATTGTGTCGGCGGCGTTTGGCCCCGCCGCGACCCTGAGCTTACGATAGCCTGGCCTTGTAGTCCTCGTAGCCGAAAGTCCGCAGCACGCGCAGCTCGCCGGAGTCCGGGTCGTAGGTGGCGATCGAGGGCAGCTTCACGCCGTTGAAGGTGGTGTTCTTGACCATGGTGTAATGGAGCATGTCGGTCAGCACGATCCTGCTTCCGACGGCCAGCGGTTCGGCGAAGGAGTAGTCGCCGATCACGTCGCCGGCCAGGCACGTAAGTCCGCCGAGGCGGTAGGTGTTGGGCAGTTCTCCGGGCAGGCCGGCCCCGACAATGCCCGGGCGGTACGGCATCTCCAGCGTGTCGGGCATGTGTGCGGCGGCGGAGGTGTCCAGGATGGCGATCCTCATGCCGTTGTCGACTATGTCCAGCACGGTGGCGACCAGCACGCCGGCATTCAGGGCCGCGGCCTCGCCGGGCTCGAGGATGACCTCCACCCCGTGGCGCCGGCGGAAGTCCCGCACCAGCCTCACCAGAAGGTCCACGTCGTAGCCGTCGCGGGTTATGTGGTGCCCGCCGCCGAAGTTGACCCACCGCCGGCCTGGAATCAAGTCGCCGAACCGGTCCTCGAAGACTGTCAGGATGCGTTCGAGCACGTCGCTACCCTGTTCGCACATGGCGTGGAAGTGCAGCCCGTCGATGCCGGTAAGGTCCTGACCCTCGAACTGCCCGCGCGGGATGCCCAGCCTGCTGTTGGCGGCGCAGGGGTTGTAAACTTGCGTGGCAACCTCGGAGTAGCCCGGGTTGACGCGCAGGCCGACCTGGATATCCCGCCCGGCCGCCGATGCAGCGGCCGAGACGGCGCCGCGATGACGCCGCCACTGCGCGAAGGAGTTGAACACCACGTGGTCGGCGTATTGCAGGACCTCGCCCATGTCCCGCTCGCTGAAGGCCGGGGCGTAGACGTGGACCTGTTTGCCGAACTCCTCGAAGCCGAGCCTGGCCTCGATGGGCCCGGACGCACAGACGCCGTCGAGGTGCTCGCGGCACAGCGGGAAGACGCCGAACATGGCGAAGCCCTTGAGGGCGAGCAGCATGGTGCAGCCGGCCTGGCGGCGCACGGAGTCGAGCGTGCGCAGGTTGCGCCTCAGCAGCGAAAGGTCCGCCAGGTAGCAGGGCGACGGAACGGCGTTGAGGTCGAGTCCTTCAAGCATCGCAAATCCTGACAAAAGCTAATCTCTAAATCCTAATTTCGAAATCCTAAACAAATTCAAAGCACCAAATTCAAATGACCGAAACGCCACCAAGGCAGCGCGCTTCGGATACGGGAACGACCTCCGCCTGGAAGTTTTGAATTTCGAATTTCATATTTTGAATTTGTTTAGGATTTAGGATTTCGAAATTCGAATTTCTTGATCCGCAACAACCACCCTCATCCGATCAAGCCCTACGCCAGTTTATCCACGTCCGGGAACGTCTCTTCCCAGGGCAGGCCGTAGGGGCCGAGGGCGTCCATGAACGGCTTGGGGTCGAGCTGCTCGACGTTGAAGACGCCCTTGCCGCGCCACTTTCCGGTGAGCATCATCTTTGCGCCGATCATGGCCGGCACGCCGGTGGTGTAGCTGATGGCCTGGGCGCCGACCTCGCGGAAACATTCCTGGTGGTCGCAGATGTTGTAGATGTAGTACCGCCGCGGCTTGGAGTCCTTGACGCCCTCGATCCAGCAGCCGATGCAGGTCTTGCCCTTTGTCCGCGGGCCCAGCGAGCCGGGGTCCGGCAGCATGGCCTTGAGGAACTGGAGCGGCACGATCTTGTGGCCCTGGAACTCGACCGGGTCGATCCGCGTCATGCCGACGTTCTCCAGCACGCGCAGGTGCGTCAGGTAGCTCTGCCCGAACGTCATCCAAAACCGCATCCGCTTTACCGAAGGGATGTGCCGGACCAGCGACTCCATCTCCTCGTGGTACATCAGGTACATGTCCCTGGGCCCGATCCCGCCGGGGAAGTCGAAGGTCTTCTTGACCGACAGCGGCGCGGTCTGGACCCACTTGCCGTCCTGCCAGTACTTGCCCTTTGCGGAGACCTCGCGGATGTTGATCTCGGGGTTGAAGTTGGTGGCGAAAGGCAGGCCGTGGTCGCCGGCGTTGCAGTCGATGATGTCCACCGTGTCGATGCGGTCGAAGTGGTTCTTCAGCGCGTGGGCGCAGAAGATGTTCGTGACGCCGGGGTCGAACCCGCAGCCCAGAAGGGCCATGATTCCGGCCTTCTTGAACCGCCCGTGGTAGTCCCACTGCCACTTGTAGCAGAACTTGGCCTCGTCGGGCGGCTCGTAGTTGGCGGTGTCGAGGTAGTCCGTGCCGGCAGCCAGGCAGGCGTCCATGATGGCCAGGTCCTGGTATGGCAGGGCGACGTGGAGCACCAGGTCCGCTCGGAAGTCCTTGATGAGCGCGACGACCTCGGCGGTCTTGTCGGCGTCGAGCCTGGCGGCGCGGACCGGCCTGCCGAGGTCGCCGGCCAGGGCCTCGACCTTTTCGAGCGTCCTGCTGGCGATGCAGATTTCCTCGAAGACCTCGGGCGCCCTTGCACACTTGAAGGCGACGACCCGGGCCACGCCGCCGGCGCCGATTATCAGAACGCGACCCATATTGCTCCTCCCGCAGGAAAGTCAGGGACTGTCTATTACGCAAGCACTCCCGGCGCGACCGGTGCGCCTCGGCCGGCCCGGGGACTTGCCTCCGGGCTTGCCGGCATCAGAGTATAAAGACCGCCGAGGCGACAACGGTGGTCCACAGGCCCTTCTTGTCCCCCTCGGCCGTCTGCACGCAGGCCCGCGAGTTGACGATCTTGCCGGACATCCGGTAGATCTCCTTGCGGTTGTCGTAGTCGGTCTCGGGGTCGAACTCGATGCCCAGGGTCGTCGCCAGCATTGTCGCGGCCATGTCTTCCACCAGGTCGGCGAGGCTTTTCTCGATAATGCCGAATCCGTGGTGTTCGCTGATGTATCCGTACTGCTTTCTGTCGGCGGGCTGGGCCAGGCCGATTCCCGCCCCGACGAGCCGGCTGGGTTCGTTGGTGGCCGCCTCGGCCAGGACGACGAAGGTGATCTGTCCGGGGCTGAGCTCTTCCAGGCCCCGCTCCCTGGAGACGATCCTGCACTTGGGAGGGAAGATGCTCGAAACGCGCACGAGGTTGCACTTCTCGATGCCCGCCTTGCGAAGCGCCAACTCGAAACTCTGAAGCCGGGTCTTGTGCTTGCCGACGCCCTTGGTGAAGAACACCATTCTCGGGATCAGCTCTGAGTCAAGCATGTGGGGTTCCCTGGGTTAAATGTCTGCGCCCGGTTCGTGCCGGGCGCGTCAAGGTGTCAGGACCCGCCGCCGCGGTCCGGCCGAGGCTGCCCCGAGCAGCGCGGCCACGTCGGACATGATAAAACGTCGGCGCGCCCACGCAATGCTTTTCTAGTCGGGTTTGGGAAGAAAAAGAAGCGGACCCGCCTGCCGGCAGGCAGGTTCCCGCGGGGCCGCGGAGGCTCACAGGGCAGAAGAAGCCATTGAATTGAGTCCCAATTCTTTTTTTTCTCTTATCCTCTGCGCCTCTGCGGTCAATCCGCTTCTTGTTTTGTCAGCCCTCGTCGTCGCCGTCTTCGGCGGCCAGGGTTTGGACGTCCCGGGGTTCGTGCGCGCCGCCGTCGTCGTCGCCGAAACTGTCGCCGCCGAAGCCGGTCCGCGAGGCCGCACCGGCGCGGCCCTGCTTCTGCTCCATCGTCCGCGCGCAGGCGATACAGTACTTCGCCCACGGGCGGGCTTGAAGCCGCGACTTGCCGATCTGCTCGCCGGCGCCCAGGCACAGACCGTAGGTGCCCTTGTCGATCCGCTCCAGAGCGTCGGCGATTTCCTGGAGAAGCACCCGCTCGCTGGCCAGCAGGCCAATGGTGATCTCGCGGTCGTCGCTCTCGTCGGCGTACTTGGGCGGTTCGGGCCTCAGGCCGCCCGGCTCCCCGGACCCGGCGCCGCGGGCCTCGGCGGTCATGCCTGTCAGGTCGCCCAGCAGGTCCCGCTTCTTGGCCAGAAGCAAGCCGCGGAACTCCTGGAGCTCTTCTTTAGTCAATGCGGGGGCGGGCTTGCCCTCGCCTTTCGTTTTTCCAACAACCATTGCGGCCCTCCCGGGCGGTAAGTCGTTGTCGCTCGGCCTGCGCCGGCCGAGGCCTATTCACTAGCTAGATTCTATCGTCTCAAAGGGCCACTCAATTCCAGATTTTATTTTTCCCCGCCGGCGGCAGCCGCGGCGCCGGGGCCACACGTCGCCTCCGGCAGCGGCCGAAGCGCCTCCGCCGCGCCGGGGAAGCCCTCTGGCAGGATCTCGCCCGGCCCGGCGAGCATGGGCCGCCCGTCGGGCCCCGGCTCGAGCGCCAGGTCCAGGCAGTCGTCGGCCCCCACGGCGTCCGGCCAGGGCGGCGCGGCAAGCGGCACGAAGATCGGGATGTTGCGGCAGATGCAATGCAGCAGGCCCTCGTTGCGGCAGAGGCTGTCGCAGGAGATGCCCGCGATCTTCCAGCCCGGCAGCAGGCGGGCGTACAGTTCCATCGCCTTGGCCTGCTTGGCCTGGTCGGCCTCGGCGAACGAGGGCACCAGCAGCACGCCGTTGGCGTAGATCACGTTGGTGTAGCTTCGCCAGACGCCGTTGCCGCCCGGCTCCATCGGGATGCGGCAGACCCGCATGGGCCCGTGCCTCGTCGGCAGGCCCGCCAACTGTTCGGCCGCCCTGTCGAGGATTTCCGCGTTGACCGGGTCCGCCGCCTTGTCCAACTGGGAGACGACCGCCACGTTCTCGGCCGGGAAGGTCACGTACATGTCCACGTGCCCGGTCCGCTCTCCTTCGAGCTCGGGCAGGCATATCCACGTGGTGAAGCCCAGGTGGCGCTCCAGCAGCGACCGGATCCTGGCGGCGGTGTAGCCGCGGTCGGCGTTCTCGCGAAGTATCGCCGCGGTGGTCACCACTAGAGCGTCGCCGTTGGTCAGCAGGTTGCCGCCGCTGAGCCTCAGCGGCACGGCCTCGACGGGCAGGCCGAGTGCCTCGCCCAGCAGCCTCGGGGCGTTGTTGTCTCGCCAGCGGACCTCCGCGCCGTCCTCGGCGGGTGAGTAGTCCATGTCCAGCACCCAGACGCTGCCGTCGGCCCGGCGGACGAAGAACGGGCCGTAGTCGCGGACCCACATTGTGTCCAGCGGGACCCAGACGAATCGCACGGCGCCGGCCGGCAGGGCCGCCTGGCGGAGGATCCGCTCAACGGCCTGGCGGTCGGCGCTGTTGGTGGCCATGCACAGGATCGGCGTCTTGCCGTGGACGGCCCGGACGATGTCGCGGAAGGTCTCTGGCAGGCACGAGGCGAGCTCCCTGGCCGAAAGCAGCAGCGCCGCCTGCGGTGCGAACTCCCCGGCGTCCGCCAGCGGCGCCGCCAGGCCCGGCAGCGCGCCGCCAGACCGGGCGAGGGGCACGGGCAAGCCGCGCGGCATTTCCATTCCGGCCGGCGGGTTAAACGGCGCCGACGAAACCGCCGTTGCCGCCGGGGCCGGGCCATCGGCACGGGCCGCGTTTCCGGATGCCATCGCCCTCAAGGGGCCCGGCACCCCGTTGACCGGCGGCAGATGACTCCACTGACTGCCCGCCCAGAGGCAGATCATCCCCGCCAATGCCGACAAGATCCACCGCGGCCTAAGCGCCGCGCGGGCCATTCTATTGGTACCACGCATTGAGAGAAGTCCTCGCAATGAGCCGAAACCTCACCCGGCCCCACAAGCCAGGCTGCCGCCCCGCGGCACACAAATAACGATTATACCCCGCCGGATAACATCAAAGATGTTAATACGCATCCCAGGCGATTCTCCCGCGGCAACTCTGAAAGCAAAGGCCGCTGACACGTGCCCGGCGAGCGGGCATCCGCGGGTGTCCGCGGGCCTTGCACTTCCGGCGACGCCGGGTTCTAATGCGGGCATGGGGACAAGTAAATCAAGATCGGCGCGCGCGGTTATGCCGTGGGACAGATGCTCCTCAGCCACGCGGCTCATTCGGACCGGATCGAACCGGCTGGAGGCGCGGGTTTCCATTTGGGCCCGCGTCATGTTCGCGGTCTTCTTGCTGATGGGCATCGGGATCATCGCTCTGGGCCTGAGCGAAGGACTGCCCGCGATACGTTCATCCGGGTTCTTCGTTCAGCGTTGCTTCTCGGGTTGTTCCGGTGTGTTGCTTGTTGTCATTGGCTCCGTGTTCGTGTTCTTCAGCCTGCTGGTCGGCCCGGGCGGCACGCGGCGGATGATCTTTGATAGCCGTGACCGCATTCTGCGGTTCAGGCGGCCGGTCAAGGGCCTTGGGCAACACGTGCCGTTCGGCAACATCGAAGCCGTGGAGATCGTCACGGACGAACACGAGGCCGTCGCGGGCAAGATAGGCCTGGTGCTGTCCAGCCCGGCCGGGCTGCGGTTGGGAGTCGCGACGCGAAGCCGCGAAGACGACCTGCTGCGTGACGCATCGTCGCTTGCGGCGTTCATCGCTGTTCCGGTGCGAGATACTCGGCAGTCGGTAGTGCCGAACTCCAGCGCCGAGACCGGAGAGGTGGTCTCCGTCAGCCGTGCATTCAACCGCAGTGCGTGGTCGGGCAGCTTCCGAACGCACGAGCTTGTCGAGGCAGCGCCCGGTGTGTTGGTGGTCAAACCCACAGGCGGGCTCCGGCTCTTCAGGGGCGTGTTCCTGGGCGGGGGAATCGCCGGCCTGGCGATGGCCGTCGCGCTGCTGGGCGCCGCACTTTTCGGGGAGGGCGATTTGCTCCGGTCGCCGACACATGTCGGGCAGGACTATTCGCTAGGGATGCTGGCCGGCGCCGGGATCGGCATCTTGGTCGGCGGCGCGTTCGTCATAGTCTCCGTTTACGCCCTGAACTGGCCGCCGGTCTTCATAGACCGTAAGCTGGGTGAAGTCAGGGGCCGGAAGCTCCGGGTCGCCGGTCGGCTCGCAAAACAATTGCCGCTGCGTTTTGTGGCGGCAGTGCAGATCGCTTCCGGCTTG
>Ga0315279_10010529_pt1 | contig 10862 bp, 12 predicted proteins | sample YL17G06_20_MG_FD_203694 | JGI IMG/M metagenome (GOLD analysis project Ga0315279, IMG submission 203694) | Sediment microbial communities from Yellowstone Lake, YNP, Wyoming, USA - YL17G06_20 | ecosystem: Environmental > Aquatic > Freshwater > Lake > Sediment | place: USA: Wyoming | collected...
TACCTGTAATGCTTACGTACAACAAACTCGCAATATGATGATAAAATAGCTAATTCTTGATCAGTCGGCAGAGTTGAATTTAAATCCAGACAAAGAATATAATATTTTTTAGGATCGCTTGAACAGGGGATTTTAAATTTAGTTTGGATTTTTTCAATTTCCTCTTTAGTCAACATTTTCAACCTCCTTTTTTTAATATTTTAGCTTATCATAATTAATTAAAAAAGTCAAGAGTCCCAGTGCAAATAATACGGTTAGTGCGAAAATGTGCTATAATAAAATTAATTTTATGTTGAGAAATGGTTTTTGGGCTATTTTTTTAATTATAATGTTTTTAACCGGCGAATTAGTAGCCATTTATTTAAATTTACCTAAATTAAGCTTGGCAGATAATGAAAATAATTTAAATTCAGCCAAGACAATTAAAGCTAATCTTCCCAATATCATTATGCCAAAGGTTCAAGCCCAAAAAAATCAAGAATCAAAACCCCAGCAGATTCTCTTTGTCGGCGATATTATGTTGGATAGGAATGTGGAAGTTTTAATGAAAAAAAATGGGGACAATTATCCTTTTGAGAAAATAAAGGATTTTTTAGCTGATCAGGATTTGGTTGTGGCAAATTTAGAGGGTCCGATTGTTAAAAGTCCAGAGAATTTTGGCGATCATGCTCTGAAATTTGCTTTTGCTTTTCAAACTAGCAGTATTTTAAAGGATAATCATATTAATTTAATTTCCTTGGCCAATAATCACACTATAAACATGGGGCAAAAGGGTTTGCAAGAAACCAGGGATTATCTGCAGGCTGATAAAATTGGCGCCATGGGTGATCCGCTTTTGTGCACTCAAGATTTTATTTATGCCAAAGATAATTTACTTTTTCTTGGCTATAATAAAACTTTTTCTTCTGGCTGTCCTGATCAGGATATTTTAAATGGTCTGAAAGAAGCTAAATTAAAAAATCCAGACAAATTTATTATTGTTAATATGCACTGGGGCAAGGAATATAAGACTCAAAACATTGAGGCGCAGCAAATCCTGGCGCACGAGCTGATGGATAATGGCGCAGACTTAATCATTGGCCATCATCCGCACGTGGTGCAAAATATTGAATTATATAAAAACAAATTGATTTTTTATTCTCTGGGTAATTTTATTTTTGACCAGTATTTTTCTAAAAATGTCCAGCAGGGCTTGGCAGTGGGTTTGGAAATTTATAAAGATAAACTGGTTTATGCAATTTACCCGCTACAAAGTGTTAAAAGCCAGCCTAGTTTAATGGCTGATGAAGATAAAACAAAATTTTTAGCTGATTTAGCAGCCAGGTCAAGTAAAGAGTTGGGCTCGCAAATCAATTTAGGGAAAATTGAATTAAAGAGCAATTTGTAACTTTTTCCAAGGCAAATCGTCTTTTATTATAGAGCTCCGCGTTAAAATGCGGGGCATTGATTATTTTATGAAATACAATACCAAACAAACCCTGAAAATTTATTGGCAATATGCAAAACGCTACAAACTAGCGGTTTTTTTCATTATTATTGCGATTACTTCTGCCTCGCTTTTAAACGTGGTTGTGCCTTTGTATTACAAGAAATTTTTTGATGCTATTTCCAGCGGCCTGGATAAACAATCGCTTGGTTCTCAACTCATAACTATTATCTTTTACATTTTATTTTTAGATGCGATTAGCTGGGTTTGTTGGCGCATAGCCACTTTCACTGCTTCATATTTTCAGGCCCATGTTATTGCTGATTTATCAAATTATTGTTTTGCTTATTTGCATAAGCATTCTTTTGCTTACTTTAATAATAATTTTGTCGGCTCTTTGGTAAAAAGAGTCAAATGGTTTACTGCAGCTTTTGAAGACATTAGCGATAAAATATTTTGGAATATTATTACCTTGCTTATTAATATAGTCGGAATTTTGTATGTCCTTTATACGCGCAATGCTTATTTGGCGCTGGTCCTTATTATCTGGGTAATAATTTTTTTGCTGGTTAACTGGGCTTTTGTTAAATATAAATACAAATTTGATGTGGCGCGCAATGAAGCAGAAACAGAATCCAGCGGGCTTTTGGCTGATACGATTACCAATAATGCCAATGTCAAACTTTTTAATGGTTATAAAAAAGAATTAAAAAGTTTTGTCGCTGTAACCAAGAAACTGCGTAATTTACGAAAATTTACCTGGTATTTGGGTGGTTATTTTGAGGCAGTGCAGGGAGCTTTGGGGGTAATTTTGGAATTTGCTATTTTTTACATTGCGATTAAATTGTGGCAAAAAAATTTGTTGACCGTTGGTGATTTTGTACTTTTGCAGGCTTATTTTCTTAATATCATCAACCGCATTTGGGATTTTGGCCGTATGATTCAGAGAATTTATGAACGTTTATCTGATGCTGAAGAAATGACCATTGCCTTGACCACACCGCACGAAATTCAGGATGTGCCAGGCGCTAAAAATTTGCTTGTCAAACAAGGCAAAATTGAATTTAAAAATGTTAATTTTAATTATCAGCAGACGCGTAAAGTTTTGACTAATTTTAATTTGACGATTAGCCCAGGTGAAAAAATCGCTTTAGTCGGGCCTTCAGGCGCGGGTAAAACCACAATAGCCAGATTGCTTCTGCGTATGTATGACTTAACCAGCGGCAAAATTTTAATTGACAGCCAAAATATTGCCAAAATGACCCAAGAGAGTTTATGGCGCAATATTAGCATGGTGCCGCAAGACCCGATTTTGTTCCATCGCAGTTTAATGGAAAATATACGTTATGGAAATTTTAAAGCCACAAGTAAAGAAGTTATTAAGGCCTCTAAATTAGCTCATTGCCACGAATTTATCAGTAAATTGCCTGACGGCTATGAAACATTTGTTGGTGAAAGAGGCATTAAACTGTCTGGCGGTGAACGCCAGCGCGTGGCTATTAGCCGGGCGATTTTGCATAATGCGCCAATTTTAGTTTTGGATGAAGCTACAAGCAGTTTGGATTCAGAATCTGAAATGCTAATTCGCGGGGCATTGGATGAATTAATGGAAAATAAAACCGTGATTGCCATTGCCCATCGCCTTTCTACGATTAAAAAAATGGACAGGATTATTGTGATTGGCGAAAAGGGGATTGTGGAAGAAGGTACGCACAATTCTTTAATTGCTCAAAAAACAGGGCTTTATAAAAAACTCTGGGCTTTACAGGCTGGCGGTTTTATTCAATAATGAGATTAACAAGCGATCATGCTTAAATTTCAAGTAAATTAACAAAGGAGGGTAAAATGTCAGAGGAAAAGGATTTGCCGCCTAATTGGCGCTGTAAAAATTGTGGTCATAAAGATCATCTGCAAGGTATGGATGAAGATCGTGCCATTTGCCCTAAATGTGGCAGTACAAATGTGGAAGATCTTCATTTACAAGCTATTCAAGCAATTTTGAATGAAAAACAGCCAGCTGAAATTTAAAAGCGCTCCGACGTATGTCGGAGCGCGAATTGTTTTTAAAAATTTACTATTATTATATCTTCTTTTACTTTTTGTAACCAAAAAGTAACAAAAAGTTTGGGGGGGCTCAATGCGCTAGTGCAAGTGGCTAAGTTTATAGTATTGATAACGGCGCTTAATATCGCCCCCCAAACCCCCGGGTGCTTTGTTCATGTTAGAAGCAAATCTAAATAAGAAAGCGGCCTCGCTCTTTGAGCTCGGCCGCTGTTTGTTTTTACCACTTGATTTTGCCTTCTTTGAGATTATGTAATATTTGGGGATAGTTGCGTCCTTTTGGCGGGCGGTAGATAGTGATGTTTGCAATTGTGAAAATGTGAGCTTTCTCGGTGTCGAGAACATTAATTCCTTGAGCAATGATAAGAAAATCGATTTTTTGATTTGCTGGTAAATAGAAGAGACGTTGTGCAAAACTTTCATTTTTGAAATATGGCTTAATTTTTCTAAGTTCATCGAATTTACCATATTGTCTTGGTTCATTTGATGAACTTTTTACCCATAGCAGAATGTTTTCGTCAGCCGGGGCTTTGAGAAGCATCTTAATGAATTCATCATCAACAGTCCGTGCTTTAATATTAGTAATTTCATAAACCCATTTCTGATTGATTGCCCATAAGAATGGGAAATCCTTTAACATCCGTTTCAAAGCATTTGACTCCATCTTCCTGAACCTCCGTTCTTTGACCCGTCCGGGTCTGGATTTTACTCACCAAGGGTGAGATTTAAGATATACTAAATATTGGCAGTTTTAATGGTTTTTGTCAAGGTTTAGTGATTTTTTTTCTAATTTTATGCTATAATAACAGTAGGAAAAGTGAACGGGCGAAAACGCCTTTGTCATTCTGAGTGAAGCGAAGAATCTAGGAAGTAATAGATCCTTCGACAGGCTCAGGATGACATTCAAGGGACAAAGGCGTTTTCGCCAATGATTTAATTAAATTTTAAATTTAAATCTATGGACGATTCAAGGTTAAGCAGTATTTTGGAAGCAGTCAATTATATCAAGGAATATGGGGTTAAAAAAGGAGATTTGGAAAGGCTAGTTGACAAAGAAGATCTGGAAAATTTCAAAAATCAGATTATGGCAAAATTAGAGGGCTTGCATCATTAAAATTTTTGATTTTATTTTATGATTAAAATTCCAGTTGAAGTTTCAGCCCGGCACTGCCATTTGAACCAAAGAGATTTAGAAAAATTATTTGGCAAGAGCTATCAGCTCAAGATTTTAAAAATGGTTTCCCAGCCAGGGCAGTGGGCTTCATTTGAAGAGATTAAAATTAAAGGGCCTAAAGGCGAATTAAAATTGCGCATTGTCGGACCAGCGCGTTCCCAGACCCAAGTTGAGCTTTCAGTGACTGAATGTTATCGCCTGGGCATTAATCCTGTTTTAAAAGTCTCTGGTAATTTAAAAGGTACGCCAGGCGCTATTTTAGCCGGGCCTAAGGGGATAATAAAAATTAAGCAAGGCGTAATTGTAGCCCAGCGTCATTTGCATTTAGCTCCTAATGAAGCAAAAAGTTTAAAGATAAAAAGTGGCAAATTAGTGTCCGTGAAAATTAAAGGGCCACGCGGATTAATTTTTGACAATGTGATTGTTCGTTCAGGTGCAGGGCATAAGAAATCATTTCAGATTGATACTGATGAGGGAAATGCGTGTGGTTGGCAACCAGGGATAAAGGGAGAATTGATTAAATAAAATAAAACGACCTTTGTCATTCTGAGTGAAACGAAGAATCTGAAATTAACAGATCCTTCACTTCGTTCGAGGATGACAAGTTCCGACAAAGGGCGTTTTCGCCTATAAAAAGATAAATTATGAAAAAGGGTTTTGCAAAAGTAAAAATAATTGTAACCGGCTATTTTAAATGGCTTGGTTTAGGCCGCGATAAATTCAAAGCCAGCTCAACAGTAACTTTAATCCAGGATAATGGCAAAAATATCTTGATTGACACTGGCAATCATGAAGTTGAAAAAAAATTAATCACTGCTTTAAAAAAGCAAGGGCTAGAGCCCAAAGATATTGATTATGTGATTTTAACCCATCATCATCCTGATCATACGGCTAATAAGCATTTATTTAAACAAGCAATTATTACTGACTGGTTAACGAGTTATAAAAAAGACAAGTTTATCGTTGATTTTGATATTATTAATAAAGGGAAAAATATTATCACGCCAAATGTTTATATAAAAAGCACGCCAGGCCATGCCCTGGATGAAGGCAGTGTGATTGCGCAAACAGAAGATGGCATTGTAGCTATTGCCGGCGATTTATTTTTTAATGATCAAAGTGAAAGAAATATTTTTGTCCATGACCTGAAAGATTTTCAAAGGAGTAGAAAGGAAATTTTAAAATTGGCTGATTTTATTGTGCCTGGACATGGGGGAATGTTTAAGGTAAAAAAATAATTTAATTCTGAATGCCGAATTACGAATTCTGCATTTTTATTTAATATATGCAAGAAAAATATATTTTAGTCATTAATGCAGGTAGCGCAACACTCAAGTTTAAAATTTTTAACCTTGAGGATTTAAAATTGGTTAAAGAGGGGATAGTGGAACGTATTGGCCTGATGAATTCATTCATTCAAATAGGCGAACAAAAAGAGATTTATGAAGTTGAAAATCATGAGCAAGCCTTTAAATTAATGGTTTCCAAGATCACCGACTTGAAAGATGAAATTGTTTTAATTGGGCATCGGGTTGTGCATGGCGGCGAAGAATTTACTGAACCGGCGCTGATAACAAAAAAAATTTTTAAACGTTTAACAACTTATAATAAATTAGCGCCGCTTCATAATCCAGTTAATTTAAGCTGTATTGCAGCCAGCCAGAAATATTTAAAAGAAGTGCCTGATGCTGCGGTCTTTGATACTGGTTTTTATCGCACTTTACCAGCTTATGCCTATATTTATGCCTTGCCTTTAAAGTTTTATCAGCGGTATAAAATACGCCGTTACGGTTTTCATGGCATCTCTCATCAGTATGTGGCAGAAAAAGCAGCTGAAAAATTAAGAAAGCCCTTGAATCAATTAAATTTAATTACCTGTCATCTGGGTTCGGGCTGTAGTATAACAGCAATTAAAGATGGTAAGGCCATTGACACTTCAATGGGCTTTACACCCTTGGAGGGCTTGGTCATGTCAACCAGAAGCGGCAGTATTGATCCGGCTATTCCATTATATTTAATCCGCAGGTTAAAAATGAGCGAAGATGAAGTTAATGATTTATTGAATAAACGGTCAGGTTTATTTGGCTTAAGCGGCTCAATGGATATGAGAGAGGTCTTGGTTAAAGCAGGTTATCAAGTGCCTGGTTTTACATATAAAGAGAAAATTACTAAAAGAGAAAAAGAAATCAGCCAGTTGACAATAAAGCTTTTTATTTATAATATTAAAAAGTATCTAGGTGCCTATGCAGCTATTTTGGGTGAGGTGAATGCCTTGATTTTTACTGCAGGAATTGGTGAAAGGAGCCCAATTATTCGCCGGTTGATTTTAAATGGTTTACCCAAATTTAAAACTTTAGTTATTCCAACTAATGAAGAATTAATGATCGCTTCATTAGTTAAAAATTTAATTAAATAATAGAATGAAAAATCCAAAACAAAAAGTAGTTATTTTAGGCTTGATTTTACTGGCTCTTTTTTTATTTTTTAATCTAAATTCTGCTTTAGCCCAGGAAAATGGAGCAAACTGCACTTTAGGCAATAATACTTGCACAAAGCAGGGCTTGCAATTGACCTCCTTATTGGAAAATCGCGGTCTAACTTTTTCTTTAGTGGTTGTGGCTGGTTTATTAGACGGCGTAAATCCATGCGCCATTGGCATGTTGATTTTGCTTTTAGGCTATTTGTTGGTTTTTGCTCATGATCCAGATAGAATGGTTAAATTGGGTTTAATTTATATTATTACGATTTTTTTAACTTATTTTTTAATAGGAATAATTTTTTCCCAAATTGTCTATAAGCTTTTAGCTTGGCCTTGGTATCAGGAAATAAGCCATATTATCAAATATGTAATTGTGATCTTGATTTGGTTGGCAGCTTTACTTAATATTAAAGATTTCTTTTTTTACGGCAAATGGTTTAGTTTGGGTGTCAGTAAGGGCGAGGTCCCGATTTTAATGAAGCTGATTCAAAAAGTTGATTGGCCAACCACAATTTTATTAGGTGTTTTAGTTACCTTATTTGAGCTGCCTTGTTCTTTGCCTTTGTATGTTGGTGCAATTGCGATTATGAGTGGTGCATTTCATTATATTTTAACCATTGCTTATCTCTTGCTTTATAATATAATGTTTGTTACGCCATTATTAATTGTTTATGCAGTTTTGGTCAAAACCCATCATATTTTTGAAGCTAAAGATATTCAGGAACGAGCTAATCGTTGGATGAAATTGTCAATGGGCGTAGCTCAGATTATAATTGGGGTTGTGCTGTTGTTGATATAGCTTAACCACTGAATTTTTTCACAGAAAAACACAGAAGTTGTTATTAAATATAAGTATTATGGGGGAATATTTATATAAAGATTTAACTCAACAGATTATTGGTTGTGCATTTAGAGTTTTTAAAGAGCTTGGCTATGGATATAGGGAGAAAGTTTATCAGCGCGGATTAGCAGAAGAATTTGGATGCTTAAATTTATCTTTTAAAAAAGAATTACCAGTTAGAATATATTATAAAAATAAATTAATAGCTAAATATTACCTTGATTTTATAATTGAGAATAAAGTAGTTGTGGAGTTAAAAGTTGCAGCTGATTTTTATACAAAAGATATAAAGCAACTTTTGAGTTATTTAAAGGCAAATAATTGTCGTTTGGGACTTTTATTAATCGTAACTAAAAGGGGGATCAAGTGTAAGCGAGTAATAAATTAGGTTGAATACGAACCGCAGAATTATTTAACAGAAAACACAAAAAATTTTCAGTGTATTCTGTGAGTAAATTCTGTGTTTAAATATATTCCATTAAATTTTCTATGATCAGGCGTCTTTTAAACGGAGAATCAAAAACCATAACTTCAGCAGCAATTATTGTAGGAGCGGCTTCTTTAGCAAGCCGTTTTTTAGGTGTGATCCGAGACAGAATTTTAGCCGGCACTTTTGGCGCTGGTGATGTGTTGGATACTTATTATGCTGCTTTTAGGATTCCTGACTTAATCTATAATTTAATTATTTTGGGCGCTTTATCAGCAGGTTTTATTCCCATTTTTACACAATTATTGGAGAAAGAAAATAAAGAGAAGGCCTATCAGCTGGCTAATGAAATTTTAAATATTTTAATTATAGGTTTATTTTTACTGTGCGGAGTTTTATTTATTTTTGCTCCGCAATTAATGCCATTAATCACCCCTGGTTTTAATCCGGAAAAAATGAGTATGACCATAAATTTGACTAGAATCATGTTTTTAAGCCCATTGCTTTTAGGCATTAGCAGTGTTTTTGGGGGAATATTGCAGTCATTCAAAAGGTTTTTGGTGTTTTCTTTAGCGCCGATTTTATATAATGTAGGGATTATTTTTGGCGCCTTGGTTTTTGTAAAATTTTGGGGAGTTTATGGTTTGGCTGTTGGTGTCATTTTAGGAGCGCTTTTGCACTTACTGATTCAAATTCCAACCTCTGTTTATCTGGGTTTTCGTTATAAACCAATTTTAAAATTCAAAGATGAAAGCTTGAAAAAAATCGGGCGCATTATGATTCCTCGCACTTTAACTTTGGCTATAAATCAGATTAATTTGGTAGTCATTACAATCATTGCTTCAACCTTGATAGCTGGTTCGCTTTCTGTTTTTAATCTGGCTAATAATCTGCAGATTTTTCCAGTTGGGATTTTTGGCATCTCCTTTGCTATTGCAGCTTTTCCCACGCTCTCTGCTTTGGCCATCAAAGAAGATAAAAAAGATTTTATTGAAAGTTTTTCCAATACCACGCGGGAAATTTTATTTTTTATGATTCCGGCTACGGCTTTAATGCTGGTTTTGCGTGCTCAAATCGTTCGTGTTATTTTAGGTTCTGGCAATTTTACTTGGGAAGATACTGTTTTAACCATTGATGCTTTGGCTATGTTTTCTATTAGTTTATTTGCTCAAGCTTTAATACCTTTATTAATACGCGGCTTTTATGCTTTTCATAATGCCTTAGTTCCTTTTATAATTGGTTTATTTTCAGCTCTAGTAAATATATTCTTAAGTTTATTTTTAACTAAACCATTTTCTTTTTGGGGTAGTAACTTTGATTTGGGTGTGGCTGGTTTGGCTTTAGCTTTTTCTTTAGCAACAATTTTAAATTTTGTTTTATTGTGGATAGCTTTAAGGATAAAAACCCATAGTTTGGATGAAAGAAAAATAGTTTGGTCAGTTTTAAAAATTTCAGTGGCCACTTTAGCCATGGCCGCAGTCACCCAATTTATGAAATTTGGTATTGAACCATATTTTGGCACTAGAACTTTTATTGGTATATTTTTGCAAGGCTTGATTGCTGGTTTAGTCGGCATTGCAGTTTTTATTGTCGTTGGTTTGGCTTTGCGTTCCCAGGAAATGTCCACTTTTGTTAATTCCATCAGACGCAGATTGTTTAAGGAAAAAGTTAATTATCCAGAAGAAAGTATTGATGAAAATGTGGAGATTTGAGGTAATTGGAAATTAGTAATTAGTAACTAGTAACTAGTAATTGGTTATTGGAATTTGAATCGGGCAAGAGCTCGGTTTTTTTATTGACAAATATTATTATTTATGATAGCATTCTTAATCAAGCCAAGGAGGTGAAAATATGGCAATAAAAAGAATGGTAAAGATATTCGAGGGTACTGCTGTGCAGATTGAAAGGGATTATAAGGATTGGATTAAAAATTTTACCAATATTAAGGTAGTTGAGCGTTTAATCGCTGTTCTACCCAGTGGAAATGATATTAAACAAATACTTTATATTTTTTTTGAAGTATTTGAAAAATCTAAAACAGAACCTGAGCAATTTGAATTGGTTTTACCTGATGAAGGTATAGACCTTCTAAATACATTGGATGATATTGAAAAAAATTTGCTAAAGCAGGCAATAGAAAAAACCAACGGGGTTAGAGAAAAAGCAGCAGAATTACTTGGTCTTAGTTTTCGATCTTTTCGCTACCGTTTAGACAAACATGGTATGGATTGAAACTAAACTAAAAACCGGGCAAATAGCTCGGTTTTATTTTTGATACGAATCTACGAATTGATAAAATCATTTTTTTCTGATAGAATGTTTTTATATGAGCCAAGATAACTTCCGCAATTTTTGTATAATTGCACATATTGATCACGGCAAATCCACGCTGGCTGACCGGTTTTTGGAATTGACTGGCACAGTGGAAAAACGCAATATGAAAGAGCAAATTTT
>Ga0315279_10010531_pt1 | contig 10861 bp, 11 predicted proteins | sample YL17G06_20_MG_FD_203694 | JGI IMG/M metagenome (GOLD analysis project Ga0315279, IMG submission 203694) | Sediment microbial communities from Yellowstone Lake, YNP, Wyoming, USA - YL17G06_20 | ecosystem: Environmental > Aquatic > Freshwater > Lake > Sediment | place: USA: Wyoming | collected...
GGGTTTGTCGCTGTTTACGTGTCTCGAAAAAGGCTCGAAGAATCGCAGCGGCGATACCAAGCGCGGCTGTTCATTCGCAACCTGGAGCTACGAGACATGGCCATGCGGGACGACCTGACCCAGCTCTTCAATCGCCGCTACTTCTACGATCGCCTTCAGCGAGAGCTGGACCAGGCGTGCGCCTTCCAGAGGCCCCTGGCGGTGGTGGTGCTGGACGTTGACGGCCTCAAAGCGGTCAACGACACCTACGGCCACAAGGCCGGCGACCTGCTCCTGGCCACCCTAGGCAGGCTACTGGTGCAGTATACTCGCACCTGCGACGTGCCTGCCCGCATCGGTGGCGACGAGTTCGGTATCGTCATGCCCGAGACGGACAAGCCGGGGGCCTTCGCTGTGGCCAGCCGCCTGCAACGGGCGCTGGAATCAGCATCGGTGGTCGAGGAGGGTGGTAAGCGGCTCAAGCTAAGCCTATCGCTGGGGTTGTCGGGCTATCCTTGGGGCGGCGACGATGTCGACGCCATAGTGCAGTGGGCAGACACTTATATGTACGCTGCCAAGACCGTCCGCCGGAGCGAGGCCAGCACTCCTCTCCCCAGCTCGCACCGCAGCAGCAAACGCTAGCGGGCGAGCCCTCGCTCAGCCTCTGAGGGCGCCATTCATGAACTGTAACCGATGGGTAGACTCAGACGTCTTACCTTCTGAAGGCAGCAGAGGCAAGGTCAGGAGCTTTTTTCATGCAGGCCACCGAACAGGAAGCCGCCAGCGTGCCGACTGTGTATACCACTGCTAGGCGGGCCGAGCGTGATGGTGCGCCCGTCACCGATCTGGGGCGCTATCGCTGGCTGATGCGCGGCGTAGGGGCTCTCATGGCGGCTGTTTGTGCTGCCGTTATCGGTGTCGCCCACGCCGCTGTCTCCGACGGCGAGTTCTATCTAGTAACGAGCATCGTCTTCCCGATCAGCTTCTTGGGCCTTTTCGCCATCGCTGGCCACTCCCGCAAGACCCACGTGGAGTTGGAGCGCCGCTACCGAGCGCGTTTGTTTATTCGCAATCTCGAGCTGCAAGACATGGCCATGCGGGACGACCTGACCCAACTCTTCAACCGGCGCTACTTCTTCGAGCGCTTACGGCGAGAGCTGGACCGGGCCCGCAGTCTGCAGAGCCCCTTGGCCATCCTCGTGCTGGATGTCGACCATCTCAAAGGCGTGAATGACGCCTACGGTCACAAGGTGGGCGACGTGGTGCTGGTCAACCTGGCCAAACTGCTGGTGAAGTGCACCCGCACCAACGACATCCCCGCCCGCCTGGGTGGCGATGAGTTCGGCGTGATCATGCCAGAGACGGATAAGGACGGGGCTTTTGCCGTGGCCAAGCGGCTCCAGCGGGCCTTGGAAGTCACCCCTGTCTACGAGCAGGACGGTGATTCCCTCAAGGCGAGCGTATCCTTGGGGGTGTCAGGCTTTCCCTGGGGCGGCGATAGTGTGGATGAGGTGGTTCAGTGGGCAGACACGCACGTGTATGCTGCCAAGAATTCCCGCAAGAACAACCCTGACCCCTTGTCCAGCGCCCGCGAACGCTCGCGGAGAGAAATCTAGGCGTGGAAAAGGCCCCATCCGCCGAGCGTGGGGGTGGGGCAATGAGGCCAAGATCGATCAAGGCGTGGGTTTCAGGAAAGGAGGGCCTCATCCCAGCAGGAGGGCTCAAGAGTATTTGGCAGTGGCTCACGGGCCGCGCCTTCATATGGCAGTTCACCCTGGTGTTTGCCCTGTTCAGCATGCTGCTGGTGGGCCTCACTGGGCTTGTCCTCAGTCTCTACCTGGCCTACTCTGTCAAGGATGGCGAGATCGATGATGCGGTCGAGCAGGCCAGGGGGCAGGTCTCTCGGCTCGTCACCGCCCATCTATCGCCCGAGCTGGCTGCGGCACCCCTGACTGGAGAGCAATACGCCGGGTTCGATAGCTTCGTCCGGAGCGACATCATCTCGGCCAACACGATTCGGGTGAGGCTCTGGGGCCAGGACGGTACCCTGCTGTATTCGTCGGACAGCCCAGGCCAGATTGGGCAGAGCTTTCCCCTTGACCAGAGGCTGGCGGATGCCTTCAGCGGCAGCACGGCCTCCCGGGTGGCGGACAACCCCAATGATCTGGTGGGGCCTGCCAGCGTCGACGCCAGGTCGGTGCTAGCGGTCTACGCTCCCTTGGCCTTTGAAGGTCAGGCTGACGTGGCGGCTGCCCTGGAGGTACACGAGGCCTACGCCCCCATCGCCGACCGCATCAACAAATCCCAGACGTTCATCTACGTAGCGGTCGCTGGCGCCATGGGCCTCTTGTATGCGGGCCTTTTGGGTGTTGCCGAGCGGGGCTCTGCCATCGCGAGCAGGCAAAGGCGCCAGATGATGGTGCGCAGCCAAGAGCTGAAGCGCAGCCACGATTCGCTCCTGCAGGTGCTGTCTGCCGCCCTCGATCTGCGGGATCAAGCGAACAAAGGGCATTCCCTGCGGCTAGCCCGGCAGGCCCTGGCCATAGGGAGCGAGCTCGGCTTCTCCGATAAGGATCTGAGCCACTTAGAGCAGGCGGCGATGCTCCACGACATGACCAAGCTAGAGTTGCCGAGGGAGATTCTGAGCAAGGCCGGCCCCCTCACCGCTGACGAGTGGCAGAAGATCCAGAGGCATCCAGAGCTGGGCTACGAGATGGTGAGTAACGCTCCCTTCCTTCGGGAGGCCGGGGAGATCATCCTTTGCCACCACGAGCGCTATGACGGTGGCGGCTATCCCCGCGGCCTCAAGGGGGATGGTATACCCCTGGCAGCACGCGTATTCGCCGTGGCCGATGCCTACAGTGCCATGACCTCCGATCGTCCCTATCGCAAGGCAGTGCCCCACACCGCCGCCATAAGGGAGATCAGTGGCAGTGCCGGTACCCAGTTCGACCCCGAGGTGGTTGACGCCTTCCTGGAGGCTGACTGCAAAGGGCTGATTGAGGACAATGACTCCCCGCAGGAGAAGGGTGAGGAGGAGGCGGTCGTCGATCTGGTAGGCCGAGCGCTTTCGGGAGAGGAGGTTCATGCCTGACGGCAGCCCTGGTCCCCCCTCTCGGGACGACCACCTCCGCGACTTGAGAAGGCTCAGGTGGTTGATACGCCTGTTCGTCTATCCCGCCGCAACCCTGGGCGGGCTGATCTACTACTACGGCCTTGGCCTTTCCCTGCTGGAGACTCTCGCGCCTTTGGGCGTGAGCTATGTCATTGCCACCGCAACCATCGAGTACGCTTTCGTTCAGATGGTACGACTACGCAAGCAGGGCGTACATCAAGACATCCTCCACATCCTCTCCTCGGCGCTGGACCTACGCGACCAGGCGACCGGCGGGCATTCCCGCCGGGTGGCCATGCTGTCTCTGATCATCGCCAGGCAGCTTCACGTCAATGGCGAACGCCTGATCGACCTGGAGCGGGCGGCTATTCTGCACGACGTCGGCAAGGTGGCGATTGCCGATGCTATACTCTCCAAGCCTGGGCCGCTGACCGAGGTGGAGTGGCAGGAGATGAGGAAGCACCCGGCAGTGGGCTATCAGATGGTGAAGGATGTGCCCTTCCTGGGTGAGGCCGCCGAGATCATTCTCTGCCACCACGAGCACTTCGACGGCACTGGCTACCCCTATGGCTTCAGGGGGGAGGAGATACCCTTAGGGGCGCGCGTCTTCGCTGTGGTCGACGCCTACGATGCCATCACCTCCTACAGGCCCTATCGCAAGGGCATGTCCCACCAGTATGCCCTGGAGGAGATCAGGCGCAACGCTGGCAGTCAGTTCGATCCTCAGATAGTGGAGGCTTTCCTCGGGGTTGGGATAGAGAGCCTTGTCCGAGACGAGAGTATAGTGGGTGAACACGCTATTCCCTTATCCTACGTCGCAATGTAGGTCAGACAATGGCTGGCGACGTCTGCGAGGAAGGACTGTCACCCGACACAACCGTTCAAGGAGTGCTGGCGATGATGGAGTCGGCTTGGACATCGTTGCACGTGGAGCTCATCATGGAGGGCTTCTGCATAGTGGGCCGTCTGGACGTGCCTAGTGCCCAGGGCCGTCTGGTGGACATCCTCAACTTCAGCGACGAGCACGTTATTGTGCTCCACGATGTAGAGGTGAGGAGGCTGGGGCCTGAGTCGGACGAGGTGTTCAACTGTCCTACGGCCCACATCCGCAGGGAAGCCGTCATCCTGGCGATACCGCATGAGCAAAGCTCGCCATCAGCCGAGGCTCAGCCGCCTCTGGAGTACGTGGCCAGAGAGCCGCACAGGGTCTCCTTTCTCACGTCCGCCTTCACTATTGTTGGCAACATTCACCTGGCTAAGGGAGCGGACATCGGCGCCGCCTCTCCCATACGTGGCTTGGATTTTGTGCCCCTGACCGACGCCGAGGCTACTTATCTCCCTGACCCCACCCTCGTGTGGAAGTGCGCGGTCATCGCAGTGAACGCCGCCAAAGCCGAGGCCTTCTCTCCGGCCGCCGATTTATCCCCCTAGTAGCTTCTCTAGGTAGCGCATCCCCTGTAGCTGGTGATCAGCAAGCCCACTGGTGGCGTAGTGTGCCCGTTGGCCGGTCAATTCAGGTAAGGGAGCGGTAAAGGGGAGTGAACATATGGTGGAGAAGCAAGATGTTCACCGGCCGTTAACTGACATAACGATGCTCGCCGCCTTACGCTGGCATTGTGGAAGGCTGACTTCCGCAATGACCGATGTCGACAGCAAGGGTATTTTGGCTGATGACCCGGCTGGCGGCACGAACCGGCCTGGCGTGCTGCTTGCTTCTGGCTTTCCTGTGGATGACCAGGATCGCTCTGTCCGACCACGGTCCTGTGGCTTCCAACTGGCAGCAGGAACCTGCTCCCGCTCAGACCTCCCCTTGGGTTCCCCTCTACGACAACGATATATCCTTCTGCCTTGAGGACAGGGCTGGCGTAGGCGTCAGCGACGCCTGGGTGCAGGACACCCTCTCCCGCTACTGGGGGGTCAACTCCCATCCCTCGTGCATACCAGGGGAGACACCCGACCTGCGTATCATCATCGAGGACTTTGGCAACCCTCAGCCGGCTGGCTGGGCGCGTGTGGATGTACCTGCCAACCAGTGGAACTGGTTTGATCTGAGCCTCTACCAGCACTGCGAAATAAGCCTGAACGCCGCCATCTTCTGGCAGAGGTCTAGCTATGTCTGGCCGGGAACCTCCACCTTCGTGCCGGACGTCCCCGAAAAGACCCTGCTGCACGAGTTCGGCCACTGCGCTGGTCTGTCCCACCGGGAGGAGCCCGGCCATCAGGGAGCCATGTATCCCATGATGCTCTACTATCCCAACCAGCAAGAGATGGCTTCCCTCCACTACAGCTACAACCCGCGGCTGCTCTTCGACCTGATCCGGCCCGTCCTACGGGTCATGGGGATGGCCGCCTAGGGCCGGCCATCAGCAGGTGCGACCGCCTGAATAGAAACAAGGCCGCCCCCTCGGGCGGCCTCCTCACAGCGAGCCGTTTGCTCTCAGCCGAACAGAAGCCGAATGAGCGCCGGCAGCAGCATCCCCAGGATGACCAATAGGGACAAGACGACCAGCGTCCGTCGCAGCCAGGGGCTAGGCTTTTCTGCTGGTTCCCACGCCCCATAGCCTGACGCCTCCGACAGGTCGTAGTCGGGATGGCGGGGGTCATTGGGGTCTAGCTCCCAGGTGGTGCCGTCCTCGTCAACGAAACCCGTGTCGGGCGCCTCTTTCTCGTCCCGTTCCGGCTCTCGCATCTTGTTTACTCGTCAAGCGCATCAGGGCCGCTCAGTGCAGCACTCTAGGTGCTGCGCTGTCCCAGCTTTGCAAGAGACTCCTCCCACATCCTGATGTGCTCTCTCTCATCCTCCTGATTCCGTTGGACCAGGGCTCGCGACTCGTCATCGAAGGGAACTCGGTCCAACAGCCGCTGGTAGTCCTTGACGGCCCGCTCCTCGACCCAGATGCTGGTCTTCAGGGCCGCACGCTGTCCCAGAATACTGGGTGCGAAGCCTATCACCCATCCAGCCAGAGCGTAGAAAGGGCTCAGCATGGAGGGAGAGCCGCCCAGTTCCCGGCGGCGGGAAGCGAGGTCGCGCTCGTGCCTTTCTTCGATGGTGATGGCTTTGGCCAGCGGCTCGGCAGTTATTTCGCTTCGTCCGAGTCGCCAACGCTGACCACGGTAGATGCGCACCGCCATAATTTCCAGATTGACCATCGCTCTGAACGCTCTTAGGACGTCAGACGTTGCCATTTGTCATCGCCTCCAGAGGAACAGAAGCCGATGGTCGGGGCGACTGGATTTGAACCAGCGACCTCCTGAACCCCATTCAGCAGGGAAGGAATCCCGCCTTCCACGCTGATTTGCTGTCTGGCTGGCGGTGCTCGGAGAAACGATTCAGGTAGCGGAACTTTTTCGCCCTTAGCGCACCTGAATCGCACCCCGGGACCCGCCGAGCGCCTCGCACGGACTGCGCGAGGATTATGGCGCAGCCGAAGTCGCGGAGTCAATGGTCTCATACTGGGCGGAACAGGGGGAATTCCACCCAGGTGCCCCGGATTGTCAATCAGAGGTTCTGGTCAGAAGAACACCCTGGAAGATACTCGACCGATCCTGGAGAGCGAAACGTCGGGCGGACTGTCCATTGGAAGACGTGTCAGGAAGGCGGAGGATGTTAACGCCGTACACCTAAGACATCAATCGGTGGTAGGATCGCGTCTGGAGGGGACCACTATGGGCAAGTACTATAGAGATGCTGGTCATCTGTATGAAATATATGGTTACTTCTTGGACCGGCTGCTGAAGGACGAGAAGATAGGCCCCAAGATGGCCAAGGCGGGGGTTGTCATCAGGTTCATATATACCGATCCCGACTGTGAGATCACGATGGACCTGAAGAATCCGCCGGCAAAGCCGGGGTACTACGGGGCTTTCTATTTGGGCCCGTGCGATGTCAAAGAGGATGTCTGGTCCAAGCAGTCGGCAGACCATTCCCACGCTTTCTGGCATGGCTACGAGAATCCAGTAGCATCTGTAGCCAAAGGGAAGGTAAAACAGGGCGGCAATGTCATCGCCATGCTTAGACTCCTGCCGGTGGTTAAGCCTGCCTTCAAGATGTTCCCGGTGATTCTTGAGGAAATGGGCTATGGAGACCTTGTGATCAGAAAGAAATAGGCGCTGGTATCTCATCGATTTCAGGGGGAGGAGAGTAGAATTGGGGGAGAGAGGAGAATGCCATGAAGGTTGAGCATCTCGCGCGCATGTCGCGCCGGGCCTGGGGCCTGGCTATTGTGTCCGTGGCGGTGGTGGCCCTAGTCGCTATGGCCGCCAGCTGTGGTGGGGAGGAGGAGAAAGCCCCCACCGGCACGCCCAAGGCCACGGCGACGGGGACCGCTAGGCCCACGGTCGTGGCGACTGGCACCGCCAAGCCCACAGCCGCGGCGACGGCCACCGCCAAGCCCACCGCTGCGGCGACGAGCACCGCCGAGCCCACAGCCGCGGCGACGGCCACCACCGTGCCAGTGACGCCAGGGCCGGGCATCACGGACACGGAGATCGTGCTGGGAGCGGAGGCGATCCTCAGCGGCGGCATGGGAGCGGTCTACTCGACGATCCCCAACGCCGTTGGGACCTACTTCAAATACATCAATGATACGGAAGGGGGCGTCTGTGGCCGCAAGATAGTCTACCTGTTGGAGGACAACTTCGACGACCCGGCCAAGGCCCTAGTGGCAGCGCGCAAGCTGGTGGAGAACGACAAGGTGTTCGCTACGGTCTGTAACATCGGCGACGCGCCTCATGCCGCTTCCTGGGAGTACATGAACGAGGTGGGGCTGCCGGACATCGTGTCTGCCGGCGGCCACCGGTTCGGCTCGGACCCGCAGGGTCACCCTTGGACCGTCCAGATGATCCCCAGCTACCTCGTCGAAGGGACGTTCTTCGGCCAGTACATCTCGGAAAACCTGCCGGGCAGCAAGGTGGCCGTTCTCTGGGAGACCAGCGCTGCGGGCATCGACGGACTGGCGGGCCTGAAGCGGGGGCTGGACGCCAGCAAGAACCAGATCGTAGCCGACCAGTCCTACAACAACGGGGATGTGGTCATCAGCTCTCAAGTGGCCAACCTGAGGAACTCCAACGCCGAGGTTGTCGTCCTTTTCAGCAGCCCTGGCTTCACCGCCCAGGCCATCAAGACCGCAGACCAGCTGGGCTGGCATCCCCAGTGGATGATGAGCTACATCAACTCGGATGACATGATATTCCAGTTCGTACCTGCCGATCTTCTGGAGGGTACGATCACTTTCCAGGCTCTCAAGCTGGCGACCTGGCAGGACGACCCGGCGGTCGCCAGGCACCAAGAGCTCATGCGAGACTACGACGGGCCGCTCCCCACCAACTTCACTGTTTTCGGTCAGACGGTCGCTGAGCTGGCGGTGGAAGCGCTCAAGAGGAGCTGCGACAACCTGACGCGCGACGGCTTTATGGAGGCGCTGGAGTCCATCGAGGACTTCCACAGCGACCTGATGCTGGACGGCGTCAACGTCTCCTTCTCCGACAACGACCACATCGGCCTGCAGACCGGCCGCATGTTGAAGGTCAGCGTAGAGAACGGGAAGGGCAAGTTCGAGTACTTCGGACCGCTACTCGAGTTCCAGGAATGAGCGCAAGGTAGGCCGGCGGCGCACGGAAGCGGGGAATCATGGACTTCAATGGAATAGCGTTGGTGACCGGTGCCGCCGGCTTCATGGGCAGACACTTGGTGGAGTACCTGGTGAGCCTTGGCGTCCGGGTGCGGGCAACGGCGCGGCCCCGCAAAGATACGTCATACTGGGAGAACATGGGCGTGGAGTACGTGGGGGCCGACCTTACCAAGCCGGAGACCCTGCCTCCCCTGTTCGAGGGGGGCGTGGACCGGATTTTTCACCTCGGCGCCATCTGCAACTTCTCTACCCCGTACAAAGAGCTCTATCCGACCAATGTGGTGGGAGTAGAATGCATCACCAAGCTCGCTCTCGATGCGGGAGTCAAGAGATACGTCCACGTCGGTTCCACCGCTGTCTATGGCCCCTACCGGGGGACGCCATTCACCGAAGACTCTCCTCGCAATCCCCAGGACAACTATGGGAGAAGCAAGAGAGACGGTGAGAACGTAGTCTGGCGAAGGATCGACGAAGGGCTTCCGGCAATAATCACCCGCCCCTGCACCGTCTACGGCCCCGGCTGCAACGATGGCGCCGGTAAGGTCTTCTCGCGACCCACCTCCACTACGGCCATTCCGGGAAACGGCAGGCAGCTCTTGTCCAACGTGCGGGCCGAGGACGTGGCAGCCGCGGTGGTGCATCTCTCGCGGCTCGATGAAGCCGTTGGCAAAGCCTTCAACATCGCGGATGACAGCCGTCCAACAGTAGAGGAAGCATTGACCATTGCCGCAAGGGCTTTTGGAGTGAAAGCTCCCAAGTTACATCTGCCCATTGCGATCATTAAGGGTTTCGCCCGTATGGATGGGTTCGTTTCCAGGCTGAGAGGGCGGATTCCAGACCTGGAATACGACGCGGTGCGCTACCTCGCCGACGACTACGTGGTGGACATCACCAGGCTGAAGGGCACTGGCTACAAGTTCATCTATCCTGACTTCGCAGAATCGATGAAGCAGATGGGGGAATGGTACAAACAGAGTGCCCCCAGCTAGTAGCAGTCAGGGAGGGCAAATCATGCAGGTAGTGGTAATCACGGGGCTTGCCCAGGGGATCGGGCGCGAGGTTGCGCAACTCCTAGCCAAGGCAAAGGTACCGGTGGCTGGCTTTGACGTTGACAAGGACGGAATCGAGTCGCTCAAGAAGGAGTTCGAAAAGGCAGGATGCGATCACCTGCTGATCACGCTGGACATAGCCGATCGGCCCGGAATTCTCAAGTTCAGGGACATGGTGCTGGAGAAGTTTGGGCGAGTGGACGTTGTGCTTTCAAACGTGGGCATCGGCTTTTTCGGGCCGTTCGAGGAAGTGGATCTGGAGAAGGCGCTAAAGTGCCTGGAGATCAACGTCATTGGGACTGCCGCGATTTTCCAGGCATTTCTGCCTTCAATGCGTGAGAATCGCAGCGGGAAGCTGATTGCCGTATCGTCCTTGGTCGGGCAGATTCCATTCCCGTTTGAATCGATCTACTCGGCGAGCAAGTTTGCCCTTGAGGGGCTGGTTCTGTCCATGCGTTACGAGGTGGAGCCTTTCGGCATAAAGGTTGCATTGATCCAACCGTCCCAGGTATCAACCTCCTTTGCCGCCAAGATACACAGACTTCCACCCGAGGGATCGCCCTACAGAGAGCGCGCCGATAGGTTCATCAAGAGGGATCAAGAGCTGATCAAGACAGCGACAACTCCAGTCCAAGCCGCCGCGAAGACCGTGGAGGTCATCAAAGCCAAGAACCCCAAGCTCCATAACCAGTTTGAGTTCAAGAGCACGCTGTTCATGTCACTCAACAGGGTCTTGCCGCGGCGCATGAGGGACGCGATATTGCTGCGCCAAATGGACATAAGAGTGTAAGGCCCGTCCAGAACCTGGTTCGCAGATCGCAATTCGCTGTGATGATAAAATGAGAAGGGCAGCTTGCTCCCTGAAGGCCTGCCCCTAGCCTAGCGATCCAAGGAGCGAATCCACGTGTTGGTCAAGGAGAAAGCCGCAGGCAGGCAGTACCGCAGTCGGGTTGAGCGTCTGAGGCGGCGGATTATAGATGCGCCGCGGGAGGTGTGTGTCGAGCGGGCGCGCTATCTGACTCAGTCGATGGCCGCCAACTGGCATCTGCACCCTCTTACTCGCATGAGCATGGCGTTTGAGAGCATTC
>Ga0315279_10010532_pt1 | contig 10860 bp, 5 predicted proteins | sample YL17G06_20_MG_FD_203694 | JGI IMG/M metagenome (GOLD analysis project Ga0315279, IMG submission 203694) | Sediment microbial communities from Yellowstone Lake, YNP, Wyoming, USA - YL17G06_20 | ecosystem: Environmental > Aquatic > Freshwater > Lake > Sediment | place: USA: Wyoming | collected...
AAAGCATTATCCGAGGTGGATGGAGCAATAGGGAAGGAAGATAAGTCCAGGAAATAGAAGGAGATGAACGAAATGGCCAGATCTCGCCCGAAGGAATCCGAAACCGTCGTGTTGGCGCAGGACTTCGCCGCCCCGTTAACCACAGGCTCCGCCAGGTTGGCCGCAAGCGCCGTCGGCTATCCGGCCCCGCGTGGGCTTTCTGCCCTGGCGGCAATGATCCTGATCGCCACGCTGGCTTTGGCCGCCGGACCCGCTCCCGCCCAAACCATCACCATCGGTCAGGTGACCGCCCGAGCGGGCCAAACCACCGCCACCCTCCCCATCACCGTTGACCTGCCCGCCGCCGCCGCCGGGCTCCTCTTGCGCCTCCAATACAACCCCGCGGTGCTCGATGCTCCCACGGTCGAGGCTGGCGACATCGTCGCCCCCGGCCATACGGTTGATCTTTTCTCCCCCGAGCCGGGGCGCGTCAACCTCTTCATCGGCGGATTGTCGGCCGCACTTCCTTTCACGGCGCAGTCCGGGGTCGTCGCGCGCTTGCGCTTTCCCATCGAGCCCTACCTGGGAGCCAGTTTCTCGGACGTAACTCTGACTGCCTCGGGCGCGCCCGCCCTGCCCGCCTCGGGCCTGGTCAGCGCCTCGGGCGCCAACATCGCCCACACCGTCACCGCCGGCCGCGTCACGGTCAAGCGCGCCGCCGATGCGGACACCTGGATGCTTTACTGATAGCGCTGCGCGCCGCCGCGCTCAAAGGAGATCCAACGTATGAAATGGACAATCCTCTCGGTTTTACTCATCCTGAGTTCGCTGTTCCTGACCCCCAATTCCATGGCCGCCCCGGGTGACGTCAACGGCGACACTATGATCAATCAGGCGGACGCCGCGCTCATCAAGGACCACCTTCTTGAGCGAGCTCCGCTTACCGGCGATCTCCTCGCCCGCGCCGACGTGAATCGGGACGGCGCCGTTGATCTCGAAGATGTCGTCTGGACAGTCAATCTCTTTGACGCAAACGCAGGGCAGGTATTTGTTGACGTGACACCGGACACGGGGCGTTGGACCCTGGCCGGTCCCGCCGGATTCGAGGGCAATGCGCAAACCTACACGGGCGACCGCGCTTTCACACGCGCCCCGGCCAGCATCTACACGCTGAACTGCCAAAACAACATCCCGGGATACAACCCGCCAGGGGCGCAGGCCAGGAACCTTGCTGCCGGGAAATCCATCCTTTTCACGCCGGCTTACACTCCCGTCTCGGTCACCACCCTCACTATCACCGGCATGATCTCCGACTACTCATCTCCCTACCTGCTCGATTTTACCTTTTCTCTTCGCGATCAGAACAACCATGCCGTCACCGTCCCTCCCCACAACTTCCAAGTCACGGCCAAGGAAGATGATACCACCATCAGCCTGACCGAGAGCGCTTTCATCTTGGCCGGCGCGGCGAACAAGCAACTCAAGAGCTTCCTCGTGCTCGATTATACCAACAGCATGGCCGATCCGTTCGTGAACGGGGATAGCGACGGCGACGGAATCTCCGACGCAGTCGAAACCATGGAACAAGCCGCCAAGGGATTCATCAGCGTTCTGAATCCGGACGCCCAATTGGGTATTTTTGAGTTTCACCGCGAGGACCAGGACCCCGCCACCACCGGAAAGGTCGCCGACTTCACCACCGACAAGGGCTACTTGCAGGACCGCATTGACGCCATCTGGACCGACTACGTCAAGTGGTTCCCTGCTTCATCGCGTTGCTGGGACGCCGTCTATGCGGCGGTCCTGGAATTCCCCACGAGCAGTACAAACGACGAACAGCGATTCGTGGTCTTCCTGTCCGACGGCAGGGACGAATCGAGCACCCATACGCCGAGCAATATCATCAGCGCCGCCAACAGCCGCAACGTAAACGTCTACTGCATCGGCTTCGGCGCCGAACTCAATCCCGACGCGCTTGAGAACATCACCACCCGGACAGCCGGACAGTACTACAAGGCAGAAAGCCTGAAGGATCTCGCCACCCGCTTCGAGGAGCTTGTGTTGGATCTGGGCGGCCAATACACCCTGCGCTGGTCAACTCTGAGACGAACTTCCTCCAACTTCACCCCATCGTTCGACATTTCATACAAAACCGTCTCCGTTTCACAGAGCGGACCACCCTATCGGCCGACCGACCACGCCGGCAATGTCCTGCATGGACGGCTGCGGATTCCCGATTACAGCCACGGCATCAACCAGGAATCCCACTCGGCCCCCGTCTACCTGAGGGCCGTGTATGTGCCGCGTTATGTCCGCCGCATCCGTCTGTATGTCCGGACTTCCTACTCCTTCACGGCTACGTCTGTCCCGAGCGCCAGCGGCGGCCTGTGTGGCGGGTGGCCGGCGGCGACCAAAACAGCGGCAGGCGGCGCAGACGACTATTGGGTCGAACTGGCCAGTTCGAACCCGCAAAATCCCTATACCGCTATTCCTTACGGCGCCTTCGGCAACCTACTGCGCTTTGACTTCACGGGACTGCCAGCGGGGGTAAGCGGCGAGTTGTTCCAACAGATCGCAGTTGACAACACGATCTATGCGCAGACCGGTGGTCAGTCCCTCGAAGTTGAGGGTTGGACACAACCTCCCGAGCCCAAGCTCCAAGTCAGCCCCATGGTCCTTCGATTAACCAGCGCGGATCCTCACGCGGTGGTGACGGTAACGAACGCGGGTGCATTCACGCTGTCCTGGACCGCAACATGCGCTGACCCAGGCATCACGGTTGTGCCTTCGCACGCCACGGGGAACAATACGGACGTCACGATCACGGCAACCGATCTCACTGCGCGAGCCTTCACCGTCGAGTTCAGGAGCGACCTGGATGCCGAGGACATCGTCAAAATCGATGGGGAGGTGAACATAAGAAATATCATCCTTTCCCTCCCCGGTGATGTGCCCCTCGCACTGGTGGGCATCCCGTTGGGGAGTTTCCAGATGGGCCGCTATCCCGGCGAGCAGGGAAGTGTTTCCTTCGAAGAGCCACAACACACCGTAACGATCGGCGCCAACTTTTACATGGGCACGTGCGAGCTGACCAAGCGGCAGTGGCAGGCGGTGATGGGCACGACGCCATGGTCGGGGCAGTCCAGCGTGCTGGACGACCCGGACAGTCCGGCGGTGTATGTGTCGTGGAACGACGCGCAGGCGTTCCTGACGGCGCTCAACCTGCACGTCACGAACACCGGCCAAGGCCCGGCCACCTTCCGCCTGCCGAGCGAGGCGGAGTGGGAGTACGCCTGCCGCGGTGGAACGACGACGCGTTTCTACTGGGGCGCCGATCTGTCCCTTACCCAGATCGGCAATTACGCATGGTTTGACGGCAACGCCTCGAACGTCGGTGAGAATTACGCCCACGTGGTAGGCCTGAAGCTGGCCAACGCCTGGGGACTCTATGACATGAGCGGCAATGTGTGGGAATGGTGTCAGGACTATTGGCACGACAACTACACCGGCGCGCCTTCGGACGGAAGCGCATGGCTGTCGCCTACGAGTTCCTACCGGGTGGTGCGAGGGGGCAGCTGGAACTACGCCTTCTCCTTCTGCCGCGCCGCCACCCGCAGCAACTTCCTCCCGGCCTTCTCGAACTTCCTCTACGGGTTTCGGTTGGCGCGGACTCAATAGAGGAGAGGGACGCTGTTTTCTCTACACTTTAGCGGGCGAGCGAAGCAAGTGAGCTCCATCCCTGGAGCGTCATGCCGGCAGCGCACATCATAACTTGCGCATTCCAGAACCGCATCCGTCACAGACTCCTTGCCGCGCTATGCGGTCTTCAGTTGGGACTGGGATGCGATACGCCCGAGGCTCACTTGATCGCGCCGGGATCAATGTCCTCGCCGCTCTTGATCCCCAGGATCTGCCATTGCGTCTTCTCGCCCGCGACGGTTCTCCGCAACACGGGGCCGATGAACGAGAACCGCTTGTAGCCGCGGTCGGGGTCGCGATCCCACGTCATGAACGGAAAAATGTCCGTCACGGTCATCTTGTCCCGGCGGCGATAGTCCACCAACTTGTAAAGGATGCGGCGGCGCACGTGGGTCTGGGTGGCGCCGTCTTTCTCCACGCGTTTCTTGCTGCCCATGTAGAGAATGGCGAGCAGGTTCGCGCCGCTCTCCTTTTCCCCGCGGACGTCTTCGCTGCTCCACAGGAAATACAGCGGGAAGATCGTAAAGAAGTTGCGGACCGTCTTGCTGTCCTTGAACTTCTCGAGGGAATCGCCGTACGTGGCCGTGTACTTGACTTCCTTCGAGCCAACAATGAGCGGACTGACATGACCGGACTTCCGCGTCTCCCAATGCGTATTCCGGAGCCAGGACGGGATCTCGCGAGGCTTGTAGGCTTCGTCTTTGTGCTGCTGCTCCGCCACCCTCTTGTCCTCCGTGTCTTGCCATTCCTTGCAGCCGCGGTTCATATTGTCCAGAGCCGCCTGCAGTGCTTTCTCCGTACCTTCCTCGGAAGGAATCTCGTTGCGGTAACCCGCGGGCATCGAGTCGAAGCCGTGGCGGTCAATGCTCAGGATGGGAAGGATGCAGGACATGTTGAAGCAGCGGCCCTTGTCCTTGTCCACGAAGTAGTGGATCATCCCCAGCAGGCAAGAATAGGACTTGGTGCCGGGTGCGGAGTAATAGGTCGGCCCGGCCAGCAGCGTGTTCCACCAGAATCTGTTCTTAGTCTTGTCATAGCTGAAGATGGGCGAGTAGAACCCGCTCCCGTTCTTCCCGCTTTGCTGGATGAACAGCGGGAATGCCCAACACGCGTGGCCGTCTTTGTCTTTCTGCAAGCCCAGGAACGGCGTGAGCCAGGTGAAGAACCCCTCCTTGTCCCATCCCCGGTGAAAGAGAAGACCCAACACGTTGACGAAGCCTTCTCCCTGATTGTTCTTGCCGTAGCTCACCAGCGGAGAAATGACCACCTGTTTCTCCGGGGTCTTGCCATAGTAGCCTACGGGCAGGAGCAAATGGCTCTGGACGTCTTTGCGGCCCCAGCCGTTATAGAGCGGGAAAAGGAAACTGGTGTGCCACTTGTCCTGGCTCTTGCTGTGATAGAGCAACGGGCCGCCCACGTCGAGGAAGCGCCCCTTCTCCTTGTCCTCGCGGTAGTATCCCACGGGAAGCAGGAGATGGCTGGCGGTGTCTTTCGAGCCCCAGCCCTGATAGACGGGCCAGAACAGATTGGTGTACCAGCTCTCCCCGCGTGTGGCGTGAAAGAAAAGAGGACCGCCGAAGTTCAGAACGTTGGTCTTCCCCTTGGCGCGGTTGAAAAGGAGAGAGTTGAACATCCATCCGCCGTCAGCGTAACGCGTCCAGCCGTAGAGCGGGGCGACGGCGTGGCCCTGGGAACGTTCGTTGCCCCAGAAGTGCGTGAAAGGCCAGAGGATGGAGCGGTACCGGTCCTTTCCGTTCTGAAGATCCCAGTAGAGAATGCCGCCCAGGATCAGATCTTTGCTATCCGGCTCCTTGGACACGTACAGCGGAAGCGAGAGGAAAGACGAAGAGTCCTTGTCCCGCCCGTAGTAGTACAGGGGAAAACACCCGTGCCGCAGTTCGTCCGGACCGCTGGCGAACCCGCCGAGCAGGGGAGTGACAAAAAGACTGCGGTTCCGCTGGTCCTTGGAATCCTTCGTGCTCTCGTAGAACCACGCGGGGAAAAGGTAGTTGGAGAGGCGCCGGGGATTGGACTTAATCCCCCCGAACAACAGATAATGGAATCCCTTCTCCTTTGTCCCGCTGTTCGATCTGTACCGCCAGACCGGGAACACGCCATGCCTCAGGGTATCCGGCGTGGATTCCACGTCGGCTATCAGAATACAGTTGAAATGCTTGTCCTTTCCGCCGTCTCTGGACTGGTAAAACCAAAGGGGAACCAGATAATGCACCCATCGGGTGGGGGAAGAGTGCCAGCCCCCAAGAACGAGAAGGTGGGCCGCCTTCTTTTCTCCTTTGCGGTCATAGAACCACACGGGGAAGACGTAGTTGCCGGAGCGATCCTTAGTCTTGTCGGCGTAGAATCCCACGGTGTAGAGGAACAGGGAAAGGCGCATGGGTTCTTTGATGTATTCATAGACGGGAAACACGGCGTTGCCGAGCGGAGTCTTCATGAAGAGCGGCCAGAGGATGCTCATGGTGTCGCCGAGCCGGTAGAAGAGCGGCCAGCCATTGATCCGACCGGCATAGACGGACGCCGGCACGCCTTCCTCCGGTTTCTCGATGGCGGTCGGACCGTATTTCTGGAGGCGGCTCTCGTTGTATTTCCGCTGGTATTCCTCCTCCCAGAACGGCATGGAGCCTTGTTGGACGGCGGAGCAGCCGGTGAACGCAACCGGCAGAACCAGCGACAGCATCACCGCGCAGATGAGATGGGTCTTCCGGCGCCCCCAGACGGGGCAAGAGAAAGGAAACGTAATCGTCGGCATCATGCGGCGCCTCCGCTAACGCGATGCAAGGGTGTGCGTTTCAGAAAGAGTCCGGACGGCTTTGCCGTCCTCCCTCCCGCTCGATCTCGCTGAGGCGGCGCAGGAGTCCGTCGGGGTCATCTATGATCAGATCGCGAGGCTTGCTGCCCAGATAGGGTCCCACAATCCCGCGCTCCTCCATCAGGTCCATCAGCCGCCCCGCGCGGGCAAACCCGAGCTTCAGGCGGCGTTGGATCATCGAGACGCTGGGCTTGCGCGACTCTAGCACCATGCGTAGCGCCCGGTCGTACAGCACCTCGTCCTCCTCGGTGTCTCCTCGGAGTTGGAGCGAGGGGAACTCGACTTGGCCGCTCGGAATGCGCGAGGGGAAAGGTGGGCCGGGCATGCTCTGGCGCGGGCGCGCGGAACCTCTCGCAGGACCGGTATCGTCCGTCTCTTCCTTCTCCTCTTCCTCGTGCACTTCGTCCATCTCGTCCACTTCGTCCACCTCGTCCTCCTCGCTGCGAACTTCCGGCTTCACAATCCCCGATTCGAGGCGCGCTTCTTCTCCCGGCAACGGCTCGGGCAACGTAGAGGCGAAATCCTGTTTCTCGTAAACCGCGGGCACTTGCGCCCGCACGTAGTCCGCGAGCCGCTCCACGTCGGCATCGCTCACGAAGGCCCCCTGGATGCGCATCGGCTTGGTGCCGCCCGGCGAGAAGAGCATGTCACCCCTGCCCAGCAGCGTCTCCGCGCCGTTCATGTCGAGGATCGTGCGCGAGTCCACCTTGGCCGAGACGCGGAAAGCGATGCGTGACGGGAAGTTGGCCTTGATGATGCCGGTGAGAACGTTCACGGAGGGGCGCTGGGTCGCGATGATCAGGTGAATCCCGGCGGCGCGGCTCATCTGCGCCAAGCGGACAACAAAATCCTCCACCTCGTTCTTGGCAATGAGCATCAGGTCGGCCAACTCGTCAATCACGATCACGATGTGGGGCAGATAGGAGCGATTGGCAATCTCCACCCCGCGCGACGAAAGCCGCTTCCCGGTGACCACGGCGTTGTAGCCGTCTATGTTCCGCACGCGCATCTCGGAAAAAACCCGCAGCCGCTCCTCCATCTGCTGCACGGCCCACAGAAGCGCGGCCGCGGCCTGCCGAGGCTCGTTCACCACCGGCGCCAGCAGGTGCGGAATGTCGGAGTAAACGTTCAATTCCACCCGCTTGGGATCAACCATGATGAACTTGATTCTGTCCGGCGGCATCCGGTAGAGCATCGAGGAGATGATCGAGTTGACGCACACGCTCTTCCCGGAGCCGGTGGTCCCGGCGATGAGAAGGTGCGGCATGATAGCGAGGTCGCAGATCACCGGCTCCCCGGATATGTTCCGGCCCAGCACGAAGGCAAGCGGCGAGGAGTGGTTGACGAAATCGCTGGAGTCAATCAGGTCCCGGAAGTACACGGGGTTGACCTTGCGGTTGGGAACCTCGACGCCGATGGCCGCCTTGCCGGGAATCGGCGCCTGGATGCGCACGCTCCTCGCGCGCAGGATAAGCGCGATATCGTTTTCAAGGCTGATAATCCGGCTGACCTTGACGCCGGGAGCCGGCTGCAACTCGTACTGCGTAACCACGGGTCCCTGCGTGACCGCGACGACGCGCGCCGAGATGTTGAAGTCCGCCAGCGCCTTCTCCAGCGCCCCGCTGGTCTGAAGCACCTCTTCACGGTCCATGGACTGAACCGGCCCGGGCGACGGCGAAAGAAGATCCAGCGGGGGAGGCACGTAGGGATGGGAGGTGAAATCGAGCTCTGTCTGGAGGATCCCTGGATGGGTTGAGGTGCTCTTGCCGGCCTTCTTTCCAGGTTCTTCCACCTTGGCGGGTTCGGAGAGCGTTTGGCTCAGAAAGTCCGGCTGTTCCATTTCCTCGCCAGGCTCCTTGGAGGAAGCGCGCGGTTCCCCCGGCATCTCCAGAAGGGCGCCGGCGGAGGTCTCGCCAGCCCCCGAACGCGGCGCAAGAAGCGGGAAAACGCGGTGGGCATGGCCGCCACTCTCGCGCCCGAAGCTCAGGACGGCCACGGGTTTGCGCGGCCTCAGCTTGCCCCACAGCGCCCGCCCGCCCGCCATGAACCTCTGGATCAGCGGGACGAACAGGAAGTCGGTGGAGAGCATCACGCCCAGGAGGAACGCCGCCGAAAAGATCACATACGCGCCCACCCGCCCCAGGAGAAACGCCAGATTCAGGCCGGGACTCGAAACCAGGAAGTTGCCAAGAAGTCCTCCCTCAAAGAACGTATCCGTTGAGACGACGACGCCCAATACGGGAGGCAGGGCAAGCAATCCACATACGGAGAGAAGTATCAGGGTGCCAGCCACGAGTTTGCGCAGGGGGTGAAACGGGATTCGTCCGCGGAAGGCATGGATGGAGGCCAGCAGCAGAAGGGCCGGCAGGACATAAGCGGCCCACCGCCCGAGGACGAAGGCGGCTCCCTGGGCAATGCCGTCTCCGAACGCTCCCATCCAGAGGCGGCCCAGGTTCTCGCTCAAGAGAGACAGGAAGAGAATCAGGGAAAGCGAGCCCAGGCAAAACGCGGTGATCTCCCGCCATTTGGTCAGTGGCAGGCCCCAGAAGAGGGGCTCGGAGAACTGAGTTTTTTTCGCCACGATGCGGAGAAACCTTTGGCCTATCTTCTGCGTCACTGCATGGTTCCTATACAGTAGCCCGACCGTGAGGGAGGGCATTCACCAGAATAGGCTTGATGGTGGAAACAGTTGGAGATGCGGGGGGGACCCGAAAACCGGTGGTTATTTCGTCGGATTGAGAAACGGCGCCAGGAAAACCGTTCCGGCCCAGCGGCCCGCCACATCTGCAAACTTCAACCACCAAGGGAATTCTATGCGTTCCGGGGGATTCAATCAAGAAAATAGTGCTGAAAAGGCTAGGCAGCTCAGGAGGACGTTCCAAAGTCTCTCCACCGACGAAAATGGGAGAGCGGAAACAGGCTGAAGCCTGGACTCTGAACCCGTTCAGAGCGGTAGTAACGGTTCTCCGGGCTGTCCCGGCTCGCGAACGGGTCCTCGAAACCGCCCGAGGTGTAGGCGATGGGCGTGGTGAGGGCGCCCCGCCAGCATCCGCAGTCGGCCTCGCACATGGGCCGGCACGGGTAGATGTTGTTGTCCACGCAGTAGCACTGCAGAGCGGTGGCGATGCTCCGCATGTCGGCGCGGACCCGCGCCACTTTGGACCGCACCAGCGCCTCCAGGAAATTCGGAACCGCGATCGCCGCCAGAATCGCGATGATCCCCAGCACAATCAACAACTCAATCAAGGTGAATCCTCGCTCAATCCATGTCAATGCTCGCTTGCTCATGACAACACGCGTCCTTTCGCCCTGGCCTCGGCCAGGCGTTTCGCTGATTCCCATTGGGATATGACACACCGACACTCTACCGCTCAGACGGCATTGCGCTACTGCGCCGCTGCGCCCGGCCGAGGCGCCGGTTGCCTGGCGGCCTCCCGCGGCGCCGGCGATCCACAACCGCAACCGCAACCGTCGCCAGCAGAAGAGGACACTGGTTTCGGAGACGCTTCCGTCGAGCCGCAGCTGCCGGACGACGCCGCAGGTTGTGTGGCGGTCGTGGGTTGATCGGACCCGCAGCCACCCGTCTTTTCTGCTGCCGCCGTTTCATGCCGCATTTCTTCTATCTCACGGAGGAACACCTTCTTCCTGATAGCCGCATAGCGATCCTTTGTCAGATCCCCCAATACAGAAATCCCCTCCTTCTTCTGGCCAGCCTTGAATATTGCCCGAGCCCGCCGTGCGTTGCGCAATAAGCGCCCTTTCTCTGAAGATGGAAGGCCTGTGTAGTAGTCATCGATTAGCGAGCAGGTCTTGAGTACTTCCGACCAATTCCCCCTTGAGAACTCCAGAGCACACAGATTGTCCAAGATAATGTCTTTCCACTCAGCATACTGAGGTAGATTCAGAAGTCGCGTATACAGGTCTTTTTCCTGTGTGTAGTCCTTGTCCGCGTGATTGGAAAGACCCGAACGCAAGCGTCTGTCAACTTGGAGGAACAGCAGATTAGGGGCGAAACCCAGGCCGTACGGCTGCGCAACACCCTATCTTCCGTTGCGCACCTTGAGATCGTAGTGCCGGCAAAGCCCGTCCAGCATCATGGTGACGATCGTGCAGGTCATGCCAAGGTACTCCACCCCCAATTGAGCGCCCGTCATCGAATCGTAATGCTCGCTGATGCCATTCTTCAGAGCATTGGCGACTGTCTTGTCGGCAATGTCCGCCGCGAGATCCGCGTATCCGTAATGCGCCAGACCGCCGGCTATCTGGTAGTTGGTCGCAGGCCAGACGTCCCCACGCCAATAGCCGCCGGACTTCCAGCGCTTGTCGTTTCGGTCAACGGTGGGAACGGGCAGGGG
>Ga0315279_10010533_pt1 | contig 10860 bp, 8 predicted proteins | sample YL17G06_20_MG_FD_203694 | JGI IMG/M metagenome (GOLD analysis project Ga0315279, IMG submission 203694) | Sediment microbial communities from Yellowstone Lake, YNP, Wyoming, USA - YL17G06_20 | ecosystem: Environmental > Aquatic > Freshwater > Lake > Sediment | place: USA: Wyoming | collected...
GGGTTGTTATTAGGCTGGCGCAGATAATCGGATGCCGCAGATGCGTTGGCATAATCGAGGGCTGCGCGCCGGTCAAGGGACTGCTGTGGTGTATTGGGCGCATCACCCACCGATGGATTTCCACTTTGCAGGATGCGGGTGTATCCCAGCTCTTGCTCGTGCCCGGAGGCGATTTCGTGCTGTACGCCGCATAAAACGGTCTCATATCCGTGTTCTGCCAGGTAGTGCGCCAGGTGCTGGCGTGGATCCTTCAGCGAAAAACCGCGGTGGGCCAGGCCGTTCATCCCGGCTGAGTGGGGATACATGCCGGTGAGCATGGCGGAGCGGCTGGCTGAACAGGATGGCGCAGCACAGAAGCAATTGCGGAATAATACGCCCTCCTGGGCCAGCGACATCAGGTTTGGGGTAGGGATGGCATGACCGTAGGGCTGCAAGAAACGGCCGGAATCGTGGGTATGGAAATAGAGGATGTTTACCATGGCAAACTACAAAAATCTACCATCCCAGGAGGCCAGGATTTGCCCGCCATAGACAGACTCATTGTGCTCCCTTCATTTTTTATTTTTCCAGAGGGCTGGTCAAAATACGCCGGCTCGGAAATTACCTGCCAGCCCAATCCACCATAAAACGTTTCGCGCCGGGTACTGGTAATCAACAGACCGTATTCGAGACCCAATTCATCTTTCATGAACTTTGCTGCAGCAACCATGGCTTGGGTGGCCAGACCGCGGCCGCGGTATTCAGGCAGAGTGGCTACCCCGCCAATCCCGCCCACCCGCATGGGCTGTCCTCCAACGGTTATGGTGCGCCCAACAATTTCCACATTGGATGCCAGTACATTGCCCATATAGACCAGCACGTTCCATTCCATCTTAGCGTAGGCCATGCCAGCATACGGATCATCGTGAAAGACACGCTCCAGGAGATCATCCAGGTGTTTCTGCTCAGCAGGCGGAAGCCCCCCGGCTGGCTTGATCTGGATCGTAATGCTGCTGGAGTCTCCTTCGCGGGGGAGAGCTTCCCAGGCCTGGCGAGTAACCTGGTAAACATAATGGTGCACAGGTTGCGTGTATTCACGCATATTTTCAGGAAATTCGTACACAGCTTCACTGACACGCTGCCCGCCCACGGCTTCTTGCATGTGGATGGACGGAAGGTTGTTTACATTCGGGGTAGCATGGACTGCGCGGCAATCGGTATGGGTGAAGATATAATCCAACAAGCCGCGCTTGATCTCCACACCATAACTGTGCCCCCAATACTCGGGCAGCAGTTTGACATCAGTTTCTGCAATCCCTTGCTCATTTGGCGTATCCAGCATGCATTCCCCAATCCTTTGGCCATCAGACTTGCGTTCTGCCACTAAATGCCACTCATATTCGGAATCGCCCTGTGACTCCAGCATTTGTTTTATTTTCTCGCGCGTGATCCTCAGACCGTTGGGAAAACCCACATTGGCCATCACGCGCCCGTCCGTCCACAAGCGAAAGTACATCTCGGTATCTTCATCTGTTGGCAGGGCTTTGCGGATTAGCAGGCGAGTGGTGGTGAAGATCATTGTTTTTTTGCTGCCTTTACTTGCTCTTCGATCCAGGGATAGGTCAGTGCAATGCCATCCTTCAGAGTGTATTGCGCCCGCCAACCGAGGGAGTAAATACGTTCGTTGCTGAAATTGCGCGATTGTACCCCTACGGGACCTTTTACGTGTTTGATGTGGATTTTCTTCCCGGCGATTTCGGCTACCGTATCTACCAACTCGTTCACACTGACATATTGCGGACAGCCGATATTGGCCGCGCCGACCAGGTCGGAGTGCATCAGGCGGTAAATACCGTCTACCATATCGTTCACGAAGGTGTAGGAGCGAATGGCTGTGCCATCTCCCCATACCTCGATCGTACCGCCATCTTCAGCTTCTGCTATTTTACGGCAGATGGCTGCCGGGGCTTTCTCGCGACCGCCGCGCCAGGTGCCCTCCGGGCCGTAGCAATTTTGGAAACGGGCGATACGCACCACCATGCCGCGGTTGCGCTCATATGCCATTGCCATGCGCTCGGCGTAGAGTTTCTCCCAGCCATATTCGTTGTCAGGATGAGCTGGGATGGCCTCGGCCTCGGTCATCTCTGGTTCTCCAGGCTGCATGTCGCGGTATACGCAGACCGAGGAGGAGAAGAAGTAGCGGCGCGCACCCATCTGTGAAGCGTCGTGGGTCATGTGGATATTGATCAGGGCGCTATTGTGCATGATCTCGCATTCTGCAGAGTGGATGAAGCCCATGCCTCCCATGTCAGCAGCCAGCTGGTATACCTCCTCGAAGGTTCCCTCACCGATTGAACTTTTTTTCAAGGAAAGGGCCGCGCGGCAGTTCCCTTCCTCGCGGAGATCGAGCAGTAGGAACTCATCGGCTTGCGTGGGGGTGAACTCGTGGGCTTTAATATCCACGCCGCGCACCCAGTACCCTTCGCGCTTGAGCTTTTTTATCAGGTGACCGCCAATGAATCCGCCGGCTCCACAAACTAAAGCAGTTTTCATATGGATATCCTTATGTTTAGATTTCAGTAAATCCCAACCCAAAGAATCGGTTGGGATTGTTAAACATCCACCCCCGGGCAATATCCAGGGCCTGCTCCTCCTCCAGCCAGCCTCCCTCGACGAGGTTAGCCAGCGCGGCAGCGATGTTCTGGCGGGCTACCTGCAGATGAGCCACGGTCAATTCGGGCTGGTCTCCAAAATCACCGCCAAAACCGTGGATTTTTGTGTGCGGCATAGTAGTCACGGCGCGCTCGAGCAACTCGACGGCATAAGCCGGGTCGATGATGTGCAGCCAGCACAGGTCGAGTGATACGTTGGGGTAATTCTTGCCCAGGAATATTAAATCGCCTAAATAAGGCCAGTTGCCGTGGAATAAGTCGAAGCGCACCTCACGGTGCAGCTCCAGTACGGAAGTCAGATAGACGGCATTGGTTTTATCCACGCGGTTGTAAATGCCTGCCATGTGACCGGTATGCAGCTGCACGGGCAATCGCAGCTCGCGAGCGAAACGCATATATTGGTGGAACAAGAAATCATTGAGCGGTTTGCTTTCGGGCCAGCCCAGGCTGTTGCGCGGATCGGATAGTAAGAAGTTAAACTGTTTTTCGGCCTCTGAGGCCGGTACGAGTTCGTAGGCGATAATCCGTTCGTAAGCCGATTGGTCTTTTATGCCCACGACCCCCTTTTCTTTTAATAGCTGGAAAACTTTGAAGACTGCTTCCTGGTACTCATTCAATGAAGTAATCTGCCGGTCGATCAATCCGCCCACCCATTGCAGCGACTGCCTGTTGATACTGGTGGGGTGAAAGGCAGGCAGCGAGATCATCGGTTTCCATTTCTCAGGAAAGGTCTTGCGGCCATCGAGGAAACTCTCCAGACCCTGGGGCAGCCAGCCGATCACATCAACGATCATCGCCTGGATACCAGCCTCGTCGATGGTTCGAAGGTATTCAGCCTCATTGAAGACTGCCAGCTTCGCAGCCACGCGGTCGAGAGCGGCGCGGGTTAACTCCCTTTCACCATACACATTCTTTAGCACCAACTTCACGACACGGGCATAGGCTGTGTGTTCGATCATAGGCCAAAGTTTTTGGAGTGTAGGCCACTTATCGCCCGTCGAAACATCTGGATTAAATAAATTTGCCAGCTCGTGGGCAGGTATTCCGAAAGCGGCTGATTCCAGATCGTGTTGTACATAGTTGCAGAACAGAGATGCGATCGGTTCATTATGCTTTGGACGAGCATCTGGGCCGGACATATGCTCGTGGCAGTCGATCACCGGTAGTTTACTGATCTGATCCAGAAGGCGGGTATAGACTGGGGATTTTGGATACAGCAATTGGGACTCTCCTTTCAGGTATAGAGCTAATTGTAACGCTGAAATTCTCTTTGCTTGGGATGAGTTTTCCGCTGTCCGATGATATAATCTCCCTGTCCGGCTGTCCAATCATCCAATTTACTATCCTGCAAACCTAACCCTATAACCCCCAAGCCGCCGGACTCTGGGGTATTTACGATGGCATTTTAATGCCTGCGGGCGTTCAATCGGTGGCGCCCGTCGAATTGCAGGAACTAACAGGAAGGAGGAAGTCATGGAACCGATGAAGTTACCAGGCCCGAAGGCCATGGCGATCATCGAAAGGGATCGCGCGGTTATTTCACCATCCTACGCTCGCGGTTATCCGTTTGTGATGGATCATGGTCAGGGCTGTGAAGTTTGGGATGTGGACGGCCACCGGTTTTTGGATTTTGCTGCCGGTATTGCTGTCACCTCTACAGGCCAATGTCATCCACGGGTGGTGAAAGCCATCCAGGAACAGGCGGAAAAATTTATCCACATATCCGCAGATTTTTACCATGAAGCCTGGGTGCATTTGGGTGAAGAACTAGACCAAATCGCCCCCTTTAAAGAAGATGCAGTCTCCTTTATGACCAACTCAGGCACGGAGAGCGTCGAGGCTGCCATCAAGCTGGCGCGTTACCATACCGGCGCCAGCCAGTTTATCGGGTTCTTGGGGGCTTTTCACGGGCGTACCCTCGGCTCGTTGACCTTCACAGCGAGTAAGCCTGTTTATCATGAAGGTTTTTACCCCCTAATGAATGGGGTTGTGCACGTTCCTTATCCTAACCCTTACAGACCTCTCCTCGCCACTCGCCCTGCTGAAGATTACGGCGAAACCGTTGTTCGGTATATTGAACAGCAAGTGCTGGGTCAGATGCTTCCCCACCAGGAGGTGGCAGGTATTCTGATCGAGCCAATTCAGGGTGAGGGCGGTTATGTGGTGCCTACGCCGGGATTCTTCCCGGCCTTGCGGCGTTTATGTGATAAATATGATATTCTGTTGATCGCGGATGAAGTGCAATCGGGTATGGGCCGTACGGGCAAGTGGTGGGCGATCGAGCATTTTGGGGTTGAGCCTGACATAGTCTGCGTAGGAAAAGGTATCGCCTCCGGCATCCCACTCGGTTCCATCATTTCCCGTAAGAGTGTTGCCACCTGGCCTGTGGGTTCCCACGGGAATACTTATGGCGGTAACCCGATCGCTTGCGCTGCAGCGCTTGAAACCATTGATTTGATCAAAACCCAATATATGCAAAATGCAGCAGAGGTGGGTTCGTATGCCCTCGATGCCCTTTCGGAGATTATGGCTCGTCACACCAGCATCGGTCAGGTGCGCGGCATTGGCTTGATGATCGGTGTAGAATTTGTGAAGGACCGTATCTCCAAAGAGCCAGATCACGATCTCAGTGAACGGGTGGTCGATCTTGCCTTCGAGCGCGGCTTACTTACGCTTGGATGCGGGAAGAGTACTATCCGCATTTCGCCCTCCCTGAGTGTCACCAGATCTGAGATGGACGATGGCTTGGCTGTGTTCGAGGAAGCGGTTACTCTGGCTGAAAAAGGGATCAAGCCTGCTGGAACTTATGCTCCTTAATAGGAAATGCGTTAAGAAATGCTACCTGATTTTCGCATCCGCCAGCGGGATTACGTGCTCGAGATCACCCGCGCCATTACCCAGGAGCTTGATCTGGATAAGGTGCTGACCCGCATCCTCGAAGTTTCGGTAGAGTTGCTGGCTGGGCAGGCTGGCTTGATCGCCATGCGTGAAGCGCAGGGGGGATGGGCGGTACGTGTTTATACCGGCATCTCCCCTGCTTTTTTACGCTACCTCGAACCCTTGCTGGCCGAAGTACCAGATAATGAGGATCCAGCCCGTTTCGAGGTGCCTGAAATCAACCGCCTTCTACAGAATCTCGCCCGGTCAGTGAGTCTTGGCTTACTAACCGGAGTGGGCCTACCGCTGATCGCCCGCCAACAAGTGGTTGGGGTTATCTTTGTCTTCCGCAGTTACGCCGGGGTATTCTCGTCCAACGACCGCGCTTTACTGCAAAGTTTCGCTGACCAGGCGGCTATCGCTGTTCAAAACGCGCGGCTTTACACTCAGATCAACAGCGAAAAACAGCGTCTGGATGCTTTACTGGATTCGACGGCGGATGGAATGCTGATCCTGGCACCCAATCACGTCATCGAACGGTGTAATCCTGCCCTGGCGCGCATGCTGGGCATGGTAGTAAAAGATGTACGTGCTAGAAAGCATGAAGACATCATCCGATGGACGCACCGTGTGGATGGCCCGACGCTGGAACAGGCCGAATCGGGCGGATGGCCCTTAACTCCCAACGCCACGCTGTACGTAGAAGGCGATATCGAGCGCACGAATGGCATTCCCTTGCCAGTCGGAATCACATATGCGCCTCTGATCTCGCCAGGGGGGGCTTTACTCAATATTATTGCCACCGTGCGAGATATCACCCGATTCCGCGAGGCGGAGGAAATAAAGAGTACTTTTATATCTGTGATCAGTCATGAGTTGAAAACCCCGGTGGCGTTGATCAAGGGCTACGTCAGCACCTTACGCCGAGAGGACGCAGTTTGGGAACGTTCGGTTGTCGATGACAGCCTGGCGGTGATCGAGGAGGAGGCTGACAGGTTGACCGAGTTGATCGAAAACTTATTGGATGCCTCTCGGTTGCAAGCGGGTGCCTTAAAAATTAATTTATGCGATGTCAGTTTAGATGCGATGGCTGAACGGACGGCGGACCGCTTCAGAACCCAGACCGATCAGCACAAAATTGTGGTAGACTTCCCCCCTGGTTTCCCGATCGTCCTGGCAGATGAAAACCGCCTGGAGCAGGTGTTTTCAAACTTGATTTCCAATGCGATTAAGTATTCGTCGCAGGGCGGTGAGATCCGCATCACCGGTCAGGTACGCCCCGACCAGGTTATCGTGTGCGTGAGCGACCAGGGTCCGGGTATAGCCCCTGATGATGTGCCTCACGTATTCGACCGGTTCTACCGTTCCACAAACGCAACACGGACCACCAAAGGTGCTGGGTTGGGTTTATACCTGGCACGCGCGGTGATCGAAGCTCACGGTGGGCGCATATGGGTCGATCCCCGCCCGGGTGATGGGGCGAGAATTTGTTTTTCTTTACCGCGTGAAGTGTCGCAATAATCTATTCTATTTTTTCTGGAGATTCGAATGCCGAAAACTCGTATTAATTGTCCCAATTGTCATCAACCGGTTGTGGCGGATGTCGAGCAGCTTTTCGATATTGGTGTGGATGCCTCGGCCAAGTCGCGCCTGCTTTCTGGCGCGACGAATATGATCCGGTGTTCAGCCTGTGGATATCAAGGAAATTTAGCCACGCCGGTTGTTTATCACGATCCACAGAAAGAGTTGTTACTCTCCTTCGTGCCTTCAGAACTGGGGCTGCCGATGAACGAACAGGAACGCATCATCGGTCCGATGATTAATAAGGTTGTAAGCGACTTACCGCAAGAGAAACGGAAGGGTTATCTGTTTCGTCCGCAAACCATGCTGACTTTCCAGGGTTTGATCGAGCGCATCCTGGAGGCGGACGGTATCACACGAGAGATGCTCCAGGCTCAGCAGCAGCGGATGAATCTACTCCAGCGCTTGATGGAGGCTTCCTCTGATGATGTCCGCGCCGAGATTGCCAAACAAAATGATAACCTCATTGACGGAGATTTCTTCAACCTGCTGCGTCGTATCGCTGAGATGGCTGCTATGAACGGTGACCGTGAATCCACAAGCCAAATGAGTAATTTACAAAAGCAGCTGGTATCGGTGACCACCTTCGGCAAGCAGTTGGAGGCGCAGACTCGTGAAGTCGAGGCTGCGGTAAACTCACTCCAGGCCCTTGGAGAACAACTTACCCAGGAGAAATTACTCGACCTGGTGATCCAGGCTCCGAGTGATACCCGCGTGAATGCTATCGTGAGTCTGACTCGCCCTGGGATGGATTACACTTTCTTCGGGTTGCTCAGCCAGCGCATCGAAAAAGAAACTGGCACTGAACGCGAGCGGTTGTTAAAGTTGCGCGAGCGCCTGCTCGAGTTAACCCAGCAGATCGATCGACAGATTGCTGAGCATACTGATCAGGCACGGCAGGCTTTGAACGCCATCTTAGGTGCACAGAATATAGTTGAGGCCACTGAGCAATCCATGCCTGCTGTGGATGAGATTTTTATCCAGGTGCTTGGTCAGGAATTGGAAGCAGCACGTAAGAAGGGGGATTTGGAACGCATCGGGAAGCTACATCAGGTGGAAGAGACCATTCAGAAAGCTAGCGCGCCCCCGCCCGAAATTGCTTTTCTAGATGAATTGGTCAATACACCCGACGATGCTGCGATGCAGGCCATGTTGGAAAACCGCAAGCAAGATGTAACCCCCGAATTACTAGATTCCTTGACCACATTGGTGGCTCAACCTCAATCTGAACAGGAACCTGAATTGTTCCAACGCCTGCAGAAACTGTACCAGATGATGGTGCGTTTATCAATGGAGAAAAACCTGAGCCAGTAAGAGACGCCAGCTGATATTTTAAACCCGTTCAAGCAGGATGAACAGTTAAATAAATGTGCCTGAGTATGTCGCTATCAGAAGATGAGTTTATCGATCTTATTCTGATAATGATTTTTACCGGTTTGTAGTTAATGGGGGGTTATCAAGCCGGACGCCGTGCCCGCGCATGGTAATGATATACGAGTGTGTGGGATCGATCGCCGCCAGCCGGTCTCGTAGCCGGCGTATGAGTGCATCCAGGGCCTGTTCCGATACTCCGACAGCTTCCTCATCGCCCCAAACGCTGGTTATTAATTCCTGTCTTTCCACTACACGCCCTTGCCGGTCGTATAGTAATTCTAATAAGTGAAACTGGGAAACGGAAAGTGGAGGTACCAACTCTTTTTCACCGATCCAAACTCTGCGCGACCGTTTATCCAACCGCAGCCGTCCGGCAATCGGTTGTATTCCAAGCACATCCATCTCCCCACCCTCCAGAGGGATCGTTGCTGTTGCGTCCGAACCGAGGTAAAGGAATTGCTGTGCCAATGCGACCTGAATAATATCTCCATCTTGAAGTAAGCGCGGCTCTACTACAAGCTGGCCGTTGCAATGTGTCCCATTCTTACTGCCCAGGTCCTCTATGATAACCCCCTCGGGCGTCAGGGTGAGTCGAGCATGGTAACGGGAAACTTCGCGGTTTGGGATGGGTATTTCACAATTGGGTTCCCGGCCTACCACGAGTGTGGTTTCCACCGTCCAACGTAGCCCATTCAATGGGCCTGTTTGAGCCACGAGAATGGGAAAATCATCGCTAGTCCGGGCCATAAAATTTCCTCCAGCGGGTATAATATCACATACTGGATAATTCTAGCTAGTGGGTTTTGCCACGCCAGCACCCTACTGGCTGCCAGCGCGAGAAGAGAAATGCCAACGCCGTTAAAAGCAGGTGAAGTCCTGCGGAACCGATATAAGATCCATCATATTATTGGCCAGGGAGGGATGGGAAGTATTTACCTGGCAGATGATCTGCGCCTGGAAGGCCGCCAGTGCGCCCTCAAGGAAGTTGAACACGACCGTTCTATGCCGGTTGATTTTCAACAGCAGGCTCGTGAGCAATTCCAACGCGAGGCCACCGTTTTAGCGCGCCTGGATCATCCAAATCTTCCCAAGGTCTCAGACTTTTTCTCCATTGGCGGGCGCGATTACCTGGTTATGGATTTTGTGCCCGGTAAGGATCTGCGCGCTTTGATGGTTGAAGCCCGTCAGGAGGAAATTTTCCTACCAGAAGCGGATGTGCTGGGTTGGGCCAGCCAACTGGCGGACGCGCTGCAATACCTGCACAGCCAGGATCCGCCGATCGTACACCGCGACATTAAACCCAGTAATTTAAAATTAACTCCCGTAGGTCTATTAAAACTGGTCGATTTTGGCCTGGTAAAGATCCTGGTATCGGATGAAATGACCATCACCATCCTGCAGGGACGGGGGACTGCTTTGTATACGCCTCTCGAACAATATGGAGGAGATGCCGGGCATACGGATGCTCGCAGTGATATCTATTCATTTGGCGCAACCCTCTACCACATGTTCACCAACACACCTCCGGTCGAGGCTCGCGAGCGTTTTCTGCATCCTGACAGCCTCCAGCCTCCCCGCGATATCAATCCCAGCCTCAGCCCGCGCACCGAGCGTGCTATCCTGTGGGCGATGAATTTACACCCTGATGAACGCCCGGTGGATATCAATGCCTTCCGTCAGGCCTTGTTAGGAAATTGGAATCCGCCAGTGCCCTCCTCACGCCCGACAAAACGGCGCTCAATGCCATCCCTTTCCCTGGCAGACGTTCTGTCTGCTCCTACAGAACGGGTTTTAGCATGGGTGCTTGCGGGTGTGATGATCTTCAGCTTGATCGCCACCCTAATGCGTTGACCGAATTAACCAGCCTGTTCTTTAGCCGCGCGCCCATTCGGCTTTCTTCGGGTAATATCCTGTAATTCTTTCCATATCCAGGCGCATCCTACCCCCAACACAGCCCCCAAAAATGTGCACAAAGATACTCCGCCAGTTCCGAGTTTGCGGATCAGTGAAACACTGCCCGGCATACCCAACGCCAGGTAGGAATATGCCACCAACCCGCCAATAAAAGCCATAAAGCCACCTCGTACCCCCCATCTTACCTGGCTCAGCCAAACTGCTAACGTATAATTCACAGTGCCTACCATTGCTGCAATGAGTAAAGCCAAAAGCCATTCGCCCAGGTAGGTCTTACTGCGCGGCGGTTCAGGGGGAACCAGCGTGGGAGTTGGGGAGAGTGTAACCGTAACCGTTGGTCCGACGGTCGGCGTATAGCTTCCAGTAGGTGTTTGGCTGGGAGTTTCGGTGGCAGTTGGCGTGGGTGTGTCTGTAACCGTAGGTGTGGGAGGTGGTACGGTGGCTGTTGCCAAATCGATGGGGA
>Ga0315279_10010534_pt1 | contig 10859 bp, 9 predicted proteins | sample YL17G06_20_MG_FD_203694 | JGI IMG/M metagenome (GOLD analysis project Ga0315279, IMG submission 203694) | Sediment microbial communities from Yellowstone Lake, YNP, Wyoming, USA - YL17G06_20 | ecosystem: Environmental > Aquatic > Freshwater > Lake > Sediment | place: USA: Wyoming | collected...
CATTTGGGTGGGGAATATGGTCTTTATCAAACTTTGAAAATGAGATTAGGTTACCAGATCGGATCTGATGAAAAAGATTTCTCATTCGGTCTGGGAACAGAATTCAAACAATACAGCATTGACTACGCCTACCTGCCTTACAAATCAGATTTGGGCAGTGTCCATTCGGTATCCTTGAACATTGAAATAAAATAGGAATACTGGAGTGTCAAGCTTCAGCTTGACCATGGTCTGAACTTCGGTCTGCCTGAAGGCAGACAATCCAACACTTGAATAAAGGGAGCGAATTTCTATGGCAAAATACAAGATTGCTTGGTTGCCGGGTGATGGAATCGGTAAGGATGTTTTAAATGCGGCTAAGATTGTTTTAGATGAACTAAAATTGGATGCGGAATATATCCCGGGCGACATTGGCTGGGAATTTTGGTGCAAAGAGGGAAATGCCCTGCCCGAGAGGACCATCGAGCTTTTGAAAAAAACCGATTGTTGTCTGTTTGGAGCCATAACCTCTAAACCCAAAGAGGAGGCAGAAGCGGAGCTTGGTCCAAGCCTAAAAGGAAGGGGATATGTTTACTACAGCCCCATTGTCAAGCTTCGCCAGCTTTTCAATTTGCGAACCAATTTAAGACCCTGTAAAGCCTATCCCGGCAACCCTTTAAATTACCGAGATGGCATTGATTTAGTGGTTTTCAGAGAAAATACCGAGGATCTTTATTCCGGCGTGGAGTTTCATCCTTTGCCCAAAGAGGTAATGGATGTTCTTCTTAAAAATCATCCCTCCATGAAAAAGTTTAAAAAGACTCCCTTAGAAGATATTGCGGTCAGTTTACGAATAGTGACCAGAAAGGCTTGCCAAAACATAGTTCTGGATGCTTTTGAATATGCTAAAAAATACAAGAGGAGATCGGTCACCGTGGTTGAAAAACCAAACGTGATTAGAGAGACTTCAGGTTTAATGATAAGAGAGGCAAGGAAAGTAGCCAAAGAATATCCGGAAATTCTACTCTGGGAGACCAACATAGATGCCATGTGCATGTGGCTTATCAAAAATCCACAGGATTATGACGTTTTGGTCACCTCCAATATGTTCGGCGACATTATCTCCGATTTATGCGCTCAATTAGTGGGAGGTTTGGGTTTTGCCTGCTCCGGGAATATTGGGGATGATTACGCTGTTTTTGAACCGACCCACGGCTCTGCCCCGAAATATGCGGGGATGAACAAGGTCAATCCCATTGCCACTCTCTTATCCGTGAAATTGATGCTGGATTGGTTAGGCGAATCCCAGATGGCAAATCGTTTGGAAGATGCAATCGCCATAGTTATCAAAGAAGGAAAGGTCCGCACCTATGATATGGGCGGAAGTTCTACCACCACCCAGGTCGCAGAAGAGGTGGCAAGAAAACTTTAAAAGGGAAAAGTTATTTCGTAATCTATTCAGAAAAGGTCAAATAGAATTAAATGAAAAAACTGAAATTATACTTGGAAACCACAATTCCAAATTACATATTTGCGGAGGATACGCCAGAAAAACAAAATGCCACTCTCAAGTTTTGGGAAAAGATTAAGACTCGCCCATATGAAGTTTTTGTCTCCGAAGTTGTAGTGGCAGAGATCGAAAAGACCAAGGATCCATCAAAGAGGGGAAAATTGTTAAGGGTTATAGAGGGTGTACCACTTTTGGAGTTGACTGAAAGCTGTCGGAAATTTGCTGAGGTTCTCATAAATGAAAAAGTTATTCCTGCTGAATATGAACCAGATGCTCTTCATATTGCATTAGGAGTAATTCATCAGGTGGATGCGATCGTCAGCTGGAATCTTGAGCATATTGTCAATATCGAAACTAAATTAGCGGTAAGAAGGATTTGCCAGAAGTTGGGTTACAGGGAGATAGAAATAGTTACCCCGGAGGAGGTGATTGCAAATGATTAAACACAACTCAAATTCAATGGTCCTCAAGGAAATACACAAAATACGAAAAGAGATTTCAAAAAAAACTAATACCATGACTGCTGAAGAAGAAATAAATTATTGGCACCAGATGGTAGAGGAAGGACTGAAAGAAAGTGGATTCAGACTGATAACCACTCCTCAGGGAAAGAAAATATTGAGGGAAACTAAGTGACCTATTAATATGATATAGTATCTGAACCACAATACGGGCGGAAGTTCCACTATTATGAATGTTGCTCGTGAGGTGGCAAAAAAACTTTGAGTGAGCCTTTATGGAGTGCACCCTGCTTTGGCGAGGTGCAAAGTTGATTTCAAACTTTGAAACCGCTTTAAAACCCACAGAAGCCCCGCGAAGCGGGATCTCCGCTTCGCTTCGACAAGCTTCTGCACTCCTAACTTCTAGTTCCTACAGATTTCCTCGAACATATTTTGTTTTTTTGTCATTTTTGTTTATATTAATATGTTATGAATGAATAAGGCGTAGCCAAGGCTTTACGCCTTGGTGCCAAGCCGTAAAGGCTTGGCATACGTTAATCAAATGGTAATCAAAATGTAGCCGCAGACTTTAGTCTGTGCTGAAAAATAGCATAATGCATCCGTTATCAGAAAAAATCAAAAAAGACCTACTTCCCTTTGTGATAAAGCCGGGAAGATATATTGGAAATGAACTGGGAGCAATAAAGCAGGAACATCAGGGGAAGCTTTCGGTAGCTTTGGCTTTTCCGGATGTGTATGAGATCGGGATGTCCTATCTGGGACTTTCCATACTTTATCATCTGATCAATAAAAGATCAAATTGTGTCGCCGAAAGGGTCTTCGCTCCCTGGGTGGATGCTGAAGAGATGATGAGAAATTTAAATATCCCTCTTTTTTCTTTGGAAACCCATACACCTTTAAAAGAATTTGATGTCATTGGTTTTTCACTAACCTATGAGCTTAACTATAGCACGGTTCTAAATATGTTGGACTTAGCAGGCATTCCGGTTTTGTCTTCGCAAAGAACTGAAGATGATCCTTTGATCATAGCCGGAGGTCCTTCCACTTTGAATCCTGAGCCTATGGCTGAATTTATCGATCTTTTCGCCTTGGGAGATGGAGAGGAAATCGTCCATGAGATTTTGGATGAGATTGAAAAGGGCAGGCAAAATGCTATAAAAAAAGAAGAGCTTTTGTTGAGACTCTCGAAAATTCCTGGAGTTTATGTTCCCTCTTTTTATGAAGTCAAATATGATGCCCAAAAAAGATTTGAGAAAATCACTCCAAAGCTTCCTGACGTTCCTGAAAAAATTAAGGTGAGGACCATACCTCAATTAAAAAGCGAATATTATCCGACTATTCCTATAGTTCCCTTTTTGGAGACTATTCATGATCGTTTGACCATAGAGATCATGCGTGGGTGTCCCATGGGTTGTCGGTTCTGCGAAGCCAGGGTTGTTTATTATCCCAAAAGAGAGCGACCCTTCGAAGACATAGTAAAACAAGCTGAAATGGGAATAGCTAACTCCGGCTGGGATGAGATCTCTCTTTTGTCTCTTTCCACCACCGATTACTCCAAGCTCCCAGAGTTAGCCAAAAGATTGCATGAAAAATTTTACTCAAAGAGGGTGTCAATTTCGCTCCCCTCACTTCGTCCGGATTCTTTCTCTTTGGAATTGGCACAGCTTTTGTCCAAAACCAAAAAGCCGGGTTTGACCTTCGCTCCTGAGGCAGGAACTTTAAGGCTGAGGCAGGTCATCTGCAAAAATTTGGCAGAAGAGGATTTTTTGAACACCGTCAAAATCGCCTATTCTTCCGGATGGAATCTGATCAAACTTTATTTTATGATCGGACTTCCCACCGAGACAAAAGAGGATTTAGATGGTATCATTCATCTTTTAAAAAGGATTTTAAGAATTGGAAACCAGATGGGGGGAGGAAAAAATCTGAACGTTGCCATTTCTCCCTTCACTCCAAAACCCCACACTCCTTTTCAGTGGGAAAAACAGGAGGATATAGATATTCTTCAAGAGAAGATGGATTATTTGAAATCTAATCTCAGGGGGGGGAATTTGAATCTGAAAACTCGCGATCCAGAAGTTTCCTGTCTCGAGGGGATTTTAGGTAGAGGGGATCGCCTTTTGTCAAAGGTGATTTTCTCGGCTTGGAAAAAGGGAGCCAGATTGGATGCTTGGACCGAACATTTTAATTACCAGATCTGGAAAGAGGCTTTTTGCGAAAGCGAAATTGATCCATCCTTTTATTTGCAAGCCAGGGACCTGGACTCCTCTCTTCCCTGGGATCACATAGACAAGGGGATTAGAAAAGAATCTTTGCAAAAAGAAAAAAACAGAGCTTACGTTTTCGAATCTCAAGACACAGAATTCGTTCTTCCAAAAGGAGAGGTGAAAGTGAGTGATCTGATTGAAAAGAAGGTTTTTGAAAAGATCACTTTTCAGCCTGAAGACTCAGTCAAATCTTCTTCAGAAGCATATGGTCGCAAAAAGAAAAGAATGGGGATATCTCCTGCTCTTACCGTGGCACGCAGCCGGGTAAGACTTAGGTGGAGCAAATCAGAGGAAGTTAGGTTCACTTCCCATTTGGATGTGGGGCGTACGTTCGAGCGTGCCATCCGAAGATCGGGAATACCAATTGCTTATTCGGAAGGGTTTCATCCCCATCAGAGGGTAGCTTTTGGACCTCCACTCCCCTTGGGATTTATCTCCGATTCCGAATACTTAGATATACAGCTTACCCAGCCTTACTCCCATGGAGTTCTTTATCGTTTGAACCAGGCTTTGCCGCCGGGATTTGAGTTCCTGGAAGCAAAACCGATCCTGGGGAAATCGGAATCCTTGAGTTTTATAATAAACTTAGCCTTATATGAGGTAGAGTTGGATTATCCTGAAGCAGAGATAAATGCAAAGATCCAATCTATCTTAAGTCAAAAAAATCTTTTGGTCAAAAGGGTCACCCAACAGGGATTAAAGGAGATCGACGTAAGAAAACATATTGTAAAATTAGAGTGCGAGGGAGAGGATTCAGAAACTAAAATGAAGATGTTTTTGGGCTTAGGAACAGAGGGCTATGTTAGACCCCAGGAAGTTTTAATTTACGGTTTTGGGCTTGAGGATAGAAAAGTTTTAAGCCTGATTTTCAAAAGGACCGGACTTCTTATCAAAACTGAAAAAAGGATTTTAACTCCTATGGATATGCTATAAGGCGTACATCACCTTTGTCGTAGCGAAGCGGAGACCCCGACTCTGCGGGGTTGATGAGTTTTTTCTAAATTCGAGTCTTCTCCAATTTGGTGGATAGAATTCTCGGTAACAAAAACAGGCTTAAAGAGTTAATGAAAGTGGCGTTCTGAGACCTCACCCCCTATCCCCCTCTCCACAAATGTGGAGAGGGGGAACAAGGGGGAGAGGTAGAAAAAGACGGGAGTTTGCCCTTTATGGCAAATCGGATGCCTATACTCGCATATGTGTATATGCATGTTCATTCGGATATTAGCAACTGATTTGGAGAAGAACCGTAAATTCTTATAGTCTGGTTAGAAAGGAAAAGGAACTTCTTAAGGGTAGGGAATGAACCGTTCTCTACGATTAACTGCGCTAAGGTTTACGCAGGGGAGACCCTTGCTTGCCCGGAGCTTTGCGAAAGGTGGTCTCCTGCTATCGCTCCAGTCTATAACCATATTCTAAAAAGTGAAAAACACCAATGCCAGACGCCAGAGAGATCGCCTTAGAGATTTTGTATGAAATAGAAATGAAGGATGCTTTCGCCAACGAAACGATTGAGCTTTTTTGCAAAAATTACCATCTATCAAATTTAGATCGGAGATTTGTAAGCGAGTTGGTCAACGGAACCACCAAAATGAGAAGAAGGTTGGACTATGTTCTAAGCTTCTTTTTGGAAAAAGAGATAAACGATTTAACGCCTTGGATAAGGAACATTTTAAGATTGGGAGTTTACCAGATAGATTTTTTGGATAAGGTGCCGGAGAGTGCCGCAGTAAATGAATCGGTGAATTTGGCTAAAAAATTTGGGCATAGAGGCACGGTGGCTTTAGTTAATGCGGTTTTAAGGAGCTACTTAAGGGACAAAAGCAGAGTAAGTTTTCCTTCCTGGGAAGAAAACAAAGTTGAAAACATAGCCTTATTCTATTCTTTTCCCAGCTTTTTGGTGGAAAGCTGGTTGAATACGTTTGGAGAGGAGGAAACCATAAAGCTTTGTCAAGTGTTCAATGAAAGACCTAAGCTATGTTTTAGGCTGAATTCAATGAGGATAGATAGTCACTCCTTGGAAGAAAAATTTAACGAAAGTAAGACCAAATTCAAATCGGGTAGATTTTTAGAAAATTTTTATTATATCGAATCCAGAGTGGATCTGAATCATTTTACGCCTCTGGTGGAAGGTTTAGTATACCTTCAGGACGAAAGCGCAGGATTTCCGGTGATTTTATTAGATCCGCAACCGGGCGAAACCATCCTGGATTTGTGCGCGGCCCCGGGGGGGAAGGCCACCTTTATTGCGGAACTATTAAGAGATAAGGGAAGGGTTTTGGCAGTGGATAAAAACTGGGAGAAAATAAGACTGTTGAGAGAAAATTGCCGAAGATTAGGAATAAATTCGGTAAACTATTTTTGTGGAGATGCCACCAACTTTCAAGTTCGACCTGTGAACCGGGTTTTGGTGGATGCCCCTTGTTCCGGGTTAGGGGTATTGGGGAGAAATCCTGACTCAAAATGGAGAAAACAAAAAGAGGATTTGCTCAGGTTACAAAAGCTTCAACTGGAGATACTTTTCAATGCCGCAAATCTTGTGAAAAAAGGGGGCGTTTTGGTCTACAGCACCTGCACCCTCACCAGGGAAGAAAACGATTTTGTGATTGAAAAGTTTTTGGAGAAAAGAAGAGATTTCAAACTTACGGATGCTTCACTTTATATGGACTCTGAGGTGGTGGACGAATCTGGCTTTGTCCGAACCTTTCCCCATATTCATAAAATGGATGGAGGTTTCGCCGCCAGACTGGATTCATCCTGAAACAAAAAATAGTGGATTTTGTTTAAAGAAATCTTATCTTAAGAAGTTAAGATTTGTGTATTTGAAATGATGGAGACCCATATAGGGAAAGAATTTTTAAAAAACCTTTATTCGGGGGATTAAGAAAATCAACGGTCTGAAAAAGCTCGTTCAAAACCTAAAAATCTCCATTTGGAGAAATAAATATATAAGATATCCCATTTTGGTAGTTGGGGTATTTGTGGCTTTATATCTTTTTTTGCTTCTGGTTGACAGAGTGATCATGCCGGTATTGGTTCACAGTGGAAAGGAGCATCTCCTGCCCGATATTACCAATGTGAGTTTAAAAGAAGCTGAGGAAATTTTGCAGAAAAGAGATTTATCCCTGAAGATTTTAGCTGAGGAATATAATCCGTCTAAGCCTCCAGGAATAATATTGTCTCAAAGTCCTAATCCCCAAACAAAAGTTAAGAAGGGGAGGATCGTAAAGGTGGTGGTTAGTAAAGGGGAGAAAATAGTCCAGGTGCCCAACCTTAAGGGAGTATCTTTGAGGCAAGCTGAGCTAATGCTGGGTGAGGAAGGCTTGGAGGTGGGAGAGATAAATTGGATTCCTTCCGACAGCTTCCCGGAAAACGTGGTGGTCAGCAGTTCCCCTTCTCTCGGCTTGTCGGTTCCTTTAGGAATGTCAGTAAACTTGGAGGTAAGCTTGGGAGCCTCACCGGACACGGTAATGATGCCCAATTTGGCTGGCAAAAGTTTGGAAGAGGCAAAAAACATTTTAAAAGAACTTAGCTTGGAAATTGGGGAAACAAGATATGAGGTTAAAAACGAACTTCCTCTTGGAACCATCTTAGAGCAGTTTCCTGAAGAAGGAACCAAAATCCAAAGGGGATCAAACATAGATTTAACAGTGAGCACTAAGGGAAAAAATTAGTTAATGATTCATCGTTGGAGCAAACCAAGTTTCCGAAGCTCGTCTCACGGTGACGATGCGTGTATCGAAGCTCGAAGTTTGACGCTTGAATCTAGAATAAGTAATTCTCGAGCTTCGAATTACGATAAACGAGTATCGACTTGTGGTGAGCGGAGTCGAACCATACGAGCTTCGTCAACGAAAAACGATAAGCGAACTTCATGAGGTAAACAAATGATAAAAATAGTGCCTTCTTTGTTGTCTGCTGATTTCAGAAATATCGAGAAAGAGATTAAGAAAGTGGAAAGATGCGGGGTGGATCTTTTGCACTTAGATATTATGGATGGACATTTTGTGCCTAACATCACCTTTGGTCCCATGATCGTCAAAGCCATAAATGAGTGCACCAAACTTCCTCTGGATGTCCACCTAATGATCGAGAATCCGGACTCTTATGTCGAGTCCTTTGTAAAAAGTGGAGCAGATTATCTTACTGTCAGCATTGAGGCTTGCCGGCATCTTCACCGCACCATAAGTCTGATCAAAAGTTTCAATGTCAAGGTGGGTTGTGCTCTAAATCCCGCCACTTCTTTCTGTATGGTCAAGCCGATCTTAAAGGATTTGGATTTGCTATTATTGATGACGGTCAACCCAGGATTTGGAGGACAAAAGTTCATTTCTGCAGTTCTTCCCAAGATTGAAGAAGCAAAAACATTCATTCAAGAGCATAGATTGAAAACAGAAATAGAAGTGGATGGAGGGATAAATCCTGATACCGCCAGGCTGGTAAAAAAGGCAGGAGCTACTATATTGGTAGCAGGAGATGCCATATTTAAAAGCAAGAATTATTGCAAAGTGATCCAAGATTTGAGAAAGTGAAAGGGGTAAAAATTATGTTGCGTAATTCTTTTAGGGGATTATATTAAAAATTCTGAGCTTAACCGGTTTGAAGCCCACCGGAGTAGGAAGAGGTTGTTTCCTCCCAGTGTATCTTTGAATCTAAGAAGAAAAAGACATTTTGAAATTTTAAGGACCCGGCAAAAAATATGTTTGAAGATTTGACCAGCAAATTAGAAGGCATTTTCAAAAAGCTTCGCGGGCACGGACGGCTATCCGAGAGTAATATTAGGGATGCTTTTAAAGAGGTTAGGCGGGCGCTTTTGGAGGCGGATGTTAATTACAAGGTGGTGAAAGATTTTATCAGCCAGGTGGAGGTAAAGGCAATTGGACAAGAGGTTTTTCGAAGCATCACTCCCGGACAGCAGGTTGTCAAAATAGTCTATGATGAGTTGACCAATCTTTTAGGTAAGGAAAGAGTGGAGGTGAAAATCTCTCCCCAGCCTCCTACCATCTTCATGCTGGTGGGTTTGCAGGGCTCAGGTAAGACAACCGCTTGTGGAAAGCTGGCTCGATATTATAGAAAAAAGGGAAGATTCCCTCTTTTGGTGGCGGCAGACGTCTATCGTCCTGCCGCAGTGGATCAGCTAAAAATTTTAGGGAAGAGTTTGGATTTGTCGGTTTTTTCGGCAAATAAAAATCCGGTAAAAATTTGTGAGGATTCAATTGACCAGGCTAAAAAGGATGGACGCGATTTGGTGATAATTGATACCGCCGGTAGATTGCATATTGATGAGCCTTTGATGCAGGAGCTTTTGGAGATAAAAAAAGCGGTATCCCCTCAGGAGATCATCCTGGTGGCAGATGCCATGACCGGTCAGGATGCGGTTAATATCGCCAAAACCTTTGAGGAGAAGATCGGTCTGGATGGAATATTTTTGACCAAAATGGACGGAGATGCCCGAGGAGGGGCGGCATTGTCCATAAGGGCGGTCACCGGGAAACCCATAAAATTTGTGGGAACAGGTGAAAAGCTGGATGCCCTGGAAATGTTTCATCCGGATCGGATGGCGTCCCGGATTTTGGGAATGGGGGATGTGGTCTCTTTGGTCGAAAAAGCTGAAGAAGCCATAAGCTTGGAAGAAGCTGAAAAGTTAGAGAAAAAACTAAGAAAAGAAGCATTCACCTTGGAGGATTTCTATGATCAGCTTCAGCAGATAAAAAAGATGGGACCTTTAGATTCGATCTTGGGGATGATCCCTGGATTAGGTGGAAAGGTGATGAAGGGACTCAGGATTGATGAGAAAGCTATGGTCCGGGTAGAGGCAATGATAAACTCTATGACCAAAGAAGAAAGACTAAAGCCCCATCTTATCGACGGAAGTCGAAGGAAAAGGATCGCTAAGGGGAGTGGAACCTCGGTGCAGGATGTGAACAAGCTTTTGAAACAATTTTTTATGATGCAGAAGATGATAAAGGGTATAGGCAAGATGGACTCAAGTAAATTCGATAAAGGACTCTTCTCATTCCGTTGAACTATTCCCTCTCCCCCTGGGGGAGAGGGCGAGGGTGAGGGGGAAAGACAGCGAGACTTTCAAACTAACAAACTAACAAACTCTTTTAACTGGAGGTAAATTTGGCGGCAAAGATAAGATTGAGAAGAATGGGAGCCAAGAAGAGACCCACGTATAGATTTGTGGCCACAGATTCCAGAATGCCTCGAGACGGCAGGTTTATTGAGATTCTGGGACATTATAATCCGATTGAAAAACCAGCCACGGTCAAGGTGAATGAGGAAAAGGTCTTTTATTGGCTGAAACAGGGGGCCGTTCCCAGCGATACGGCAAAAAGTCTTTTCAAGCAGATCGGACTTTTAAGAAAATGGGAGATGGTTCAAAAAGGGGAAGACGTTTCACAGATAGCTTTAGCCACGCAACTGAAAGAGAGAGCTAAGAAGAAAAAGAAGAAAGCAAAAAAGGCTGAAGCAGGTCCCCCTGCGGCAGAGGGAGTGGCGAAAGAGCCAGAAAAGAAAAAGGCAAAATCCGAATCTGGATCCACAGGACCTGAAGAAGCGGCACCCAGCGCAAAAGCTAAAGCCGAAGAACCAAAAGAAGAAAAGAAAGAGCCCGGAGAATCTTAACTACCGGAATAATTC
>Ga0315279_10010535_pt1 | contig 10859 bp, 7 predicted proteins | sample YL17G06_20_MG_FD_203694 | JGI IMG/M metagenome (GOLD analysis project Ga0315279, IMG submission 203694) | Sediment microbial communities from Yellowstone Lake, YNP, Wyoming, USA - YL17G06_20 | ecosystem: Environmental > Aquatic > Freshwater > Lake > Sediment | place: USA: Wyoming | collected...
CAGTTTTCTTGGCAAGTTTCAAAGCGTCCAACACGAAAACGTTTTTCGTAAACTTTTTTGCAACAGCTAGCACTTTTTCTTCATCGATGTATTGATCACCTTTGGCGGATACTCCCGGCGGAATCATCTTGTAGTTATTCATCAGGATTGTGCCTTCTGGTGAAACTTTTTTCAGGGCTCTCAAAGTTTCCGCGAGCTCAAAACTTAGCAAAACGTTAGCTTTCAGATCCATTATTATTGGTCCGAACACTCTATCGCCAATTCTGACATCGCAGTTCACGACTCCCCCGCGTTGTGCCAAACCGTGAATTTCTCCAATCCTAACTTTTTCTCCTTGTTTAACGGCGGCCTCTCCAAGTACGGCTGCAGCTGTCAGCAAACCTGTGCCGCCTACTCCAACGATGGAAACATTGTATTCGGATATCATTCTGAAGTCACCTCTATTGCCTTATATGGGCATATTTGCGCGCAAACTCCGCAGACTGTTCCAGCGCATTGGACAGGATCAATCACTGCCTTCTTATGAGACCATGAGATTGCTGGGCATCCGAGCATCGAAATACAAATGCCACATCCAGTGCATCTGTCATTATTAACCTCACAAGGGATTATTCTTTGTCCTTCCCTTCTTTTCTCGGCAATGGCTAATAAGGTGCATTTCCTTCGAGAAACAATCACTGCCACGCCGTCATAAGTAAGAGCCTCTTTGAACGCTTCTACTGCTTCCTTGACAGTGAGGGGATCAATCACCTTTACGAATTTGGCGCCGCAGCCCTTAGCAATTTCTTCTGGTCTTATTTTTTCCGTTATGCCTCTGTTGGTGACGCCTGTTCCCGGGTGTGGCTGATGCCCAGTCATAGCTGTCGTTTCGTTATCCAATATTGTATAAACGAATTTGTGTTTGTTGTAAACACTGTTGATCAAGGCTGGTATTCCTGAGTGGAAGAACGTAGAATCGCCTAACGTTGCAACAATTGGTTGATCAGTCACTATTGAGAAACCTGAAGACATGCCGGCGCCTGAGCCCATGCAAAAAACTGTGTCAGCTTCTAGCGGAGGCATGCAAACTAGGCCATAACAGCCGATGTCGTTGGGATAAAGGGCTTTTCCTCCAGTAGCAACTCTAATGGCGTAGAAGGTCGCTCTGTGTGGACATCCAGGACACAACACGGGTGGACGCTTGGGCAGAACCGGTTTGACCTTCTCAAACTCTTGGTCAACTCTTTGAAAGTCAAAAGGCACTCTCTTTCCAGTTGCCTTGGAGAGCCCAGTAAGAACCAGTCGTGGATCGAACTCACCAAGCCTTGGGAAGAGGCAATCCTTTTTTGCGAGTACTTTTACGTTAATGTTACGTTCGTTGGCTATGGCTTTGACGAAGGTTTCAAGGTAGGGCTCAAGTTCCTCCAAGATTATGATTTTCTCATGAGCAGCCAAGAACGTAGCGACTTTTCCTTCGGGAAGCGGGTTTGTCATGCCCAATTTCAAGATCCCAAGGTTCAAGTCCAAATCGTTCAGAGCTTCCTTGACATAGTTATAGGAAACACCCGAAGTAATTATCCCAAACTCCTTGTTTCCAGATTTCTCACCGTCAACAAAGTTCAAGTTTGTTTCTTCAGCTATTTCCTTGGCTTGCTCAAACCGCTGTAATAGTATTTCATGTCTCTTTTTGGCTACTGCAGGAGTGAGGATGAACCTGTCAACCTGCTTCTTGAAAAACCCAGACAATTTTGGTGGAGCCAAAGATCCCAAACTAACGTTTCCGCTGGTATGATTAACGCGTGTTGTCGTTCGGACAATGACTGGTTCGTTGAGCTGTTCACTGATTCTATAGCCTTCTACTACCATGTCTTTGGCCTCTTGCGGTGTTGAAGGCTCCAACATTGGCAGAGTCGCAAGGAGGCTATAATAGCGGTTGTCTTGTTCGTTCTGGCTTGACCACGGACCCACGTCGTCTGCTGAGAGAATGACCATGCCTGCGTCCACACCAACGTAGGCGAAGCACATGAGAGCATCAATAGATACGTTTAAGCCAACGTGTTTAGTAGGGGTGAAGGATCTGACACCTGAAATGGCCGCCGCACCTGCGACTTCCAACGCGACCTTTTCATTTGTGGAAAACTCCATGTAGAAACCCCTCTTGGGCGCACATTCGTACAGTGCATCGCTGATCTCGGAGCTTGGGGTCCCTGGATATCCTGAGACCACCCCGACACCGGATTCGATCACTCCCCGCGCTATGGCCTCGTTTGCGAGCATGAAAAGACTTTTCCCTGGAGAATCCATCAGCAATTTCTCAATCAAGTTCAACAAGCATCACCGACATCTTGTTCCTCTGTGAATAAAAAAAACCGAATCTTAGAACGTTACCGACTTTATTTTCAGTGCTTTGTCTGGGCATCGCACGCAGCATTCTCCGCAATCTTCACATAGGAATTCGGTGACCTCGATCTTTGTATCTCTTTCCGAGATCGAATTGGTAGGGCAGTTATCGACACAAATTGGTTTGTCGTATGCACCGCACTTCTTGCATTTCTCGTGATCTATTTCAACTACCATGTATCACTCCACCTCCTTGATTTCCGCGCGCGATTTCTTCTATTTCTCTTCCGATAGAAGACTCAGACGTCTCACACACATGCCATGTCCTCGCGGTATAGCTTTGGTTGTCTCTAGCTTGATTCTTGTGTTGAAAAACCTGTTTACGTCTTCTATTACAGTTTGGAACCATTTGTCGCATCCTAAGACATCTTCTTCCATAGGAACTTCATACCGACGGGCAAACTCAGGCCAAGGGCATCTGTCCCAGCGGACGAATACTTCGTTTGGTTTTTCTCCTTTCACGACCTTGGCAGTTTCGCCCATCATAGTGGAACTGAAGACGATCGCCTTTGCTACGTCCTCAAGAAAGGTTTTACTAGTTTTGTCAAGCATGTTAAGATAGCCCTTTGCCGTATCATGACCCGATATTTCCCACGCTTTGAGGACGAGATCTAAGGCCGTAACGCCTGGGCGGGCGTATTCTAGGGCAGCTTGCCGCCACTCATACCAAGATGCTCTATTTATGTTTGAAAGGGCATTGAACCTCGTTAAGAGATTTCTTAACTCGTTTTCACAGGAAAACTCGACCAATTTCATTCACCTCGATTCATTCATATTCGCACACCTATACGATACCCGTCATGAATAGCGTTGTGCAACCTCCGCGGCACTAGCGCGTCCCCAATAACATAGACCTCGGAACCTACTTCTTTTGCCGCTTCACTGAGATCTGTTGCGGATTCTCGTTCTGAATATACAATGGTGTCAGCAGCAATGAATATCCGGGTAGAAGTTACATCTTTGATGACTGCGCCATTTCTTGTTATTTCTTCGATGTCAAAGTTAACATAGGTCCTTACACCCACTTCCCGGAGTTTCTGAATGTACCTCCATACATATGAGGGGTTAACATCCTTTCCAACCTTCCTCTCTTTGCAGACTAGAGTCACCTTCTTGCCCTTGTTTGCTAGATACAGTGCGCCAATTATTCCTGGAGACTTGCCTCCCCAGACGAGGATTTTTTCTCCTGTTTCCACACTTCCTTCTAACACATCAGTGACTCTTGCAAGTCTAAGTTTGTCTATGCCTGGAACGGGTGCAGCAACGAACCTAGCGCCTGTACCTAGAACCACCACGTCGGGAAACACTTCCTCAATCATCTCAGGTGTGACCTCTGTGTTGAGGCGGAATTTTACCCCCGCTTTGTTGCACTGAGCCTTGAGGTTTTCAATAAGTCCGTAGAGTTCTTCATCTCCATACGGTCCCTTGGATGCAGCAACTATCTGACCGCCAAGGAGGTTACGCTTCTCGAATACGCTTACGTCATGTCCCTCAAGAGCCGCGACTCTGGCGCATTCCAGTCCTGCTGGACCTCCGCCAACGATCATGACTTTTTTCTTTTCTTTAGCAGGTTTAATCTTCCACTCTGGATCCCACTCGTGACCAACCAACGGATTCACTGTACAGGTCATAGGTGCGTCTCTGAATAACCTTGCCAGACAAAGGTTGCAGGCTATGCATGGTCGAATATCTTCAAGGTTCCCTTCAAGCACCTTCTTAGGCATAAGGGGATCAGCTATGAGAGGCCTACAGAGTTCCCAGATATCGATTATTCCGTCCGCAATTGCCTTGTCCGCAATTTCAGGTTTGAACAACCTGTAAGCCATTGAGAGTGGCACCTTGATATTAGCATCCTTGGCTCGCTTAGCGTTGTATAGCCAGTGTCCTTGCTTGATATCCCTAGTTATGACGGTCTTAAGAGACTCTTGCCATCCCATTGTCACACTGATGCAGTCTACGCCAGCTTTCTCAGCTATCTTATAGGCCTCCATGCTCTCCTCAGGCTTGTTTCCACCATACTCTTCCAAAAGCTCATCCGAACAGAGCCTGATAAATATGGGAATATCTTTTCCGATCACATCCCTAACGTTTTGAACTACTTCAACCATATATCTACATCTTCCCTCAATGTCCCCACCATACTCGTCAGTTCGTCTGTTGGTGAAACTTGATATGAAGTTCGAAATTAGATAACCAACTATGCCAGAAACTTCGATCACATCAAAACCAGCCTCCAAAGCCCTCTTCGCTGCAGCGGCATGTTCCTTTATACTCCGCCGAATGTCATCTTTACTCATCTCTTTTACAGGCTTGAGAACCACTAGCCGTTGTGGAACAGCTGACGGCCCCACACAATATGGAAGCTCTACGCCCCCCACTCTTCCAGTGTGCATCAGTTGACAGTTAGCTACGGCTCCTTCCTCATGAATTGCATCTGCAAGCCTCTTCAATCCAGGGACGAACTTTTCATCCCATGCGCCAGCTTGACCGACGTAGCCTTTGCCTTCACCTTTAGGATCCATGTACACTCCCTGAATTGTACAGATGCCACCCACAAGGCCTCTAGCTCTCTCCCTAATGTATGCCACATCTCTGTCTGTGACGAAACCATCATGTGAGTTGAAGTTGTCTTCAGTAGCTGCGTACTTTATTCTGTTCGGCACGATTACTTTTCTCGTCTGTATTGGCTGGAACAGATTAGGGAACAGTTTATACCCTGAGTAGATTGAGTAATCCCAGTTTCGATTTTTTGGCAATATACTCTTTCTCCTGTAGTTAGGGACTATGGCATAGCCCATTAATAAAAACTTTCCTTTTGATATTTACTTTTATATATGTGAATATTATTAGTGCGTCAAGATCTAAGATCGGTCAAACAAGGAAGAGGTACATATGTGCTTTCGCAGGACAATCGAGGGCAAGGCTTCTAACAATTTCTCACAGGATTCGGCTATGCCCAATGCTCAGAATGTTAGGAGCGAAGTTGAAACAAAAAAGTGCACTTCTAGGGTTGAAGACCTCACCGTTGAAACTTCAAAGTCGTTTCTAGCAAGACTATTAGACTCTGAGAAGCTGAAAAACTGCCAAGAATGCGGCGTGTGTACTGGAGGGTGCCCAGTTGCGTGGATGGTTCCTAACAACTACAATCCACGTGTTCTTCTTGAAAAAAGCGCACTTGACCTCAAGCAGGCTTTACAAGAGGCTGGTCTCTGGCTGTGCGTGGGGTGCTATAAGTGTTACGATAGATGCCCTCAGATGCTCGATCTGCCTCAGATATTTTCGCTGATGAGAAGCTTCGCTATTGAATCAGGCTATCTGTCTGACCCACTGAGTAAGCTTGATGAAGCCCTGAAAATAATCCAAGAAGAAATTCCCTTGCCCGCAGTCTATGCTTGGCTTTGTCTCTATCCTCGTAAATTGAACGGCAAGCATAAAGTCGATAGGTTGATTATTGAGAAACTTGAATGTTTTGTTGCTGATCGCAAAGCAAAAAAACCAACACCCACAACTCGAACACAAAGGGAGAATATAGCAGTAGTCGGTTCTGGTCCAGCGGGACTCACTGCTGCCTATGAATTAGTTAAGAGAGGATATTCTGTGACAGTCTTTGAATCGTTGCCTATTCCAGGAGGAATGTTAGGAGTAGGAATCCCTGACTACAGGTTGTCAAGAGAGGCGCTTGAAGCTGACTTAGGCTACATTGGGGATCTAGGGGTTAAGATCAGAACCAATGTGATGGTTGGCAAGGATGTAACGATCGATGGACTCTTAAAAGAAGGGTATGGAGCGATATTCGTCGCTAGTGGGGCTCATAAGAGCGTGAATATTGACATTGAAGGCAAGGAACTTGGAGGAGTTTTCCAAGCTCTAGACTTGTTAAGAAATCTTCACTTGGGCGAGCGAATAGAATTGGGGGAAAAAGTTGCCGTAGTTGGTGGAGGAAATGTTGCAATGGACGCTGCCAGAACTGCCCTTCGGCTGGGAGCCAAAGAGGTCAACATTTTGTACCGGAGGTCGCGAGCGGAGATGCCTGCGAACCCTTCAGAAGTTAGAGATGCAGAAATGGACGGGGCTAAGATTCATTTCTTGGTCTCACCAACTAAAATCGTGGGTAACGACAAGAGGGTTGTAGGGGTTAAGTGTATTCACATGCAATTAGGAGAGCCTGACGAGACAGGCAGAAGGCGATCCATACCTGTTGAGGGCTCGGATTACACTCTAGACGTTGACACGATAATACTAGCAATTGGATATACTTCTGATCTTTCGTTCTTGCCAAAAGATGTTGTGGTTACCGGCAGAAATACTATTGCCGTTGATCCTATTACTCTGGAAACAAGCTCTCCAAAAATATTCGCAGGTGGAGACGTTGTATCAGGACCTGCGTCGGTGGCAGATGCTTTGGTGGCGGGAAAAAGAGCCGCAGATTCAATTGATCGTCAACTGAGAGGCGAAACCAAAGTTGGGTGAGAATATGAAACCAGGAGAAGCTGTCCTAATAATCGGAGCTGGAATTGCTGGAATCCAAGCAGCCTTAGATGTAGCAGACCGAGGTTTCAAGGCCTACCTTCTTGATTCTTCGCCAAGCATCGGAGGAGTCATGGCTAGTCTAGATAAGACTTTCCCTACAAATGACTGTTCAATCTGCATTGAGGCTCCCAAGATGGTAGAAGCATTGAGGCACCCTAACATCGAGCTACTTACGTATTGTGAAGTCAGGCAAGTAGAGGGTTCTGTTGGAAACTTCAAAGTGACCATACTGAAGAAACCAAGGTACATTGACGAGGAGAAGTGCCGAGGTTGTGGAAAATGCACCGAAGCCTGCCCAGTTACATTGCCAAGCGAGTTTGACTATGGTATCGGAAACAGGAAAGCAGTATACTTGCCATTTCCTCAAGCCGTTCCAATGATAAACACCTTAGATCCTCGTTGTCGAAAGGGCGAATACAGAAAGATTGGTGCATGTATTGGAACATGCATGATAGATTGTAGTCAATGCCGTAAATGCCCAATAGCAAAATGCGTCCAAGCGTGCCATGAGGAGGGCAGTGACGCCATTATGCTTTGGCAAAGGCCAAAGAAGATCAAGATAGAGGTGGGAAGCATAATAGTGGCAAATGGATTCGAGTTATTGGAACCTACCACCAAGACTAACTATGGCTATGGAGTTTACAAGAACGTGATCCTGGCCTCACAATTTGAGAGAATACAATGTGCGTCAGGTCCAACACGTGGCAGAATCTCCAGACCGTCCGATAATGAACACCCAAACAAGGTAGCTTGGATTCAATGCGTTGGTTCTATGGACATAAGAACTGGCATAAAGTATTGTTCAAAGATATGCTGTGCATATACAACAAAAGAAGCAATAATAACTAAGGAACACAGTCCAGATGTTGAAACTTACATTTTTTACACTCAGCTGAAGACATATGGAAAAGGTTTTTGGGAGTATTTTCAGAGAGCAAAAGAGCTCGGGGTTGAATACGTTAGAGGTAGGCCTTCCGAGATAAAGGAGGACCCAAAGACCAAAGATTTGGTAATAGAATACGAAGATTTGGACATTGGAAAACCCAAGCAGATTAGACTAAATATGGTCATCCTCGCTTCTGCAGTTATTCCGAGGAAAGGAAACAGGGAATTGGCAGAAATGCTAGGAATAGAGCTAGATGAATGTGGGTTTTTCAAGGAGAAGGAACCCTTTTCATCTCCGTTAGGGACAAATGTGGACGGGATTTTTCTCTGTGGATGTTGCATGGGACCGAGGGATATTCCGGAGTCTAGCTCTGAAGCCAGCGCGGCAGCTGCAAAAGCTATTATCTCAATAGTTCGAGCAAAAAGGTGAGAAATATGGGAGTTAAGCCAACTGATGAACCTCGAATCGGAGTATTCGTATGCGATTGCGGAAGTAACATCAGAGGAGTGGTTGATGTCCCAGAGACAGTCAAATACGCAAAAACTCTTCAAAACGTTATACACTCGGAAGAAGCAACATATTTGTGCTCTGCTGACTTTCAGTCGAAGATAAAGGAACGGATAAAGGACCAAAACCTGAACAGAGTAGTAGTTGCTTGTTGCACACCAAGAACCCACGAACCACTGTTTAGAGAGACATGCAAGGAAGCTGGATTGAACCCATATCTACTAGAGTTTACAGGTATTAGAGAACACTGCTCATGGGTGCACATGCACGAACCGAAGGAGGCGACGGAAAAAGCCAAGGACCTCATCAGGATGGGAGTTGCAAGAGCCCGTTTGCTACAACCACAGGAAGAACTGAAAATTCCAGTTGGACAGGAAAGCCTCATAATCGGTGGAGGAATCGGAGGAATGACCGCTGCGCTAACTCTAGCCGACATGGGATTTAAGGTGAAACTAATCGAGCGAGAAGAAGAACTGGGTGGCATGTTGAAAAGGATTTTTAGAGTCTTTCCGAACGATACTGAACCTGAGAAAATCATTAAACCAATGATGAAGGCAGTACACGAACATGCGAACATCGTAACATACACCGGAACAGAAGTCAGGAACATAAGCGGATACGTTGGAAAGTACAATGTAAGAGTACTGAACAAGAAAAAGGGCTTAGAAGACGAGTTTGAAGTTTCAACAATTATCGTAGCTACTGGCGCGAAAGAGATAGACCCCACTGGACACTACGGTTTTGGCAAGTTCGACGAAGTGATCACTCAATTACAACTCGAACAGATGTTGAAAAAGGGAGCCCTAAAGAAACTGAGAAATATCGTGATGATTAACTGTGTCGGTTCTAGAGGGAAAGGGGTAAACAACTATTGCTGTAATGTTGGGTGTTGGGCGTCTTTGAAAAACGCAAAATACATCAAGGAGTTGCACCCTGACACGAATATCTACATTCTTTACCGAGATTTGATGGTATTTGGTGGAGATGAGCAGGAGTATCTTGAAGATGCTAGAGGAAAAATGGTCAACTTCATCAGATATTCAGACAATCAAGAGCCAGAAGTTTACATTAATAATGGAAAGCTGACGGTCAAAACGTATGCACCTCAACTGACTAGCGAGGTCAAAATTGAAGCAGATCTTGTCGTTTTGAGCGTAGCACTCGAAGGTACTGACGGAGTTAAGGAACTTCGAGAAATGCTCAAAGTCCCGGTTGGTGCTGGGAACTTCTTCAGAGAAGGCCATGTGAAATTGCAGCCACTTAATTTTGCGACAGAAGGCATCTACCTTTGCGGTGCTGCACATTCGCCAAAAGGAGTCGTAGATACAATCCATCAAGCGAGCGGAGCGGCCATGAAGGCATCAATCCCCATGGGAAGGGGTTTCGTCAAAGCTGAGGGAATAACTTCCATAATCAATCTAGAATTATGTAAAAAATGTGGTCTCTGCGCAAAGTTCTGCTCATATGGAGCCATTACGCTAAGTTCAGACAGAGTGCCTCAGAACATACCCGCTTTGTGCAAAGGTTGCGGCACATGTGCTGCAGAATGCCCAAGCGATGCGATAACCATGAGACACTACACCGATACACAGATAATGGCTCAAATAGATGCTGCCCTTGCTGAGCGTCCAGAGGAAAAGATTTTGGCTTTCTGCTGCAATTGGTGCAGTTATGCCGCCGCGGATCTTGCAGGAGTCAGCAGATTCCAGTATCCTACGAATATACGTATAATAAGGGTCATGTGCTCCGGCAGAGTGGACCGTGATTTCATATATAGAGCCTTTGAGAAAGGCGCCGGAATGGTCCTGGTGGCAGGCTGCGATTTTCCTACGTGCCATTACATCTCTGGAAATTATGCTGCTAAAGAGAGGATTGAACGTCTAAAAAAAGGGCTGGAATCAAAAGGAATAAACTCGGAAAGACTAAGGGTAGCATGGATTTCTGCTGCAGAGGGAAAAAAATTCGCCGAACTCGTCAATGAAATGGTTGAACAAATGAAGCAACTGTCCGCGCGCCCCCCAATGGTCAACTGACTGGCCTTACCTTCGGCTCAGAACCCAAATTACCAAAATGGGACGAAAACATTTTATACTAAAGTAGCGGTTAAACCTTCGCGCGCGCTAGAAAATCAGGAAACAGGTTGACGTGATTGGATGACTAGAAACGTAGCTGTTGTTGGCATAGGACAGACACCTTTTACGCGCGCGTGCGGAATCTCAATCCGCGAACTAGCTTTCGATGCTTACAAAGAAGCCTTAGAGGATGCTGGAAACTTGGCCACAAAAGAGATTGACGCATCAATCATCTGCTCAGCACCAGAATATGACAAGCAACGGTCCCCATCAGGGCTGATCGCAGAATACCTCGGCTTGAACCCTCAGCCAACCTTCTTCACCGAAGCAGTCTGCGCCTCCGGCACCGTTGGCCTCAGGAGCGCTTGGGCACTGATAAGCTCTGGTCTTCACGAGGTAGTAGCGGTGATAGGATTCCAGAAAATGTCTGAGCTTACTTCAGCGGAATCCCAAGAAAGAATGCTGCGGGGCGGAGATATCCTTTG
>Ga0315279_10010536_pt1 | contig 10858 bp, 8 predicted proteins | sample YL17G06_20_MG_FD_203694 | JGI IMG/M metagenome (GOLD analysis project Ga0315279, IMG submission 203694) | Sediment microbial communities from Yellowstone Lake, YNP, Wyoming, USA - YL17G06_20 | ecosystem: Environmental > Aquatic > Freshwater > Lake > Sediment | place: USA: Wyoming | collected...
GCCGCCGCCGTGCGGGCCGAACTTCAGGGCCAGGTAGCTCGCTCCCGCGCGCGGGTCGTCGGCCGCCGGCGTGGCGCGAAGAACGCCGTTGCCGGAGTCGGGGAACACGGCGCTCGCGAGCGCCGGCGCCGCGGTTTCCGGCAGCGTGTCCAGGCCCCAGAACAGCGCCTCGCGGCCCCGGCTCCGCTGGCCCAGCACGGTGGCGAACAGAGGGTCGCCGTAGCGCGCGTAGGCCATCTCGTAGAGCCGGTCGTTGCTCACGATGCTGGTGTTACCGCTGTCGTTGAAGGGGGGCAGCGTCTGGTCGGGCAGCGCGAAACGCAGCGGGGCCTCGAACATCAGCCGCAGGCTGCGCTCGGTGTACAGGTCGATGCCGGCGCGGGCGGCCATTTCGGCCAACTGGCAATGCGCATCGAGCGCGTAGAAGTGATACCCCCAAGCGCCCTCGTACCAGAAGCCGTCGCCGAAGACGCTCTGCTTCATCTGGAAGCGGAAGCCGCTCTTGCCGTCGATGGCGGCGCTGCTCAACGAGGTGTCCTCCAGCGTGAAGCCGACCGCGCCAATGGCCGCGTTGTGCCAGGACTGCCAGTTGCTGGAGCCGGCGTCGTTGCGGCGGACCACGGTTACCGCCGCGCGCAGCAGGTCCTGTTCGATGTGCGCGCGCCCGCCGGCGTCCAGCACCCCGCTGTCGGCCACCAGGTCGTAGGCCCAGGCCATGGGGATGAGCCAGATGGCTTCGTCCAGCGTCTGGGCCGTGACGCGCGCGCCGCTGGTGGCGTTGGCGCGGTTGTTGGTGTCCTTGATGGGGTAGCTGGAATAGACGTCGGCGTAAGCCAGCAGCAGGCGCGCCGCCTCGCGGGCGAAAGCCAGGTTGCCGGTGAAGCGATAGGCGAGGCCGTTGTCGCGCGCCGCCGCGGCGTTGTCGCTGTGCCGCCGCGTGTAGATCACCTGGTCGTAGGGCCAGCCGGCATAGTTCTTGCCATCGACCGGGCAAAGGTTCTGGTTGGGCGCGCGGTACTGCAGGGACACCCCATGCGTGGGGCAGACGTACCACAGCGTCCACTGGCCGCCTTCGGGCGGCAGTTGCCATTCCTTCAGGCCGTACTTGGTGGCGTAGGACGCCGGCCAGCCCTCGGCGCCCTGGATGATGCCGCTACGCACGCCGGCGGCCCACGGCAGCGCCTGCGCCGCCCGCTCGATGCGCGCGAAATCCTCGGCGGTGAGCAACAGCCGGGGCGCCGGCCGCGCCTCCGCCGTCAGGCAGGCCAGTATCAGAATCAGGAACATCCGCCGCATGTGCGTTTGCAAATCCTTGCTCTTTTGTGCAGCAGTTTCAAGAGAGAAGTGACTGCACGGGTGCTTATACACCGCAGAGGCTCGCAGAGACACGGCTTTTCTCTGCGTTTTCTCTGCGCGCTCTGCGCCTCTGCGTTGGCCCCGCGGTTACCCGATGAGGCGGCGGTAAATCTCCGGATCGTCGATGTCGGCCAGAATGCCGGCATCATCCACCGGCACTTCGCGAACCGGGTGGCGGTGAACAACCGCCCGCGCCCCCTGGTCCAGCGGCGCGGCCAGCAGTTCATCAAACAGGCGGGACGAGAAGATCACCGGATGGCCGCGCCGGCCGCCATGCGTGGGCGCCGCCACCGCCGGCTCTTCCGCGGCAAATAGCCGCAGCAGCGCGATGATGGTTTCCTCGGCGACGCAAGGATGATCGACGGGCGCCAGCAGCAGCCCCGCCACGTCATAAACAGAGCCGCGACCGTAAGGGAGCGGGCAGCCGGCGCCCGCTCGCTCACGCTCGCGGCGCGATTGGAGGGTGCGGATCGCCGTCTGCAGGGAAGAGAGCTGCCCCAAGCGGTAATCGCGGTTCACCAGCACCCGCGTGCCCGCCGGCAGCTTCACCGCGCCGGAAATCCGCTCCGCGTCGTGCCCCAGCACCACAATCAGCGGCGAGACGTGCGGCGCCAGCAGCCCGGCCAGGCGCTCCAGGAAAGTGGAGTCCTGATAGGGAAGCAGCGCCTTGGGGAATCCCATGCGTGAGGATTCACCAGCCGCCAGGATGACGCCGGGAATCTGAGGAACAGGGAGGTTCAAAGTTTAAACTTCGAATTCAAGTTCAAGCGCCTACTTCGCGGAAAAGATAGACTTAGTGATGGTTTGCTTGATATCCGCGCCGCGGCGAATGGCCACCATTTCCGCTACCACGCTGACGGCGATCTCTTCGGGCGTAATGGCGCCGATTTCCAGGCCCATCGGCGAGTGCACGCGCTCGAGTTGCTCGCGCGGCAATCCTTCCTTTTCGAGCTCCTGCAGGATCTCGATGGCCTTGCGCTTGCTGCCGATCATGCCGACGTAGCGCGCCGGCGTAGTAACGGCCCAGCGCAGCACCCGCATGTCGTCCTTATGGCCGCGGGTGCAGATGATGATGTACGAGCTGCCGTTCACCGGCAGCCCGGGGAAAACTTCTTCGAATTCCTCGGCGTACACCTGGTCGGCCTCGGGGAACCGCGCGCGGTTGGCGAACTGCTCGCGGTTGTCCACCACGATCACGCTGAACCCAGCCACCGAGGCCACCTTCGACAGGGCCAGCGAGACGTGGCCGCCGCCGAACAAATAAGCCACCTGGAGGGGCAGAACCGGTTCCACCAGCACGTCCAATTCTCCTCCGCAGATCAACCCGTTATCGTCGAGGGCATCGCCGGCGAGGTTGAAACTGAGCTTGCGCGGCTTCTCGGTTTCCAACACCTGCCGGGCGGCGTTCCAGACCTCGGCCTCCACGCAGCCGCCGCCGACGGTGCCCAGCATGCTGCCGTCTTCGCGCACCAGCAGCTTGGCGCCTTGGTACGCGGGGATGGACCCGCGGGCGGCGACAATGGTGGCCAGCGCCGCCTTTTGGCCGCTGCGGCGCAGCCGCACCAACTCCTCGTACACGTCCATCCTGCCGTGAGTGTAACATGCAAAACCGCGCGGGCCGCGGGCATCGCCCCTGCTATCTTTGCTTGTGTGCCTTGCGGCAGGGGTATTACAATGGTGCCAGCTCGGTAATATCGGAGGCCTTATGAAAGCCATCTCGCTGAAACTGCCGGAAGCGCTGGACGCCAGGCTGGCAGCCATGGCGAAACGGAGGCAGACAAGCAAATCGGCCGTCGCCCGCGAGGCATTCGAGTTCTTCTTTTCCAACGGCCGTAAGCGCAAAAAGCCTTCCATGCACGATCTGATGAAGCGCTGGATTGGCTCGGGCAGCGGACTGGGCGATGTTTCCTACAACGAGAAGTACATGGAGGGCTTTGGCGAGTGAAAGCGTTCGTGCTGCTCGATGCCGGGCCCTTGGTTGCCTACCTGGACCCGCACGACACCTACCACGACTGGGCCGTTGCCCGCTGGCGGGAACTCGAGCCCCCGCTTTTGACCTGTGAAGCGGTGATAACTGAGGCGTGCTTTCTTTTGCGGTCGACTGGCCCTTTGGCGTATGCCCCAATTGAAATCGTTGAACAAGGACACATCCGCACCAGGTTCCGGCTGGAAGAACAGGCACCCGCGGTCGCCCGGCTAATGAAGAGATATGCCAATGTGCCCATCTCGCTTGCCGATGCCTGCCTGGTGCGCATGGCCGAGCAATATCAAAACAGCCGCGTTTTAACCATAGACCGGCACTTCAGGATATACCGCAAGAACGGACGAGAAGTGATTCCCACCATAATGCCACCCCTGTAAGAGAGCAAAGCCGATTGCGGCGCCTGGCTGCCGAGGAGGAGCTGCTCGAAGTGCTCAAGTTCATCTTCCAACGGCGGCTCAGGCTGGTGATCGACACCGCCTTCCCCCTGGCCGAGGCGCGCGCCGCCCAGCAGCGCATGGAGCGCCGCGAGCAGTTCGGCAAAATCATCCTCCACCCCTGGAGAGCCAAGAATCATGAATTGATAACTCATAACTCTTGACTATAATTGAGGTATGAGCCCCACCGAGGGAAACGGCTGGGAAGGGATTATCACCACTACGCTGGATAAGGCCGTCAATTGGGCCCGCAAATCTTCGCTGTGGCCGATGACGTTCGGGCTGGCCTGCTGCGCCATCGAAATGATGTCGATGAGCGCGGCCCGCTTCGATATTGCCCGCTTCGGCGCGGAAGTGTTTCGTGGCTCGCCGCGCCAGTCCGACCTGATGATCATTGCCGGCCGCGTTTCGCAGAAAATGGCGCCGGTGATTCGGCAACTGTACGACCAGATGCCGGAACCGAAATGGGTGATCTCGATGGGGGCCTGCGCCACCTCCGGCGGGGTGTTCAACAATTACGCGATCGTGCAGGGCGTCAACCAAGTGATTCCAGTCGATGTGTATGTTCCCGGCTGCCCGCCGCGCCCCGAGCAGTTGATCTACGCCATCACCATGCTTCAGAAAAAGATCGACTCCGAGCGCGGCTCCTTCAAGCAATCCTTGAACCTGTGATCAGCGGGCCGCTCTTGGGCCTCAAGACGAAATCCTCAGTCCGAACTGCAGCCGCCGCGCCGGGCTGGCGGTGGTAATGCGGCCAAAGTTGGGATTGGAGCTGATGCCTTGCCGGTTGGGCGAAAACGATCCGTTGGGGTCGAGCAGGTTGACGTGGTTCAGGGCGTTGAAGGCCTCTGCGCGGAACTCCGTGCGGAGCCTCTCGGTGGCGCGGAAGGTCTTGAACAACGAGAGATTCACCGAGAACATGCCCGGTCCGCGCGTCTTGGGCAGACTGCGCGGGGCATTGCCGATCGTCCAGTCGGCGGGGTTGCGGAACGCGCTGCTGTCGAACCACTGCAAGACGCCGCGCTGATCGCCATGCAGCGTGGGGTCCTTGATGGCGTCCGGGAAGTTGATGCCGGTGAAGTTATTGGCGCCCCGCACCTCCAGCGGATCGCCGGTCTGCACAGTGGCAATCGAGTTCACCTGCCAGCCCCTGACAAAACGGGCCGGCCATGTCTTCGATTTCTTGCCGAACGGCAGCTCGTACAGACTGCTGATGACCATGCGCTGCGAGATGTCGGTGCGGTCCACCCCGCGGTCGAGCCGCCGGTTGAATTTGCCCAGCCGGTACTCGTCCACGCTGGCGCTCTGGACACCCCCGGTCGACGACACTTCATCGATGAGTTTGCTGTTGGTATAGGAAACCAGCACGCTCGCTCCGTTGGAATAGCGGCGCTGCACGCTCACCTGCAAAGCGTTGTACGAACTCGACGCGGCGTGGTTGGCGAAGGTGGAAACCGTCAGGTAGTCTGGCAACGGCTTCAAGGCCTGCGTGCGCGAGATGGTGGCGTTGTTCAACGAGGTGCCGGGGAGTTTTCCGGCGAAGGGATTCGGCACCGAATTCTGCAAGGCGCCCCCCAACGAGGAGAAGTACTGCGGGTCGAGCGAGTTGACATCGTAGTTGCCGCCGAACAGCTTCACCCCGTGATTCCCCGTGTAGCTGGCCGAAACGGTCCACTTCCCCGGCAGCGCGCGGTCGATGGTGAAGTTCCACTGCACCTGATAGGGCGTCCTGGTGTTGGGGTCCTGAAAGCGCACGCTCAAGCCGCGGAAAGCGGACGGCCCGCCTGAGGGCCCTTGCGGCTGCACGATGTTCGGCGGACCCTGGCTCAACTGAAATGCCGCGTAGGGACCGCCGCCGGGAGCCACGAAGGGCGTCGAAGCCGAATACCCCAGCGAGTTCGAGTTGTCGCCCGAGGTGTTGCCCGAAAGATCGTTCATATACAAGATGCCGAAGGCGCCGCGCACGGCGGTTTTCAGGTCCTTCGTCAGCGCATACGCCGCGCCCACGCGCGGCCCGAAATTGTTGCCGTCCGGCTGCACGAAATGGCGCGGGATCTCGAGGCCCCCGTAGCGCAGCACGCCGGGCAGCCCGGTCTGCGGATTGACTAGGTAGGGGTCGAAATTGGAGAAGCGGTTCCAGCGCTCGACCGGCTCGGAAGAATAGTCGTAGCGCAGGCCCAGATTCAGCGTCATGCGCGGCGTGACTTTCCAGTCGTCCTGCACGTAGCTGCCGTTGATCCAGGAGTGGAACGAATACGCCGGCAGGATCTGGATCTGCCCGCCGGCCACCTGCCCCAGCAGAAAGGATGCCAGGGCGATGCCGGTTCCCGCCGAGATCTGGGGGTTCGAGGTAAGCGTGGCGGTGAACGTGTACTGGCCTGAACAATACTCCTTCTTTTGCCAGTTCAGCCGCAGCCAGCGCTGGTCCGTGCCGATTTTGAACTGGTGTTTGCCGCGAATGATGGTAAGGCTGTCGGTGAATTGGATAGTGTGCTGCGCGCGGGTGCCCAACATGTTGGTGCCGGGTCCCAGGGACAGCAATCCGCTAATGTCGAAGCGCGGGAACAGGTCCTGCGGCAGGCTGGCGGGCAGCCCCAGTTTCTGCGGCCAGTTACCGTTGGCGCTCAGGTGACTGAAGTCCAGGTGCTGCCGCGTGGCATTGGCCCGGAATTCGTTCAGCAGGCGGGTGGAGAACACGTGTGTCTCGCTCAGCACCAAATTGTGGTTGTCGCGTTCGTCGTTGCGCGAGAATTGCGCCGGGTCCGCCGGCCCCAGTCCATACCCGCCGCCGGAACGGTGGTTGCGGTTGCGCGAGTAGCGCACAAAGGCGCTGTCGCCCGGCGAGAACCGGTGATCGATCTTGACCTGCGTCACGCCCTGCCGGTCCGGCGCGGGAGACAGCGAGAGGTAGTTGTTGGTCTGGGTGTACGGATTGATGGGCGCCACGTTCGGTTTGGGCATGAACTCCAGCACCTTCACCGACACGGGGTCCCACCTTTGCCGCGGGACGAGGTTCCCCGGGATGGGGTCGCGCACGTAGCCCGAGCCGTTGGGGTTCACCCGGGTAGAGGCCGGGTCGTATAGCGGTTGGTACTGGCCCAGGCCGTTCAGCGACCTGGAGAAATCCCCGCTGCGCTCCAGGTCCGTCGGCACCGTGCCGCGGTTCAACGACCCCGACTTGTACCACCACTGTTCGTACCCGAAGTAGAAGAATGTCTTGCGGCGCCCGTTGTAGATCTTCGGGATCCACACCGGGCCGCCCAGCGTGGCCCCGTACTGGTCGTAGCGCAGCATCGGGTTGTACCTTCCGGTAACCGGGTCCTTGTCCACCGCAAAGAAATTCCGGGCGTCGAAGAAATCATTGCGGATGAATTCATAGGCCGACCCGGTGATCTTGTTGGTTCCCGACTTTGTCACCACGTTGATGACACCGCCGCTAGACTGCCCGTACTCCGCCTTGAGCCCGTTGGTTTCCACCTTGAACTCTTTGACGGAGTCCACCATCGGCACCACGGAGATCTCGCCGTGCACCGGGACCGTGTTGCTGGCGCCGTCCAGCATGATCTGGTTGCCAAAGACCGGCCCGCCGTTGATGCGCATCTGCGAGAAGCCCTGATTGGTGATCTCGGCGAAGCCGTCCATGTCGCGGTCCACCGGCTGCACGCCGCCCACCACCTGCACCAGGCTGAAGATGTGACGGCCGTTGAGCGGCAGTTGCTCGATGCGCTCCTGCTCGACGACGGAACCCAGGGTGGAGTCGTCGGTATCGACGCGCGGCAGTTGCGCCGTTACCGTGATGGACTCGGTCACCGGGCCGAGTTCCAGCACGATGTCCAGGCGCATCCGCTGGTCCACCTCCAGCACCAGGCCGGTGCGCCGGAACTGTTTGAAACCCTCGGCGGTGGCCTCGATTTCGACAGGGCCGATGGGCACGGCGGGAATGATGTAGGTGCCGTCCTCGGAACTGCGCGCACGGAAGGTCAGACCCGTGCCGGTCTGTTTGGCGACCACTTCCACGTTGGGCACGCGCGCGCCCATGGTGTGTGAAATGGTGCCGGTGATGGTCCCGTTCGGCGACTGGGCGAGAACCGTTCCGGCAAGTGCCAGAACGGCCAGGCAGAGATTCGGTTTCCTGGTTTTCAATGCCGCAATGCATCGCATCATGGGGATTGAGCCTACCAGATTCAAGTGAGGATGCTGCGGCAAATCAATGACCGGCGGCCCAGGGGTCAGGCGTTGCCCGCCAATGCCCTCCGCGATCCGGTTCTATTCTCTTGCTTGTGGCGCTGTCCGCTGCTAGTATAGTTCTGCGGGGTGGAGCAGTCTGGTAGCTCGTTGGGCTCATAACCCAAAGGTCGGTGGTTCAAATCCACCCCCCGCAACCAATCGGCGCTTGCCGCCTAAAGCGGCAAGCGCCGTTTCCGCTTGTGGCCCCCGGCTCTTCTGCCGTTGCCCGCCGTGTCAGAAGCGGTCCGCACTGGAGGCCCATCGCCGGGCTTGCCGTCGAGGGGGCAAGCACCGTACAATCATTCTGGCAATTGGGAGGAACTATGAGTGAAGAGGCCGCTGCGGTAAGCGCCCTGCGGGTGCGCGACTACATGACCAGCAATCCGGAGAGCCTGGCGCCGGAGAACCGGCTGCTGGATGCCGACTTGCTTATCCGCCGCGCCGGCGTGCGGCACATTCCCGTGCTCAGCAAAGGCACGCTGGTGGGGCTGCTGTCGGAGCGGGACGTGCGCCGCTATGCGCCGTCGATCCTGGACAGCACCCCGGAGGAATACAACCGCATCTTCGAGCAGACGCTCATCGACAGGGTGATGACCCGCGGCGTGGGCACGACCACCCCCGACACGCCGCTGGCCGAAGCCGCCTCGGTGATGTACTCGGAACGTTGTGGATGCCTGCCCGTCGTGGAGGGCGGGGCGCTGGTGGGTATCCTCACGCGGCGCGACGTCCTACGGTTCGCCGTGGAAGTGCTGAGCGGCAACCGGTAAAAGGTCCAAGGTCCAAAGTCCAAGGTCCAAAGTCCGGAGGGCGCGGTGCAAAGTCCAAGGCTCCCGGCTATGAGACCTTGGACTCTGCTATTTGATGAACACCGTCACCGGGTTGGCCCGGCTGCCGCCCGTGGTCAGCACCAGCGGCTGTTCGCCGGCCGGAGCATTGGCCGGCACCGTCACGTTCACCTGCCAGAGGCCCACGAACCAGGGCGCCAGCCCTGAGAACTCCACGTGGGCGCTCACTCCGCCGATGGTGATCGTCGGCCAATACTGGCTCACCGTGATGGCCAGCGGCTCGGCGTGCGGTGCGGCCTTGCCGGTGATGCCCGCCGGAGTGGTGGGTCCCAGGCCGGTAGCGTAAAGCATGATCACGCTGCCTCGCGCCGCCGCATTTGACTGGGTGTTGATGGTGTAATCCTGGTTCAGGACGACAGCCGCGCCGGTGCCGCAGGCGCACATGGTGAACAGGGCGGGCGAAACCGGCTGCATCGCCACCGTCACCGCCGCCGATGGCTTCCCGTTCACGTTCACCACCAACTGCGCGGACGTTTTGCCGGCCAGCTCGAAAGGAACCTGGACGTTGAGCTGGTCGTAGGTGGCCGCGTCGTGCTTGAGGAAGAACAGCGGGGCCGCCACGCCGTCGAAGGTCACGCGCGTGCCGTTGGCGGTGGTCTGCAGCACATCGGTGCCGGAAACGAAGCCGGGCTGGGCGCCGGTCACCGGAGCCGTTGTGAGATTGGTGCCGAAGATGGACGCGATGGCGCCGGGGGCCAGCGCCGCGACGCCGCTCTTGAAGCTGGCGCCATTGACCGCACCGTCGGCGGGAACCACCGGGGTCGGCCCTTGGACCGCAGTGGCGGTGAAAGTGTTCGCCGGCAGTGTGTAACCGCTGCCATCGATCACGATGGTGGCGGTGGCGTTTTGGGTGCCGACGGTGGGGCCGAGCGTCCAGGTGGCGCTGACTTTTCCGCTGGAGTCGCTCAGCAGCGACGCGGCCGTGATCGTCCCGCCACCAACCGTCACCGCCCACCTCACCTGCACGCCCGGGATCGGCTGCCGGCTCAGATCGACGAAAGTGAGGGTGAGCGGATTGGGCAACACGGTGCCGGTGGCGCCGGTTTGGTTATCGCCCTCATTCGGCAGCATGCTGGGCAGCGCACTGTCCACGCTGCTGCCGCCGCCGACCAGGAAGGAAACGCTGCTGTAACCGGAGGCCGATGCGGTGACCACATTGGGGCCGGCATTGGGCCCCAGCTTGAGTTGGGTGGAGGCCAGGCCGTTCGAGTCGGTGACGACGCTGGCGGCGGAAACCGAGCCGCCGCCGAAGGTCACCGTGAAAGTCACGCTGACGCCCGAAATCGGCAGCCCCGTTTCGCTCTGCGTCCGCACCACCAGCGGGCTGGCCAGCGTCGAGCCCGGCGCCCCGAACTGCAGGTTGCCCGACTGCGGCACCAGGTACCGCGCGATGGCAGCGATGCTGAACCCGCTCGGCAGGTAGGCGACTTCCTGGCCGGTCACCGCCGTCACGGGGTAGCTGGTGCTCTCGGGAGTCTTCACGATGGTGACGCTGGCGGTCAGTGACGTGCCGTTGTTGACCGTCATGGAATCCACCACGATATCGCCGGAGCCGAACCCCAAGGTGGTGACGCCCGGCGCGAAGTGGGTATTGACGCCGGTTACGGTGATGCTCACGGTCTGGCCGGCGTTTGCCGACGCGGGTGAAAGGGAGATGGCGGCCTGCGGCGCAGCATCGTAGGTGAACTTGAGAGGCGCGGCCAGGAAGTCGGAGTTCTGGCCATCGGGGTTGCCCAGCACCACGGAAGCGGCGCGGCCGCCGACGCCTTGCGGCGCGGTGACCACCAGGCTGGTCGAGGAAGCGGAGACCACGCTGGCCGGCATGCCGTCAAAGAACACCACGGCTCCGGAGGCGAAGTTCGTGCCGGTGATCGTCACCCGGGTGCCGGGCGGCCCGCTGGCCGGCGAGATCGCGGTGATGGCCGGCGCGCCGCCCGCCACTACCCGCACCTGGCCGGGCGAAAAATAGATCTCAGAGCCATTGTTGACGATGAGGGTGCTCGGTCCCAGGG
>Ga0315279_10010537_pt1 | contig 10858 bp, 8 predicted proteins | sample YL17G06_20_MG_FD_203694 | JGI IMG/M metagenome (GOLD analysis project Ga0315279, IMG submission 203694) | Sediment microbial communities from Yellowstone Lake, YNP, Wyoming, USA - YL17G06_20 | ecosystem: Environmental > Aquatic > Freshwater > Lake > Sediment | place: USA: Wyoming | collected...
CGACCGCGTCCGTGTCACGGTCGTCCCTAAACATTTTGAGGGCGTCACTATGAGTGAATCCCCATACCGGTCCTCCACCCACACCCACAACCGTCGACTCGCCCAAGCCGTTTTCAGTCAGAACTTTAGCTGTCTCATAGGAAAGCGCGCCGCTTCTTGAGACGATTCCAATCCGACCTTCGGAGAAGAGGCGATGTGGGTGAACACCCAGTTTTGCTCTTCCTGGAGAAATAATTCCAGCCGTGTCAGGTCCCAGAATGAAGGCTTTTCTATCTGAAGCAAAAGCAACCATCTCGACTGCATCTGAAAGCGGAACGGCTTCAGCTAAGACGACCTCGAGGCGGAGGCCTGCGTCTATCGCCTCCATCGCCGCGTCACACGCGTAAGGTCCAGGGACAAAACAAATCGAAACGTCTGGCTTCGTGCCCTTCACGGCTTGGCGGACTGAGTCAAATACTGGGATCCCATAAATCGTTTGGCCTCCTTTCCCAGGGGTTACGCCTGCAACCACATTGGTACCATATTCGATCATAAGTTTGGTCTGAAATGCACCAGTCTTCCCAGTGATTCCCTGCACAAGCACCCTTGTTCCGCTGTCGACGAGGATTACCATTTAGTTGCCCCGGGAGCATTTGACAGCCTTTTCGGCGGCGTGATTGAGGTCATCGAAGAATTCTACTCCACGAGCTGCGAGGATCTTTCGCCCTTCTTCCTGCTTCGTTCCGCTCATCCTGACGACTGTTGGAATCTTTGACGGATTCTTTGAAAGATAGCTTGTGATTCCTATTGCCATTTCATCCATACGATTCAAGCCTCCAATAAGATTGACCAGGAGAACGCTTACATCTTCTAGTGACAAACTCATCATCATAGTCTTCTCCATCAGCTCTGGTGTGATCTCGCCCCCCATCTCACAGTAAAGGCGTGTTTTACCCCCAAGGTCCATAACTAAGTCGAGCGTCAGCATCCCGGACCCCGCTCCATCTGCAACAATAGCTATGTTACCGTCGGGCATTTCGATGTAGGTCGGAATTCCTAGCTCTTTTGCGCGAGAGCGCCGATATTCCAAGCCTGCAGATGTTTGCCGGGGAAATTCTTCCATCCGTGCAAGCAAAGCTGACTGTCTGAACAGACTCTTGTCATCTAGCACCACCTTGGCATCGAGTGCCACCATGTCTCCGTTCTGCAGCAGTGCCAGTGGGTTAGCTTCGACGAGTTCCGCGTCATGGTGCTGGAAAATTCTCCACAGGGCAGCAAACGCATTAACATATTGTCTGAACTGATTGCCCTTCAATCCAATCATTGCAGCGATTGTTCTTGCTTGGTAAGCGCTAAATCCAACAAATGGGTCTACAATCTGTTTGACAACCTCTTCAGGATACTCCTTAGCCACAGCTTCAATATCAACTCCTCCTCGCGAGGAGCCTATCAACACTGCGCACTTGCGCTGGTAATCCCATGTCACACCCGCGTAAAGCTCCTTGATCACTACAAGTTTTTCTTCGACCAAAGCAGCCACTGGTTTCTCAGTCCCTATCGCTCGGTCCAGCAACTCTAAACCTAACTTGGCCACATCGTCTGATTCCTGGACAAATCTCACGCCGCCAGCCTGCCCCCGTCCACCGGCTAGAACCTGGGTTTTCAGTGCAAGAGGGCGTTTGATGAGATTCGACACTTGAACAATTTCATCGATGGACTTGGCTACGCGGCCATTGGGAACAGCGATTCCATGCTCTTTGAAAATCTGTTTGGCCTGAAATTCATACAAGCGCACCTATAATTCTCCTCCGATTAGAGCACAGAAAACGTCAAGCGCGTTGCTCTGCGCAAATATATAGAATTCTCAGAATTACCAGAACTGGGGCCTCTGACCGTAGACGCTTGGATTCAAGCCATCCGGTTGTGGAAAAGAATCGTTGATAGCCTGATGTCTCTCTGCCTTATGCTTTGACAACACTGAGCTTTAGTACAATACGCATCACAACAAGAGTCTTTCATTTCTACGACCTGCGGAAACTGTTCAGGGTGTCTCTCAGCATTGCACCTGCTGCCAGTTGCGGATTGGATTCGCCTCCAATCAAGGCAATCCTCCCCATTATGTCTGTATCCAAGATCACTGCCTTCGAAGTACCATTAACCCAGAAGAATGGGTGGTCTGCCCCAACCTCTTGCACTTCAACCTTCATAGCCACTGACCCGCTGACACTCCGCGCAGTTCCGATCAGTCTCAAAGTGTGCCCCCTTTTCTTTGCGCTCAGTATGTCATCGTGAGTGATGTGTTCGATACCGGAGATTCGTATGTCTGAAATCTGAGTGTCTGACTGCATGATCGAGTTTGCTGCAATAAGCAGTTTGACTGCTGTATCCTCCCCACTAATATCAAGACGTGGGTCAGTTTCGGCAATTCCCTTTCGCTGTGCGTCCAACAATGCTTCTTTCATCTCAACGCCTTTTTCGGCCATCTGCGTCAGAATGTAGTTCGTTGTTCCGTTGAGTATACCTTCGATCGAAGTAACATTTGCACCAATCAAAGCATAATCTCCTGTTGGGATAATGGGCAAAGCACCTGCGACAGCCGCGCTGTACTTCAATTCCACCTTGTTGCGCTTGGCTAAGTCCTTCAGTTGCCTGAGAGCAAACACGAATGGGCCCTTGTTGGCTGAAACGACATGCATGCCGAGCCCCAATGCCGCCTTCATGTAGGCCAACGCAGGTTCCCCGTTCCTAAGATTGGTGGGAGTAGCTTCAACCATCAATTGAGCCCTCGACTTCCCTATGAGATCGAGCGGCGAATCGTGCCCTCCAACGTTTGGGTAGGCGGAAATTGTTCCTTCTTGGCGCTTGGTTCGAAGCATGGTCTTGAGATCTAAGCCCTCCGAACAGAATGCGCTATAGTGTTTCCCATCTCTACGTGCACCTTCGACTACTCCAACAATTGACAGGTCGATCCCGAGTGCTTCTCGGAGGTAACTTCTTCTATTGGTTAGAACCGAGACGAATCCTTGTGAAACGTTTCCGAAACCGATTAACAGAGCAGTAACTCGCAAGCAAGATAACGCCTACAGTCCGTCTATTCGCTCCGCTTCGTAACTAGAAGCTTTTCCGTCAGGCCTTTCGTTCCTGAGGCTCGGCGTCAGCCGGATTAGAGAAGTGCCCTCTTGAGGAGGGTAGAATTCATCTACCTGTAACTGATTACAAATCAACCTGTCGCAAAAAGTGAGCCTTACACATGAGGAACAACTTTCAAATCGGCGGCGCCTCCGCTTTTCCAGGCGCAAGAGTCAGAGGCAGACTTGCGATCGGTTGCACGCCTACTTCTACGGTGGAAATGCCATTTACTCTTATCAACGGAACGAAAGATGGACCGATCTTGACGGTTACAGCAGGAGTTCACGGCACCGAATATACAGGCATCGAAGCGACCATGAGGCTAGCCAAAGTAATCAATCCAGCCGAACTTAATGGTTCAGTAGCACTCGTGCACATTGTCAACACGCCTGGGTTTCAGGCAAAGGTTCCTTCCATCTGCCCCATCGACGGACTGAATGTCAATAGAGTATTCCCTGGAAAACAGGGCGGTTCTATGAGCCACAAGATTGCCTATGCTCTATTTTCTGAGCTGATCTCCAAATCAGATTACTACATTGATCTCCATTGCGGCGATATCCATGAGGAACACGTCGATGTAGCGTACTACGACGTGCATGGCGGCAAAACAGACGCTGTTTCAGAGGAGATGGCTAGATGCTTCTCAACAAGCTACATTCAGGCGGATACTGTGCCAGGTTCTTCAGGGACCGAAGCGTGCAAGCTAGGCGTGCCCGCGATCACAAGTGAGGCAGGCGAATTGGGAAAGCTAGAGGAACATGAAGTGAATGCGCATGTTGAAGGAGTCTTGAACGTGATGAAAAGATTCCAGCTCCTAAACGCGCCCGCGCGACCCACGCATCCTAAGAAATTGAGAGACCGGCTAGTGGTTCGATCCGAAGAGGCTGGTTTTCTACACAGAAAAGCAAAATGTGGAGAACTCGTAGCCGAAAACCAAGTTCTGGCAGAAATTGTCGACGTTTACGGGCAAATCGTTGAGAGCGTGATTTCTCCTGTTTCGGGCGTAATCCTCATGGCGTATCCTTGGCCCGCCGTCAACTCAGGGGATTATCTCTATGCGGTATGTCCGTTAGAAACATGAGAATCCAATTGCGAAGCATCAGGCATAACTTGCTTGGAGAGCGGCAGAGCGAAATCGGCACCAAGTTCCAGTCAAGTGCTTCCGTTGGTTCGTTTGTGGTAGATGTCAAGACGATTGATTAACCACCGAAGCCTACTGGAATGCGAGAGTTCCTGACCTTTGGTTTCCTTAGCTGTGCTGGGCGCGGGTAATGCTGGCTGCTCTCTCGCCGGTGAGATGTCATTACTGGGGTTTGACGTATCACTCACCGAATTGCCACAGTTCAGTAACAACCTCGAGACACCTTTGAGGAGGGGCGGCATAGAAGTCACTGGGGAACTCCGTAATGGATTCGCAAGGATTGACCAGATTACATTCGATATAGGAGAAGCAATCGAAGGACGAGACCTCATCTTTGTCACAACATCTGCATTTGGTCATGAGCCTTTCACGAAAGCTTGCCTGCCCTATCTTCAAGATGGACAATGTTTGGTTTACATCTCCTATTTCGGCGCACTCAGAATGGCCCAACTACTGACGAAACTTGGCGTGAAGACGAAAGTCACACTAGCTGAAACATCTTCGTTTGTCTATGCTTGCGACCGCGTGGGGAAAAATGGAGCATTCTTCATGGAACGCTATCGGGATGACGCAAAGGTTGTCATCAAACGAGAAAAAATTGAATTGCCGTTCTCTGCTTTCCCCGCAACAAAGACGCCAGAGGTTCTTCGAAAGGTCAAGGAGGTGTTACCATCCGTCACTGAAGCGAGAAACGTCTTCGAAACTAGTCTCAACAATATTAACACGGTCAGTCACCCAGCTGGGATGATACTGAACGCCGGCTGGATAGAACATACTGGAGGGAAGTTTTCTTTCTACCTTGAGGGTCAGACGCCCGCGATACAGAGAGTTGCCAAGTCAATGGATGGAGAGAGGGTTGCTCTCGCGAGTGCCTTCGGTCTTGCGGAAATTTCGGCGGAAGAATGGGATTCCAGAATGTACGCGAAATACAGAGACCAGAGAACAGGCCATGTTTTTCAAGAGCGATACTACAAGGGAGTGTATGACGCGCCCCCGAGCCTAAAGCATAGATATCTAACCGAGGATGTCATTTACGGACTTGTACCCATGTCCTACTTGGCCAAAGTTGCGGGCCTGAAAACACCAACCCTCGACTCCATCATCACTTTGGCAAGTATTGCGAACGAAGTAGATTATTGGAGTGAAGGCGTCACTCTCGAGAAGCTCGGTCTGCAGGGGATGAGTCTAGATCAGATGGTCGAGTTCGCTAACCGAGGTGAAACTGAGACTAGAAAGTGAATGTGCCTCCAAATGCAGTTCTCGAGCCTTGACGGAGTTGGCTTCGGCCGGTTATCCGCGCAAAACGCAGTGCGCGTTCCAGTTCTCGTGAGAGACTCTCTTCTATGCGGCTATCTTTTCGATTGCGAAGCCCTTCAGGTCATGAACCATAAGCATGCAGCGTATTTCCATGTTCAGTCAACGATTTTGAGCTTGTGGCAAGGACGTTGGTCTATTTACCAAGTATACTCCTAGCACTATCAGGAGAATTGCAGGAAGAAGACCGAGATCAACTCTCTCACCCAGAAGCATCCAGCCCAAGAGCAGAGCTACCACGGGAACTGCGAAGCCCGACGAAGAGAGCACAGTTACGTCCTCTTCCCTCATTAGGCGAATCCAGAGGAGCAAACCGATGCCAGTAGCAAAGACAGACAGGTACCCAATCATAAGTATGTATGCCAGCGTGAGCGGTAGTGAAAGACCTTCTGAAACCGAAGCCAATGGAACCAAGAAGAGCGAGCCGACGACGAGTTGAAACATCGTGGTGACGACATAATTGACGTCGCTAAGAGCCCTCTTGTAGTAGACGATAGTAACTGCCCACAGAAAGGCACCTAACAATAGGAGACCGCTTGAAAACGGAATTACGTGGAACAATTCTGACCTGCTCGTTGCGAGCAACGTAACGCCAAAGAAACCAACGAACGCACCTAATAGTCGAACTAAGTGAATCTCACTCCGCAGAAACAGAACTGATAGAAAGAAGACGAATAGCGGCTGAGTATATGTGAGGATTGCACTAATTCCGGAGGTCTCTGTGACAAGAGCTATTGTCGTGCATATTACGCCCAATGCGTTAATCACGCCCAAGAGAAATAGCTTCAACAGAGTTCCTTTGTCTTTAGGAATCTCCTCTCTTAGAAAGAACAAGAGTGGCGACAGTACTATTGCCGATAGCGAATATTTCTGCAGGACAAAGTTCAAGGGACCGATATAATTGAGAATGTCCTTACTGACCGGCCAACTAGCGCTCCAGAGAATGACAACGACGAGGAACAAGAACCAATCTCTAGTGCGTTTCAATGCGGGGTCACCATGGTTGAATCTAGTGGCTTCGTCCCTGAGATATATCAGAGAGCGCGTATTAGCTCGCGTTATGACTACAGCGTCGCGGCGCATTCAATGGCATTGACAAGCAACTCTTTTCTGTAACTGACGTTCGACTAGAGTGATCGACTCTCAAGACCTGAAGATGCTGAAGGAGGGCAAACGCGCTTGGCAACAACTGGTCGTGGCAAGATTAATCTCCGTCATTCCAGCATTGCAGCATTAGCTGAACATAGCCAAAAAACGGGTACGGGCAACGTATGAAACCGATCACCGAGGTAGCGGAAGAACTAGGGATCAGTCGCGAGCTCCTTGAGCCGTATGGAAAGTGGAAAGCAAAAGTAAGACTAGAGGCGCTCCAAGATTCATCCAAACAAAGATTTCGCGGGAAACTGATTCTTGTTACAGCAATGACCCCTACTCCTTACGGTGAGGGTAAGACAGTAACATCGATAGGGCTTACTATGGCCCTGAGCAAGCTTGGCCATAGGTGTATTGTCTGCCTCCGCCAACCCTCGTTAGGTCCCGTCTTCGGAATAAAAGGGGGGGCAGCTGGGGGAGGCAAGGCAACTGTCGAACCCATGCAGGACATTAACATGCGATTCACGGGCGACATAGACGCAGTAGGGGCAGCCCATAATCTCCTCGCTGCCATGCTTGACAACCATCTTTTCCACGGCAATCAGCTGGGAATCGATTGGAGGACGATCAGTTGGCGCCGTGTGATGGACATGAATGATCGGGCGCTGCGTCGAACAATAGTAGGTTTGGGTGGAAAGAGAGACGGAGTTCCGCGGGAGGATGGTTTCATCATAACAGCGGCTTCAGAAGTCATGGCGGTACTCTGCCTTGCGAAGGACTACGCAGACCTCAAACGTCGACTTCGGAGAATCATCATTGGCTATACCCAAGAGGGGAAACCGGTGCGGGCCGACCAGCTCAAAGCTGTTGGATCCATGGCTGCAATTTTGAAGGAAGCTCTCGAACCAAATCTAGCTCAAACCGCGGAGGGTACACCCGCGTTGATTCATGGAGGACCTTTTGGAAATGTTGCACATGGAACAGCCAGCCTCGCTTCCATCTTGCTCGGTTTGCGGCTAGCCGATTACTGTGTAGTTGAAGCAGGGTTCGCAACCGAACTAGGAGCAGAGAAGTTCGTGGACATAGTGGCGAGAACTGGAGAGTTCAACGTGGATGCTGCCGTGATCGTCGCAACTGTCAGAGCACTTAGGCACCATGGAGGAGCATCTAAGGAATCTGTTAACTCGCCAAACCCAGAAGCGTTGAAAAAGGGGATGGGAAACTTGGGCAAACACATAGAAAACGTTCGGACATTCGGCATAACTCCAGTCGTCGCGATCAACAGGTTTCACACAGATGCGCAGGAGGAAATTCGACTCATCGAACAGTTCTGTCGAAGCCAGGGAGTTCAATGCGCGGTTTCCAGCGTATTTCAGCAAGGTGGCCAAGGAGGCATCCAACTTGCGGAACGGGTCGTAGAGGCTTCCAACAGGGGTTCGAGGAGCAAGCCACTCTACCCGCTCGAAGCGTCCGTTGAACAGAAACTCGAGGCCATCGTAAAGGATCTGTATGGCGGAAGCAGTGTTGAGTACACATTCGATGCCAAGAAAGATCTTGAACGGATCTCCGCTCTGGGTCTTGTTAATGAACCCATCTGCGTTGCTAAGACGCCGCTTTCGCTCTCGGATGACGCCGTGAAGCTCGGACGACCCCGGGAGTTTACAGCGGTGGTCCGGAGGTTGGAAGTTGCCGCGGGAGCAGGTTTCAACATTGCGTATATGGGTGATGTCGTCATGATGCCAGGACTCCCAAAGAAACCTGCAGCAGAAAGCATTGACATCACAGACGATGGTGCTATCACTGGCCTGTACTGACTCAAGATGACCGTGGCAAGTCAGTTTCAAGATGTAAACAGCGAGACCAGGGAGGGTCGCGCTTGCAAGAGCAGTCATCTCCAGTTCTGGCTGGAATATGTAAAGGGGCAAATCTGGTCGCGGCGATGATTTTTCTAAGAGCAACACTCGGGCTTCGACTGCTACTCGAGATTGAACTCGCTAAGCGTCGGAAATATCCGTATAAGGTTTCGCGAAGTCCTCACCAATATGTCACACAGTCTAGGTAACGCGCTGAAGGAATAGGTCAGCTAAAGCAGAAATATCGAACTCGATGATCTCCTGCCAAGGCAGAACGATCGTGCTCAAGCTCCCTACCTGAGTCAAAGTGTGTTCCACAACTCGCTACATCGATGCGCCACGTGAGGAGACAACAACGATTCTCATAAAGTACAACAATGTGATTCAGGCACTTAGTGACGTGTTCGAAAAAGCTCCGGACTTGTCACGCTCGATTTGTTGTTGAAGCTCGTCAAGTTTCGATCTTGCTAGATTCAGGTATTGCTCATCATGTATTCTGGCCAGATTTGTTTTGACATTCGACAAGGCACTCAGGGTACTGGCGTGTGCTAACAACACAGCTGTCTGTAGGTCAGAGGAGGGAATTTCATCGGCAAACTCAGAGATGGATTTGGCAATGGATAACGTGCTGGCCGCTATTTCTGCAGTCACCAGTGGAACATCTGCTCTTTTGAGTCTCCTCTGAATCTCCGCTGACCTCTCTTGATTCTCCTTCGTACTCTCCAGACCCCGAACCCCGAAACGACACCCAAGGAAGCTCAGAAGAATGAAAGCAGAGAATACCCTCCAATGACCCAAAACAACCAAAAACAGAACCTTTACGTTCTGCGGGTTGGCGGGCCCGCGGAGATTCGTTCTATGGTTTGGTATCAGGTTTTCTGCATTTAGCATCATTTTCTGCGCCCCGAGGCTCTTGCGCGTACTATCGTGGTCTGGGGTTATAGTGTGTTGATTGGCTGCGAAATGTGTTTTGCTGCAATTCGATAATAGAACAATCAAACAGAGACAGCATCGGTGCAAACGGGAACATGCCATATCGTTAAGAACAATATCGCATCTCTTTGGTTCTCTCCCGATGAAAAGCTCTTGGTGGAGGTTTGTGAGCTGTACCCGCAAGTTGTTCAGTGGTCCTTCGATCACTAGTTCGCCAAGGAGGATCGCACCTTGTCGGTCCTCCACAGTTTCCGTTCTTTCCAGTTGACTCTGCAGTTCCTTTATGTTTGGCCATCTTGCGTCTGCATTGGGCTCGAGACAACGCAAAACTACCTGCCTGATATGCGAGTTCACCGTGGTGATTCTGCTAGTCTCGTAGTTTGTCAGACACTCCCAAAGGACAACACCGAGTGAGTAGATGTCAGCTCGGGCATCCGCTTCGGTTCCCATCTGCCGCTCTGGGGCCATATAGGGAGGGGTTCCTGTAACAGATTTTCCGACTGCGTCTGGAAGAAGCTCCGGCAGGGGGAAGTCTGTGATTTTTGCGTTCTGCTGCTCGTTCACAATGATATTGTTTGGTTTCAAGTCGCCGTGTATCATGCCCTTCCCATGAGCGTAGTCAAGCGCCGCACATAGCTGAGTCGCAATGTGAAGCGTCTCGCTCTCACTGAAAACCCGTTCGTGCTTGGACTTTCGTAGCTCTCCAATGGTCTTTCCGTCGACGTATTCCATGATCACTGCAACCCAGTCCCCTTTGAACTCGAATCCGAGGATCTTCACAATGTTGGGATGCGAAAGATAGCGTGCTTTGGTTCCCGCTATCTGCGAGGCTTTGTCTGGCGTCAGGGAAGTCTTCACAAGCTTGACGGCCACGTGTTGTTGAAATGCCTCATGCAGTGCAAGGAGAACTATCCCAAACGTTCCGCTGCCGAGAACCCTCTCTACTTTGAATTTGTCACCGAATAGTTCCGTAATCCTTTGTACTGGGATTCCGGGTGCTGGCTTAGGAATCGAGATAATTCTCGTGATCCCGAAAGGATCGTCTCCTGCGAAGATTTTTGTGTCTTCCTCGCTCAATGGGGCCCCTTCCTAACCCTCGAATTCAGCAGACCTTACCAACGCTATACCGGTTGTGTTCCGATTTCTAGTTTATCTCCTTGCTCCCCTTGTTGATCGATTTTCAGCAGTACTTAACCACCCAAGAAGACACGCTCAGAATTCAGCTGACCTAGCGAACTGCTCTAGAGATGGGGGAGGGGATTCAGACCCCAATATACCAATAAACACAGACGCCTGCAATTATTGATGACCTATTACTGGGTGTGGTTTGTATCCCGCTTCCAAGAGTGTCATGTCTTCAGGGTCTAACTTTATTTCCACTGCGCGCGCTGCTTCTTCGATATGTTCGACCTTTGTC
>Ga0315279_10010539_pt1 | contig 10856 bp, 11 predicted proteins | sample YL17G06_20_MG_FD_203694 | JGI IMG/M metagenome (GOLD analysis project Ga0315279, IMG submission 203694) | Sediment microbial communities from Yellowstone Lake, YNP, Wyoming, USA - YL17G06_20 | ecosystem: Environmental > Aquatic > Freshwater > Lake > Sediment | place: USA: Wyoming | collected...
ATACGACGGGATTCTCAACTGCGACCACGAGATGGCGCCCGGCCTGGACAAGTTGACGATGGATTCTCCTGCGCCCCTTCAGGCCGGGTCCAACGGCAAATATCCCGTTCCTCAGCCGGGCATCACTAAACAGCGGGAATACTGAGGCTTCATCTGACAACTGTGTAAGCATCGGAAAATCAGGTTCTCGTGCGAACTCAGGATTCGCCGGCGCTTGAGGTCGGAACGCCTTTCCTGATGAACCACCTGAACGAAGCGGGTACGGTCAGAGAATCAGTTTGATCAGGAGACTTGTTGATGCTGACGTGGAACTGGTTTACATATTCGGTTAAGAAGGCCTGGGGCAAACACGGCCTGAAAGTAAATCGTGGGGTCAAACATTTAGCATTGGCGGTCTTGAGCCTTATTGCCTTTCAGTGCTGGGGGGCACCGGGTGAGGCACAGGGGCCTGCGAAAGGCTACACCGAGACTGTCACCACCAAGAGCGGCGAGAAAGTCTCGTTCAAAATGGTACTCATTCCCGGCGGGACATTTCTGATGGGAAGCCCGGAGGGCGAACCAGGCCGCAAAGATGATGAGGGACCACAGCACAAGGTACGCATCGACCAGTTTTACCTATGTACGACGGAGACCACTATCGAGCTTTTTCTGGCATACTACTATGAGACTGTGAGCGCGAAAAAAGACTTTACTGAGGTGGAAGAGGCAAAGAAGGAAGCGGAGCAGGTCGCAAACGACGTTGACGCAATGACTGGTCCCACCCCCGTGTACGGCGATATGACGATGGGGTACGGCAAGACGCATCCGGCGATAGGAATGACCTGGCACAATGCAATGAACTTCTGCGAATGGCTTTCAAGAAAGACCGGCAGGAAATATCGCCTGCCGACAGAGGCCGAATGGGAATATGCCTGCCGGGCGGGCGCCACTAACGTCTTTGGCTTTGGAAACGACCCCAATCAGCTTGCAGAATTCGCGTGGTACAAAACCAATTCTGACGGCGAGACCCACGAGGTCGGCAAGAAAAAAACCAATGTGTGGGGTTTGTACGATATGTTGGGCAATGTCAGCGAATGGGTTTACGACTTTTACAGCCCGCAGGCATATAAGGATGCTGCAAACAACAGCCCCGCCACCAACCTACGAGGTCCGACGGCCGGCAAGGTTCATGTAGCTCGCGGCGGTGACTATACCAGCCCGATAGAAGATATGCGATGTGCGGCCAGGACGTTCGAAGAGGAAGGGTGGCGCTCCGGCGACCCACAGATACCCAAGAGCAAGTGGTGGCTGCCCGGAATGGACTTCATAGGCTTTCGCGCAGCTATGTCCATCGACCCAAATGCGGGGAAGCCGAACGATGGACAGAAATAGTTCCAGGAAAAAGGAGACACTATGGCACACTCAAATGAATCAAAAAAAGAGACCCGTACAACACGGCGTGACTTTTTGAAGACTTCCACGTTGGCAGCTTCGGCTGCTGTGTCAGGCGCGCTGGATGTAAGTCGCAGCGTATTTGCCGCAGGCAGTGATACCATCCGTGTGGGCGTAATCGGCTGCGGCGGACGCAATGCCGGCGCTGCGGCCCAGGCGCTCACGGCGGACTCCGGGGCGCGGCTCGCCGCGATGTGCGATATCTTTATGGACCGTGTCAAAGAGAAGCGGCAGATTCTTAAAGAACAGAAAGGCAGCCAGGTTACGGTGGACGACGACCACTGTTTTGCCGGCTTCGACGGCTACAAGCACGTGATAGAATCCTCCGACGTGGTGCTGATTGCCAACGCTGCCAAGTTCCACCCGTTCCATGCTATGGCTGCGGTTGAGGCCGGAAAGCATGTGTTCGTGGAAAAACCCCACGGCATCGACCCGGCCGGCGTCAAGCTTATGCAGCGAGCGTCCGAGCTGGCAAAGCAAAAGGGGCTGTGTTTCGTCTCCGGTCTGCACAGCCGCTATCACACGGGATACGCCGAAACGGTCCAGCGGATTCACGATGGCGCCATCGGCGATGTGGTCGCTATCGAGGAAAACTTCCTCCGCGGCCCCTACGGCGTGATAGAGCGCAAGCAGGGACTGTCGGAGGTCGAATGGCAATGCAGCACGCAATACCATTTCCGCTGGCTGTCGGGAGACGACGTCGTGCAGTCACTGGTGCATAACCTTGACCGCTCCAGCTGGGTGATGCGGAACCAGGCGCCCGTGAAATGCCATGGTCTGGGCGGACGGTCTTCGATGACAGAACCGATATACGGCGATGTGTTTGACCACCATTCGGTCGTTTATGAATTTGAGGGCGGGGCGCTCATTTACGCCTTCTGCCGCACGACGAACGGCTGCTACGATTCTTCTTCGAGCATCATCCTCGGCAGCAAAGGCAAGGCAGACATTATGCGCTGCCGGATTTGGGGCGAAACAAACTGGCGATGGGAAGGCAGATGCGACCCATATCAGAGAGAGCACGATGTGCTATTTGCGGCCATCCGCTCCGGCCCGCCCGTCAATAACGGCGACTATATGGCCCGCAGCACGATGATTTCGGTGATGGGACAGATTTCCTGTTATACCGGCAGGGAGGTTACGTGGGAGCAAGTCAATAAGTCCGATTTCTATTATCCGCCCAAGCCGGAGGAATGCCGCGATGGAATGGAACCGCCGGTCAAGGCCGGCGCCGATGGCAGCTATCCTGTGCCCAAGCCGGGTTTTACGCAAATGATTTGAGCCATTGCCTTGCTGGAAAGCCCCCGACAGAAACATTCGGGGCGCCGAACGACTTAATAGTTGTGGCTGGACAGGCAGCCCAGAATTTCCATCTTGCTTTCCCACCTGTGAGTGTTGAGCGACGTGGTGACCCGCCAATGGCTTTCTGGCGGGCTGCCCCACAGCATATTCAACCACTTTTGTATGAGCCGCAGTATTTTCATATCTGACACCTCCTGATTCTGGGGTGCACCGCATATTATGACCATGCCATACGGTGCCGCGTTCCATCTTTCTTTCCACATATAAAAGGCAGCAACTGGGCATCAGGTAACAATTTTAGGGGCTTAACAACCCGCATTCCCTCACGGCAGGCCCGGGGCAAGCGGGTCCGCCATTCACCAGAAAAAAACCAGGATTGCAAAAACCGACTTTATCGAACATAATTCGTGGACAAAAAGAACTCAATGGTTAAGCTTTACAGAGGAATTCGGTAACCCTTTTATAAGGAACTGTGTTATGAAAAAGCCAACCAAACTATCGCGACGTGATTTCGTACGAACCACATTGGGCGCAGGTGCGGCCTTAAGCGTCCCAACCATTTTTGGAACAACCGCCAAGGGACAAGGCAAGACCTTCAAAGTGGCGCTCATCGGTTGTGGCGGCCGTGGTCGCGGCGCCGCCACCGAAGCGCGCGAGGCCGGCAAAATTCTTGGCTTCAATGTTCAGTTCGCTGCCACCGCCGACTATTTCAAGGAGCGGGCACTTGCGGTAGGGAAAGAATTGAACGTCCCGCCTGAACGCTGTTTCGGCGGACCGGCCAGCTATCAGGCCCTATTAGAAACCGACGCCCAGATTGTCCTGATGGCTGAGGCGCCGGTCTTCAGGCCGCTACATCTTGAGGCCGCCGTCAAAGCGGGCAAGCACGTCTTTATCGAGAAGCCTGTCGCCGTTGACCCGCCCGGCTGCCGGCGCGTTATTGCCGCCGGCGAGGAGGCAGAAAAGAAAGGCCTGGTGATTATCGCCGGCACGGAGATGCGTCACGACTGGGATTTCATCAAAACCCACCAGGCCGTTGCCGTCGAGAAAGCACTCGGCAAACTCTATGCAGGTCGCGTCTCGTTCTATATCGGCCAGATGTTCTCGTCAAAACCCATTAGTCCGAAGACAGCTGATGACCTGGTGCGGACGTGGCAGAACTGGATATCGCTTTCGGGCGACCACCTCGTCGAGCAGCATGTCCATAACATCGACATCGCGAACTGGTTTTGCGGCCGGCCGCCCGTCAGCGCGGTGGGGTTCGGCAGCCGCACCCGACGCGACGCCGGCGATATGTATGATTTCTTCAGCGTGGACTACGACTACGGCGAAGGCGTGCATATCCACTCGATGTGCCGCCAGGTCAACGGCTGCTGGAACCGGACGGGGCACGACTTCGTCTATGAGAAGGGCCAAACGAACGGAAGCAACTACCCCAAGTGTCAGCAATCACCGATTCCCGCCGATCTGCCCCAGGGGCCGAGCAATCACCATCAGGAGCAAATCGACACGCTTTATTATGTCAATAAGGGCGAACCTCTTAACCAGGCGCGTGCTGTAGCCCAGTCCACCGCCACGGCTATAATGGGCCGCATTTCCGCCTACACCGGCCAGCAGGTCTCCTGGAAAGAAATTATGGAGGACCCCAGTCTTAACCCCAGGTGTTACAACCTCACGTTAAAACCAACAGCCGAGGACTTCGAGAAAGGCACGGTCGAAATCCCGAAGGAAAATGTTGTGCCCATCCCCGGCCTGACGTGATGGGAGGCGCGTGGAGGATTTTCGATTTGCGATTTGCGATTTGCGATTTAAGATTTGCGATTTAAGATTTGCGATTTAAGATGGCAATCGAAAATCGACAACCGTCAATTGCAAATTATTAGAACTGTGTGAAAGGGACTGTTATGATGCCGGATAGATTAAGTCGTCGCGAGTTTTTTGTAAGGACCGGAGCGTGGGGAACAGGCGCTGCATTGGCTATGGCCGCAGGGGCTGGAGCCGAGGACAACCCCCGATTACAACGTTCGGGGGCAAGTGCGCCCCGTGCGGAAAAAATGGGGTGGCGGCTGGCATGCCAGCTCTATACATTCCGTGACCGCAGTTTTTACGAGGCGCTGGATGCAATCGCGGTGCTGGGTATTCGAAATGTGGAGCCGTGTTTTTTCCTGGCGTTGAGCAAAGAGAAACCGGATTTGAAAACGAATGAGTCGCTCTCGCCGGACCTTCGCCATGAGTTAAAAAGCAGATTAGATGAGCACGGGATGAAAATGGTGAACTACTACGCTCCTATCGACGCTGATACCGGTAACTTCCGCAAGATATTTGACTTTGCCAAGGAAATGGGCGTGGAAACGCTCGTTGCCGAGCCGCCGGCGGAAGTGTTCGAGGCGATTGATAAACTTTGCAAAGAATACAAAATAAACCTGGCGGTGCACAACCACCCTGAATCGCCGGAATCCAAATACTGGTCTCCTGAGAATGTTCTCAAGGTTTGTGAAGGCAGGAGTAAACGCATCGGCGCCTGTCCGGATACCGGGCATTGGGTCCGCTCGGGGCTGGACCCCGTGGAGTGCCTCAAAAAGCTTAAAGGACGCGTGCTCACCTTTCACTTGAAAGATGCCGCCGAGTCAGGCAAACGTGATGCACGGGACGTGCCCCTTGGCACGGGCAAGGCAAACTACACTGCCGTGTTGAAAGAGCTATATGCCCAGAAGTTCCGTGGAGTGATGACCATAGAGTACGAACATCTGTCCCCTCAACTGGTCGAAGACGTGGCCAAGTGCATAAAATTCGTAGAGGACTTTGCGGCATCACTGAAAGGTTAGTATGCCGGCCATCCTGAAAGTGAAAGCTGGGCGATGGGACTTCTGCGGGCGGCCCAATTTTGAGGAACCCCGCACCAATTGTTCTGTCGCGACCGGTTACTTGTGAAGCTGCCACAAGAGATGTTATCGACGGTTCAATTGGTGCGGGGCGACTCCTTCCATCAATGTCCGCCGCCTCGCATCATTTCCACGGCGTGCGGCAGAACGCTCAGGAGCATCTCCAAACACTCACGGACAGCTTTGGTACTGCCCGGAAGATTGATAACGAGCGTATTTTTCCGGATACCTGCAACGGCACGGGAGAGTATGGCGTTCGGGGTCTTCTTGAAACCTTCGGTCCTCATCAATTCGCCAAAACCGGGGACCATTCTTTCGCAGACTGAAGCGGTCGCCTCCGGCGTAACATCGCGAGGGCCCAGTCCCGTCCCCCCGGTAGTCAATACCACGTCCACGCCTACTTGGTCTGAAAAATGCACAAGTTCCGCGGCTATTGCGTCCCGGTCATCAGGTACGGTTTTCTTCCGGCATATTTCAAATTTGTCGGGGGGCAGCATCTCTTCGACAACCCGGCCGCTGATATCCTCGCGTTTGCCCTGAGCACAACTGTCACTGACCGTCAGTATGGCGACTTTAATCATCGACAACCTCTATGACATCCCCCACCTTGATTCGACCCGGGCCGGTCACTCGTGCAAAGATACCGTCCCGCGGCATGACACATTCACCCAGGCGGTCGAAAACGCTGCGGCGTCGATGACACCGCTTTCCCAACTGTGTTATTTCAAGCTCGACGCGGCCGCCGAGCATGAGCTTGCTGCCGACCTTCAAAGCCCGCACGTCCAGGCCTTCCGTCATAATGTTCTCGGCAAAATCGCCCGGTGAAATTTTCACGCCTTTTTCACGCAGCTTGTCGAGCGATTCGACGGCAAGCAGACTGACCTGCCGATGACCATTCCCCGCGTGGGCATCGCTCACAATACCATAGTCGGTTTTCAAATCGGCCTCGGGCACATTGGTTTTTGGCGTGCCTTTTTGCTTTGAAACCGATATGGCGTTAATCCGGCCTTTTGTAGTCCCCACTTCGTCCACCTGTTTTTTCAACAAGCCTTATCCGGTCTATAGTCATACCTTTGCCTGTGTATTTGAGCATGTCATAGATTGTCAGGCACGCTGCGGCGACTCCGCACAGAGCCTCCATCTCAACGCCCGTCTTTCCCGATGACCTTACGGCGACAGTTACACCCACAGAGCTGCGAGCCTCGTCCGGCGCGAAGTCCACCTCAACGCCTTCAACGAGGATAGGATGGCACATAGGAATTATAGCGGGGGTTGACTTGACGGCTTGTATCGCCGCAACCTTCGCAGTCGCAAAAACGTCACCCTTTGGGCATATACCCTGCTTGAGCACCTTAAACGCTTCGGCGCTAATAAGAACCGAGCCTGCTGCCTTTGCCGTGCGTGCCGTGACTTCTTTGGCGCTGATGTCAACCATGCCTTTTGACTTTCCCATAAGATTTCAACCTCCGATGTTCTGCATAGAGAAATCCTCTGCCCCCGCACCTGTCTGCCGACAGGCAGACGCGGGGGCGGTCAACCTTGTATAGAGGTTTTTCTCCCGTATGACCCTGCGTATAAGACCCACGACGGCCTGGTCGCCGGCACCGCTTCTAATGAGCTCCTTGAGGTCGTAGTAACGGGCCGAATAGAGACAGGGCCTGAACTTGCCGTCGCTTGTCAGCCGCAGCCGGTTGCACCGGTGACAGAATACCGAAGACCTGCCGCTTATGAAACCAATTGCGCCGGTCGAGCCTTCAACCTTGAAGTACACGGCGGGCCCGCTGGTATTTGGCAGCACGATGCTCGAGAGCGGTCCGAATCGCAACTCGATTATCTTGCGGACCTCGCTATTCGGCACATACCAAAGCTGCCGCTTTGTACGCCTGCCGGTCGGACAATACTCGATGAATCTGACCGCGACGGGCAGGCGTATGCTCATCTCTGCGAGCGCCGGAACCTGCGAAAGATTGATGTCTCTTATCACAACGCAATTGACCCTGATGGGAGTCAGGCCGACCTCTATGGCTTTATGAATGCCGTCCATTACGCGCAACAGTAAATCAGAGCCGGTAATCCGCCTGTAACAGCGGCGTTCCGCCGAGTCCAAGCTTATGTTGACTCGTTTCAGGCCTGCGTCTTTGAGCTCTGCAGCCATCGGGGCAAGCAGAACGCCGTTTGGTGGTCAGAGACAGCTCTTCAATACCTGAAATGCCGGCCAATGCTCGCACGAGGTGGACGATGTTCGTTCGGACCAGCGGCTCTCCTCCTGTCAGTCGCACTTTCCTGATGCCGCATTCGGCGCAAAGTCTGACCACGCGGTGTATTTCCTCGAAGCTCAGAATCTCCCCGCGGTCGATGAGTCCGTCACTACCGAGGGGATTACAATAAATACATCGCAGATTGCATCTATCGGTAACCGAGACTCTCAGACAATCGACGTTCATATTTTACGGAATCCGCAAGCCCGGCCCCCGTTCAAATCAGCCTGACGGGCACCGGTGTCCCTTTTTCAATATTGGCCGCGCCGACTCCCATACTGATTAACCCATCTGCGTTACACAGAGCCAGGATGTGAGCCGAGCCGTGATACTCCAGCGGTTTCACGGTCCCTTCACTCGTTACTTTCACCGGTATCCAGGTTTGCCTTTCCGTGCCTTCGCTCGCGATGGATTCATCCGGCGCCGCATCGACGGATTTCGAGGTTCGATACGCCTGTCAGAAGCGTGCGTATCCGTATTCGGGTTCCGAATCCAAGGCGAGCTATTCGTGTCTCAGTGATTCGATAGGGTCCATATTCGCAGCGCGATAGGCGGGGTATAAGCCAAAGGTTATCCCCACCGCGGCGCTAATGCCAAAAGCCAACATCAGAGAACTGCCGGTAATTACCGTGGGCATACGCCCGAATAGAGTTACGAAAAACGGTATGATAGAGCCTAATATAATCCCCAGGACGCCTCCGGCCAGCGTTAGAATCAGAGTCTCGGAGAGGAACTGAACAATGATATCGCGTTTCTTTGCGCCGAGGGCGCGACGAATGCCGATTTCGCGCGTTCGTTCGCTGACGGTAGCCAGCATAATGTTCATAATTCCTATGCCGCCAACCAAAAGTGAAATTGCGGCGATTGAGCCGAGAACAATACTGAATATCCGCCTTGTTCTCGCTGCCTGCAGCAACAGCTCCAGCGGAACCACTATATGGTAGTCACTTTTCTCGTGAAGCCGAGCCAGCGATGCATCCAGAATATCACGCATCTGCAACACCTGCTCATCCGAGTCAACCTTGACAATGATTTTCTGCAGTTCTATCCTTTCGATGCTTTGACTTCCCCCGCTGAAACTTGACGCCAGCTCAGTGAATCGTGTCTTGGCGGTTGTCAAAGGAACATAAATATTCCCCACGACCCCCCCGCTGGGATTTGTCAGCGAGGTCTTATCATTGCCAAACCCATTCTGCCCATCCGCCGAAGCCCGTGCCCCAACCACACCGACAACTCGGTAATAGTTACCCTGAATTCTAACATCTTTATCCATCGGGTCGTCAAATATAAACAGCTTTCTCGCCACTTCCTCATCAATAACACACACATTCTGCTGATGATGCAAATCAATACTGCTCAAAAACCGCCCTCGAATCAGCTGAACCGGTGAAATCTCCGTATACCACGGAATCGTGCCTACAATTCTTACAGCCACTTTAGGGTAATTAAGGTATCGTGCTTCCTGCTGGGCTATCTCGCGAATGGGGACGACTACCTGAATATCGGGTATCGTGTTGCGGATTGATTCAGCGTCCGTGTATGTCAAGCCGTATTTGTGCACAGTCTCCACCTTGCCGGTGTCGGTTTGTTTCTCCGGCGGCTTAACCGTTTCAATAATCAAATTCGTGCTGCCAAGCTGTTTTATGGCTTCTTGAGCTGCCTGACTTGCGCCTTCCCCAATGGCAAGCATCGCTATGACCGAGCAGACGCCAAAAATGATACCGAGCATCGTCAGGGTAGAACGCAGCCGATGCATCCAAAGACTTTTGATGCCCAGCTTAGCTGTACGTTTTAAGCGAAACAAAAACATAACTTGCTGCCACTTCTTTATCGTCGAGATAACTTATGCCACTGCCACTATTTTATGCACCCATCGAAAAGGCGTATGGTCCGTTCAGCACGCGCAGCAATGCTGTCGTCGTGGGTAACTGCAATCAGGGTTTTGCCCTGCTGATGCAAATGGTCAAGAATATTCAGAATCTCATCTCCGCTTTCCGAATCCAGGTTGCCTGTCGGCTCATCAGCCAGAATAATCAGGGGGTCGTTCGCCAGCGCCCGCGCAATCGCTATGCGCTGCTGCTGCCCACCACTTAATTCCGAAGGTCGATGTTTAAGTCTGTCACCAAGGCCAACCAATATGGCCAATTCCCTTGCGTGCTCAGCGCTTGCCTCTTCTGAAAATCCCTGATAAAACATCGGAAGCTCTATGTTCTCTATAACATTGAGCTGGCCGATAAGATTGTAAGATTGAAATATAAAACCGATATGTTTACCACGAATCAGGGACAGCTCATCATCGTCGAGCTGAGAGACATCTTTTCCGCCAAGCCAGTATTGGCCGCTGGTGGGTCTGTCGAGGCAACCGAGCACATTAAGCAAAGTTGATTTTCCTGAACCGCTGGGCCCCATAATGGCTATATACTGACTCTGCTCAATCTTTAAGTCAACATCGCATAATGCGGGCAATTGAACCGAACCTATCTTGTATGTTTTACACAATTTCCTGGTATCAACTACAGCCATCAGACTCAGACCTTGATGATTTTATTATGCTGGTTTTTTTGCTTTTTGCTCTTTTTCACCGGTTACTTTTGACTCACTGACACGGGGCGGATTGAGCAGCACTTTCTCTCCCTTAACCAAACCACTTTTGATTTCAACGAAATTGTCATTAAACAACCCTGTCTCAACCTCACACTGCTTCGGCTCTTTACTTCCCACAACGTAACAGACCTTCTTGCCCTGCCGATTAACGACCGTCTGAATGGGGACGCTAATCACATTTTTCAACTCTTCAATAGTAATTTCAACCTTTGCCGTCATACCAGTTTTGAGAAACTCGTGCGTCCCATCAATACTTACATCCGTTGAGTACACCTTAAGGTCAGGATTGAGCCACTCTTCGGGGTCCGCTAATGGCGCCTTTTTCAACACCTTGCCGGTAAAGGTCTTATCGGGAAAAGCCGAAATAGTTATCTTGGCCTGC
>Ga0315279_10010541_pt1 | contig 10855 bp, 9 predicted proteins | sample YL17G06_20_MG_FD_203694 | JGI IMG/M metagenome (GOLD analysis project Ga0315279, IMG submission 203694) | Sediment microbial communities from Yellowstone Lake, YNP, Wyoming, USA - YL17G06_20 | ecosystem: Environmental > Aquatic > Freshwater > Lake > Sediment | place: USA: Wyoming | collected...
CGGATCGCTTCTGGAACCTCTGGACGCTGGTGCTGGGGCTGTTGGGGCTGGTCATTGTGGTCTCGCTGGTGGTTATCGGCCAGGACCTTCGCCGCGCCAAGACCCGCGGGCCCCGGTGGAGGCGGCGGATCATCGCGGCCGGGCTTGCGGTTCTCGCGGCAGTTGGGGCATATCCCGTCAGTGAACGGCATCCGTATAACCAGCCAGAGCCGCCCATGATCATGTGCTACTCGATAGAGATTATTCCCCCGCCGCCTCCGCCTCCCCCGCCGCCATCGAATACCCCCGCCGGCGAGCAATCACCTTCCCAGAGCCGGCTCGACCTGTTGCGGGAATTCGGCGAGAGCGGCATCCTGACCCCGCCGGTCGTCGAGCGTGCCCGCGAGCAATACGGCGAGGAGGCGTGATGAACTTCCAGGCACTGGCAAACTGGCAGTGGCCCTATGACATAATCCAGCTTCTTCCAATGGCCCCATTGGCCGTCGGGGTGGCGATTGCGCTGATTCTGCTGGCCATGGGCAAGCGGCGCGCGGGCGCTAGTGCGATCATCTTCTTCCTTGGTCTGACGGGCGGCGGGATGGTATTCGGGTTTGACAGCGATGACACGGGGCGGCAGCACTATTCCAGGCATCTGAAGGTCGTGCAGGACCAATTGGCGGAGCTTGCCGACCGGCTGCGGTCGTACAAGGCCCGCCACGGGCGGTACCCGACGAACGATGAGCATCTCGGCGTGCTGGACGATTTCCAGCTCCGCTTCCCGCTCCCGGTCAGGCCGGTTGAGGATGAGCGGCGGAATCCCTCGGGCATACGCTGGATGGGTGACTGGCACAGCCAGGACACGATCGCTCGCCTTCTGCGGCAGACAGTCGGAAGGCCCCTGGCCCGGCAAGAAGAAGCTGAGTCGCTGGGCTTGAAGGCCGACGTGCCGGGCATCGAGATTGCCATGGGCAAGCGAGACACGATCCTGGTATTTCGCGACGGCCTGGCCTGCTCGCCGTGGGGGATTCCGTACATGTACGAGAATCGCACCAGCCTTGCCGCGTCGGCGTTTGCGGACTCACCGGCAACCCATCCCGACGGTCGCTACTCTTTGAAGGTTGACGATGGGATATACCTGTGGTGCATAAGCGCGAAAGGGCCGGCAGGGGAACTGGCCGTGCTGGAAGCCCGCAAGAGTGTTCGCCAGATCGCCGGGTGGGTGATAATAGCCTTGTTCGTGGCGGGCCTGCTGTGGTTGACCTTCCGAATATACTCGGGGTTGGGATGTGCGGGTTGGCTGGCGATGCTGATTTCATTGCCCGCTGGCGCGGTGATGACGACCATCGGCACCACGTGCTATGTAATGATACCATTCTTCTCCCGTCGCGACCCCGCGACCATTGCCGCCCAGCAGGAACTGCTGGCCAAGTACCGCGACGCCGGCGTGATTACGGCCGCGACCTACCAGCGGGCCCTGGCGGCCGCCAACCCCACGTCGCCCGCCGGCCCGGCCTCGACCACGCAGGCGACCACGCAAGCAACTCAGCCCCTGGAGGGCCGGTGAAATGGCCTGGCCCTGGCGGGAAAGGCCGCGGCGCAAGCACGTGGCCGTGGTCTTCGAGGCAACCACCCGGTGCAACCACGACTGCCCGCACTGCTACAACGCGTGGAAGAATCCGGTCGGCTACCCCGAAGGCGAGCTTGAGACCGGGGCCACGCTGGCGATGCTGGGCAAGCTGCTGGATGAGTCCGGCGCGTCGCTGGTGACCGTGAGCGGCGGCGAGCCGCTGCTGCGGGCGGACATATTCGAGATCGTGGCCTACATCGCCGAGCGCGGCAAGGCCGTGAACTTCCTGACCAACGGGACTCTCCTCGACGAGCGGGCCATCGCCCGTTTGTCGCCGGGCAAGGTGAGCGTCTTCGAGGTGCCGCTGCTTTCGAGCGATCGGGCAATCCACGACGCCATGAGCGCCGCGCCGGGCGCATTCGAAAAGGTCACGCTTGCCGTCGCCAACCTCAAGGCGGCAGGGCAGCGGGTGGTGTGCGTTTTCGTCGCCACGCGAGTCAATTTGCCGACGTGGCGCCAGACGGCCGAGGTGGCCGTGGCGCTCGGCGCCGACGGGATCATGTTCAACCGCTTCAACCCCGGCGGGCGCGGGCGGGAGAACATCGCCCGGCTCCAAGCCGCGCCCGGCGAACTGTCGGCCGCCATGGAAATCGCCGAGCAGATCACGAGGGAGTACGGCATCGGCATAAGCTGCTCTATCCCCATGCCGCCGTGCCTGTTCGATCACTCGAAGTACCCGCACCTGGGCTTCGGGTTTTGTGCGGCCGGGACCGAACGGGCGTACTACACGGTCGATCCGCTGGGCAACGTCCGGCCGTGCAATCACTCGGCGCTGATCCTGGGCAACATTCGGGCGACGCCTTTCTGGGAAATGGTGGACTCATCGGCGTTGGCGGAGTTTGTCGCGGCCCGGCCGGCGTTTTGCGAGGGCTGCAAGCGGGAACGGACGTGCCTTGGCGGGTGCAAGGCGTCGGCGGAAGTATGCGGCGGGTCGGCGTGGTTCCGCGACCCGCTGCTGGAGGCGTTTTCGGGCCAGGCGCGAAAGCTGACGGCGGAGAATGCCGTCCTCAACTGAACTTGAGGTTGGCGGCGCGTGCGGCGGCGGCGTCGAGGATGATCTTGAAGTTGCCTCGTGCGGGGTTGACCCGGCTGACGGGCAGTTCGGCGCGGGCCGCCGGGTCGTTGCCGAGCAGCCTGGCCACGGCGTCGGCCTTGTCCGAGCCGGTGACGAAGAGGATCACGTTGCGGGCGGCGTTGATCAGCGGGAAGGTGATGCTCATGCGGTTGCGCCCGAGCACGGGCACGTGGTAGGCCACGACGAGCTTCTGCGTCTCCTTGACGGCCTCGGTGTTGGGGAACAGGCTGGCGGTGTGCCCGTCGGCGCCCATGCCGAGCAGGATCAGGTCGAACCGGGGGATTCCCTGCTCGTCGGCTGGCACGGCCTTTCGGATGGCCTGTTCGTACTCGCCCGCGGCGCCCTGGATGTCGTCGGCGTCGGCGGGCATGGGGTGTACGTGCATCAGTTCGATGGGCACGTGGTCCAGCAGGGTTCGCTGGGCCATGCGGTAGTTGCTGGCGACGTGGTCCTGTGGCACGTCGCGTTCATCGCCGAATAAGACCTCGACGTTCTGCCACGGCACGTCGCCGCTGAGGCCGTCGCTGGCAAGGCGGAGGTAGAGCCCATGGGGCGTGGTTCCCCCGGCCAGGGCCAGGTAACAGGACCCGTGCCGCCCCACGGCCTCGGTGACGATGGCCTTGACGAACTTGCTGGCCAGGCCCGTCGCCTGCTCGACCGACGGCTCGACGTAGACTTCTCTCGACTGTTCCGCCATGGCTGCGTCCCTTTCTCCGGCGCAAGTTGACCGCCCATTAAGTATATCGAACTTTGCCGCCAAAGACTTGGGCGGCATTGGCCAAAACCACGTCACAGTTTTCAAGGGAACACCATTGCCAGGCCGGGAGGCGCCGGGTATACTGCAATCGAATGCGGACGGCGTGTCGGGGGCTGTCGAACCCGAGTGTCTTCCCGTGCGCCGTGTTGTCTTGCGGATTCGGTCATATTGCCGGCCGCCTGAGTGGCCGGGGGAGACTGGCTATGCAAAATCGCGTACGATCGGGAATCGGGCGGGTTTTGGCCGCGTTTGTGGTCCTGGGCGCCGTCTTGGCTGTCGCGCCGGCAATCGCCGTTGGGCAGGTTGCGCTGGAAACCACCGGCAGCGATACGGCGGGCAATCGCTTCTACAAGGTTGAAAAGGCCGCGCCGTCCAACACGGGCCTGGCGAAGCTCATCTGCGCAACGCCTTTTGGCGGCAAGGGTTCCGATACTGTTATCGCCGTCCGCGTCCTGCGGGACCGCACGATCCTGGTGGCGGGCAATCGCGACACGCCCGACGCCCAGGGCGGCAGGTTCATGATGGGCGGCATGATCTTTCGGGGCGGGCGCGGAAGCAGTTCCGGCCAGGGCACGGGGTTCCTGATGAGGCTGGTGGTCACGGACGACAAGACCGTCACGCCGAAGCTGCGGGTGGACCTGCCGGGCACGCTTAACGGGCTCAAACTCGACAACTCGGGGCGAATCTGCTTTCTGCTGGACCACTCGGCCGTGTACATGATCGAGCCGGGGGCGTCCGAGCCGATCAAGAACTGCGTCCGAGAAGGCATCCGCGACTTCTGCACGGATTCCAACGGCGACCTGCTGGTGCTTACCAAGGAAGACCTCATCCGCTACGACGTGACGTGGAAGAACGAGTTGTGGAAGGTGAAAGTGCCCTGCCACGGGGTCAACCAGGGAGGATACCTGGCCTTGTGCGGGAGTGCCGGCGTGGCGACCGTCGTCGGCAGCGGAGTGGGCTACAATGGCCGGGGCAACTGGCGGGGGCCTTATGCCCACGGTTTCAACCGTGACGGCAAGAAGATGTGGACCATTTGGGACTTCGACCCCAAGGGCCAACTCAGCAAGAAGGAGGGCGGCAACGACCTGACCGCCGATACCTGGGGCCGGTCGGCCCGCATGGGCCGTGACGGCAAGGTCTACATGGAGATCCTGACCTCCTCCGAGAAGACGGTGCTTACCCGAAGCGCCACCGACGCCAACAAGCCGGTCGACAAGAACGTGTTCGCGGGGGCCTTCGAGTCCGAGCCGGGCAAGGGCTACTCGACGTCCGGGCAGGCGGCGTGCGTGCTCTTCCGCGTAGACCCTGCCACCGGCACCGTCGAGCACGGCACGTGGATGACCGCGTGGCTCACAGCCGGCAAGAGGGCCAATCCCCTGGACATGATCGACGTGACGACGGACGAGCAGGGACGGGTCTGCGTTGTCGGCCGGAGCGATTACGGCTGCCCGGTCAAGGCCCCCTGGTACTACGAGGAAGACAAGTTCCGCGGCCACGGGTTCCTGGCCATCTTCGACAAGGACCTCCAGATGCTCCAGTGCGGCTACTTCCACCAGACGATTCTGACGAGCGTTGACGCCGCCTACGGCTACGTGGTGGCCGGCGGATGGACCCTTGGCGGCTCGGAGAGCCAGGGGATGAATCTGAAGGTCCATAACCCGATCAAGGACACCTTGAGCGACGGAGAGTCCGAGGGGTATCTGGCGATCTTTTCCACGGGCGACCACGGTAAGAGCGAGGATCTCGGCCCGCTTGTCGGCGGGCCGGAGGCTGCCACCGCGACCGCGGCGGGGACCTTGCCGAAACCGCCCGTTGTCGTCGCCAAGACCACTCCCGCCGAGCAGGCCGCGATAGAACTGCAACTCGCCAAGGACCTGCTCAAGAACAACAAGCCCGCCGATGGCCTGGCCAAGCTCCAGTACATCGTCGACCGCTACGGCGACACGCCCGCCGGCGCCAGCGCCAAGGCGTTGATTGTCAGCCTGGCCAAAGACGCCGCGACCGCCGCGGCCGCCAAGGGAGCGGCGAAATCCGCCACCAGCCCCGAAGACGAAAAGGCCGCCGACAGACTGCTGCAACAGGCGGAGAATTACCTCGCCAACAACATGAAGGACATGGCCCGCGCCAAGCTCCAGGAAGTCGTCAAGAAATACCCCGCGACCGCCGCCGGCAAGAAGGCCGACCAGATGCTCGTGCAGGTATTCGGGGTCTAGGTTGCGCGCAATAATGTCTGAACTGCATTCCAGAAAGTGGAGAGGAGAGAGTAGACCGCAGTCAAACATGAGCCTTCTTTTCAGAACCAGTCGTGCCAATCCGGCGAGAGGTTGAATTGGCGGATGTTGCCGGCCATGGGTTCGGCGCACCCGCACGCGTCCCGGCCGGCCTTCAGGGCCAGCGCGACCTGGCGGACGATTTGCACCTGCGCCCCGACGATTCCCGCCAGCCTCTCGCCGTCGGTCTTGTCCGATAGCGGGCCGAACAGGCTTCCGGCCGCGAACGGCCTGTGCCTGCTGCCGGACTCGGCATAGTTGACGACGTGGCAGACGGCGGCGTAGCACATCTGAAGTTCCTTGGCCAGGAAGACCTCAGGCGCGAATGCGTGGCTGACGACCTGGGCCCCGACGGTGCCGTACATGAGTATCTCGGCGGGCGTTTCGAGTCGCGGGCCCTCGCAGACGACGATGGTGCCGCTGGGGTGGTGGACCAGTTTCATCCGGCCAAGGACCTCGCCGACGACCCGCCGAAGCTGCGGGCAGAAGACGGGGAACTGGCGGAGGTAGCCCAGGGGGCTGTTCTCGAAGAACGTCGCATGGCGGAGGCGTGTGCTGTCGATAAGGTCGCTCAGGACGACCAGGTCGCCGACGGCGATGTTGTGGGTGATGGCGCCGCCGGGAGCCCAGGCCAGGATGCACTCGACGCCGAGGTCCTTGAGGGCGTAGATGTTGGCCCGGTCCGGCACGAGGGCCGGCGAGGTCCTGGCCATTCCCTTGCCGTGCCGCACCAGCAGGTAGTAAGGCACGTCGTCGGCCTGGACGAGAAACACCTCGCCGCTGGGCCCGAACGGGGTGTCCCGCGAGCCGAGGCGCTCGCCCTCGATCCGCCCGGCGTCCCACTGGCGGTGTATCTCTTCGCCCGATATGCAGGCCATCGTCGCTGGCATCTGGGACCCGTTCTAGAACTCGTAACGCCTGTCGCCGGCCAGGTCCACCGCGGCAAACTGACCCGGGACCAGGCGGACCTTGTTGATCGTGCCGGAAAAGTTGGCCTGGATCGCCCGCTGCAGCCCGCCGCGAAGCAGCGTCTGAAGCTGGAACCGGTGCGGGGCCGAATCCACAACCACCGTGAGCACCCCGCCATTGAAGCTCTCCAGTGCCGTGTGGTCGCGGATGGACTCCGGGATCAACTCGTCCCATATCGCCGCCAGGCGCGAAAGCTGCCGGAAGCGCTTGGCAAGCGTGTGTTTCATCAGGACGGCCAGCGGCTGGCCGAGATTCGCCACACCGTCGTGGAATTGCCGCTGCTGCCAAACGGTGCGGAGTTGTGCGTCATCCATGCTATGCTCCTGGAATCTCCATATTCCATGTCCCGCGGCAAACTCGCCGCGCATCACGCTGAACTTCCGCGGCCCCGCGACAACCTTACGCCGTCGCGGAGGACTGGCGCTTTCATAGCATCGCCCTAATGGGGGCGAGTTCTACAGTGAACTTTCGCCAAACGGGTCAATTGAAATCGACCGGCATGACCACGTAGAGGAAGTCACTGCCGGCCCGCACGATGGCAGGCTTCAGCGCGGTGGTCATCTCGACGCTGATCTCGTCGGTGTCCATGATCTTCAGGGCGTCGGTCAAAAAGGCCGGGTTGAAGGCGATGTCGATCGCCTCGCCCTCCAGCCGGCACGGGATGGTGATCTCGGCCTCGCCCGCCTCGGCGGCCCGGCTGGACAGCGTGATCTTCTTCTCGCCGAAACACATCTTCACGCTGCGGGAGTCCTCGTTGGTCAAAAGGGCCGCCAGGCGGACGCCATGCTCGAAGTCCGACAACTTGACCGCCGCCTTGCGCGAACACTGCTGGGGGATAACGTCGGCGTACTTTGGAAAGTTGCCCTGAACCAACTGGCTTACCAGAACCGCGCGGGCACTGCGCACGAGGATCTGGTTCTCCTCGATCTTGACCGAAAGCACCTCGTCGCCGCCGGTGACCCGCTGAACGAGCGACATCAGCTTGGCCGGAACGATCGCCGTGACCTCCCGCGCCGCCGACTTGGCCAGAGTACCCTTCGCCTGCGCCAGCCGGTGCCCGTCGGTGGCGACCAACTGGAGCTTCTTGCCCTTGGCCTCCCACAGCACGCCGCTCATGGCGTAATGGCTGTGGGCCTTGGCGGCGGCGAAAAGCGTCCGCCCGATCATCTCCGACAACACCTGGGCGGGGACCTCGAAATCACCATCGCCCGTGAAGTCCGCCACGACGGGATACTCCGCCGGATCGTAACCGAGAATCCTGAACTTGGTGCCGGCGCCGCGGACGTGGCAGGCTTCCTTCTCGGTCTCGATGGTCAGGCTGCCCTCGCTGGACTCCCGCACGATTCCCGCCAGCCTTTCGGCCGGTACCAGGGCCTCGCCTTCCTGCTCGACCTCGACGGCGGTAATCTGATAGCGGAAAGCCGCCTCCAGGTCCGTGGCCAGCAAGGTCAACAACGACGTGCCGCCTTCCTTGGACGCGATGAGCTTGACGCATTGCAGCACCGGCTTGGGCGTGCGAGTGGCCACTATGCTCCCGGCCAGGCCAAGGGCATCCTGCAACGCGGACGTCTGAGCTATAACCTTCATAACCCGCCTTTCCTGTCTCAAACCCAACCAACGCGAACAACTCCGGCCAGCCGGAGGATCAAGAACCGCTCACGGGCAACCGGCTCGGCGGGCAATGCGATAAGACAAAAAACGCTCCGCACGAACCGCCACCCGATTGTCCCGACCTTATACCGCCCCCGCCGCCCGTCTGCAAGAGGCAAGGGTTATTTCTCGCCGCCCTTGCCCCTGCGCACGGCGCCGCTGCCGAATCGGCGGGCGATGTCGTCCAGAGTGCGGTCCAGGCGCTCGAGCTTCTCGCGCCGCGCCAGGCCGAAGAGCGGCAACTGCCCGCCCGTGGCCAGGAACTGCCCGGCTTCCATCCCCAGCAGCCGAAGGGCGGCGGAGTTCTCCTGGCGCCACGCCGCCAGCAACTTTCGGGCGGCATCGAGCAACTCCTCCGTCAGGTTCGTCGCCTCGCTCAGCGTGGCCGACCGCGTCCGCGTGACGAAGTCCCCCGTCCGCAGCTTGAGCGTCACCGTGCGGGCCTTGAGGGCCGCCCGCCGAAGCCGGCGCGCAACCTGGTCCACCTGCTCGACAAGCACGTCGCCAAGCTGATCGTAGTCCCCCACATCCCGCGGGAAAGTGCATTCCTGGCTGATGCTCTTTGCCTGGTGGTCCGGCACGACCGGGCGGTCGTCCTCGCCACGAGCGAGCCGCTGCAAGTCCTCGGCCCCCTGGCCCAGCGCGGATGCCAGCGTCGCCGGCGCCGCCCGGCGCAACTGGCCAAAAGTGCGAATGTTCAGACGCTCCAGCCGCTTCTCCGTGGCCGGGCCCACGCCCCAAAGCTTGCGGATAGCAAGCCCGTCCAGCACCTGTTGCACGTTCTCGGGCGTGATGACGGTCAGCCCGTCGGGCTTCTCCAGCTCGCTGGCCAGCTTGGCAAGAAACTTGTTCGGCGCGACGCCCACGCTGGCGGTCAGGCCGACCTCGCCCCGGATTGCGTCCTTGAGCGACCGCGCGATCTGCTCGCCGGGCCCCAGCAGCCGCAGGCTCCCGGTAACGTCGATGAACGCCTCATCTATGCTCAGCGGCTCGACCAGCGGGCTGTACCGGCCGAAAATCTCGAAGACCTGGTCGCTTACCTGCCTGTACCGCTCGTGCCGGCCCGGCAGCACGACGGCGTGCGGGCAGAGGCGCATCGCCGTGGCCATCGGCATGGCCGAGCGGCAGCCGAAAACGCGGGCCTCGTAGCTGGCCGTGCTGACCACCCCGCGCCCCTCCGGGCTGCCGCCGACAAGCAGACACTTGCCCACAAGCTCCGGATTGTCGAGCTTCTCGACGGCGGCGAAAAACTCGTCCATGTCAACGTGAAGTATCTGCCGGCCCATGGCGGACAGCATACCGCGCGGGCGGCGGCGGTGCGAACGCTCCGCCTGCCCAGCCGTTGCATTGCCCCGCCTAAAGCCCATAATGGCCCCGGCCGATGGAGTTGCCCTCTCAATGTCGGCGGGGTAAACTGCTGCCTTCGGTTCTTCGGGAAGGTCCGACACATGGGCGACGCGGTGGACAAAGTGGTGGGCAAAGTGGTTGACAAAAAAGCCAGGAAAGTCAGCCGTAGAACCAAGGTTGGCATCGCCGTCATCGCGGCCTGTCTCGCGGCCGGTGGCTTATGGTATTACACGGCCGGCCAGCGCCACTGGCCGGAAAAGGTTCTCGATCTTGGCAACAACGTGAAGATGCGGCTGGTCCGCATTCCGGCCGGCAAGTTCATGATGGGCTCGCCTGCCACGGAGGCCCGCCGAGGCGGCGATGAAGGCCCGCAGCACGAGGTGACTATCAGCAAGCCATTCTACATGGGGGTGTTCGAGGTAACGCAGAAGCAGTACGAGCAGGTGATGGGCGTCAATCCCAGCCGCTTCAAAGGGGCGAAGAATCCGGTGGAGATGGTTTCCTGGGATGAGGCCGCGGAGTTCTGCAGAAAGCTCTCGGCCAAGACGGGCAAAAAGGTGATGTTGCCCACCGAGGCCCAGTGGGAATATGCCTGCCGTGCGGGCACGACCACGGCGTTTAATACCGGCGATGCCCTCAAGCCGGGGCAGGCCAATGCCGACATCCCCTCCAATCCGGGTGTTTGGGATACGATCATGGCGTGGGTGGGGAAGTTCCTCCCGCAGAAGGCCAAGACCATCCCGACAACGCCGGCAGGCAGTTTTCCGCCCAACGGGTTCGGGCTATACGACATGCACGGCAATGTATGGGAGTTGTGTAGCGACTGGTATGCCGATTCTTACGCGAACCTGCCTGCCGGTCAGGCAGGTGCGAAGAATCAAGACCCCGCGGGATCGGATTCCGGCACGCTCCGTGTTCTGCGCGGCGGCAGTTGGGGCTGCAATCCGCAGTTCTGCCGGTCTGCGCTCCGCTTCAGGTGCCCGCCAGACTACCGGGACCTCATCATCGGGTTTCGTGTTGCCGTGGACCTGCCTGCCGGTCAGTCAGGCTCCGAGTAATACGCAACCAGAATGAAACTCGGGATAGCGGCCTCCTTCTCAGCCCCGTTCACGGGGCTTCGCCCCCGCGACAGCGGGGGTTTAGACCAGGCCTTTCAGGCCTGGGTCGCCTGCTCCTGTTCT
>Ga0315279_10010543_pt1 | contig 10854 bp, 4 predicted proteins | sample YL17G06_20_MG_FD_203694 | JGI IMG/M metagenome (GOLD analysis project Ga0315279, IMG submission 203694) | Sediment microbial communities from Yellowstone Lake, YNP, Wyoming, USA - YL17G06_20 | ecosystem: Environmental > Aquatic > Freshwater > Lake > Sediment | place: USA: Wyoming | collected...
CAACAGATCAGACATAGTGAGCTTGGACAGCACGGCTACTCCGATCTACACTCCTGTGCCAGCATACATGGCAGGATACATCAACTCAGACATCGCCCCCGGCCAACCGGGCGCACAATACACCTACGGCGGCTATCAAGGCGACTGCGTGACAGCAGCGGCAATTCTTGACGCACACTACTTCCCAGTAGGCACTGACGGCTGGAGATATTGGGACAGGAACCACAACGGAGTCAAAGACGCAGGCGAAGACATGACACTCATAATATATTCAAGAGCTGGCCTGAGAGGAGACTACGCTGACCACTTTGTCCTCTGTTTGACTGCCATGCACGTAAAAACGGATTATCACAGCCACGTCCCGAGAAGCGACTGTACTACCCCGGTGTTTGCTCAGGAGAACTTCAACATTTACACTGGCGGCTGGATCTTCATCGGTCCAGACCCAGACTACCTCTGCGACTTGTACAACGCAAGCAACTACTACCACCCAGGCTCACCTGAAAACTATGCCGGCATCAACTACCCACTCTTGAACACTGCGCTTACAGGCATAAAGCTCGCCACGACACTAGCAGGCGGCACAGCAGCCGCGCTGCAGGCTCAATACTACTTTGCACTGTACGCCGCATCCATTCCATTGTGGAGCGTTTCAGGCGTCAAGGACTTCCAGAACGTGCCAGTCGCAACTGGTGCGGCCGGAAACTGGACACACTTGGTGAACCAGAAGGGCCAGGGCGTCAACAGCTGGTGGGCAACCCTGAACATGCACCAGACAGGCGCACTCTACCCGAACAACTACACCTACTACGGCTTCTCGTCAACGGTCACACTGCAGAACATTGTCTACTCGCAGTGGTACTGGGACTCTGAAGTCGTGGGCAGAATCTACGACGGCGGAGCAGCCAGAGACCCGCTGACGCTGGCCACGTGGGTTCCGCAGCTGTACAAGAACTGGGTAATAGGCACATGGAAGGATCCCACGACTGGACTATTCAAGACGAAAGTGACGATTACGTTGCGTCCCGACGCGTACTGGCAAGACGGCCAACCCGTAACTGCTGCAGACGTTCTATACACGCTCACGGAGATAAACAAGGACATGATTGCCAAGGGATTCCCACCGGCATGGTGGTACCCGACGGTGCAGTACATGAAATCGGTGGAGATGCTTGACCCCTACAACATTGAGATACTGTTGAGCGTCAACAGTGTTTGGGCTGTAGGATGGGTCATAGGCAGCGTCGTAATACCGAAGCACATATGGAAGCCAATAGTCGACGCTTCAATCAGCCCCACAAATCACCCATACGTTCAAGGCGTCAGGCCAGACGATAACATCATCGGCTCAGGCCCATTCAGATGGAGCTCCGGTGTCGGTGATACTGTAGGCTCAACCATCACGTTGGTTGCGAACAAACCGGGCAGCGTCGTCCGCGGCATAACAAGCCCAGGCTACTACCTGTACTACCCAGTTTCGGTAGACATAAACCCAGACAACGGCATGTCTAAGATCACCCTAGACCCGACCACTTTGTCAGTCACGTCTAACATAACCATAACCACAAGAAACCTGTTCTATGGCAGCAACCTAGTAGTAGACAAGTACGTGTACATCAACAACGGCACAAAGAACCCCGCAGGATTCCCGGTAAACGGCCTAATCACTTCGACACTTGGCATAAACTTATTGACATCCTCACCATATCCAACTGGCGCTTCCGACCTTGAGACATTAAACATCCTGCTGCCAAGACACACGCTGTTCTTCCTCAAAGTTGCCGAAAAGATTGTGGGACCAGCACTGATAGGTAGCGAACCGAACCCGTGGCTTAACGTTTGGATCAACGTCACCCTGCCAATCTACGTAACCATCAAAGTAGACCTCGGCGCAAGCAACGTGTACAAGGACATGGGCTACAACAACCCAACTCTATTCCCACAGAACCAAACAGCGTACCCACTAGACCTAGTACTAGAAGTCGGAACATCAGACTTCAAAGTCGACGGCAAAGACTTAGGTGCAGTCGGAACAGCATTCGGATCATACCCAGGCTCTCCAACCTGGAACTCTGCATGCGACGTAAACGGTGACTACAAAGTCGACGGCAAAGACTTAGGTGGAGTGGCGTCCCTCTTCGGATGGCCACCAGTCGGACCATAAACAAGCAAGCAAGAAGCAATTAGAAACTCAAATCCCCCTCTTTTTTCGTTTCATCGTCAGATGACTCTTTTCTCGGGAAAAAATTCCTGGCTTCGGAATAGAAGATAATTCCAAAATCTTTAAATTCAAAGGCCACGTTACTAATAACCTGCAAATAGGAGAAGGGAGAAATAAAAATGAAGACTAAACTATCGATTTTGACACTATTGATGATCGCAGTACTACTGATAACACCAACAGTTGGCGCATTCAGCATCACCGAACCACACGACCGCGACGCCATGTGGGTTGAGCCGTTGTGGAGCAATTTCACTACTGCCTCCACGAGCGTAGGCGACAGGTTCAACATCACAGTGGCCATGAACTTTACAGAGGATGTATTCAACTACCAAGTAGCCCTGCTGTACAATCGCAGTCAGCTAGAGTGCACTAACGGTGGCTTCACAGCCGGCGCAAAGAGTGAATACTTTAGCCCACACGGCACGACGACAGGCTTTATCATAGACACCAGCTTCTTAGGGAACGGAAGTATACTAGCCACTGAAACGTGCTCAGCGCCAGATTTCATTCCAGGAAACCACAGCGGAACACTCATATGGGGAGAATTCAAGATTCTGCAAGGCGTGAACATAACGTACCCACTTATGTCAAGCCTCTTTGACATAAGCAGCAACTATGCATCAGGCGGCGCGGGCAACACGTTTGTTGCGCGCAGTGGAATCTTATTCTGGGATTTCACACCTTCCGATGGCAACTACAACTACGAATGGGCCTTGCCGACATCACATCCAAAAATGGGTATTGAGCATGACGACGGCTGGGGCGTGGCAATCAGCAACCCAGCATTAGGGCAGTTTGCCACGTGGCCCATAGCATGGGGTCCAAATCCACCGTACGCAAACATCACATCAGGCTTCACCGCCAGCTTCTACATTGAGAACTTGGCCGCAGGATGGGCACTTAGCAACGTGACTTTCACGCTGAGCTGGAACAGCTCCGTGATAGACATCTTGGGCGCAGGCAACATCACCATCGACGCAAACTGGTTAGGACCTGGAAACAGCATTACGTACGCAGGACCTGGCACAGGCACGTTGACCATATACGCTGAAAACTACAGCCCACCGCCACCCTCTAGCAAAGTGCTCGTTGGAACAGGCAACTTCACCGTTATGACTCAGAGTTCAGTCCCACCGAAACCATCAGGTTTCTATGATGGCAGCTTCCTGACATACAGCGGCGAAGTGTTCATGGGTCCGACGGGTGTGATAACGCACACCTTAGCAGACGAAGGCGAAGCCAGAGTCTACGGCATAGTCGCGCTTGCATTACCATACCTTAAAGTTGTACCAGCATCAACCATAATCGGTCCAGCACCATCAATCGGCACCACATTCGATGTGAAAGTTCAAGTCGTGAACGCGAGCGAGTTCTGGTTTATAACGATCGTTCAGTTCCGATTGACCTACAACAGTGCAATTATTGTACCTGTGAACGTTGTAGAAGGTCCGTTCATGTTGGACCCACAATGGGACCTACATAACACATTCTTCTTCAGCGTTGACAACCCAGGAGACCCCATTTTCGGAGACCACGTAGCGGTCATAGACATGCTGCTTCCAAACGGCACTGGTGTGTACGACCAAACGATATTCCCGAACACCATAGAAGATCCAGCAGCCGACCCCACAGTTGCAACCATCACCTTCAAAGTTATAGCACAGAACTGCTTCGGCGGAGCTAACATCGTTACACCCCTGACCATACCCCCATTCTGGCTGCCAACAGATGAAATCTTCCTCGACAAAAACTTTGACTACATAGTCAGCGCAAATTGCACCGGCGGCACGGTCACCATCAAAGCGCTTAACGCTGTAGGCCGTGTGATCGACCTTTACGGTGGAGCAGTCAACGATGGATACGGAGTACTAGTAGGCGCGCCATACCTGCAGTTCCCAGCACCCTTCGGCGGACAAGGACCAAACCACTACATGGACATAGTGTTTCCACAATCATGGGTGTACCTCAACGCAAACGTAACATACAACTACTGGCCAGTACAGCGAAAAGACGTCGGCTTCGAAATAGAAGGACCATATGACCACGTAGGCAATAACTACGTTCCAAAAGCATCCTACCAGGTGTGGGCCAAGTTCACTGCAACAACAGACTCGAACGGTATCGCAACGTACGCGTATAGAATGCCATGGCCATGCGATGACCCTGACAGCATCACAGGCGTATGGAAGATAACTGCAACAGTCACCATAGCAGACCAAGTAGTCAACGACACGATGCTATTCTACTACCAGCGCCTAGTCTACATCACAAGCGTAACAACTGACTCATTCAGCTACTACCACGACCAATACGTCAAAGTAACCGTCGACTATCAGACACATTCAGTCGAAGAATACCCGGCACTGTTCGCGGTTGTGATACAAGATGAGCTGGGAGTTCCGTTCGGTATGGCACTGTACAGCACAAAAGTCGGAGGAGCCATTTTCTGCACATGGAACCCAGGTGAATTCGACGTGAACATATTCATACCGAAATGGGCATACGCGGGCAACGGCTATGTACACGTTTCTGTCTACGACAAAGACCCAACAATCGGCGGCGAAGCATTAGCACCAGAATATACACCAGCCCCAATGATCAACATATACCCATACAATGTGCCACTGTCAGTTGTCATAGACTGGGCTACAGAGCCGATCTATCCAACGTTGAGCGCTGCTGCTAACGGTACTGTAAGTTTGACTGCCACAGCATCAGGCGGATATCCATGGATTCTACCAGGCGGCATCCCAGCATACCAATACAACTGGTACGTGAACAGCACATCAGTGCTAAACGAAACGCACGTGACAACGAGTACATTCGTCTTTAAAGCTGGCGTAGGCAACTATCTTCCAGGCATATACCACGTGGTTGTCGCGGCAACAGATTCGCTCGGAAACGTAGAAACGATAGACATATACGTCACCGTAAACGCATAGCTTAGAAAAAACAATTCCCTACTTTTTTTTTGCTCTTAAACGACTTAAGTCAATCTATACCCCAATTATCAACTTCCACTTTCGTCTTTGGCCCATCAGACTTGCGGTCCTACGGGTTCTCCAACCTGAACTATTCAGATCTCCATTTCAAGCATTTCGGAACACAGTCGTGCGCGCGGGGATTCCGAAATACCCGCGAGATCGGCAGGTCAACATTCATACGTTCCGAGCGCAATAATCCCAACCTCTTTTGTTCTTCTAATGGTTCAGGTTACGTCAAACTCTATCGAAACGACCTAGAATAATATTCCAGAACACTTAATAGCCATTTTTCGCATCTACCCATAGAAAAGGAGAGAAGATGGAATGATTAACAAGAAGAATTCTTATGCTTTGCTCCTGATTTTATCGATACTCGCAATTGTTGCGTTTGGGTTAGCGAATTCATCAAAATCAGAGGTGCAGACTTCCGCTGGGCTGACCATAACGGCAAAAACAGATCAGGGAAGCTACCTACTACGACAGAAAGTAGCTCTAAGTGGAAACGTCACGCTCGGGGGATCGCCAGCAACAAACCTGGTAGTAGCTGTACAAGTCAACAATCCCTTTCCTTTTGAACCATACTTCTTCAGAACTCTTCAAATAGGAAACCCCACTGGGCCTTGGCTGGTGAACATCAACGGCATCTACATTGAGAACATGAGCAGTAGCCCAATAGACACGGTCAAAGCAGGGGCGCAGATACAGGTCGGCATGAGCGTGTACAACATTCAAAGCAGTGCAGTAACAGTGTTTGCCACAACCACGGTGTATGACGCAAACATGGTCGTCCTCGGGACAAACTTCTGGTCAAGCAACATAGACCCAGTCCAATCAGCCACGTCAAAATTCATGATGCAAATACCAAGCTGGGCAACTTCAGGTCGAGCCTTAATAATAGGCTGCGTGTACAGCAAAGGACCCTCGAGTGGAGGAATCGCCTATTGCCCAGAAAAAGCATTCTACTACAGCCTAAGCAGAACGCAAAGTGGACTACTCGGAATAACACAGCCCTCTCCACCCCCACCGCAAACTACACCAGGCGTATATGTGGACCCGATTAGGCTTCCGCCCGACCCGAAGCCAGGAGAATATTCAGTACACGTCCTAGGCCAATCTAGCCCGACCGTAATATCCTCGGCAGCAACAAGCTTCACCGTGCAAAGCACGAATGGCATTCCGCCACAAGCATCATTCGCGTATTGGCCCGCCAACGCGACGATCCACGCAACCGTGAGCTTTGACGCATCGTCATCCTCACCAGAAGGGTACAACGACGTCATAACTAGGTACGAATGGAACTTCGGCGACGGAACCCCAAATTACGTCAGAACAGGCAACCCGCCAGACCCCACGGCCACCCACACTTTCACTCCGGCAAATCAGTATGTAGTAACGCTGAACGTCACGAACAATGAAGGACTGTGGTCCACAACTTCAAAGCCAATAACCATCGGCGCAGGATACGGACCGACGGCAAACTTCACGTGGGCTCCCCAGACTGGTGCAATAAATCAAACCATAAGCTTCGACGGGTCAGCATCAACACCAGGAGACTACAGTACGCTGACGAACTACATGTGGAACTTCTCAGATGGATCAGGCCTCTTCAACGTTTCAGTACCACAAACGACTCACAGCTGGCTCCAGCCAGGAAACTACACAGTCACGTTAACAGTCAAGGATTCCATCAACCGCACCGCTTCAACATTCGCCACGGTACAGATACTGAACTCAACTATCAAGTATTGCGACGTGAACAACGACGGCAAAATCGACGGCAAGGACCTGGGCGCAGTCGCATATGCTTTCGGATCAGCCGCAGGGCCTCCACCAATCGGAAACTGGAACCCCGCCTGCGACATAAACCATGACGGCAAAGTCGACGGCAAAGACCTGGGCGCAGTGGCCTCTTACTTCGGACGGGATCCATAGCCTTTCACGTCCGCCGATCCAACACTGTCTCAACCCAAGTCAAACCACCACTTTTTTTTCCGCAACAGATGAAAATGGAACACTGTTCCAAAATGTTTAAAGCCACTACCTGCGAAGTGTAACATGTTCTTAGGAGAAAGGTGAATGAAAACAAAAATCTTGATCAACATAGCATTGATTACGTTTCTTCTCATGAACGCCTTTGCAGTTCTTGTGATGGCCGACGTTTCGGCTGAGCCTCATGCTGCTGATGCCGTGTGGGTTGAGCCGTCTTCAATCGTCTTCACGAACTCTAATGCTTCTGTTGGCACAAAGTTCAACGTGACCGTCTGGCTTAACATGACCGAGAAAGTCTTCAACTACCAAGTCGCCTTCTACTACGATCGCACCCAGCTAATGTGCACGCGCGGAGGCTTCACCGGCGTGACCCGCAGCAACTTCATGACAGGCCACTCGACAAACGCGATAGGTCCGCAGATCGACACGAGCTATCTTGGAAACGGCAGCGTCCTCGCTACCGAAACATGCTTGGCCCCCGACTCTGGGGTTCCCGGACCCAACGTTGGTTCGCTCTTATGGTTGGAGTTTCAGATTCTGATCGTTCCAACCTCTGGAAACGTGACGAGCACGTTTGACCTGTCCACTGCGACGGCTAACGGTGACACTTGGGTGTCACCCAACGGCGGAGTAACCACCTACAACGTTGCACCCTACGACGGAGCCTACGCTTACGTGGGACCAGAGGGTCCGCCCCCGCCAGCCGGCCTCTCAGTGTCCATCACGCCGCCTTCGTCCACGATATTCGAGGGCGGGTCAGTGACGTTCGGCTCATCAGTAACCGGCGGAATCCCACCCTACACGTACCAGTGGTACCAGAACGAAACCTCGGTGCCAAGCGCAACCTCAAACACCTGGATCTTCACACCCCCCACAAGCGACTTCTACACCGTCTACCTCAACGTCACAGACAACGCAGCAGCCACAGCAACATCAAACACCGCCACAGTAACGGTAACACCACCGCCAGGCGAAACCAGAATATACGTGGACCCGCCAGAAATCTTCAACTTGACCATGGGGCCATCCAACACTTTCAACATTAACGTTACACTAGGCAACGCCACGAACCTGGGATTGTGCACGTTCAACCTCACATACGTTCCATCCGTCATAAACTGGATCGGCATAGAAGTCTTCCGAGTTCAAGGTCAGTTTCCAACCGCTACGATCATGCTGGACGGCAACGCCGGATTCGTGTGGGCAAGCCTTAACTACTCAAGCCCAATCAGCACAGACCCTCCAGCCCCAATAGTTAGAATGACTTTCCACGTTGAGGCCTACGGAATCTCCCCCTTAAACCTGACTGACACGCAACTCCTAGACTATGAAGGGCACACGATAGCTCATGCCGAGTTCAATGGACTCTTCTCCAACATAATACGTGACGTCACAGTTACCAACGTTGTGCCAGCGACCAACTGGATATACCAAGGATGGCTAGATGACATCAATGTGACCGTTAAGAATCTAGGAAACGTGAGCGAAACTTTCACCGCAAGCGCTTACTACAACAATTCATTGATCGGAACCGTTCCAATCGTCAATCTGGCACCCAACGACGAGACAACAGCAACTATCACATGGAACACCACTGGAGTGGCCGAAGGAAACTACACGATAACAGGCGTAGCATCCACGGTACCGTTCGAGTACAACACAACCAACAACGTCTACGTCGACGGCATCGTACAGGTCGTAACAGTAATACACGACGTTGCGATAACCAATGTTTCTATCGCAAAAACCTGGATCTACCAAACCCAAAAGGTGAACATCACTGTGACTGCAATAAACCTCGGCAACCTCAGCGAAAGCTTCAACGTCTCAGCCTTCATGGACGCCAACCTTGTCGGAACAACACAACTCACGAACCTAGCTCCAAACGCTCCGGTCAATCTGACATTTACATGGAACACAACACTTGCCACGCCATGGGGCAACTACACAGCCCGGGGAGAAGCAAGCCTAGTTCCCCACGAGTACAACGCGACCAACAACGTCTACGTCGACGACATTCTCACCGTCAGACTCCTCGGAGACATAAACGGAGACGGAAAGGTCGACGGCAAAGACCTAGGCGCCGTGGCGCAAGCATTCGCATCGTATGGTCCAAACTACCTGTACCCAGGATCGCCACCACATCCAAGATGGGACCCCAACGCTGACATGAACGGAGACAACAAAATCGACGGAAAAGACTTAGGCATAGTAGCCAGCCGCTTCGGAACATTCTGAAACCATCCCCAATCTTTTTTTGTTCCCACGAAAAAACTTAAAAGCAATTCAAAGGTATACAAGCTTCTGTGATAACATGAACAGAAAACTAGCAACAACCATTATCCAAGGCAGCGCCATTTCACTACTAATCCTAATCCTAGTAATCATGACAATCCCTGTCTACGCAGACGTACCTAACGAACCCCACAGCGCCGATGCCATATGGGTTGAGCCATCTTCGGTGTATTTTACCCCCTCAAATGATTCCGTAGGGACGAAGTTCAACGTGACCGTCTGGCTTAACATGACCGAGAAAGTCTTCAATTACCAAGTCGCGCTCTACTACAATCGCACCCAGCTAATGTGCACTCGCGGAGGCTACACGGGCGTTCCAGGCAGTCAATTCGCGACGGGACACACGACTAGTGCCGTGGGTCCGCAGATCGACACGAGCTATCTTGGAAACGGCAGCGTACTCGCCAGTGAAACATGTCTGGCTCCAGACTTCGTTGCAGGGCCTCACAGTGGCTCGCTCATATGGATGGAGTTTGAGATCATGATCGTTCCAACCGCTGGAAACGTGACGAGCACGTTTGACCTGTCCACCACGACGACTAGCGGCGACACTTGGGTGTCACCCGACGGCGGCGTGACCACCTACACCGTTGCACCCTCCGACGGCAACTATACCAATGTACCAGAGTTCTCATACATAATATTGCCAGCCTTCTTCGCCATCACACTCCTAGCCGTAGCCCTAAGAAAACACGCATATCGGAGAAATATCAAAACAACATGTTGACAATCAACAAAACCACCCACACCCTTTTTTATTATTCTTCGCATGTTGAAACTGAACGTAACCAGGTTTGTGCGAGAGCACAGCAAACAAGAATGGATACATGTGATCGTTAGGCAGCCTTCTTGACGGATCAACCTCGACGTTACGAAAGCCTTAAGGAACGTCGTTTAAACATGAAATGAACCGCATAACTGATGGCAATACCATTTTTCCTGATCGTGTGCGCTAAAAGGTGCTCACAGCGACATGTATTTTCGCTCAAGATTACATGAATAGATTCTGACTTAGAAAAGCTAAAATATAGAAGAGAAGTCTATAACTAGACTCTAGGTGTACACATTGAAAAGAAGCCTGACAATCATAACCATTCTACAGCTAATCCTGTTAAGTTTTGTTGCATCAGCCCAAACGGCTCGAAAAGTGCAAAGCCAAGCAACCACGGAAATGTTCCTAACACCGACGTCTCACACGGCTCTGAGATTGAATGAAACCTTCAACGTCGACGTGAACATCCGCAATGTAGAGCAATCGCAAAGAATGATAGTTGCGCAGTTCAGGATTCAATACAACGATACTCTTCTGGAGGCTGTGAACGTGACTGAGGGTCCATTCCTTCGGCAGTTCCATGACGCGGA
>Ga0315279_10010544_pt1 | contig 10854 bp, 13 predicted proteins | sample YL17G06_20_MG_FD_203694 | JGI IMG/M metagenome (GOLD analysis project Ga0315279, IMG submission 203694) | Sediment microbial communities from Yellowstone Lake, YNP, Wyoming, USA - YL17G06_20 | ecosystem: Environmental > Aquatic > Freshwater > Lake > Sediment | place: USA: Wyoming | collected...
TCGCCCGCTCCACTGCCGGTCTCGGAATCGACTCCATTCTCACCCCCGCCTTGGAGTCTGTACCGATTCCCGCTCAAGCGGACAGATCGTGTGCTAATTCGACCGGACAATTCGTATGCTACCAACAGCGAAAAGTAAGTGACATTGGGCGTCTCGCCTGCGGGCCCTCTACGAACCTGCATTCGCCGCCTGCACTCCTTGGGCCAAGCACGGCGACATGCAGGGCCGACCGGCGAGAGGCCAGCGGTACAACGGGCCCCGCATTTTCATGGTTTGTGGGTCCCGGCACGCCGGGATGGGTGACTGCTCTTAAGACCATCCAAGTCCCCGTGTACCAGTTTTCGGAGCAGCGGCACAGATGCCTCGCCGGCTTATCCGCGAAAATCCGCGGAATCCGCGGATTCGGCCCCGTCTCTAATGGGTAAAATGGCATTGGGCCAGACGCCGGCATGTGGGACTGCCAAACGATGACGCACCGCCCTCGATTTCAACTTCGTCTTCGTCACACCACGCTCCTGCTGGGCGAGCGTACGCTCATCATGGGGATCCTCAACGTCACGCCGGACTCGTTTTCCGACGGCGATCGCTTCCTGGCTCCAGCGGACGCGGTGGCCCGCGCCGTGGAGATCGAGCGCCAGGGTGCCTCAATCCTGGACATCGGCGCCGAGTCCACGCGGCCGGGATCGACCCCGGTCAGCGAAGAAGAGGAAACCGCTCGCCTGCTGCCCGTGCTCCACGCGCTTCAAGGGCGCATCTCAATCCCGGTGTCGGTGGATACTTACAAGCCGACCGTTGCCGAACGGGCCTTGGCGGCGGGCGCGCAGCTTGTGAATTTTCCCGCGCTCAGCCCGGTGGCGGACATGGCGGCGGTAGCCGGCCGCGCCGGGGCACCCCTGGTGCTCATGCACGTACGCGGCCGGCCGGCCGACATGCACCGGCTGCCGCCGCTCGACGACGTGGTGGGCCACGTGCATCGCGGGCTCGAGGAGCTGCGCGACCAGGCGCTGGCCGCCGGACTGCCGCGGGACGCGCTCATCCTGGACCCCGGGTTCGGCTTCGGCAAGAACGGAGAAGAGAATTACCGCCTGCTCGCGCGCTTGGGTGAATTCCATTCCCTCGGCTGCCCGCTGCTGGCGGGTACTTCGCGAAAGGCCTTCATTGGCCTGGCGCTCGGCACTCCGCCCGCCGAGCGTGCCTGGGGCACCGCAGCCACGGTTACGGCAGCGGTTTTGGCCGGCGCGCATATCGTGCGCGTCCACGACGTGGCCGAAATGGCGCAGGTCGCCGGCGTCGCAGACCGGCTACTAAGTGCGGAGTGCTGAGTGCGGAATGCGGAGTGCGAACCGGGCCGCCAATCGCCAGCCATTTGCCACCTGTAACCTGCCGCCAGCCGCCTGCAACCTGCAACCTGTAACCTGCTAGAATTGAGTGCGGAGGAGCATGGTGTTGCCGTTATTCGCCCAGCCCGCCAGTTGGGGTGCGTTTCGTGACCTCCTGGGCGCTATCCCCTTTTCGGCTGTCATCGACATTCTGCTTGTCGCTTTCCTGATTTACCAGGTCCTGTTGCTGGTGCGCGGCACCCGCGCCAGCGCCATGTTGCTGGGCATCGGCCTGATGGTTTTCCTGTACTACGCCTCGCGGTGGTGGAAGCTGGACACCGTGCACTGGCTGCTGACCACGCTGTTGCCCTATTTCGTCTTTGCGCTCATCGTGCTGTTCCAGCAGGAAATTCGTCGCGCGCTGATGCGCGTGGGCCGCTACTCTCTCGCGCCGCGCTTGTCGCAACTGGGCCGGCAGGCCAACTACGACGACATCCTGCTGGCCGCCAACCTGTTCTCGTCGCAGAAGACGGGCGCGCTGATGGTGCTGGAGCGAGACGTCGGGCTTCGGACGTTTATCGAGAGCGGCATCAAACTGGACGCCACGCTGTCATACGACCTGCTGGCCACGATTTTCCGCCCGGAGGCGCCGCTGCACGACGGCGCGGTCATCATTCAGAAGGACAGGATCGCCGCCGCCGCCTGCTTCCTGCCGCTCAGCGCCAACCCCATCCTGAGCACGCAGATAGGCACCCGCCATCGGGCGGCCCTGGGCATCACGGAGGAGGGCGACGCGGTGGCCGTGGTGATCTCCGAGCAGACCGGCCAGGTCTCGCTGGCCGTCGGCGGGGCCATTGAACAGAACATCAGTCTGGAGCGGCTGCGCACCCGCCTCACGGACCTGCTGGGCGTGCCGATTTCTCCGGCCGTCCTGCCCATTAGCACGCTGACGGCGGAGCCGGAAGCGATTTCGATGATGCCGCAGGACACCATGGAGCCCCCCGAGCAACCCCCGCGCACTTCGGAGCAGGCGGCCAGGCCATGAACGTGGTCCGCAAATACGTGCTGCGCAACCTGCACCTGAAGGCCGCTTCGCTGGCGCTGGCCGTGTTGTTTTGGGCCGGCATCGCCAGGGAGACGCCGGTCGAAGTGCTGCTTCAGGCGCCGCTGGAATTCCGGAATGCCCCGCAGTCCATGGAACTGAGCACCGAAGCGCCCGCGACCGTGCAGGTGCGCGTGAGCGGGCCGGCCACCCGCGTCCGTCAGTTGACGCCGGCCGACCTGGCGGTCAGCGTGAACCTGGCTGATTTCAACGGCCCCGGCGAGCGCAGCTTCACTCTGTCGCAGCCGAACATCCACCCGCCGTTCGGCATCCGCGTGGTGCAGGTTATTCCGGCGCAGGTGGTGGTTCGCCTGGAGGCCCGCACGGTGCGCGACCTGCCGATTCTTCCCCGCCTGACCGGGCGGCTGGCGCCCGGCTACGTGCTGGCCAGCTATGAGGCGGCGCCCTCCACTGTACGAGTCGTGGGCCCGGCCAGCCACGTCAATGTACTTGATTCGGCGACCACCGACCCGGTGGACATCACCGGCGTGGTGGCCCGCACCCAGGTGTGGGTCAATACCTTCGTTCCGGACCCCCTGGTGCGCATTGTGACCAACCCCTCGGTGCGGGTCATCGTCGAAATGAAACGGCAGAAATGAAGCAGACACAACTGTTTGGAACCGACGGCATTCGAGGTTCGGCGGGAGAATACCCGCTGGACCGGCGCACGGTCTTGCTGACTGGCCGCGCCCTGGGCCAGTTTCTGCGGCGCTCGCACGCCGAGTTGCGGGTGCTGCTCGGGGAAGACACGCGCGAATCCAGCCGCTGGATCGCCGAGCAACTGGCCGGCGGGCTGGCGCGCGAGGGCGTGGCGGCGGTATCGGCCGGCGTCATCACCACTCCCGGCCTGGCCTACCTCTCGCGTATCAACGGTTTCTCCGCCGGGGTGATGATCTCGGCCTCGCACAACCCTTACCGCGATAACGGCATCAAGGTGTTCGCCCACTCCGGCTACAAGCTGCCCGACGAAGACGAGCTGGAGGTGGAAGAGAACCTGTTTGGCCTGCTGGAATCGGCCGGCGATTCCGGCGCGGAATCCGCGGCGGCAGGGCCCCGGCTGGAGCCGGATGAGTCGTTGCGCGCGCGCTACGAAGATTTTCTTTCTTCGCTGTTGCCGGACGGCATGGATTTTCGCGGTCTGCGGATCGCGCTGGACTGCGCCAATGGCGCCGCTTCGGCCATCGCGCCCGAACTGTTCGCACGGCTCGGAGCCCAGGTGACCGTTATCAACGCCTCGCCCGACGGAAGAAACATCAACCTGGACTGCGGCTCGCTTCATCCTGAACATTTGCAGGCGCGCGTCCCGGCCGAGCAGGCCAGCTTGGGCATTGCCTTCGACGGGGATGCGGACCGCTCCTTGTTCGTCACCTCCCAGGGGCGGCTGGTGGATGGCGATGGCGTGTTGTTCGTGGCCGCGCGGCACCTGGCGGCCCGCCGCCGGATCCGCAACGGCCTGGTAGTCGGCACGGTGATGGCCAACCTGGGACTGGAGGCGGCGCTGGGGCGCGAGGGTATCCGGCTGCTTCGCACCCCGGTCGGTGACAAATACGTACTGGAGGAAATGCTGCGCCGGGATGCAAACCTGGGCGGCGAGCAATGCGGGCACATCATCTTTTCCGATGACCACACCACCGGCGACGGCCTGCTGACCGCGCTTCGTCTGCTGGAGATCGTGAAGGCGAGTGGACGTCCGCTGCACGACCTGGTTTCCGAACTGCGCGTGTATCCGCAGTCTCTGATCAGCATCCGGGTGCGCGAGAAAGTGCCGGTGGAACAGTTGCCGGAAGTGGGCGCGGCTATCCGCGCCGCCCAGCAGCATTTCGGCGGGGCAGGGCGGGTCATCGTGCGTTACAGCGGTACCGAGCGGCTGGCGCGCGTCATGGTCGAGGGGCGCGAACTCGAGGAGGTGGAGCGCCATGCCGGGCAGATCGCTGCCGCGTTCCGCAGCTCGATCGGCGATTGAGCGGTCGGCGGCTGACGGCTGACGGCGTCTGCCTAGTGCCTACTGCTTACTGGCTCCTGCTTTCCGGCCGCAAATCGCTTACAATCGGGGCGGAGGCTCCCCGATGATGACTCGCATTGCGGCCGCTCTGTCACTTGTTCTCCTGCTCGTGACGCCGTTGCCGGCCGATCGCCAGAGGGAGGTCGAGCAAGTCAAGAACGCCACCGAAGTGTTCACCCAAGTGATGAACATCCCGGACAAGGCGATACCGCGGGAACTGCTCTCCCGTGCCGAATGCGTGGTGATCGTCCCGTCGATGAAGAAGGGCGCGTTTGTGGTGGGGGCGCACTACGGGCGCGGCCTGGTGGTCTGCCGGAAAGAGAACCGCCAGTGGGGGCCGCCGTCGATGCTCACCATGACCGGCGGCAGTTTCGGCATCCAGGCAGGCGGGCAGATCATCGACGTGATCATGCTGGTGATGAACAAGAAAGGGATTAACTTCCTGGTGGGCGACAAATTCACGCTGGGTGGCGACGCCTCGGTGGCCGCCGGCCCCCTGGGCCGCGCCACGTCCGCCGAGACCAACGCCGCCATGCGCGCCGAGCTCCTCACCTACTCGCGCGCCCGGGGGCTGTTCGCGGGAGTCAGCCTGAAAGGCGCGGTTGTCAAGCCGGACAACGACGCCAACCGCGACCTCTACAACCGCGAAATCTCGGCCAGGGTGATCCTGCTCGAAGGCAGGGTGGGCACCCCGCCCGAAGCGCAGCCGCTGATTTCGGCCCTCGCAAAATATCGATAACAGTGCTGATTGTTAAGTGCTGAGTGCCGGCACTAAGCCTTCTGGATCTTCCCTGAACGCAGGCAGGAGGTGCAGACACGCATCCGGCGGCGGCCACCGTTGACGATGGCGCGCACGGTTTGAAGGTTCGGATTCCAGCGGCGCCTGGTTAGATTGTGCGCGTGGCTGATCCGGTTGCCGAATTGCGGCCTCTTGCCGCAAACTTCACAGACTTTCGCCATGTCCGCTCCCCAGGGGATAGATTAATCCTTCATCATACCAGACACTCTCATCTGCGGGCAACGCCAACGGGCATGGGCAGGTTGTTCAGCCTCCGGTCTCCTGCCGCCGGCCTCTTACGTCAAGCGGGTTTGTGCAGCAGGAGGTAAAACAGCAGGAAAAAGATGACCAGCACTGCGGCCAGCAATGCCAGACAACTGATCAGCCGGCCCTTGCCGGCCGTGCGTTTCTGTTTCTTATGGGCGCCGGGCGGCTTCCACTTTGCCACGTGCCCAATTATACGGGTAACCTGCCGCGGTTGCGACACGTCCCACGTACCGGCGGCTGTAAGCCCGGGCTGTGGCCGCAGCGAGTGGCCCGCCTGCAGTTGCCCGTCGCCGGAGAGCAAGCTATGGACCTGAACATTTCCAAGATCCTGCAGGGTGGCATCCTGGTAGCCCTTCTGGCCATCGGAGGGCTGCTGTACTCAATTCGCAACCACCTGACGGCGAACTCCGCCCAGCCGCAGACGGCGCCAACCGCGGGCGCGCCGGTGCCGGCCGGGCAACCGGCGGCTGCGGTACCCGGAACTGCCGCGCAGCCCGCGGCCACGCCGGCCGCAGCTCCGCCCGCTGCGACGCCGGCGCCAGCGCCTGCTGCACCGCCAGCGGCGGCTGCGCCTGCGCCGGCCTCCCGTGAGCGCGCCACGCGCACCTACACGTCCATCCCGCGCCGGCCGAGCCGCCCGGAAGCAGCCGAGCCAGCGCCCGTAGCGGCCGCCTCGCCCGCCCCGGCGCCCGCCTACATACCCGCTCCGGAACCGGTGCCCCCTCCGGCCCCGGCGCCGCCGCCGCCGCCCATCCGCACGGTAACGATCCCCGCCAGCACCGCCATCACGGTCCGCCTGCTTGACGCCATCAGCAGCGAGCGCAATCGCGCCGGCGACACTTTCCAGGCGACTCTGGAGCAACCGCTGGTGGTTGACGGCATGGTGGTGGCCGACCGCGGCGCAAGCGCGGTGGGACGCGTTGTCCAGGCGCAGCAATCGGGCCGCGTAGCCGGGGTGGCGGAAATGGCGCTGGAGCTGGACCGCCTGCAGACCGTGGGCGGCGAAGTGCAGATCGCCAGCGACACCATGATGCGCCGCGCCGAGACCACCCACGGCAAGGACGCCATGACGACCGGCGGGCTGGCGGGATTGGGCGCCGCTATCGGCGCCATCGCCGGCGGACGCAGAGGCGCCGGCATTGGCGCGGCCGCCGGCGGCGCCACCGGCGCCGGCACGGTCATGGCCACCAAGGGTAAACCGGTGAAGTTTGACCCGGAGACGCAGCTCACCTTCCGGCTCCGTGCCCCGGTCACGGTCACCGTCGATGATGCTCGTGTCCGCTCGGCCGATTACAGCGGTGACAGCGGCAGCACCGGCCGGCCCCGCCTGTCGCGCCGCAATTAAGAGCAGTGATGAGTGACAAGTGACGAGTGGCGAGCGGCGTGACGATTGAACGATGGGTGGCTCTCCGCTTGTCACTCGTCACTCATCACTTGTCACTGCTACAATGGCGTCGTGCCGGCCCTGATTTTCTCCTGCTGCAAGTGCGGCGAAGCGATTCCCCTGGAGACCGGGCAGAAGGTATATCAGCGGGACACCTGCCCGAAGTGCGACGCCGACCTGCACTGCTGCCAAAACTGCCGCTTCTACGATCCCTCCGCACATAACCAGTGCCGCGAGACGCAGGCCGAATGGGTGCGCTACAAAGACGAAGCGAATCACTGCGATTGTTTCGAGCCGCTGCCTTCGACGGGGCGGCGCGCCGGAACCGGTTCCTCCTCTGCCGGAAACGCCCGCAAGAAATTCGACGATCTGTTTAAGAGCTGAGTTTTCTGTTTTCAGTTCTCAGTTTTCAGTCGTGAGAAACCGGTGGGCCGCCATCAGGGCCCGGCGCGCTTGAAGTTGCGATCCACCACCAGTTAGGGGTGCTCCCGGCGGAACGTTTCAGTCACGTGACAGGTCCGGCAGACCGGCCGGCCAGCGGCCAGGAGGGCCGGAAGATTCTCGGGCAGCACCTGGCCCCACTCCACCGATTTCCCGTCGGGCGAAGCCTCGTGCGGCGAACAGGCGAGCCGTCGCGAGTAATTCGGGTTAAGATTGGCCGAGGTTAGCCACTCCAGTGGAACGGAGGTTGATGATGACTCATAGCACGCGAAGGAACTTCCTCAAAATGTCGGCGATGGCGGCCGGCATTGCGCCCTTTTCCCAGGTGCTCGGGGCCAACGACGATGTCCGCCTGGCCATCATCGGCGTGGGCTCCAGCGTGAAAATCGGCGGAAAGGGCAAGCAGGAGATCAAGGCCTTCGGCAAGATCCCGGGCGTCCGCATCGTTGCGCTGTGCGACCCGGAGCGGGCCCATCTCGACCCGGAAGTACAAAGGCTCAGGGACGGCGGCCAGAAAGCCGAAGGCTACACCGACATGCGCAAGCTGCTGGACAGCAAGGACGTCGATGCCGTAGTCATCACGACGCCGAACCACTGGCACGCGCTGGCAACGATTTGGGCCTGCCAGGCCGGCAAGGACGTCTACTGCCAGAAGCCGGCCTCGCACAATATTTTCGAAGGCCGCAAGATGGTCGAGGCGGCGCGCAAATACAACCGCATCGTCGCTTCACCGCACGGGCCGCGCGGCCGCAGCGGTATTGGCGAGGCCTTTGCCTACGCCCGCCAGGGAAAGCTGGGCAAGGTCCTGTACGCGCACGGACTCAACTACCGGCCGCGCACCAGCATCGGCAAGGTCAGCGCGCCCACCCCCATCCCGAAAACCCTGGACTACGATCTGTGGTCCGGGCCGGCGCCCATCAAGCCGGTGATGCGCGAGTATCTGCACTACGACTGGCACTGGGAATGGCCTTATGGCGACGGCGACCTGGGCAACATGGGCATCCACTACATGGACGCCTGCCGCTGGGCATTGGGCCAGCAGATGCTGCCTGAGCGCGTGCTGGCCATCGGCGGCCGCTTCGGCTACGACGATGACGGCGAGACGCCGAACACCCAGGTCGCGTTCCTCGACTACAAGCCGGCGCCGCTTATCTTCGAAGTGCGCGGCCTGCCCAAGAGCAAGGAGTTTCTCGCACAGAACTGGGAGAAGAACAGCAACACCACCATGGACTCGTACCAGGGGGTGCGGGTCGGCGTGATCGTGCACTGCGAGAACGGCTACATCGCGCAAAACAAGGCCTTCGACAACCAGGGCAAGCTGATCGAGGAATTCAAGCCGACCAACGAGAGCGAAGAAGAAAACTTCATCAAGGCGCTGCGCAGCCGCAAGACCGGCGACCTGCAGGCCAACATGCTCGACGGCCACCTCTCGGCCGCCTTGGTCCACATGATCAATATCTCTCACCGCATCGGCAGGGAAACGCCGGGCGGCCAGATCCGGGAAACGGTCCGCGGCCAGAAGGATTTCGCCGAGGCCTGCGAGCGCTTCTTCACCCACCTGGCGGCGAACGAAATCGACTTGCAGAAACACCCGGTCACGCTCGGTCCCTGGCTGAAGATGGAGCCGAAGGAAGAGAGATTCGTGGGGGCCTTCAGCGAGCGCGCCAATCAACTGCTGACCAGAGACTACCGCCGGCCCTACGTGGTGCCGGAAAAGGTATAAGAAATGTACAAGAAAGGAAATCGACCGATGGATGCGACAATCACCCGCCGCGAAGTGATCCTCGGGAGCCTGGCTGCTTTGCCGCTCACGCTCGGCGCCTCGGCGGCGCAGCGCGTTTCTAAGATGCGGTTCGGATTCACAACCTACACCTGGGGCAAAGAATGGGATATCCCCACCCTCATCGCCAATTGCGCGCGGGCCAAGGCGCTGGGCGTCGAGCTCAGGACCAGCCAGCAGTACGCGCACGGCGTCGAGCTGGAGCTGGGCGAAGCCGGACGGGGAGAAGCGAAGAAGCGGTTTGCGGACAGCCCGGTGACCGTGGTCGGTCTGGCCTGCGGCGAGAAATTCGATCACACTGATCTCGCGAAGCTCAAGGCCGCCGTCGAGAATGCCAAGGGCTACGCCAAGCTCAGCCACGACGTCGGCGGCCACGGCGTGCGCGTCTTCCCCAACGACTTCCAGAAGGGCGTGCCGGAAGACAAGACCATCGAGCAAATCGCCAGGTCGCTCAACGAGGTTGGCAAGTACGCGGCCGGCTACAACCAGATGATCCGGCTCGAAAACCACGGCGGCGCCGGCCGCTTGACCACCCTGAGAAAGATCATGGACCAGGGCACCGAGAAAAACGTCCGCATCAAGCTCAACTGCGACGCGAGAGACAACGAAGGCGGGCAGTTCGAAACGAATTTCAACCTGGTGAAGGGCTTTCTGGGCGACACCCTGCACATGCACGACCTGCGGGACGAGAAGTTCCCCTATCAGCTTCAGGCCAACCTGCTCATCGATATGGGCTGGGAAGGCTGGTGGCTGGTCGAGGAGAGCAGCAAGGTGCCGGACCGCGTGCAGGCGCTGATCGAATTGCGGCAACTGTTCGAGGGCCTGGTAGCCAAATCGCTCAGTCGGTGAAGGGCCGGTAGTGGAAACCAGCGGCCGGCTTGCCGTGCTACGGCTGCAGCAGGCGTACCCCGGCTTGGCCGGCGGCGCGCGCTAAAGCACGATCGAACGTTGCCAGGGGCACTCCCTCACGAATGGCAACCGCGAGATAAGCGGCGTCGTAAACCGACAGCGAGTGCCGTCTGGCGAGCGTGACCCAATCGTCCACCTGCAAGCGTGGATCGCTGTCATCGAGACGAATGTTCAGGCTGCGGAGCAGCGCGAGCGACCGGGACACACCCGCCGCCGTGATTCTCCTGCGGCGTTCCCCGGCCAACAGAGCGTTGCCCACTTCGGTCGGCCAGACGACTGGAACGATCGCCTCGGCCGATTCCAGCAGGTCCAGAATCCGGTCGCCAGCCGGGCTGGTCTCGTCTTCGAAACACCAGGCCAGAGCCACCGAACTATCCAGCACAAAATGATTCAATAGCGGCGGCCCTCCTCGATCAACTCGCGAATCGATACGCCGCGCAGTCTCCTGCCTTTTCGCAGCCGCTTGATCTCCTCGATCACCTCTCTGGCGTCCCGCCGTTTACCGCCGTTCGCTGGAACAAGCATGGCGATCGGGACACCATGTTTCGTTATGGTGATCGTTTCCCCGCCGGCAACGCGGTTGAGCAACTTCGGCAAGTGTGTTTTCGCCTCGTATGAGCCGACTGTCTTCATGGATGGTCCTCGCTACGACTGGTCTACGGCTAGTCTATCACAGACACGGGCAACCGCAGCGCTGGGCCAATCGTTCCTTAGAAGAACGTGGCGTAGAGGTCCAGCACCTGGTAGCGGTCATCGACCAGGGGGATGACGCGCCACTTGTCGAAGGCCGTGCAGGGATGCGAGATGCCGCAACAGACCCGGTCGGCGACAGATAGCGCCAGGCCGGCGGGCAGCGAGAGGAAAGCGTGCTG
>Ga0315279_10010545_pt1 | contig 10852 bp, 8 predicted proteins | sample YL17G06_20_MG_FD_203694 | JGI IMG/M metagenome (GOLD analysis project Ga0315279, IMG submission 203694) | Sediment microbial communities from Yellowstone Lake, YNP, Wyoming, USA - YL17G06_20 | ecosystem: Environmental > Aquatic > Freshwater > Lake > Sediment | place: USA: Wyoming | collected...
CCAAGGGGCGCAGGAGGGTCGCCCGCGGCACGGGCCGCAGGCCGCGGCTTTCGGCCCGCAGGCGCCAGGGCATGGCGCCTCAGGAATCGAGCAGACGAATAGGGGGGTGTGCCAGAAGTTTCTGGCAGGGCTTCTCTTGATGTCGCCCCGAGCGAAGTCGAGAGCCTGCCCTGAGCGAAGTCGAAGGGGGTCTCGCCGTGCGAACGGGAACACGGCAACGGCCACAGCGAGATTCCTCGACTCGCTTCGCTCGCTCGGAATGACAACGTTTTCTGCGTGCCAGAAACTTCTGGCGCACCCGGATAGGCCCTCTCGGAGGCTTTTTGGTTGACCGCCTGGGGGCAGGGCTATATCATCCTGCCCTTTTCGGACCCCGGTAGTGTGCCCATAGTCTGGATGCCGTTGCCGCGGCGCCAGGTTCCCGCGAGGAGGTTTTTATGCCGGTTCCCAAAAGGCGTACGTCGAAGGCGCGAAAACGCATCCGGCGGTCGCACCATGCCCTGACGCCCGTTCGGACGGTGGTGTGCAAGAAATGCGGTCATGCCATGCTTCCCCACGCGGTGTGCAGCCACTGCGGTTACTACCGCGGCCGCGCCGTTGTCGAAGCCGAGGAGGAATAGGCGTTGCGGCTGGCGATTGACGCAATGGGCGGCGACTTCGCGCCTCGGGAGATCGTCCGCGGCGCCCTAGCGGCCCGGGGTGCGTTGCCGGAGGATGAGATCATCCTCGTCGGCGACTCGGCCGCCATCCGCCGCGAACTCCAGGAGGCCGGCGCAGCCCCGGACCGCCTGACCATCGTCCACGCCTCGCAGCGGGTGGGCATGGCCGACCTGCCGGTTGAGGCCGTCCGCAGGAAACCCGACTCGTCGATGCGCCGGGCCACGGAACTCATGGCCCAAGGCAAGGCCGATGCCGTCATCAGCGCCGGCAACACCGGCGCGTTCGTCGCGGCGGCCCACATGGTGGTCAAGCGGCTGCCCGGCATCCGGCGGCCGGGCATCAGCGTGGTCTTTCCGACGTTTTACGGCCCGGTGGTCCTGATTGACGTAGGCGCGAACGTCGACAGCCGCCCCATTCACCTCCTCCAGTACGCCCTGATGGCCAGCCTGTACGCCCGCAAGGTCATCGGCATCGAGAGCCCGCGCGTGGGCATCCTCAACATCGGCGAAGAGAGCGAGAAGGGGAACACCCTGGCCCTTGAATCGCGGCGACTGATTGAGAAAGCCCCCCTGCGTTTCTGCGGCAACGCCGAGGGGCGGGACATCTTCAACGGCCGCTTCGACGTCATCGTCTGCGACGGCTTCGTGGGCAACATCGTCCTGAAGTGCGTCGAGGCCCTCGTCAGCAACATGTTCCAGGTCATCATGGAGGAGTTCAAGACCCTCGACCCGAAGGCCGCCGCCCCGCTGGGCCCGGTGCTGAAGGAACTCCGCCGCCGCCACGATGCCGAGGAATACGGCGGGGCGCCCCTGCTGGGCGTCAACGGCATCGTCATCATCTGCCACGGCAACTCCTCCGCCCGCGCCATCACGAACGCCTTACGCGCAGCCGCCACCTACGCCCGGCAGCAGGTCAACCGGACCATCATTGAGGCGGTCGCGCAGGCCGGGAGGCAGGAGCCGTGAACCGCCCCGCCAGCGCCCGAATCGTCGGCACCGGCATGTTCGTCCCCGAACGGGTGATGACGAACGCAGACTTTGCGCGGTTCGTCGAGACGAGCGACGAATGGATCGCGCAGCGCACCGGCATGCAGGAACGCCGCATCGCCGAGAACAGCCAGGCCACGAGCGACCTGGCGGTGGAGGCCTCGCGGACGGCGCTCGCCGGCGCAGGCGTCGCGCCCGAGGAAGTGGACCTGGTCATCTGCGCCACCATCACGCCCGACAACATCCTGCCCGCCACCGCCTGCTGGATCCAGGACCGCCTGGGATGCAGGAACGCCGGCGCGTTCGACCTGACGGCGGCGTGCAGCGGGCACATCTACGCCCTGGCCCAGGCGCGGGCGGCCATCCTCTCGGGCCAGGCACGCACGGTCCTCGTCACGAGCGCCGAGTGCCTCTCCCGCATCACCGATTACAGCGACCGCAACACGTGCGTCCTCTTCGGCGACGGGGCCGGCGCGGCGGTGGTCCAGGCCGGCGACCAGGCCGAAACGGGCATCCTCTATACGACCACGTACGCGGACGGCTCGGGCGGAGAACTCATGCTCCTGCCGGCCGGCGGCTCGCGGCGGCCGCCGTCGCACGAAACGGTCGACGCGCGCCTGCACTACATGCACATCCGCGGCCGGGAGGTCTTCAAGTTCGCCGTCCTCAAGATGGAGGAACTGATCGACGAGTGCCTGAAGGAATGCCGCCTGACCGCCGCGGACGTCCGCCTGGTCATCCCGCACCAGGTCAACGCGCGAATCATCGACGCGGCCACCAGCCGCATGGGCTTCCCGCCCGAGAAAGTGTTTCTGAACATCCACAAGTACGGCAACACGGGGGGCGCGAGCGTGGCCATCGCCCACGATGAGGCGCGGCGGCAGGGACTCCTCGCGGCCGGCGACATCGCCATCCTCATCGCCTTCGGCGGCGGCCTCACCTGGGCCGGAGCGGTCATCAGGCACTGAGGCTCTGGAACCGCCGTGCCGGTCAGGGGCCAACTGCCGGAAAGTCGCGCCGCGGAAATCCGAAACAGCAAACGGCAAACAGCAATGCCTAATCAAACAGCAAAAGGCAAACAGCAAACAACAGCCCGGGGCGCAGCATTCTGCCGTTTCGCCGTTTGCTGTTTGATTAGGCATTGCCGTTTGATGTTTGCCGTTTGATTCTCAGCGAGGCACACGATGGGAAAAACCGCTTTCCTCTTCCCCGGCCAGGGCGCCCAGGGCGTCGGCATGGGCAAGGATGTGGCCGAGAGGTTCCCCCAGGCCCGGGCGCTGTACGACCGGGCGGACCAGGTCCTGGGCTTCGGCCTCTCGAAGGTCTGTTTCGAGGGCCCCCAGGACCGCCTGACGGCCACCGACATCTCGCAGCCGGCTATCCTGGTGACAAGCCTGGCGGTCCTGGCCGCGCTGCGGGCGACGCCGGCGGGTGCGGCCCTCCGGCCGGGGGCGGCGGCGGGCCTGAGCCTGGGCGAGTACACCGCCCTGGCGGCCGCCGGGGCACTCGGCCTCGACGACGCCGTGCGCCTGACGCACCTCAGGGGCCGCCTCATGCAGGAGGCGTGCGACGCGCGAGGCTCGGGCATGGTTTCGCTCATCGGCGTGGACGAGGCGGGGGCCGAAAAGATTTGCGAGGCCGCTCGCCCCGCCGGTACAATCTGGCCCGCGAACTACAACTGCCCGGGCCAGGTGGTCGTCAGCGGCGTGAAGACCGCTTGCGAGCGGGTGTGCCAGATCGCCGAGTCGCTGGGCGCCCAGCAGGCGGTGCCGCTGGCGGTGGCGGGCGGGTTCCATTCGCCGCTGATGGCCCCGGCGCGAGAGAAACTCGCGCCGGAACTGCGGCGAATCGAATTCCGGAAACTCGCTTTCCCCGTGGTTGCAAACGTGACGGGGGACTATTATAGTGACGCCGCTTCGCCGGCCGACCTCCTGACGCGGCAGGTCGATGGGGCGGTCCGCTGGCAGCAGGGCGTCGAACGCCTCATCGCCGACGGGTTCGACCGCTTTTACGAGATCGGGCCGGGGCGGGTCCTCACAGGACTCCTGAAGCGCATCGACCGCAGGATCGGCCGCGACGCCGTCAACGTTGCGGCCGCAGCCGACATCGAGGCCCTGAACCAGGCGCCGCGGGCGTAGGGCCGTTTTCCGGCCGCCCGCCGCGCCACGGCGAGTCGCCCGTGGCGGCCCGGTGGGCGCGTTTCGCCCGGCGGCCTTGGCAGGGCGTGCGAGGAGCAGGTTGCATGTGCCATACGCGGTTTGAGGGCAAGACGGCCGTCGTCACGGGCGCGGCGCGCGGCATCGGATTCCAGTGCGCTCGCCAACTGGCTGCCGGCGGCGCGACGGTCGTCCTGGTGGACGTCCTGGAAGATGCCCTCAAGCGGGCCGCCGAGACACTTGCGGCCGAGGGCGCCGCGAAGGTCCTCACCTACAAGACCGACGTGACGGACGAGGCGGCCGTCGAGAAGATGCTCGACGAGGTCGCCGAGAAGTGCGGGCGACTGGACATCCTCGTCAACAACGCCGGCATCACGCGGGACGACCTCCTGCTGCGCATGGACGCCAAGATGTGGGACCTCGTCATCGCCGTCAACCTCAAGGGCACCTTCCTGATGACCAAGCACGCCGCCAGGCACATGCTGCGGCAGCGATACGGCCGCATCGTCAACCTGGCCAGCGTTTCGGGTCTCGTCGGCAACCCGGGACAGGCCAACTACTCGGCGTCGAAGGCGGGGGTGGTGGGCTTTACGCGCACCGTGGCGCGGGAACTGGCGAAGCGCGGCATCACGTGCAACGCGGTGGCCCCGGGGTTCATCAAGACGGATATGACCGACGTTCTGCCCGAGAAGGCGAAGGAAATGGCCCTGGCGGCCATCCCGATGCAGCGGATGGGAACCGCCGAGGACGTCGCCAGCGTCGTGGCGTTCTTCGCCAGCGACGAAGCCGCCTATGTCACCGGTCACGTGCTTCCCGTGGACGGCGGTATGGCCCCCTGAATGCGAAGTACGGGAAAGGACAGGAGGAATAACCTTGGCGACCATAGAGGAACGGGTCATTGAGATCGTGACGGAGCAGATGGGCGTCGATAAGACCCTGGTCACGCGCGAGACGTCGTTCGTCAACGACCTCGGCGCCGACTCGCTCGACACAGTGGAACTCGTCATGGAATTCGAGGACGAGTTCGACATCAGCATCGCCGACGAGGATGCCGAGAAAATCCAGACCGTCGGCCAGGCGATCGACTACGTGGAGGCGCACCTGTAGGCCATGGCACGCCGCCGCGTCGTCGTCACGGGACTGGGCTGCATCACCTCCCTTGGCCTGGAGGTGGACCCTTTCTGGAAACGGCTGCTGGCCGGCCAGTCCGGCGTCAGCCGCATCCAGTCGTTCGACGTATCGGCCTACCCCGTGAAGATCGCCGGCGAGGTCAAGGACTTCAACCCGGAGTCCTGCCTCCAGAAGCGCGAGGCGCGGCACATGGACCGCTTCGCGCAGATGGCCGTGGCCGCAGCCATCCAGGCCGTCAGGGACTCGGGGCTGGACCTCGCGAACCTGGCGGACCCGTTTCGCGCCGGGGCGATCGTCGGCAGCGGCATCGGGGGCCTCGCGGAGTTCGAGGAGCAGCACCGGCGGCTCCTGGAGAAGGGGCCGATGCGGGTCTCGCCCTTCATGGTCCCCAAACTGATGATCAACGCCGCCGCCGGCCACATCTCCATCTTCTACGGCATCAAGGGCCCCAACGCGGGCGTCGCCAACGCCTGTGCCAGCGCCAATAACGCCATCGGCCAGGCGTTCTGGACCATCCAGATCGACGAGGCGGACATCATGGTGACGGGCGGCTCCGAGGCCGCCGTTACGCCGCTCGGCCTGGCGGGGTTCTGCTCGGCCCGGGCGCTGTCGACCCGCAATGATGAGCCGGCCCGCGCCAGCCGCCCGTTCGACCGCAACCGCGACGGCTTCGTCCTTTCGGAAGGCGCGGGCATCCTCATCCTGGAGGAATACGAGCACGCCAGGCGCCGCGGGGCCGGGATTTACGCCGAGGTCATCGGCTTCGGCATGAGCGGCGATGGGCTCCACATCGTCCAGCCCGACCCGGAAGGACGCGGCGCCGCCGGCGCCATGCGTTCGATGCTCCAGGACGCGCAGGCCGACCCCGCATCGGTCGACTACATCAACGCCCACGGCACGGCTACGCCGCTCGGCGACATCGCCGAAACCAAGGCCGTCAAGGCCGTCTTCGGCGACCACGCGCGGAAACTGGCGATCTCGAGCACCAAGTCGAGCATCGGGCACCTGCTGGGCGCGAGCGGCGGCGTGGAGTTCATCGCCGCGGCCCTGACCATCCGCGACCAGGTCGCCCCGCCGACTATCAACCTGGAAGAACCCGACCCCCAGTGCGACCTGGACTACGTGCCCCTCGTGCCCCGCCCAATGACCATCCGGCGCGCGGCCTCCAACTCGTTCGGCTTCGGGGGGCACAACGCCTGCCTGCTGCTCCAGAAGATCTGACGGGCGCCGCCCCTGCCCCTGGCGTTCAGCATCGCCGCGCCAGGAGAAACGTCCGGTCATCGTCCGGCAACAGGTCGCCGCGGAATGCGTCCAGCCGCACAGCCATCGCCTGGGCGACCCCGGCGGCGTGCCCCTCGCCCTGCGACGCATACGCGTCGCGGAGAAGGTCGGCCAGCCGCTCGGTGCCCAGCCGCTCGCCGGTCGAGCACGGCAGGTCGGTCAGCCCGTCCGTGAACAAGGCCAGCATCTGCCCCGCGGCAATCTGCTCGCGCTGCGCCTCAAACGCCGACGGGGCGAGCCCCAGCGGGAGATGGGTGCCCGCGGGGAGCCACCGCAGCCGGTCGCCCGATTCCAGGACCAGGGCCGGCGGATGGCCGGCGTTCACGGTCTCGAGGCGCCCCGAAGCCGGGTCCACCAGGACCGCCACCATCGACACGAACGACCCCTCGGGCAGGTACTCCATGAGGTGCTCGTTCATGGACCCCATCAGGTCCCCCAGCCCGAGTCCGGCCCTGACGCCGGCGTGGACCAGACTGTGGACGCTGGCGGCCACGAGGGCGGCCTGAATCCCTTTGCCGCACGCGTCGGCCACCGTCAGCAGCGTGCGGCCGGCGGGCGTCGGCACGACGTCGACGTAGTCGCCGCCGACCCAGCGGCAGGGCTCGAAGCCGATGGCCAGATCGAGGCCCGGCACCTTCGGCTCGCGCGGGATCAGCCGCATCTGGATTCGGCGGGCTTGGGCCAGTTCGCTCTCGATGGCGGCATAGGCCTGGGCCTCGCGGCGGGCGGTCCAGACCGCATCGGCCTGGTGCAGTTGCTCCACCGCCAGCGACACCAGCGCCAGCCACTCACCCGTGCCGAACTCCGGAGGCAGAATCACGTACAGAAGGTCCATCGACTCGGCGTCCGCCCGCAACGGGCAGGCCAGGGCCGACATCGCCAGCACGCTGGCGGCAATGGAGAGGCGCACATCCACCTGTCCGACCGGCAGGTTGCTGGCCAGAACGGGCTGGCCCCGCTCCTGGACAGCCCGCAGCACGCTCTTGGAGACCGGAGGCGTGCGGCCCTGCCAGTCGGGCCGCGCGGCAGGTTCGCACAGGAGTCGCGGGCCGGAGTCGCCCCGCTGGGTGCGCATGGCCACGGCCCAGCGGCCGCCGAACTCGTCGCCGATAATCTGCCGGCACAGCCACTCCAGACGCTGCCGCGGGTCCTCCATCTCGAGCAGTTGCTGGCCGAAACCGAGGAGCATCGACAGGTGCGCCGCCGACACCATGGGCGCCTTCAGTTGCGCCAGCGCGGTGACCGACCCCGCCTGCTCGTCGGTGACCACCACAGACTGTGTGCTCTCCACGCAGGGGGCGCCGGCGGAAGCGCCCGCGCGGCGAAGGCGCAGTGTGAAGCCGCCGATCTCGACCTGGTCGCCCGCCGTGATGGCCCGCTCCGTCACGCGAACGCCGTTGACCTTGGTGCCGTTGAGGCTGCCCAGGTCGCGGACCCACCACCGGCCGAAAGGGTCGCAGAAGAGTTCCGCGTGCTGGTGAGAGACGCGGTTGGAGTTGAGTTGGATGTCGGCGGCAGCGGTCCGGCCGACGACCCGGCGCCCGGGTGCCAGCGGCGCCTCCGTCGCGCTGCCGTCCGGGTGACGGATCTCCAGCACGTCTTGCGGCGGGAGCGACCCGCCCGGCTCCGCCGCGTTGCCCGGCGCTCTGGACATGTGTCCCCCTTATCGGCGACGCCGTCCGGCCACCGGCCAAGCGCATCGCCCTGCGTTTGGCCCGCATGATACCCCCCGCCGCCGTGTGTGTCAATTCGCGCCTGGGGCCGCAAGGCCGAATGGCCCGACGTTATCCACAACCGCCCTCCAATTGTGGATAACTTTTCCGGACGCCATTTTGCGCCTCCAAAACGCGCTTTTTTGCCCTTTCGGAAGGCCAAAACGGCCCTGGCGCTAGCGCCAGAGGGGGTGACCCCCCAAAATGTTAAGATGGGCATGACGAAATGCGCGCCTTTTTGATCCCTTTTTGACGGAAAACGTCGCCTTTTTGACCGATTTTGACCCGAATTTGATGGTTTTTAACATGGACGCATGGGCATACGCCGTTGTGGATAACTCCCAAAAGCGGGGAACAGGGAACGGGGAACGGGGAACCGGAAACATGGGGACACCTGTTTTTGTAAGTCAAGGCGGAAGAAGGACTTACAATCGCCCTGCGTGCGCTGTTTTTGTAAGCCAAGGCGGGCAAAGGAGTTACGAGTGCGGAGTGCGGAGTGCAAAATGACCGTCATTGGTCCTTCGTCATTGGTCATTTGACCAAGGGCCGGGAACAGCCAACGGCCGGGAACAGGGAACCGGGAACAGGGAACAGGGAACGCGCCAGAGGCGGGCAGTCTCGTGGCCTGTCGCTCGCCGCTCGCGGCTCGTCGCTCGTGGCTTCCTGAATTCGAGGGGCGAGGGAACTGCCAAAATGGCAGTCGGCGGCCAACGGCCGGAAATCGGCCAACGACCAAGAACCTGGAACGGGGAACCCGCCAGAGGCGGGCAGCATGCGCCAGGGATCGCCCCGGCATCGTCTTCCGGGCCATCAGCCGGGCAACACGGGCCTTCAATTAAGGTGTATGTCACCGGAACTCGGAACTCGCGTGGAGCGCGGCATCCGCCGCCTTGAGCGAGATGCTCCCATCCGCGGCCTGCTTGACGGGCGGCGGCAGGGGCGGCGCGACCTCGTCCGGCGCAGGCGACTCCTTCATGCGCCCCAAGGTGCGTCGGGCAAGATCCATCAGTTCATTCAACCGCAAGTGCCACAGCCGAAGCGTCTTGTCATCACTCCCCGTGACCAGCCACCGGCTGTCCGGGCTGATGGCCACGCACCAAATCCAGCCCTCATGTCCGTGCAGGACGATCGGTGCTGCGGCCGGGTCCTTGGCCGTCAGGTCCCACAGCCGGGCCGTCTTGTCATCACTGCCCGTGACCAGCCACCGGCCGTCCGGGCTGATGGCTACAGACACAACGTAGCCCTCATGTCCGCGCAGGACGATCGGTGCCGCGGCCGGGTCCTTGGCCGTCAGGTCCCACAGCCGGGCCGTCCTGTCAAAACTCCCCGTGACCAGCCGCCGGCCGTCCGGGCTGATGGCCACACACAAAACCTGCATCTCATGTCCGCGCAGGATGGTCGGCACCGCGGCCGGGTCCTTGGCCGCCAGGTCCCATAGCCGGGCCGTCCCCTCCCGACTCCCCGTGGCCAGCCACCGGCCGTCCCGGCTGATGGCCACATACGAAACCTCCATCTCATGTCCGCGCAGGACGGTCGGCGCTGCGGCCGGGTCCTTGGCCGCCAGGTTCCACAGCCGGGCCGTCTTGTCCTCACTCCCCGTGACCAGCCACCGGCCGTCCCGGCTGATGGCCGCACAATGAATGTGGCCTTCATGTCCGCGTAGGATGGTCGGCGCTGCGGCCGGGTCCTTGGCCATCAGGTCCCACAGCCGGGCCGTCTTGTCCCGACTCCCCGTGACCAGACACCGGCCGTCCGGGCTGATGGCCACACACCCAATCCCGTCTGCATGTCCGCGCAGGACGGTCGGCGCTGCGGCCGGGTCCGTGGCCGTCAGGTCCCACAGCCGGGCCGTCTTGTCGTCACTCCCCGTGACCAGCCACCGACCGTCCGGGCTGATGGCCACCGCCGAAATCCAGTCCTCACGTCCGCGCAGGATGATCGCTGCCGCGGCCGGGTCCTTGGCCGCCAGGTCCCACAGCCGGGCCGTCTTGTCATAGCTCCCCGTGACCAGCCACTTGCTGTCCGGGCTGATGGCCACACAACGAATCCAGCCCTCATGTCCGCGGAGGACTATCGGCGCTGCGGCCGGGCCCTTGGCCGTCAGGTCCCACAGCCGGGCCTTCCTGTCATAACTCCCCGTGACCAGCCACCGGCCGTCCGGGCTGATGGCCGCACACGAAACCAACTCCTCATGTCCGCGCAGGATGGTCGGCGCCGCAGCCGGGTCTTGGCCCGCCAAGTCCCACAGACGGGCCGTCTTGTCCCAACTCCCCGTGACCAGCCACCGGCTGTCCGGGCTGATGACCACACACAGAATCGGCCCCTCATGTCCGCGCAGGATGGTCGGTGCCGCGGTGGGGTCCTTGGCTTTCAGGTCCCACAGCCGGGCCGTCTTGTCCAGACTGCCGGTGGCCAGCCACCGGCCGTCGGGGCTGATAGCCACACAACGAATGTCGCCTTCATGTCCACGCAGAACGACCGGCGCCGCAGCCGGGTCCTTGGCCGTCAGGTCCCACAGGCGGGCCGTCTTGTCATTACTGCCCGTGACCATCCACCGGCCGTCCGGGCTGATGGCCACACACCAAATCCGCTCCTCATGTCCGCGCAGGACAATTGGTGCCGCGGCCGGGGCCTTGGCCGTCAGGTCCCACAGCCAGGCCGTCTTGTCGTCACTGCCCGTGACCAGCCACCGGCCGTCCGGGCTGATGGCCACACACCGAATCAGCGCCTCATGTCCGCGCAGGATGATCGGCGCCGCGGCCGGGTCCTTGGCCGTCAGGTCCCATAGCCGGGCTGTCTTGTCCTCACTCCCCGTGACCAGCCGCCGGCCGTCCGGGCTCATGGCCACACACCAAATCCAACTCTTATGTCCGCGCAGGATGATCGGTGCTGCGGCCGGGTCCTTGGCCGTCAGGTCCCACAAACG
>Ga0315279_10010546_pt1 | contig 10851 bp, 7 predicted proteins | sample YL17G06_20_MG_FD_203694 | JGI IMG/M metagenome (GOLD analysis project Ga0315279, IMG submission 203694) | Sediment microbial communities from Yellowstone Lake, YNP, Wyoming, USA - YL17G06_20 | ecosystem: Environmental > Aquatic > Freshwater > Lake > Sediment | place: USA: Wyoming | collected...
TATTATGTCCTTTGCATCATCCCGCATTCCGGGCACATCCACCCACCGAAGTTGAACCCCTCCCACACAGTATAGTTCAAAAATACGATTTTTGATCGTAGTTTTACAACCGTCTTGTTCAGTTCTGATACGGACTTCAGACAAATAGTTCAAACTGGCAGGCACCGACGCACGAAAAAACACAAGTCCCGACATGAATCTCCTTTAAAAAACCAGTCAGATGACGAGTTTTTTGAGCAGCGAGACAACCTGCCGGGTGCTCTCGCGCGGGAGAACAGGGTCAGGTTCTGGGACACGGATGGTTCCTTTCAGCGCTGAAAAGATCTGCCGGATCGCGTCCCCGTGCGAGGGGCCGTAACCGCCTTCGAGGACAAGGGCGAGCGGCATATCCACCGCCGTCATCAGGAGGGCAGTCAAAAGACCAAAATCCGCCGGCACCAGCCGCATTCCGCCGTGCGGGTCATCAGCAAGGGGATCCTGCCCGGCAGACACAATCAGCACCCCGGGTTGAAACCGTTCGATTGCCGGTACAAAAATATTCTCGAATACATACCGGTAATCGGCAATCCCGCACCCGGCGCGGAGCGGTGCGTTGATCGTGTATCCCCTGCCGGCACCATCACCTATTTCATCAACCCAGCCCGTGCGGGGGAAAATGTTGCCCTGGTGGACCGAACAGAAGAGAACGCGGTCGCTTGTGTAGAAGATCTTCTGCGTCCCGTTCCCATGATGGAGGTCCCAGTCAACGATCGCGACGCGTTCTGCACGGTCAAGCGCCACCGATGCTGCGATGGCCGCATTGTTAAAGAGGCAGAACCCCATGGCACGATCGGGTTCCGCGTGATGACCGGGCGGCCTGACGAGAGCAAAGCAATGTTCCCCGTCCAGTGCACAGGTAACCGCCCCGATCGAGGCTCCGGCGGCATGCGCCGCCATAAAAAACGAGCGTGCAGTGATGTACGTATTATTATCGAGAAAGTGCGTCCCGCCATGGGAGCACAGCTCGCGGATAAACCGTATATGAGACGGGCAATGGACCCGGCCAAGCTCCTCGTCCGACGCCGCATGCGGCGGGTTTACGGGCACGTCAGGAGGTATGCCGGCAATCGCAGCGCAAAGACGGCTGCCCGACTCATCGTGGCGTTCCATGTCATGATCGGAAAAGATGGAACCGGTAATAGCCCTGCATCCAGTCATGGTCTCTAGTACCTAGGTATTGGTGTACGTGTGCCCTAAACTGTTCGGCCTGATGGGAATTAAAAAAATGGGTTTTTGGGGCTCTGTAGAAATCATCGTTTTTCATAACGTTCTTGGGGGAGACCGGTGCTCCATGTCAGGAGCGACGGGCTGGAGAAGATGTCCATCAGGACATCTTCGATTTACATTGCCCCCGCCACTGCGGCATCCCCCATATTGCGATAGTCATGTAACAATGTTACAAAATTGATCAATTGAAATGAGGTTTTCTACAAAGCCAAAAAATTGTTTTTTTAAGTTTCTCCAGTCTGCCCTGATTTTTTAGTCATGGCAGATTTCCCCCACATCAGGATCAGGATAGTCAGCCAATCGGTTTGTGCAAAAACACGGATCTCTGATATATAATCTCTCAATAAATTCTAAAGAAAAAGAGGATTTTACAGAGCCCGGCAATTGATGATTTCTCCAGGGCCGTTATGGTATGGTCAGGCCCTGCATCACGGCGTTCTCGGGCACATCAAACTCCCGTGAGGTGCCGGATATGCGGTATTTACCGAATGCCTTCACCCCGTAGGGGTTCTGGCTCGTGGAGTAGGGCACGATGAACTCACCGTTGATGCTCTGCTGGCGGTAGGTGAACGGGCGCCCGGAATTTGATACAAGGGCAATCTCAATGATCCCTTCCCCCCTGATGTGCGCCCCCTGTACGTATTCGAAAACTTTGACGTACTTGAGATCGGGTGTTTTCGCGGCAAAGACGTTGGTGGGCGATTCGTGGACGAGCCGGTAGTGACGGAGAGCCGGCACGGTATCAACGGGAAAGATAAACGCAGGACTCAGGACGGTGGCATGGGTACCCTCCTGCGCCTTTTGGTTATACTGATCTGCTTTTACCTTCGCGTCTGATACATTCATGGCTGCCGCATACGTGATCACGGGCAGGGAAACACGGGATTGCGAAGGATCGACATATTCGATATAATAGGCAGAGGTTGGATTGGTCAGGGAGCCGTCAAAATTGTGGAGACGGGAGACCATGGTGGTAAAATACTTCTGGTTGATTAACTGGATCCCTACGAGCTGATTTGGATCGTCCCTGCCCGGTGTAAAAAATGCGTCGAGATAGGGCGAAACACCAAGTGTTGAATTAGCCCACGTCGCCATCGCCCAGAACTTACCGTTGATCACGCCATCCATCTCGATATCGGTTATCACGTACCTGATACCGATGGTGTCGGCGATCGCGTTTGCTGTATCCTCAGACTCAGCCACGAAGTATGCAGCGGATCCGGTTGAACCTGTAACTCCCTGCTGGAACGGGTTGGCATTGGGGATCCGTTTTGCAATGTACGTGATCATGTGCCCGTAGTCCCACCATGACATGACGCCATAGGATTCGCCGGGATACCGGAATGTCTTTTTATCATAGATCGTAAAGTAATTCACCCCAGTATCCGGGGTATTGTTTCCCATCCATTCCAGTGATTCGCGCCAGTCCCCGTTCATGCGGATTGCATTGCCGGATGAATTAGCGTAACTGTAGGATACCGAGGTATATGCAAAGAGGATGCCAAGGGTTGCGGTAATGACCACAAGACCGATGTACAGGTAGTTCGGCCCAGCAGGACGGGCGGATTTTTTCTGGCCTTTTTTCTGTTTTTTCCTTTTTAAGGACACCTCTTTTGCCCCCTCTTTTTCCCTTGGGGTACTGGTATCAGGCTCTAGTGCCTTTGCAAGGCGTGCAAGGTCTGCCCATCCATGATCAATGACAAAACAGACACATACTGCCGAGAGCAGTGCAATGTTGATCGCAAGGTAATACTCGTACCGGATATGCTGCCACGTGGAATAGAACATGACAACCGACCACACAAGGGCAAACATCTGGTGCGGGTGCTCCTTTCTGAAATTATTATATATCATCACAAGTGCCCCGCCGGCAAAGAGCAGGAGCCCGTAATTGAACGTGAACCACGCAAGATCGGCACTCCACCCCCTTGCTTCCTGCACGGTATTGGTCACGGCAACCTGGCCGAAAAAGGAAAAGATGTCGTAGACCAACAAATTATAGATCTCCGGAGTGAAAAAGAATAAAAACGCTCCAAATAGTACCGCAATGCCTGCGAGCGAAACCGGAAAATAGTATTTCGGTAGTTGCCTGAAATATCGCCCAAGCCCATAGAGCAGCCACGAACCCCCGATGAGTCCGAGGTAGGCGATGATATGTCCCATAGTGTACCGACTGAGATCCAGTCCCGGATGCTGGATCCCAAAGACAAGAAGCCCGATAATGGCGATGGAAAAAATGACCGTGTTGATCGCGGCCAGATACCCGCTCGGGCGATCCTGATAGAAGTTGATAAGAAACTGGACAAACGTATAAATAGCAACGATCATCGCGAACAGAATCATCGTCGGCATTGTAAAAAGACCAAGCAGGTATGAGATCCCGGCAATACCCAAAATAATTACAGCCTTTTTGAATGCCGCAATATTTTTTAAATCAAGCTCCTGCTCTTTTGACGCAAGGATTGCGTACATGTAGAACAGGCAAAAGATCGTCGAAAAAAATACTTCTGCGATATGGTGGTCCATATAGCCATAAAAGGACCGGTAAAAGAACTGCCCCGAAACAACCGCAGTAAACCCCGCTGTCAGGATGCCGGTTTTTACGTCCCCGCAGCTCTTACCGGCGAAATACATAATTGGGACCAGCGCTGTTGCCATGAGCGGGGGCACCAGCAACCCGGTTGCGATGATTTCAGGGCGTGTGGCAGCGCCGATGAGCTTGCACAGGATGGCAATGAGGGTGGGAAAGAGCGGACCCCAGTATATCGTCGACCCGGATGGGTACAGGCTCATCACATCAAACCAGTTGTATGTGGGAAAATTTGCCAGGATCTGTTCGACCTGCCGCAGGTTGTAGAGCGGGTCGTCACTTCCAACCACCGTGAGGATGTCGGCCGTACCTAAATTGAACATGGGGATCAGGCGCAGCCAGAGGGTAAAGAGCGAAAAAATGGTTATAAGGCCAATGATTATGTATGTCCGATAGTTTGTATTTTTTTGCGCTGTCATCACATCATCCTTTTGAAGTATCATGTTTCTGTTGAGACCACAAATAAATTTGGATAAATGCATTCAGACGATGGTATTAAACATGATCTCAAATTGCCGGGCTTTCTCTTTCCAGCTGTACTGTCCGAGATCAATTTTGAAGCTGGCGGGGTGGTCAATGAGAGATTTGATACACTCAATAAATTCGCTTTGAGTCCGGTATACAAAAAGATGGGGGCCTCCGATCTTCATCACATCGGGGATGGGGCGCATCACGATGGGTTTTTGGCACGCAGAGTACTCAAAAAATTTATTGGGGAGGGCAATGTCAGCCCACCGGGGGGGCGACAGGGGTATCGTACAGGCGTCCATGCAGGCAATATAATCAGGGAGCTCTTCATACGGCTTTGTTCCGGTGAATATCACGTGGTCCTGTATACCGAGATCCTTAACCAGCTGCACAAGTTCGGCGAGATACGGTGTGAACAGCGACCCCCCGACAACAAGGAGTTTTGTGTTCTTATGGTATGGTATGATTGCAGGAAGTGATCGGATTATCTCGTCGATAGCATACCAGCGCTCGACGCTTCCGCAAAACCCGATCACAAAATCGTTGAGTCCAATCCCGAGTTCAGTGCGCCTGGACGCACCATCCTTTGGTATGAATAATCCGGTGTCAACCCCGTTGGTGACCAGTTCTGCACTAAAACCAAAGCTTTTGAGTTTTTCAACCAGTGACGGCGACACGGTCGTAATCTTCGTGCTGTTGCGCAGGTTGTGCCTGGTAATCGCCCATACAGCTTTTTGCACGGCCCACTGCAGCATGCGGTTCTTCATGTAGGAAGCCGCCGAGTCAGGGAACCAGTCTTTTACGTCAAAGATCACGGGGACACTGGATTTTTTTGCAGCACGGATCACTGCAGTCCCGGCAAGCACGTGGGCGGCAACCACAATATCGATCTCTTCGTCCCTGATAATTTTTTTAAAGATATGAAAATGGTACGGGGCGTTGAACGTGTAATGAAGGAGCGGGTTTTTAAACGGGAACTGCGTTGCTTCGTGCACGATCAGGTTCGTGGCACGTTCCGTACCCCTGCTGACATGAAAATGGGGGACATGCACCTCATGACGTGTCGCGAGTTCCTCAAATATGTTATGGTGGCGCGACAGGATGGGGTGGTGGATATAATCCTGTGTGGAGACGAGAAGGATCTTCATACTATTCTTATCCCTGCACGGATCTGGGTTGCGGATTTTTGCATGGGACGTATGTATAATTATGCGATCATTTTGTACTCATCGCTCTTGGCAGGTCCCTGATCTTTGCCGGCACACCGATGGCAAGTTTACCAGGAGGCACATCCCTGGTCACAACTGCCCCTGCGGCTACAAGGGCAGCTTCCCCGATACAAACCCTTGGGAGGATGGTTGCATTTGCGCCGACAGTCACACCATCGGAGAGCGACGGTCCCTGCAAACCACCGGAACGGGAGGGGGGATACCGGTCGTTGGTGAGCACGGTATTGGGCCCGATGAACACCCGGTTGCCAATGGTGGTTCTTGTCGGGATATAAACAAGGCTCTGGAGGTTGACATCGTTGCCGATGAGGGTCTCTCCCTCAATGATGGATGCCGTCCCGACCGAAACACGGTTGCCTATCGTTGTCTTTTCACGGATCAGCACATGATGCCCGCAGGAAAAGTCATTCCCGATAGAAACATCACAATAAATTATTGTGCCTGACCGGATGACCGCACGGTCCCCGATCGTGACACCGGAATATCCGGTCTTATTGAGGTTGTCACGCGAGGGAAAACCCAGCGTCACCGGTTCAAAGATCTGTGCACCGGCACCGACCATGTTAATCCCGTATTCAATCATTCAACCGTCACGCTCTTTGCAAGGTTTCTGGGTTTGTCCACATCCCTGCCCAGCCCGACCGCCGTGTGGTACGCCAGCAGCTGGAGGACGACAAGGCTCGTAAGCACCTGTACAAACCGGTGGGTGTCAGGAAGGGGGATGAAGATATCGGCAACATCAGCAAGGTCAACATCACCCTCAATTCCCAGCGCGATGACCGGTGCCTCCCGGGCCTTTATCTCCTTTATGTTGGACATCATCACTTCGCAGGTACTATCCGGCATACAGATCGCGATCACTGGGGTGTCCTGCGACAGGAGAGCAAACGGGCCGTGCTTTAATTCCCCGGCTGCATACCCTTCGGCATGGATATAGGAGATCTCCTTCATTTTCAGCGCACCCTCAAGGGCGACCGGATAGAAGGGGCCGCGCCCGACATAAAAAATACTTTGTGCCTTTTTGCAGACAGAAACGGCATCCGACAGGTCCTTTAATAACACATCCTCGATCGCCCGGTGTGCGTGGAGCAGCACTTTTGAATATTGTTCATCTGAAAAGATGTTGATCAACTGCATCATGACCGCGAGCTCTCCGACAAATGACTTTGTTGCCGCAACGCTGATCTCCGGTCCGGCACGCATGAAGATCGTGGCGTCTGCGACCCGGCTTATGGAACAGCCCAGCACGTTTGTGATGGCAAGGGTCGGGCAGTTATGCACCTTTGCCTGTTTGAGCGCGGCCAGGGTATCGGCGGTCTCTCCGGATTGCGTGATGCCGATCACAAGCCCGCTGACCGGCGGGGGGAAGTACCTGAACTCCGAAGCTAATTCAAGGCGTGCGGGGATACCACAGGTCTCTTCAAGGAGGTATTTGAAAATAAGACCGGCATGGTAGGATGAACCACAGGCAACAATCGTAACTGACGACGGTTTTGCTGCGACAGCGGGAAGCGTCTCAGGGTCGAGGGCATGGAGCGAGTTGTAAAATGCCTGCGGTTGTTCGTAGATCTCTTTTTGCATATAATGGGCAAACCCGCCTTTTTTTGTGTCTTCGACAGACCAGTCGATCAGTTCAACCGGGCGGTCTACGGGTTCTGTTTCGTGGTAAATTTTGACCCCGTCATACGAGAGATCTGCAAGGTCGCCGTCCTCAAGAAAGATGGCACGTTCGGTATATTCGAGAACGGGGGTCATGTCAGAAGCGGCAAAAAATTCCCCGTCACCGATGCCGATGACAAGCGGGCTTGCGTTCCGGGCTGCGATGATGCGTTGCTCGCCTGCAGATATCACCAGCAGCGCAAATGACCCCTGGAGGTGGGGGACGACGTCCTGCACCGCAGAAAAGAGGCTGCCGGTATATTTTTCTTCAATGAGATGGGCAACAACTTCGGTATCGGTCTCGGATAGGAACCTGTGCCCCCGTGCAATAAGCTCCCGCTTCAGCTTTGCATAGTTCTCGATGATGCCATTGTGGACAATGGCAATGCGGTTTTTACAGTCGGTATGTGGGTGGGCGTTTATGTCATTTGGAACACCATGCGTTGCCCAGCGGGTGTGCCCGATACCGATCGTGCCGTCAAGCCTTGCTGCAGACTGTGCGTTATCAGAGATCCGGCCTGCCTGTTTGAAGATCTCAATCTCACTGCCTGACGTGGCAACCCCGAATGAATCGTACCCGCGGTACTCGAGTTTTTTAAGCCCTTTTACGATGATGGGTGCGGCTGCTCTCCGGCCGATATAACCGACAATACCGCACACCTCAGATCACCAGTGAATCATCGGGGATACAAGAGGAAATTACCCTGCTGCCGTCCCCGACCGTTGTATTGTTTCCCACGATGCAGTTTTTGAATGTTATAAAGGCACCTGCCTGCACCTCATCGCCAAGAATCGCCCCGAACGCCGGCTTTATGACAGCACCCTCGATCTCCATGAGCGAAGCGCTCGTGCAGGTGCTCGTGTGATCGGAAAGCAGGCACCCCTCACCCAGCACTGCATCAATAATGCGGGAGTGCGATCCGATAGAGCAATCATCCATGACGAGTGCGTTGCAAAGATAGCAGAACGGTTCCACTTTAACCCGTGCCCCGATACTGGTATCCGGCATGATGCAGCAATTCGGGCCTATCTCGCAGTCATTGCCGATGATCACGGGCCCGGAGATCACCGTATTCGGGCCAATCGTGGTGCCTTTCCCGACCTGAACGCTGCCCGAAATCACCGTATTCCTGCTTGAGGTGCCATGGCGGGCGGGGGTGATATGGGAAAGGAGCCGGGCATTCATTTTGAGCAGGTCCCACGGGTAGATCGCATCCTGCCAGTCATCGGCAACGACACCAAGAATCTTTTTGCCGTCTTCGAGCATGCAGGAAACGGCGTCGGTAATATCGTTGTCCCTGACATACGAGAAAAAGGAAGGTGTCAGGGAGAAAATACCGGTGCTGACCATGAAGCTGGGGGATCGCTCCGGCTTTTCGATTATCTGAAGGACATGTCCCCCTCTCATCAGCACGACGCCGAAATTCGAAGGGCTCGGGTGCTCCTTGACAAGCATCGCATCGCGGGTGTCCTTGATTTTTGCAACCGACCCTGCATCAATGTAATTGTCTCCCGGGAGGAGAAGAAAATCTCCTGTAATTTTGGATTCTGCGCATTTCAGGGCGTGGGCAGTGCCGAGCTGTTTGTCCTGGACGACAACGTCTACTTGTATATCGAGCTGGCTAAGGTACCGTGTCACCTGCTCTTTCCGGTAGCCGGCAACAACGATAATATCCCGTATCCCGTTTTGTATGAGTGCGTTGATCACATATGTTATGATGGGCTGGTTTGCAACCGGAATCAACGCCTTTGGTCTGCCCCGGGTAAGCGGCCGTACCCGCTTCCCCTCACCTGCTGCCAGAATAACTGCCTGCATCGTTTGACCTACCGTATGAATGAATTTTCCCCGATGACCCCCTCGATATAACTGTTGGGGGCAAATTTTGCGCCAGTTCCAATGACTGCTCCTGCATTGACAGAGCAGTTGATGCCGAACCGGACATTATCTCCTATGATAGCGCCGAACTTTTTTTTCCTGCTGTCTCTGCCGGCAACTTTTATCGTTGCGTGGTCGTGGCGGAGGTTGGCAATCTTTGTTCCTGCGCCGAAGTTGCACCTGCTCCCGATGATGCTGTCGCCGACATAGTTGAAATGGGGAATTTTTGTATCGTTCATGATGATCGAATTTTTCAGTTCTGTACAGTGCCCGATATGGCAGTTATCGCCAATTGCCGTCGCACCGCGGATATAGGCATGCGGTCCGATCCGGCAATTGCTGCCAATAATGCACGGCCCCTCGATACAGGTCCCCGGCTTTACCACCGTCCCTTTGCCGATAACAACCGGGCCTGAACAAAAGACCTCCTTCTCGACCATCCCCTCATTTTTTGATTCAACAGATGCCATCAGCATCGCATTTGCATCCAGCATATCCCACGGGTACCCGACATCCATCCATGATGTGACAGCACAAGCCCTTAGGTTTTTATCTCTGATATATCCCCCGAATGCATCGGTTAATTCGAGTTCACCCCGCGACGATGCGACGACTGCATCGATGCGTTCAAAGATGTCGGGCGCAAGGATATATGCCCCGGCATTTATGGTGGTGCTTTTCGGGTGGGGGGATTTCTCTTCCAGCGCAGTTACCTGCCCCCTCTCCACCGAAACGACCCCATAGTCTTCCGGGTGATCGGTCGTGCTGGTGCCCATGCACGGGGCTTCATGTTCGCAGAGTGCCCTGATATCGGCGCTCTGCAGCAGCATATCCCCGTTCAGGAGCAGAAATTTTTCTTTAACCAAGCCGCGGGCGGCGTTGAGTGCATCTGCCGTACCCTGCTGGTACCGCTGCGGGGCATACCTGATCCTGATACCATGGCGGGAACCATCACCAAACCAGTTCCGGATCTCGCGCTCGCCGTAGCCGACAACAAAGACAAAACCGGTGAGTCCTGCGTCCCGTGCAGCGACAACGAGGTGCTCCATCATCGGGCGGTTGGCAAGGGGCAGCATCACTTTCGGACGCTTCGCCGTAAGCGGACGCATCCGCTTTCCCTCACCCGCTGCGAGCACGACACATTCCATGAAATTAGCTTTTCGTCTGCAACCTTTAAGCAGTTTTTCCCTGAGAAATCAAAAAGCGCCCCTTATTACGCAGCTTTTTTGCATCGATCCGGGTTTTTCCTTCTGCGGTAAGCCGGATTTTTGGTTCGGTGCCGCTCGCACGGACCAGGCACCACCCGTTTTCTTCTTCGATGCGAATGCCATCGGTCGGGTTCTCTGCACCAAGGGCGCTCATGATCTCACGCGCTGATTCGCATGCAAAAGATTCCCGCACGATCGGGTACGAAGGCATGTTTTTGATCTCTTCTGCCACATCCCATTCCGACGCAATCTCGCAGAACAGGGCTGCGGCAAAAGGCCCGTCAGGACAATAGGAGATGCGGGGGAAGATCCATGCACCCGAAGGCTCGCCGCCGAAATCACCCCATGAAAGGAGTTCTTCGGATACATAGGCATCGCCTACCGGCGTGCGGTGGACCTCTGCAACCTCCTCGATGATCATCGAGGCATCGCTCGTTGTGACCACCCGCCGTGCATCAAGATACTGTGCAAAGAGCATGAGCATGTGGTCACCGGAAATATAGTTCCCTTTTTCATCCCATGCCATCATCCGGTCGGCATCCCCGTCATGGGCAA
>Ga0315279_10010548_pt1 | contig 10851 bp, 5 predicted proteins | sample YL17G06_20_MG_FD_203694 | JGI IMG/M metagenome (GOLD analysis project Ga0315279, IMG submission 203694) | Sediment microbial communities from Yellowstone Lake, YNP, Wyoming, USA - YL17G06_20 | ecosystem: Environmental > Aquatic > Freshwater > Lake > Sediment | place: USA: Wyoming | collected...
CACGTACCAGATGAGAAGCGCGGAGACAAGGAGACCCGCGCCAGCGGGCAAGGTGACAAGGCGACCATTGACGTTTGACATTTGACGTTTGACGTTTGACGTCTGAGAAATAAAGACAAATGCGAATGGCAGAATCGGCAGCAGGTGGCGGTAGCCGATGTTGAACGGTTGGACCAGGGCGACGGCAAAATAGATAAGCGGGAATGAGAGCAATGCTGTTAGACGCCATATCATTTGCGCAAGCTGTGCTCGTTCTCCTTGTCGCCAAAGGCGATAGGCTCGCGCTCCTACATAGATCAGCGCGGCGACGAGTAGGATGAGCGTGGGCAGCGGCGTCTTGAGCGCAAGCGCGACCGGAAAGTAGTACCACCAGCCCTGCTCCGAGTTCATGCCGAGCAAAAACGTGGGGCGCCCGGCGTCGAGGTGCGAGCGCACAGTGTTGAACGGGATGAGGTAACTGGCGGCGGGCACGGGCAATTCAAATTTCAAACCCCCTAAAGAGAGAGATTTCCAAATGTCAAAGGTCAAAGAGCGCAGCTCAAAGCCGAACGCGGCCCAGAAGGTGAGGAACGCGATGAGCAAGAGGACAACAAAAGAGAGCGCCGGATGCGGTTTTGGCCAGCCGTGCGATCTGTCACCCTGAGCGAAGCGAAGGGTCTCAATTTGGCGTGCGCGAGATTCCTCGCTTCGCCCGGAATGACAAGGCCAGGCAAGTCTGATCAGCCACGACGCGCCGAACAAAGGCAGCAGCATCAACGCCGAGATTTTGGCGGCCTCTGCCAGGCCCAGCGTCACGCCCGCGAGGAGGATGGACGGCCAGCTCGGTCGCCGCAGGTAACGCCAAAAGAAATAGCACGCGATAAAGATGAAACAAGCCGCGCCCAGGTCGGTGGCGGCGATGGCCGAATGCGCGATGATGTTCGGATCAAAGGCGTACAACGCCAGCGCCAATAGGCCAGCGTTCGGCCCCAACAGGTCTGCGGCCCATCGAAAGACGAACGCGCCCAGCAGCAGCGACATGAGCATCACCGGCACGCGCGCGGAAAACAACAGCCGGTCGAATGGGCGATAGCGCAACAAAAAGAATTTGGTCACGCGGTTGAGGTTGCTCTGCTCCCAGCCGGTTGTCTCAGCCGGCGAGCCGAGGTCGGGCAGCAACAGCAGCGGCCACGTTTCCAGCGCCTTGACCAGCGGCGGGTGTTCTTCGATCAGCCGTAGGTCGCCCGTGCGGAGGTACGAATAGCCGCTGGTGATGTGCAGCCCCTCGTCGGTGGTGATCGAGAGGCGCGGCGCAGAGGCAACGGACTGCGCGAACAGCACCCACAGCAACAACACGGCGACGAGCAACCGCCACGACCCCACGCGCATCACCGCTTCACCTCTACCGGCGCAAGGAGCAGATGGTCGCCCAATGTCACGCTGTCACGGATCACACCGAATCGGCGCAAATCGTCCAGCGTATAGACACCGGTCTGTATCTGATATGTGTCCAGAGGCGCGTCGGATGGAATCACCAGCCGATGACGTTGCGCGATCATATCGCCGGGCTGCCAGTTCTCCACCGGCACGCCCAGCCCGTCGCCATTGGCGATCTCGCGGCCATCCGCCGCGACCAAGTGCGCCATGATCGAGGCAGGGCGACCCAGGCCGCTCGTCACGCGCCAGTACGTCGTCAATGTCACCGCCTGCCCTGGCGCCACTTGCCCGCGGTCAAGCGCAAAGCCGAGGAACGTCAGCGGGCCGATTTGCGCTTGTTCCTTGACGCCCCAATCCAGCAAGGCTTCGAGCCGATAGACCGTAAAGCGGGCGCCCTGGCTCAAGCCGCCGGTGCGGAACTCGCGAGAGAGCGATGGAGGCAACAGGGACGATTGGGCTTCGTCACCGACAATGTACCAGCCCGGCGTCCGAGCTGGGATCACCCAACTGCTTCGGCAGTCAAAGTAAATCAGGCGGAGGTCGTCGCGTCCAAAGCCTTCAGCCACAGCGTCCGATTCGAGAGGAGCTTGAGGCGTGGCGCACTGCGCCGCCCACTGGCCGGGCGCTCGCTGCGGGACATCGTAGACCAGAATCGCATTGGCGATCCACTCGTTCGGCTCGCGCTCGCGGAACCAGCCAAACACGTCGTGGTCAATCGGCGAGCCAATCTGCAAATTGTGCGCGCCGATGTAATACCGGCCCGGCTTGGGGGCAAAATGAATCACGCTTTGCGGATTCGGCATCGGCGGCAGTGGATCGTAAGCGATGCCATACACGGCCGGGTTAACAAAACCGGTCGCGCTCAGATTGATCCGGCCCAGATGATTCTCACTAATATAGGTCCGCAGCTCGATCAGCGATTGCCCCCAGTCGAGGTTCGAGTCCACCAGGTATTTCCACCCGTTCTTGGGTCCGCCGATTGTCTCGTTAAAGAAAGTGAGATAGTCGGGAAAGATACTTGCCGTCCCGATAATGTGCCAAGCAAGTAAAACGTAAAACGTGATGCGTGATGCGTGATACGTGATCCGTGATGCGTGATGCGTGGCAGGTTCGAGATTCAAGATTTGAGCGGCGAGCACGAACAGACATGGAAAAAGGGGTAGCAAGTGCCGGTAGCCAATCTCCACGGCGCTGAACAGCGCGACGAGCGCATAGGTGCTGATGAACGCGATGAGCAGTAGGATGGCTGCCCTCCGACCTCCGACTTCCACCCTCCGACTTCCGACCTCCGACCTCCGCCCTCCGGCCACCATCTGCCGTCTGATCCCCAACGCCGCCGAGAGTGCCAACAAAATCAAAACGGGGATCGGCGTCTTGATGAGAAACGCCACCGGGAAATAATACCACCAGCCCTTTTCAGAAACCTGGCCCATCAAAAAAGTCGGGTGGCCTACGTCCAGATGTTCCTGCGCTTTGAGGACGCTGGTCAAGTGTGTCGCAGCCGGGAGCGGGATGGGCACGCCGGGCAGCTTGGCGACCTCGAAGCGATAGATCGCCCACATCACCAGGAAGGCGATAGCATAGATCGCCGCCGCCATCACCGCCAAGCCCAACCCTCGCCGCAGGCGAGGATTCCTCACTCGCGCGGTCATCCGCTCGATGATGGGCGTGCGAGCGCGAGCTGCCATGCCCGGCGTAAAAATGAGCAACACAGAGACAGGCAACAAGATCGCCGCCGTCATCTTGGACATGAGCGCCAGCCCCAGTGTGACGCCGGCTGCGATCAACACGCCGGGCGAAGGACGGCGCAAACTCTTCCATAGCCAGTACAACGCGATAAAGCTGAACGCCGTCACGCCCAAATCGGTCGTCGCCAACATACCGTGCGCGATAATGCTCGGATCGAACGCGCACAAGGCCAACGCCACGATGCCCGCGAGTGGCCCGGCGCGACCCAAGTCGCTGGCCCAACGGAACACGTACGCCGCCAGCAACATCGCCACCAGCATCACTGGCACGCGCGCTGCGAACAAGAGCTTTTCAATGTCCGGCGATTTCCAGACAAGCTGCTTGGCAAAGATCAACGTGTCCGGCTCAGTCCAGCCGGCGAGCGTAGATGGCTCCGGCATATTCGGAAGCAGGAGCAGTGGCGCAGCTTCCAAAATCGCCATACCCGGCGGGTGTGCACTCTTGAAGCGTTGAAAGCGCAGGTCGCCCGTCTTGAGGTAAGCATAGCCGCGCGAGATATGCTGCCCCTCGTCAAACGTCACCGAGTTGCGCAGCGCGGCGCGCGTCAACTGGAAGAATAGCGCCAGCAGCAGCGCCACCGCCACGGCCCAGTGCCAAAGCCGTGGAGGGTGGAGGGTGGAGGGTGGAGCGATTGGCGATTGCTCGTTCATGGTTTGACCTCGATGGGAGCCAGCAGCAATCGGTCGCCCACGGCTTGATTTTCTTGCAAGACGCGATAGCGTTCCAGCGTATCCAATCGGTACACGCCTGTTTCGATCCAATACGTGCCCGGCGTGGCATCTTGCACGTTCAGCCGATGTGCCTGTACGATCACATCGCCGGCCTGCCACACCTCAATCGGCACACCTAGCCCATCACCGCCAGAAACGGCACGCCCTTGCGCATCCAGTAGGTGTGCCATGATTGAAAGTGGATACTCTGCTCCGCGCGTTACGCGCCAGGCGGTAAACACGAGTATTTGCTTCACCGTCTGCCTATCGTATAGCCAGAATCCCTCGAATTGTAGCGGCCCGGTTGTGGTCGCAGGAGACGTGACCTGCGCGCCCTGCGACATCGCTTGCGCGGGAAGCCAGTCGCCCGGCGCGACCACCGCTTGCATTTGCCGACCTTGGGGCAGAATCACACTGTTCACGTGATACACGCCCTCGAACCTGGCCTGCGTGCTGCGCGGTTCAAAAATTAACCTGGCGGTAGGATACCACGTTTGAGCCTGCAGACTGCGAGGCGTATGGAAGTACCAACCCGGCGCATCTGTAGCAGGATACCACCAACTGGTGGAACAGTCGAATTGTGCCAGGCGCAAGTCGCCGCGCCCCAAGCCCGTCTTGATCTCGTCGGCATCCAGCGGTGGTGATGGGCTGGCGCACTGCGCTACCCACTCGCCGCGCAGTTGTTCGGGCACATGGTAGACGAATAGCGCGTGACCGATGCGCGCCGTAGGCGACATCTCGCGAAAGTAGGCGAACGTGTCCACATCCGGCGTATAAACGCCTTGCAGCGTCGTCGCGCCGATGGCATACCAGCCCGGCGCAGGATCAAAGCGCGCGAACGGCGCGGCGCGAGGCGAGGGCGGCAGCATCGTCGCCTGGAGACCATATACCTCCGGGCGCGACGGGCTGAATTGGCTGACGAACACGCGCTGGATGTCACGCTCATCCAGCCACATTTCGAGTTCTTTGAGATTCTGCCCCGAGTCCAGGTTCGAATCCACTAGCCACTGGTAGCCGCCATCAGGCCCCCCGGCCAGCTCGTTAAAGTATGCCAGGTTGTGCGGAAAAATCGTGGCCGCGCCGACGGCGTACCAAATCAAGAGCGCAATGATAAAGAGATACGCGCAAGCGGACCAGATGACTTTATGAAATTTGAGATTAGAGATTTGAACAGCAATAAAGACAAACAAGAACGGCAAGATGGGGAGCAAGTGTCGGTAGCCAATGTCCACCGAGCTGAACAGCGCAGTCGCAAAATGAACAATGGGGAACAACCCCAAGACCCACTTGGCGCCCGGCGTCTTGCCTCTTGCAGCCAACACCACCGATACCGCCAGCAGCGCCAGCGTCGGCAGCGGCGTCTTGACGAGGAACGCCGCCGGGAAATAATACCACCAGCCACGCGTCGAGTTCATTCCCATCAGGAACGCGGGATGGCCTTCGTCATAATGTTGTTGCAGCGATTGGTAAACCTTGACGTGAGTCGCCATGGGCACTGGCACAGACACGCCGGGGATATATCCCACTTCAAAGCCATAGACAGCCCACACCACGCCAAACGCAATCAACGCTATCATCAAGACGCGCCGCACGCGCTGCACGATACCCTCTCGCCCGGCGACCAACACGATCACTGCCAGCAACGGTGCCAACAACGCCGCCGAGACTTTGGCCGCCAGCGCCGCGCCCAACGCTACCCCTGTCCCGACTGTCCATTTGAAACTTGATTTGCCGATTTGCTGATTTGCCGACTTGTAACAGCAATACAGCGTGATGAACCCCAACACTGTCACGCCCATGTCCGTCGTAATCACCTGCGCGTGCGCGACGATGTTGGGATCGAGCGCGTATAGGAACAACGCCAGCAAGCCCGCCCGCCAACCGGCCAGGTCAACTGACCAGCGGTACACGAACGCGCCTAGCAGCACCGCCAACAAAATGATCGGCAATCGCCCGGCCAAAGCGATCCCATCCGGCGGAGTATGTTTCCAGATGACCGTATCCGTCACCGCGCTCAAGCTGGCAATCTCCCAACCGGGGATCGAACGCGGATCGGGCAGGCTGGGATCGAGCAGCAAGGGCGCTCCTGCCAGAACATTGATGAGCGGCGGATGGATGTGAATCGGCTGCAGGCGCAAGTCGCCCGTGCGCAGCGTAGAGTAACCAACCGCCAGGTGCGGCCCCTCGTCAGAGGCGAGCGACGCAATCGCCGCGCCGCGCACAGCCTGGGCGAACAACAGCCACAGCAAGACCACTGCTGCCAACCAGCCGATGGATCGTTTTGCAGAGCGTGTCATCACGGCAAGATGTCCAGGTTGGTCAATGTCACCCGGTCATCGGTCAAGCGTTGGTTGTCGGCATCCACAGCCGCCAGCCGATGCCCGGTGTCGAAATCGTACAGCCCCGTCGAAAGCGCGCAAGCGCCCGCTGGCGCATCGCCGATTTCCAACACGTGCTCGTCGCGGATCACGTCGCCCGCCGCCCAGATGGCCGAAGGATACCATCCCAAGCCAGGCACGCTGTCGTCTTGCGCAATCAATTGTTCGCCGGGGCAGAGCAGATGGAGAAAAACACGAACATCCTGTTGAGTGGGCCGGAGCACTTGCCAGTACAGTGTGACCGTCACCGTCTGCCCGGCGCGGACGGACGACGCAGACAGATCGTATCCCATCAAGCGCGCGTCATCGCCCAGGCGAATAGACAGGGAATGCGTTGGACGATAGACAGGCTGCGACTGTGGCGCGATCTTGAGCGTGGTCAGGCGCAAACGATCCCCGACCGGCTGACCATCGAGCGTCCATTCTGTGTCGTCCGGCGATGCGCCTTTCGAATCCAGCAGCACGACCAGTTCTGCCGCGCCGGGCAAGGCGTCCGGGACTATGGTCAATCCGTAACGATCGGCGAACATGTCGCCGGGCTGCCAGAGGACAGTGGCATAGCGGCCCAGGTACGGCAAGGTCGTGCTGTGCGCCAGTGGTCGTCCACTGGGATCGAGCGCCTGGATGAGCAGCCAATAGTTCGTGTCAATCGGACGCAACGCCTGCCAGTACAGTGTCACCTCGAACGATTGGCTGGGGCGCAGCGCGCGCGGCGAAACGTCGAACCCGCGCAAAGCGATCCCCTCGCCATATCGCGCTTTCATCGGACGTGAGACGCCACGCAGGTCTGCTTCGGCAAGCATTGGCGGCAGCGCAAAAGCCGGGCCAAGCACAAAGATCAAACATCCGATAGAAAGAGCAGCCAGGCTCGCCATCACACCGCGAGCCATCCAGGTTTGCCATCGTCCGGCCAGCTCTACCAGGCCGAGCGACAACAAGATCGAAAACGCTACGACGCCCGAAAAGAACAATCGCCCCTGATCGGCCGGCACGAACAAGTGATAGCGAGCCGCCAGCGCAACCATCATGGCTCCGGCTAGCGCCAGCGCCAGGTATGGGATTGACTCCCATCGTCGCCAGCGTCGTTCGCGCGTCACGCGCCGGGCGATGAGGAACAACCCTGCCAGCGCCGCCAGGCAGAGCAGCGCCAGCGCGACATAGATCGCCGGGTGAAGCTGAATGTTCATCCAGCCGAACACGCCCCAGGACGACACGAAAGCTGTCACGACATTGCTAGGCAACTCGTCCAGCGTCCATGGGTTATAGCGGCGCACCGGAGCCAGGACGTGAGACGCAATCCGTTCGGCCAGCGGGTCGCCATACAGTTGCCAGTTCCGAATGTACCACCATCCAGACATCAACGCCGCGATGACGGCGATGAGCGCGATCTGCCCGGCCAGCGCGCGCCAGCGTCGCTCGCGCAGATAGGGCGCGGCCAGCGCCAAAAGCGCGCCCGGTGCAACCGCCAACGCGGTGTACTTGGTCAACGCGGCCAGTCCGATCAGCAGCCCCATCGCCACGGTCAGGCGGAGCGACGGACGCCGCCATGCCATCAGCCCCACGAGCAACGTTAGCGACGCGACGGCCATCGCCAGGTTGTCATTGTTCACCGAGGCCGTCATGAACAAGAATTGCGGATTAAAAGCCACCAGCCCCGCTGCGAGCAGGGCAACTATCGGGCGTTGCGGCGCGATCAACCGAGCGGCTTGGTGCACAGCCCAGATGGTGAGGGCTCCCAACACTGCCGAAAAGCCGCGCAGCCAGTGATAGGCCAACGCCAGGCCGCGATACGGAAACGCTTCGGCTTTAGTGTGATAGAAACGCTGCCGCGCCCAAACGCGCCCCGGCACGATGTCGAACGCGGGATTGGATACCAGTTGAAAATCGCCGGAATCAATCCAGCCCGTGAGCAGCGCGCCGAGGACGTAATAGGCTGGCGGCTGATGCGCTTCATTGGAAATGCGGCCGGTCGGGTCGCGCGTCTGGATAGGCAGCGCGCGGCGCTCAACCACATAGCGCACGTAGGCCATGTGCGGAGGCTCGTCCGGCGTTTCGCCTACCCCAATGGTGACATTAAAGATTGCGCTCAGCATGAGATAGGCAAGCATTAGGACGAGGACAAGCGGCTTACGCTTCAGCGAGACACTTTTACGCGCTTGCATTAAAAGCACTGCCTTACAAGGCTGTTTTGACAGCTTGTGCTACCGCAAGTGGAACGACCTCCGCCAACTCGTCCACACTCGCCGCGCGGATGCCCTCCAGCGAGCCAAAGCGTTTGAGCAATGTTCGGCGGCGCGCCGGGCCGACGCCGGGGATCGAATCAAGCTGCGAGGCCAGCCCGACTTTGGCTCTCTGCGCGCGATGCGCTGTAATCGCAAAGCGATGCGCCTCGTCGCGCACACGCTGGACGAGATACAGCCCTTGCGATTGGCGCGGCAGCCGGACCGAATCAGGGCGGCCCGGCTGAAAGATTTCTTCTCGCTGCTTGGCTAACCCGACGACGGGCACCGCCTCGAATAGTCCGTACTCTTGCAGCACCTCGACGGCCACGCCAAGCTGCCCTTTGCCACCATCCACGATCAACAAATCGGGCAGCATGGCAAAGCTCGCATCTTGCTTTTTGCCCAAAGACCTGACAGGTCTATCAGACCTGTCAGGTCTGATATCCAGGTAACGCCGGAAGCGGCGCGTCAACACCTCTTTCATCGAAGCGAAATCGTCCGGCGCGCCCTGGACGCTCTTGACGTTGAATTTGCGATAGTCCGACTTTTTCGGCACGCCTTTGACAAACACTGCCATCGAGCCGACGATGGCCGTGCCCTGCGTGTTGCTGATGTCAAAGCATTCGATGCGCGCGGGCGGCGCGGCCAATCCCAGCGCTTCCGCCAATTGCTGCAAGGCTTCCTCGTGCTTGTGCTCGTCGGCCTGCCACTGCGCCTCCAACACCGCCAGCGTCTCGGCGGCGCTCTGAGCGGCCATCTCCACCAGTTCGGCGGGCTGGCCTTCTTTCGGCACGTCCAGCCGCACCGTCGCGCCGCGCTTTTGCCGCAGCCACTGCTCGATGATGTTCGCTTCCTCGACGGCGACCTGGATCAGTACTTCGGGTGGAATGTTGGCCGCTTCCTCGTAAAACTGCTTGAGAAAACCGGACATGATCTCGCGGGCATCTTCGTCTTGCGCGCCCTCCAGCACGAAATATTCGCGGCCGATCAGCTTGCCCTGCCGGATGAAAAACACCTGCACGCACGCATCGCCGCGCGAATCGTCACGCGCAAAGGCGACCACGTCCTGATCTTGCGCCGTCGTCGAAATGATTCTCTGCCGCTCGACAATGTGCCGGATAGCCTTGAGCTGGTCACGGTACTGCGCCGCGCGCTCGTACTCCAGCGCGGCCGAGGCCGCCTCCATCTTGCGCTGGATATCCGCCTCGATCCCGTTCGTCTTGCCTTCCAGGAAATGGCACAACTGGTCAATCGTCGCGCGGTATTCCTCCTGGCTCACCACTCCAATGCACGGCGCAGAGCAAAGCTTGATGTCATAGTACAGGCAGGCGCGCTTGTCTTTCCCGGTGATCTCGCGGTCGCAGGTGAGATAAGGGAAAATCTTGCGGAGCATGTCGAGCGTCTGATACACCGCGCTCGAATGGGTAAACGGGCCAAAGTAACGCCCGCCATCCTGCTGCATCTGGCGCGTGGTGAGCACCTTGGGAAACGGGTCTTGCCAGACGACCTTGATGTACGGGTAGCGTTTGTCGTCTTTGAGCCGGACGTTGTACTTGGGCCGGTAACGCTTGATGAGGTTGCATTCCAGGAGCAGCGCCTCTAGCTCGGTATCCGTCGGCCAGACTTCCAAGTCGGCCAGCTCCGAAAGCAAACGCAGCGTCTTGGGCGACTGCTCCGCGCTGGCGTGAAAGTACGACCGGACGCGGTTGCGCAGGTTGACCGCCTTGCCGACGTAAATGACCGTCCCGCGCGCGTCACGGTAGAGGTAGACGCCGGGGCGGGTCGGCAGGGAGTTGAGCTTGTCGCGGATTTCGGGCCGGGGTTCCATCGCGCACGGATTGTAACACAGAGCGCGTGACGCGGCAATGCGAACGAACCTGGTGATTGCCCTCAGGTGCTCAGGCCCGCGTCCCCGCGGACGGCGAACGGTCGAGAGCACGACGTGCGGCAATACGAAAAGCCCCTTCGTCACGAAGGGGCTTTTCAGTCAGGTCGCCTGCAAGCTATTTCAAGTTCTGCGACAGCGCGTATAGCGCGCCGATGACAGCCGGACAACAGCAGCACAACAACACCACCGCCGCGACGACGGCGATGATCATGTTGCGCTTGCTGTCGCCGCCGCTCGGCGCGGGTGGCGCGCTGGGCGATATCGGCGCTAATGGCGGCTCAGGGGACGGCGGGAGCGCCGGCTCGGGTGGGGGCGGAGGCTCAACAGCCCGGCCTCCGATGATAGTCGGAAGTGACGGGGCCTCGCTGCCCGGAATTACCGTCGGTTGTGACGAAGAATCAGCAGGTGGCATGTCCATCAGTTCTCTCCTTGTAAATGAGTACGGCGCAAAATGTCCTTGGACTAGAGACGCGCCAGCACAAACGAAA
>Ga0315279_10010549_pt1 | contig 10851 bp, 9 predicted proteins | sample YL17G06_20_MG_FD_203694 | JGI IMG/M metagenome (GOLD analysis project Ga0315279, IMG submission 203694) | Sediment microbial communities from Yellowstone Lake, YNP, Wyoming, USA - YL17G06_20 | ecosystem: Environmental > Aquatic > Freshwater > Lake > Sediment | place: USA: Wyoming | collected...
CACTCCCTCGGCAGAAAATCCTGTTGAACTGACACACACCCCGCTCCACTGACGACTACCTCGGCGGGGATTCTACGCTCAATCAAAGATTTGTCAAGCGTCAGTCGCCTGTTTTCTTCAGGCTACGGCACGATTGGCCGCCGTCGCCAGGAGCATTACGCTGGTTAAAGTGCTCTTATCCAAGATTTAACAGCGATTTTATAGAGAGATAAAGAAGGCTTGAGCATCTGGCGTTAGTATGACATCGAAAAGAAGACAAAATCAAGAAGGAGAAGAACATGTCATCCCGCAAACTATTTCTCACGAGCGCGTTAACGGTGGCGCTGATCGTGGGCGCGTGCGCGCCAGCGGCCAAGCCTGTGGATGCGCCAGGCTCGATCAAGTTGAATGCGTCCGGCGCGACCTTTCCTCAGCCGTTATACGAGGACTGGGCGTTTGCCTTTGGCCAACTGGATCCATCGGTGATCATCAACTATGCTGGCGGCGGCTCCGGTCAGGGTCTCAAAGACATCAAGGCGGGCACGGTGGACTTTACCGGTTCGGATGCACTGCTCACCGACAAGGATTATCAGGAAAAGCCTGATCTGCAAATGATCCCGATGGTGGCCGGCGCAGTAGTGCTTGCCTACAACATCAAAGGCGTCACCAGCACAATCACGCTCGACGCCGAAACGGTCACCAACATTTACCTCGGCAAGATCGAAAAGTGGAACGACCCGGCGCTCGCCAAACTGAATCCTGGCATCAGCTTCCCGGACACGCCGATCAATGTGGTGCACCGCTCGGACGGATCAGGCACAACTAACATCTTTACGCTGTACCTTGCAGCGGCGAGCGAGGGCTGGAAGAAAGGTCCAGGCGCTGGTACTGCAGTGGACTGGCCGGTGGACAAACTCGGTCGCGGGCAAGGCGGCAAGGGCAATCCTGGCGTCGCGGCGGCGATTCAAAACACGAACGGCGCGATCGGCTACGTCGAGCTGGCGTATGCCAGGCAGAACAACATCCTGTGCGCCAAGATGGTCAACGCGGCCGGCAAGACGGTTGAGGCAAGCATTCCCAGCACAATGGCGGCGATCAAAAACGCCCAGTTCGACGACAAGCTGACCACCGTGATCGTCAACAGCAGAGAGCCAGAGGCTTGGCCGATTGCGGGCTTTACTTACCTGATTGTGAACAAGTCTTACAAAGACTGCAAGAAAGCTGAAAAGCTGGCGAGCTTTATCCAGTGGGCGCTGACCAACCAGGGCGCGATAGATCGCGCCAGCAAATTGCTCTATGCGCCGCTGCCGAAAGAAGTGACGCCCAAGACACTCGAGACCCTCGGCAAGATCACGTGCAACGGCAAGCCGGTGATGACGAAATAGCGAGACTCAGTAGATCCGATTTTCAAGTCAGAGGCACTGCCAGCGCGACAATCTGATGGACGCAACCATACAGTCGCTCGAGTGCCCGCCGGATGAACTTGGCGAACCGTGTCAGTCGAAACCGCCGGACATCCAACCCACGCCGCCCGCGGTGTGGGACCTGAGTAAACAACCAACGCAAATGCATCCAGGCATTCAGCCGCACGAAGCTCAACGCCAGCAACACAAAACGATACGCCGGATTGGGCGAAGTCGTCCAGCCACGCACTTGACCGGCACAGCGATAGCGACTTTCAATTCCGAAACGACGGCGGTACAGTCGTCGCGTCTGCCGGGGCGACAGGTCGAGATGAATCAAGATGTAGATCAGCCACGTCACTCGGCGTTTCAGGCGCCTGGTGCGCCGTGCCGTGGTAAAGGCGCGGCACACCGCCAACTGCGCGGTCCACTGCGGGTTGCCCGACGTGAACGTGTAGGCGGTCAAATAGCTCTGGCTTCCCTGACACAAGGCGCGTGTGCCGCCGGTTTTTCCTCGGATCGGGCAGGCGATCAACGCGGGCTGCCCACAGCGTGTCAAATACGCCTGCACCGCGATGCCCGCAAAGCCTTTGTCCAGAAACAGGCGTTCGATCTGAATCCCCAGTCTTTTCGCCCGTTTCAGCATGTCTTTCAACACTTGGACGGTGTCTTCGTCGGGCAACACGAAACGTACCACCCGCGCGACCCGCAAGTGGTTCAGCAGCACGTACGCGGTGATCACGCGATAGAACCGTGTCGTGCCGTCTCTCGCTGGCCCGCGTACCCACAGGCCGGTCGCCTGCGACTGTTTGCCGTAATAGGGCCGGTCGTGAAAGTCGATCGCCACATCACGGGCCTGACGCCACACCCGCGGCGGAATCTCGTGCGACAACGCCGCGCGCAAAGCGAGCCGCCGTTCCAACTCGGGCAGGTCTTCCACGCACAGCTGGTCTTTGAAATAGCCGCGAATCGTTTCAGCGTCCGGTGTCCCGACCCAGTCGGCACACACGGCTTCAATCGTGCCACGGTTGGCGGCCACACCCAGCAACACATCCAACAAGTCATCGGTGGTGCACGTATAGCCATCCGCCTGCAACGGCAAATGCTCGGCCAGCAAGGTGTGAGCGCGTTGCAGCACTTCCTGATCAGTCAATTCTGGCGTATCATTCGTCACGGGCTTGCCCTCCTGGGATGGTTGGGGCGCGCTGACAATCATACCAGGTTCGGGCAAGCCTTTCTTGTCAAGCTGGCCACCCTGTCACATGACTAAAATCGGATCTACTGAGTCTGGCATTCCATGTTCCCAAAGAGTCAAAGGTCCTCACGGCACGTGAGAACCTTTGACTTGCCGGAAGGACTCTGCTTTTGCAAATGCCTTGTCGCAGACTCGACCAAGGTAGAACTGCTCGCCGCTTTAAAATACTTGCCGTAGTCTGGCGAAAAACGGTCAAAACTTGAGCGTGGGACGCCTCCTGAGTAGACTGGTAGAAAAACCAGTCCACTGGTTCCAACAGGAGGGAATCCCATGCTCACCCGAATTCTACACAATTCAGCCGATTTATGCACATTCATCGATCAGTTCGAACTCTCATTGAGTCAGCCGCAACTGCGGCATGTGCTCAACATGGCCGACGCGTTGTTGGTGTGCGACTCGGACAAGACCTTGGCAGAGTTGCAACGCCAGTTTGTCGAGTGCGTGGATGCGTCGAACATGGCCGACACGTTGCGGATTGCCCCCTGGACGGCCGAAGACGTGCGGCGTCCAGGGGGCCAGTTCATGATCCGCGAAGCCTTGGCGCAAGCGCGGGCCAAGGGGACACTCGATGCAATCTATGTCAGCCTGGACGACTCGATTGCGCGCAAACACAAGCGCACACGCCACATCGAGCCAGTGGGCTGGCATTTCGATCACGTCGAGAGCACGCCCTACAAACCCCACCATGCCAATAGTCTCGCGTATCTGGACTGCAATGTTGGGATCGGGGGCGAAGCGATCACCTTCGATGTGCAAATATACTAGCGCGAAAAGACCGTCCGGCGCATCAATCGTCAACACGGATGGCACGAAGACACCTTACTTCACGCGCACCCTCGAGGGGTGTTTGGAGGATGTGTCGTTCGACCTCCGTGTGATAGACAGCAAGTGGCACCCCCGAGCCCCCCACTCGGCGTACTTTGGTTGTACGGATTTCGACCTGGAGACGCAAGACGCGCTCCAGATCTATGCCAGTCGCTGGGGATGCGAGACCGACAGCGTCTATTTGAAAACTCGGTTGGGTCTGGGCGACTTTCGTGTGCGGCCCTACGAAGCAGTCGACAAATATGTCGCCGTGGTTCACCTGGGGTGGGCCTATGTGCAGTGGAGCTTGATGCGCGAACGGTCAGCCCAGATTCAGAACCCGGCCGACATCATCCGGCAACATCGGGACGAACATGCCATCGACTGGCTCACTGGCGCGTGCCAGGAAGCGGTTGCGACGGGCGATGTCCAGGCGGTGCTCAACCGGTTCTTGCGCCTAGCAGCCTGTCGGAGAACCCCGTACGCGAAGCGTAGGGCCTTGTGCCCGTCACCACAACGCCCACAAGGGGCTAAACTACGCCTCTCCGACAGGCTGCTAGACAACTAGCTGCGCGCTAGTCTTCATTCGTCCCCGTGCGCCGTTCAGCGGTTGGCAAGTGCCATTTTGTCATCCGTTGGTCGACTGCGCCTTGATGCCGGGCGGATTGAGCGAGATGTTAACGTGCGTGTGGCGAAAATTCGCCAGAGTACAGATACTTGCACTCCTCAAAGGGTCATGTGAACCATGCTTCTGATTTCAACAGAAACTTGATTGATTGTAAGAATAGTAGACGTAGTAGGGGATGTGAAGAACTTGGATAAAGCAAGAGACACCCTAGTGCTGCTCATTTACCACAGGTGAACCCCCATCGGTTGGGCTTTTGATGAGGTCTAAAAAACGGACGAGTGTGAAGCGAGTGTGGAGCAGATCAAGCCGTTCATTTTGGCACCTAGGCCTGGGGCAATACCCTGCCAAGATATAGGCGGCTTGGTTTTTATACCCCCCATATATGGCTGGCAGAATTAAGCCATAATTTTACATAACAATAGTTATCCCCAAACGTTGCATGTTTTCCACAGTTATTGGCAGGTTTTCCACAGCAAATGGCTGTTCATAGTGAAAGTTGGAGCAAGCGGAGCTTGGCGCTAGCCATATCTGGTGCTAGGTTTGCCAGTCCAGTAGTTGAAAATCGGGGCTATAGAGGCGCGAACAGGGCAGATTGTCCTCAGTGCGACCCGTTGCGATAGAGCCGCTCGCGGATAGACAGCACCTCGCGCCGCAGGTTATCATCCTGCTCAATTTCTTCGGCTATCTTGTTGACGCCATACAGAATTGTCGTATGGTCGCGTCCTCCCATCGCCGTGCCAATGTGCGGGAGTGATGCGCCCGCCTCCTCACGCGCCAGGAACATGGCAATGTGGCGTTGTCGAACCGTTTCCCGGCTGCGACTTTGTCCGCACATGGCGGCGATCTCGACGCCATAGTATTCGGCCACCAAGCGGATGATTTGATCCACCGAGAGCGAAGTTGGACGAGCGAGCAAGTTTGCCAGTGTGGCAGAGGCCATTTCGATAGTCAGCGGCGCGCCGGTCAACTGCGCGTTAGCGACGATCCGATTGAACGCGCCTTCTAGTTCGCGGATGTTGCTTTGCACCTGCCGCGCGATCAGGCCGATGACGTCGTCCGGCACTTGGACCGGCTGGCTTTCTGCTTTGGCGCGCAGGATGGCGGTGCGCGTCTCGAGGTCAGGCGGTTGAATATCGGCGATGAGTCCCCACTCGCATCGGCTGCGCAATCGCTCTTCGAGTGTGCTCAATGCCTTGGGCGCGCGATCGCTGGTCATGACGATTTGCTTGCCGTTGCCATGCAGCGCGTTAAAGGTATGAAAAAATTCTTCCTGTGTGGATTCTTTGCCCGCGATGAATTGAATATCGTCAATCAACAATACGTCTGCCGTGCGATACTTGTCGCGGAATTGTTCGGTCGTCTGCGAGCGAATGGCGTTGATGAGATCGTTGGTGAATTGTTCTGACGAAGTGTAGAGCACCTGGAGGTTGCGCGCCCAACAGGCATGGCCGATGGCGTGCAACAAGTGCGTCTTGCCCAGCCCCACGCCGCCATAGAGGAACAATGGGTTATAAGCCGCGGCGGGTTTTTCGACGACGGCCAACGATGCAGCGTGCGCCAGCCGATTGCTGGGCCCCATCACGAATGTATCAAATGTGTAGCGCGGGTTCAGCCCATTGTGCGCGGGTTCAGTCGGCGGCGTGCTGCTAGCCGGCGCAGCGAGCCGCGGAGCCGAGGTCTGAAGAAGTGGGCCGCTCTCTCCTGCGTCGAGTTCCCTATTCCACACCACGAAACGCACCTCCACACTTCGTCCCACAATGCCTGTCAGCGTTCGCTTGACCATCGAAAGCAGACGGTTCTCTAGCCAGTCTTTGGCGTACCCGTTGTGAACCGCCACGACGAACGTTCCGTCTTCGGCCGAGATCAAGCTAGTGCGCCTCAGCCACGTGTCGAAAGTGGCGCCAGTGAGTTGCAACTGAAGCTCGCCCAGGGCGGTCTGCCAGATTTGTTCAGGACTCATAGAGTTGTAGTCAGTCAGGACTTGGCTAGGCAAAAAACTGACGGGCAGGGGGAGCCGTCAGTGGGTAAAATCTATAAAGGTTTAACGCGAATACTCTGTTGGATGTAAGGTGCGCCCCACATTCTACCAGAAGCATCGTCCTTTGACAATGGGCGCAATGGGCCGCGACCTTAAAACATGGAATCTTTTAAGATTGCGAGGTTTGCCCGATCAAGAGGTTCGTGGCATAATCACGCCCACCGGTCGCGGACCTGCGACCGGTGATATTACGTGGAAAAGATGTTGAAGACAAGTTGAGAACGAGTGGAACACGAGCGGATAACGCTCCAAGAGTTGTGAATCACGTGCGAACACCAAGAACCGGGCTGCCTTTTCCCGTTTTGAGTTTCATCTTGTTGGCGTTTGTCGCCGCTTTGTGCGTGTCCATCGTCACTTTGGTTGACGTGGCGCGCAGCGCGTTGACCAACTGGCAGACGGCCAGCGCCGCGCCGGTGGGCGGCATCGGCGTTGGCGCGGAGCGCAACGAGTATCCTCACTGGAATGGTAAGGAAAGGGTTAGTATCCTCATCCTCGGCGTTGACCAGCGCCCTGGCGAGCGAGGCCCGTGGCGCACCGATACGATGCTGGTCGTCAGTGTTGATCCGGTATCCAAAAGCGCCGGCCTCCTTTCGATTCCGCGTGACTTGTGGGTGGAAATTCCCGGTCACGGCAGTGATCGCATCAACACGGCGTATGTGACCGGCGAGGTGACCCAATTCCCCGGCGGCGGGCCTGCGTTGGCGAAAAAGACCGTCCAGGAGAATCTCGGCGAGCCGATCCACTATTATCTTCGCGTCAACTTTGCGGCGTTTCAACAGTTGGTTGACTTGGTCGGCGGAGTAGACGTATACGTTGAGCGCGAGATTAACGACCCAGCTTACCCGGACATGAACTATGGCTACGATCCTCTGCGGATTCCGGCCGGGTGGCAGCACATGGATGGCGCACTCGCGCTCAAGTACGCCCGCACTCGCCACGCCAGCTCCGACTTTGAGCGCGCGCATCGCCAGCAGCAAGTGATGCTGGCCGTGCGCGACAAGGTGACACGTCTGGACTTGCTGCCCGAGCTGCTCTCGCGCACCCGCGAGATTGCTGCGACGTTGGGCAACAGTATCCAGACTGACCTCACGCTCGATCAGCTGGTTCGTCTGGCGCAACTGGGAAATGAGATAGATCGAGCGCGCATCTGCACGGCCACGATTGACGAGGCGATGACGCGCAGCTGGACAACGCCGCAAGGCGCGAGTGTGCTGGTGCCGGATCGCGCCAAGATGGCTGTGCTGCACGATTTGATTTTCTCCGCGCCCACCACCGCCGGCGACGAGGCCGCGCAACTGGCGGCTGAATCGGCGCGGATTGCGGTGCTCAACGGCACACGCACGAATGGCGTCGCCACACAAGCGGCGGATCGTCTAAAATCGCAAGGATTGCGCGTGGACTCGCTGGGCAGCGCCGACCACGTGAGCACCCAAACGCTGATTCTGGTCTATACGGGCAAGATGGTGAGCGCGCGCGTCGCCGCTCGCGCGTTGGGGCTGCCCGAGTCGGCCATCGTTCCCGGCGGCGACCCCGGCGGCGAATGGGACCTCAAGATCATTCTCGGCACGGATTGGAAGTAGGGACCGGCCTTGTGCCGGCCCCAGATTGTCTCCGCCATTTGTTTGACAGTCTCTAGCCCCTGTGTTATAGTTAAATGTGTGGGCCGCTAGCTCAATTCGGCAGAGCAAGGGCCTTTTAAGCCCGGGGTTACAGGTTCGAGTCCTGTGCGGCTCACAAGAAAAGCCTCGCATTGAGCGGGGCTTTTTTTTATTCTTCGTGAAGTTAGAGTTTCTATGACCGAATCTGCGTCCCCACCGGCTGCGCGCGCCAACCAATCTTGGCAACGGCTGACTTTGCTTTTTTCGCTCGCCAACTTGCTCGAAGTCGCGGTCATTGCGCATTTCGTTCTCTTTACGCCCACGTTTCTCACCACCATCGGCTTTAGCAAGGCCGAGATTGACGCTTGGACAGGCCCCATCGCATCGGCGGCGTTTCTCGTCGGCATCTGGTTCGTTCCATTTTGGGGCGTGCTCGCCGACCGTTACGGACGCAAACCGCTCATTCTGCGCAGTTACTATGTCGAAGTGCTGGCGATGGCGCTGGCGGCGGTGAGCCACAACATCTGGCTGTATCTCGTGGCGCGGGCGCTGACCGGGTTCGCACTCGGCAACACGGGCCTGATGTACGCCTCGCTGACTGAAACCGCTCCCCGTCATCGCGTCGCGTTTGCGCTGGGCCTGGTCAATGGATCCGTCCCGCTTGGCTCGTTGGTCGGCGGGCTGGCGGGCGGTTTCATCGTCGCGCGGTACGGCGTGCACTGGCTATTCGGGATTGACGCGCTGGTCGCGGCGCTGATCGCCATCATTTTGACGACCTTTTATCGCGAGACATTCATACCCAAGCCCACGCCACCCGTCACCGTGATGTTGGGTGATGCGCTCCGCGCCGTCATCCATTCGCCAGTGGCCGCGACGGTTTTTCTGACCAGTTTCGTCTACAGCATCGCGCCCTTTTCCTCGAACGCATACTTGCCGGTGCGGATCGGCGAAATCGTGGGGGCGCGAGCCGCGCCGATGGCGATCGGGATCACGCAAGGGGTGGCCGGCGCGACGACGCTCTTGGGCTCGGCGGTGTGGGGTATGCTGGCCGACCGTGTGGGGCATCGCCGGCTGCTCGCGTTCTTGATGTTCGTCGCAGCGATTTTGTGGCTGCCCCTATTTGCTGCGCAGGGCATGACGGCCCTGGCCATCGCCTGGGCGATTTTTGCTGCGGTCAACCCGTCCGTGAGCAGTTTGATGATTGCCCTCATCAGCCTCAACATTCCGGCCGAGAAACGCGGCTCGATTTTGAGCATGATTTATCTGCCGATGAACCTGGCGTTTGTCGTCGGACCTTTTACGGCGTCTATAGTCGCACGCAACCTGGAAGTGCGCGACGTATTCCTGGTTTCTGCGGCGTGGTCGTTCATTGCGCTGATGATCTTTGCGGCCAACGTCGGACGGACGAGGGAAAAGGTCGCGGCTTGACCTGCCCCCCTGGCCCCCTTCCCTGCGAGGGAAGGGGGAAACTCGCCTATCCTCGTAGGAGAGGCGACCGGAGGTCGGGGGGAGATGTTTGCCACGGCAACTTTTCCACTCGCCGGGGATACCGCAGTAAGTCAGATGTGAAAACTCGACCCAACTGAGACGCCTTGGGTGGGGTAAATTCAATCCAGACGAATTGACACCTCCGGTGGGTAGAATCAGTGTGAGAACCAAATTCTGCCGGCACGGAGGTGTTCATGTCTATTGTACACGCAAATGACCTTGTTGGGCCAGCGGAGTTTGGCTGTGCCCAAGCGGGCTATCGGGTCTGCCAGTACAGCCTGATCTGCCAGCACGAGGGACTGATTCACTTTGCTGCAGCGACACGTGCTTAGTCCCCGCCAATCGCAATGATCATCTCCAGACCATCCCAGGTTTCCAGGCACTCCAGCGACGCTTTCCCCAGCTCAAGATTAAAAGTCATCGGCGATGCGGGTGAAGACTTTGACGAGGTCTTGCGTTTTGTCCATGACGACCTGCATGCCCTCCGCTCGATTGACGTGCGCCATCACGAGCAGGATGATGACCCGTTGGCGTGTCTCAAACGCGGCTATGATGCCGTGGGCAATCCCGTGTGCCCCTTTGGCTATTGCCACGCCTTCAACGGCCACGATTACGAGCGCGGGGATAGCCAATGGGTCTGCCGCCTGGCTTGCCTTCACACTTCCCAGCCGGACCTCCTCATCAAGAGCTTGCTCGCCAACGCGGGTGTTCCGGCTACGCCCTCGGACCCGACGACGTGCCCCGACCGCGAACCGACTCCAGACTTGGGCGTCGGCCTGACCCTGCCCGATGGCGATATCCGCTTGGCGCGGGGTCCAAGTCGGGTCCCCCACCTGGAACTTGGGCACTGGACGCCGAAGTTATGCCGAAAGTCGCAACGCCGACCAAGCGCGGCAGGGCGTGAAACGTTCCCCCTGGTTCGGCCGTTCCAACAGCGCCAAAGTGTCCATCCTGGCTGACATCTTGACCTCGGCGCTCGCCGTCGCTCGTTTCGTCCGCGAGGCCATTCACGCAGCTCTATCCTCCGTCTCGGCCCGCACCTGAGTCAGAGGGCAGTACTTGCCTCGACCGCGAGTGCCTGCCCCCGTTCTTGAACTGCATACATACTTTGCGCTCTGCGGCACTGCTGCCGCTGGACGGACGGTTTCTCCTCGCACGCCGATTGACGGGCGTTTGCCACGCCTCTCATTGCCGCAGCGCCGCGTGCTTCCCTCGCTGCGCCTTCGACCCCACCCATCATCGCCGCACAGCTGACTGGCTGCGTTCTCACCCTTCCCCCTGAACCGACTTGTTGCGCTAAATGACTTGCCTTGGCCCTGGCCGCCGATAAAAAAACTCGTTCAACCTATTGGCAAGCGCGATCTTTGAGGGCGCGCCGTGCGGGCTTGCTGCGGAATCCTACCAGCACAGGGCTGCTGCGAAGTCCCTTGACAAGAGTGCAAACAAGGCTTCCGCTGTGTCGGGCCGCCCCGACCGAGTGCGTGATTCTGTCAAGTCGGGTTGAGAGGCACGACTTTGCAGCAACCCTGCCTACTAGCATGCCGGCCTTGACGGTCAAGGCACACAAGGGTATACTTGCGTTCGTTCGGGGCGTAGCTCAGTACGGTTAGAGCACACGGTTTGGGACCGTGGGGTCGGAGGTTCAAGTCCTCTCGCCC
>Ga0315279_10010550_pt1 | contig 10850 bp, 17 predicted proteins | sample YL17G06_20_MG_FD_203694 | JGI IMG/M metagenome (GOLD analysis project Ga0315279, IMG submission 203694) | Sediment microbial communities from Yellowstone Lake, YNP, Wyoming, USA - YL17G06_20 | ecosystem: Environmental > Aquatic > Freshwater > Lake > Sediment | place: USA: Wyoming | collected...
TAAAATTTAAGTAAATTTAATAATATTCATATGGGAGATTTTAGAAAAGGCGGCGAAAAGCGTTTCGGTGGCCATGGGAGCGGATTTAGCAGACGAGATAGTGGTCGAGGTGGGTTCGGCGGAGGTAGAGATCGTGGCCCAGTCATTATGCACCAAGCGATTTGCGACCAATGTGGAAAGCCATGTGAGGTACCCTTTAGGCCAACTAGTGGCAAGCCGGTGTATTGCAATTCTTGTTTTGGAGGTAAAAAAGAAATTGGAAATAACAGAGGTGGGGATAGATCTTCTCAGAGGAATTATGACAGATATAATGCTCCTATCAAGTCGGATTTTGGAAGTGAAATTGGTAAGGGAAATAATAATGAAGTGAAGAAGCAGTTAGAAATATTAAATGGAAAAATGGATCTACTTATTAAGGCAGTAAAAGCTATGACGAGCATTAAGCCTTTGGTTGCAGAAAAAAAAATCAAGAAAGTGGTAAAAGCGGTTCCAGTCGTTAAAACCAAAAAAATCAGTTAAAAAGGCTTCTTATTATTGGTTTAATCTGGTTCTAATATCGTCCATTAAGGGGAGCCCTTCTTCGCACTTCATGCTCATCAGGGCCTTCGGCCAGAATACAAATAAGAAAGAAGAAGGCACTGAGCACAGCGGTGCGAATGTGCTAATCAAAATCCGCCTATTTATTTGGGCGGTTTTTACGTCTCACAATCATTGCTGTAAGAATAAAAAATCGCCGAGAAGACGATTTTTAAGTTTATCCTCACACCAAATTTTCGTAGTGACGGATTGAATTTTCGCTCAAATGAGAGTAGAGTGAAAGAAGAAAGTATGGAAAAGACTAAAAAAATATTAGCTCCAATCAAAGAAAAACCTTATTTTTCTGAGGGGAATTTTGTGCTTTATCATGCAGATTGCCGAAAAATTTTAGAAGAATTGCCAGAAAATTCAGTAGATATGATATTTGCAGATCCACCATACAATCTTTCAAATGGAGGATTCACCTGCCACGCAGGTCGTGCAGTGTCGGTAAATAAAGGAAAATGGGATGTAAGCAATGGTTTAGAAAACGATTTTAAATTCCATTTAGAGTGGATTAAAGCATGTAGACGAGTATTAAAACCTCACGGAACTATTTGGATAAGCGGAACCTATCATTCAATTCATGAGTGCGGTTACGCGCTACAACTCGCCGGTTATCATCTTCTTAATGATATTACGTGGTATAAGCCAAACGCTTCTCCGAATCTTAGCGGTAGATATTTTACTGCCAGCCATGAAACTCTTTTATGGGCTCGCAAAGAGAAAAAAGCAAAACATATTTTTAATTATAAATTAATGAGAGAAGGAGATTGGTCAAAAGATTTTTTAAAAAAACCTAAAAAACAAATGCGTTCTGTTTGGGCTATAAATACACCAAATTATTGGGAGAAAAAATTTGGTAAGCATCCAACGCAAAAACCATTTGAATTATTAAAAAGAGTTATTTTATCAAGTACAAATAAGGGAGATATTGTATTAGATCCGTTTACGGGAAGTTCTACTACTGGACTTGCTACAATAATGTTCGGACGTAAATTCGTCGGAATTGATACTGAAAAAAAGTACCTCGACTTATCAATTAAAAGATCAAAAGACATTAAAAAACAAAATGGCTAATAGTAAATCATGGGATAAAATAGTTAATGATTATAAAATTTTAGAACATGATTTTAGTAAATCACCGTTTTTACTTTCAGCTAGTCAAATTAAAAAATCTGTTCAAAATTTTAAAGAAACAGCTCAAAAAGAAGTACGAATTTTATGTAAACAAGACACAAGGGAATCCCGCCCTCAAGTATTTAAAGAAAATAATTTATTTTTACTCCCTGTTAAAAATGGATTTTATAATATAGTAAAAGGTGAAGGATATGTTGATATACCTGAAATAAAAAAAGAGAGCATTGTATATAAATCAAAATTAGATTTTCGACTAGATTCATCAGTAGTTGGCGATTCTGAAATGCAGCACTTAGATTATGCTTATGCTTCAAGTTTAATTCGTAGCTTTGTGGAAGACAATTCGCTTGTGTTGAGTATTAGGGGGAGAAAATATACCCCTAATTTTGATTTTTTTGCAAATAAACAACTAATAAAAGTTTCTAGCGTTCAAACAGAAGTGGACGCTGGCTACGAAGGAAAAGATAAGATTGTTCTAATTGAGGCGAAAAGTTCTAAAGCTTCAAATGTAATAATTAGACAACTTTATTACCCTTTTAGACAATGGCAAAGTTTTACAAGGAAAAAGGTAATCACTTTATTCTTTGAGGAAGAGAGTAAAAAACACACTTACTCTATTTGGCAATTCGAATTCGAAGATATTAAAAATTATAACAGTATTAAGTTAATAAAATCTGGGAAATTCTCTATTAGGGGAAGTTAACGAAATTTAGCCCGAAGGTGAGAAAAATTATGTCTGATTTTTTGGGAAATTTAAAAATAGACAGATGGTATAAAGTTTTTATATATCTAGGATTGCTAATTTTTATTCTTTCATTATTTAAAAATATCAAGTGGATTACTAACAAGGAAATAGGTTTATTAGGATTAGCTTTTCTTTTCATTGGTTTGGGTGAATGGAAAAATGAAAAAACGGCAGTAGAGTTTAAACCACCTAATGCATATACTGGTCCTGCTGGAATTTTGCAGTATCCGATTAGAAAACCAGATATATTAGGCTATTGTCTTCTTATAATTGGCCTTGTGTTCTTAATTTTGTTTTTTAAAGAAATTTTATAACTTGGTCAACAAAAAATAGGTGAAACCAAACAAAAAGTCGAAGAATTAATTGAGAAATAAATTTTAAGAATGTGAAACCTAAAAAAGAAATAGAGGCTATTCATAAATACGAATTAAAGATATTGCTTCAAAATTTAAATTTACTAAGCGATTTTGAATTAGGAAAAATCAGATGCCATTTTTGCAAAGATAAAATCCACGAAAATAATTTTGGTGCAATATATTCAAATAATAAGAAAATTTTTGTTTCGTGTTCGAAATTACATTGTTTAGCAAATTTACCGCAAGAATAAGTTTATGATTCTATTAATATATTTAATAACAACTTTTGGACTTATTGGATTTTTTATTTGGCTTCTTATTGATCTTTTAGTCTTACATCAAGAAAGAGGTGAAAGACTTGCTGGTTGGTTGGCTAAATTAGTTGCATGGACAGGCAGAACAGCAGAGAAAACAGCTACAGCGATGAGCGTCCAAGGAAAAGTTAATAGTTTTATTGCTTCAATAAATACAGAAGTGGAAGGATTATTGCCATATAGTTTAAAAATAAAATGGATATCACCTGAAATCAATGAACAAGCTTTTATTGAAAAAAATAGAGTTGTGGTCTTACTTTCTCATCATCAAAATCAAGACGAAAATCTTTCAAAGGCTACAATGTTATATATGAATAAAGCAGTAATTCCCGAGGCCAGACCTCACATCCATTTTAAATTATGTGATGCTATTGATTTAACAATGACTAAAAAAGCTTTATATAGTTTTATTGAGGCTAGGAGTGTTTTTGACTACTTTGTAACCAAAATTTTACGGCCGAGAACCGAAGAAGACAATGAGATGAAAAATTTTTGTACAGTTATTGACGCTTTAGATGAATGCGGATTATTTACTAGAGTTTTATTAAGAGAACTGAAAGAGTTAGGTTATAGACGAGCAGGAATTACTGAGACTGGAGATACAGTATTTGAAACTGCGGAATTTACAAAATTTTTAGCCCAAATTGCCAGAAAAGAACGAGGTGAAAATGTCCCCCTAACTTTTTCTAGAAATTATATTAAAGTTTCTATTATTCTTATTGCTAGGGAAGAGACAGAATTTTTAGGTACAGATCCCTTTATGGTGAGAATAAAAGATAGAATTAAGACAGGTATTAGCGTAATTTATATTTTCGCACGTGGCTCTAATATTTCGCTTACAAAAAAAGTCTGTCAGTTATGTAAACAGATACCAGAATTAACAGAAATTCATAAAGGAGAAGAATTTCCAACAAAAATTGGTAATAAAACTATAAGTGGCTATTGTAGCATCTTTTATAATCGAAAAACAATATAAGATCTAATTGATGAACAAAAATTAAAGAACCAATTAATTTTAGCCAAAGCGTTTAAAGAAGAATTATGATTAATATATTAAGAAAATCAATCAAAGAGTATCAAGAAAATCAGGATTTATTATATGGGATTCAAAAACTTTCTAATGAAATTAGAGCGAATTCTAAAAAAGCAATTGCTTTATTGCGTAGAGAAAACATTAAAGAAAGTAAAAAGACGATTGAAGATATAGATAACAGATTTAAATTAATTAATGAGGCCCTTAAGCAACACAAAGATTTATTAAATCAAAATTTTTACAAAGAAGCAGTGGAAGAATATATTGAGGCAATAACTTTTTATAATTTTCTAACTAAATCTCAGAAAAAAACTCCTAAGTTTATAAAAGCAGAACCTGAAGAAATCATTTCAGGAATTTGCGATTTTACTGGTGAACTGGTAAGGAAAGTAATAACCGGAGCCAGTTCCAAAAATATTAAAGTAATAATTTCATATCAAAAAACAGTGGAGAACATCATTCAGGAACTCACTAAAGTTGGTTTTCGGGGAAAACTAAGACAAAAATACGATGAGGTAGAAAGAAATTTAAGGAAATTAGAAGATATTATCTACGATATTAAATTAAAAAAATAATCAACCCCAGTAGTACACTTCGATAGTTCGACAAAGCTCACTACAAGCAAGCTCAGTAACTACGGGGTAGGCCCCAGTAGTAGAGCCTGCGGTTCACTACGGGGTAAACAAAAAGTCGAATCTCCTTTGCTAATTTTGAAAAATTAGAATAATGAGCAATATATCTATATTAAAATGGAAAAAGAGAAATTACAAAAATTTAATATCCCATTTAACGGGAATGAAAAACTGGAGAAATTAATTTCTAAGGTAAAGAGAGATGAGGTTTTGAAGACTCTTTTAAGGATGTCAAATATCAATGCGATTAATAGAATGGGTTATAATGACCACGGCCCAATTCATATTAGAATCATAGCTAATTCCGCCTTAAAGATATTGAGGATTTTGATTAAAAGGGGAGTGGCGCCGAACGTAGTTAAAAATTACGGTCTAAAAAATGAAGATGCTGAAATAGTGGTAGTTTTGGCAGCAATATTGCACGATATTGGCCATGCCGTCCATCGAGAGGGGCATGAAGTTTTATCAACTTTCTTTGCTGCTTCAATAATTGATAAATTGCTCGATGATATATATAAACAAGAGGAAGAAAAGGCGATTGTTAAATTCGAAACACTTCATGCTATTTATTCTCATGAATCGAGAATTATACCACTGACAATCGAAGGCGGAGTGATGAAAGTTGCCGATGCTTTGGATATGGAAAAGGGCAGGGCTAGAATTCCTTATCAAATCGGGAGTATTAATATCCATTCGGTATCGGCAATGGCAGTTGAGAAAGTTGAAATTTTAGAAGGAAAAGAGAAACCAGTAAAAATAATCATTTTGATGTCAAATCCAGCTGGAATCTTTCAAGTAGATGAATTATTGAAAGAAAAAATAAAAACCTCTGGAATTGAGAAAATGCTGGAAGTGGAAGTTAGATTGATAAAAGATAGAAAAGAAAAATTATTTAAAAAATACGATTAATTTTATCTTATGAAAATTTTTGTTAAGGCAAAACCAAGCTCGAGATTCGCGAAATAAAAATTTATGTTAAAGAAATCTAAAAAAGATACAAAGGGTATGGTTGTTACAGAAGAAGAACATAAAAAATGGCACAAAGAAAATGGCGGTTGCGGAAACTCGAAGGAACACGACGCCTGTATGAAAAAATGGGGGATTACAATAAAAAAAGAAAAATAACTAATCTCGTAAAAATCGCCCGCTGGGCGATTTTTTGGTTGACAAAAGATTAATTTTTTGTTATACTTTAAAATAGTTCAAATAGGAGGGTGAATTAAAATAACAATCGCGCTTGTTTTAATCTATCCAGAAGAAGGAAAAGAAGAAGGTGTTGTCAGAGAAGTCAGAGAGTTAGCATCAGTAGAGGAAGCTCACGTCTGTTATTTCGGGGAAGGTGAGTCGGCGGTACTTGCAAAACTAAGCACAGATATAACAGAAAAGGAACTAATTGAATTAGTTAGAAAGAAAATCAGGGCTTTAGATATGGTTCGGTCAACGGGCATAATGATAGTCATACGTCCTGAGGATAAATATGAGCCGATCGACGAAGGCTTAATAGATGATGATGAAGAAGAAGAAAGGTGGGGTCCTTGGCGATGAAATTCTTTTCTTCCCAAACAGAGGCTAAATAAAATAGTCCTCTTTTTATTTTATCGCCCTTCGGGCGATTTTTTGGTAGAATGAATAAAATGTTTGAAAAAGCATTAATAATTATAGTTATTATTTTGGTGATAGGTTTTCTTATCAAAAGAAAGCTTCCATTTTGGATAGGAGGAATAGGGGAAGGGTTTGTCACCAAAAAATTACTTCAACTAGATCCAACCCATTATAAGGTTTTGAACGATCTTTTGTTACCATCTAAAGGTAGCTTAGACGTTACTCAAATCGATCATATTGTAGTTTCTAATTATGGTATTTTTTGTATTGAAACTAAATCATATCAAGGATGGATTTTTGGAAATGCCAATCAGGAATATTGGACACAAGTTATATATCATTACAAAAAAAGATTTTATAACCCATTACGACAAAATTATGCCCACGTGAAAGCGATCGAAGAATTAGTTATGCCGAGATATCACGAAGTACAAATTATTTCGTTAGTTGCTTTTCCAGATGCCGATAAGCTTAAAATTTCAGGAACTGATTTTGTTGGATATGCGCGCGATGTGGTAAGAAAAATCCAAAGCTTTGTTAATCCTATAATTACTGATTCCGAAAGAGATGAAATTTATAAGATATTAATTAACGCCAATATTCAGGACAAAGAAGTTCGCAAATTACATGATAAGGGCGTAAAAAAATTAAAATAACTAAAATTTAGCCCGAAGAATAAAATATGAATGCAAAATATAAAAAAATTGAAACAATTAATGAGTTTATAGATACTATTCGTCTTCGGGTAAATGTGTTTATTAAGGAGCAAGGATTCCAGCCAGGCTGGGAGCCTGACGAGGATGATAAAATTTCCAAACAATTTATTGGTATGGCAGATGATAAAATTGTTTCTACTGCAAGATTTAGAGAAATCTCAAATGGCGAAATAAAAATTGAAAGAATGGTGACGCAAAAAGATTATCGAGGGAAAGGTATCGGCACAGGATTAATTAAGTTTATGATTGATGACATAAAAAGACTTAGGCCAAGAAGAATCTGGTTAAGAAGTCAAGTTCAATCGCAGAAATTCTATGAAGAATGTGGCTTTAAGGTAGTCTCTGAACCCTTTGATATGTGGGGCGTGCCCCACATAGATATGGATTATGTAAATTTGTCTTGAGAGGGTTTTAATTCTAGCGTTTTTTAAATAATCGTCAATCGAGCGGGTAAAAATTTAGCCCCATCACGACCTAGGGTAGGTGTGAGGGCAGGCCGAAGATGAGTTTATTCGGCAGGTCCATAAATTAAATGAATAATAGCGGTTAATTTTCTCCACAATTAGACTCTTGACACGCATATCATATATGATATATAATGAAGGTACAACAGAATATAAAGTGAAATTTTACAAAGACACAGAAACGGGCCGAAGTCCGGTTTTGGAATACATCAAAGGGTTAAAGGATAGAGAAGAAGCGAAAGTCTTAAAATATATTGAATTTTTACGAAGCAATAAAGGATATTTAGATGAGCCTTATTCTAAACATATTAGAGGCAAGATTAGAGAGTTAAGAGTTGATTTTGCCAAAAACAAACATAGAATTTTTTACTTTATATTCGTAAAAAAGAACATAATTTTACTTCACGCTTTTTTGAAGAAAACGATCAAAACGCCGATTTCTGAAATTAAAAAAGCTGAGGAGAATTATTACAATGTTTTAAATAATTCAAAAATATATGAATAAAGTAAAAAAAAGTCAAAAAGCAGTGAATTTCCAAGAATATTTAGCCGGAAGATTGAGAAATCCTAGATTCAAGAAATATTATAATGAGTATGGCAAACAATTAGAAATTGCTTACCAGATTTTAAAATTGCGCAAACAAAAAGGAATTTCTCAGGCAGAATTAGCAAAAAGGTTGGGTACGAAACAAAGCAATATAGCGAGAATGGAAACGGGGCAGGAGAATTTTACCACCGACACTCTTCAAAAAATCGCTTCAGTTTTTAGACGGGAGCTCAAAATTGAATTTGTTAAATAAATTAATGATAAAATGAATTAGCGGAGGTCTGTCCTCCGCGAAAAATCGCCTCGCGGGCGATTTTTTGGCCCTCCTTCGTCCTTGCGGACTACGGATGGGCACGGTAGAATATAGGGTATAAAACGTCAAAATTATATGGGTAATGCAAACCAACAGCAGAATTTAAATTTTTATGGTCTCGGGATCGCGCCGGGGATTCTTGAGATTTTGAAAAAGATTCGTTATGTGACGCCGACTCCCATTCAGCACCAATCAATCCCCATTGCCATTCAGGGAAAGGACATAGTGGGTATCGCCCAAACAGGTACGGGTAAAACTCTTGCCTTTGGTATTCCGATGATTCAGCGTTTGGCAAGCACTAAGGGTTTGGGATTGGTGCTTTTGCCGACCCGAGAGCTGGCGCTGCAAATTGATGCGGAACTTCGTAAAGTCGGCAATTATCTTGGACTTAGAACCGCAGTTTTGATCGGCGGGGTTCCCATCTGGCCTCAAATAGAGTCTATTCGGAGAAACCCGCACATTATTATAGCAACACCCGGCCGTCTGATTGACCATTTGCATCAAAAAACAGTTAATCTTAAGAATGTAAATATTCTAATTCTTGACGAAGCCGATCGCATGCATGACATGGGGTTTTTGCCGCAAATAACAGAAATTTTAAAATCAATTCCGAAAGAACGCCAAACAATGCTTTTTTCAGCTACGATTTCTCAGGAAATCATGAGCATTGCGTCAGCGAATATGAAGTTTCCGATCCGCGTTGAAATAGCTCCTACCGGTACGACGGTTGACAGCGTTTCTCAGGATATTTTTATTGTAGCCAGAGAAGCAAAAGTGCGTTTGCTCGAAAAGGTTTTGGCCCAGTATTCGGGATCCACGCTTATCTTTACAAGAACGAAATATGGAGCTCATCGTATTGCGCGGGCAATCAGTCAAATGGGTTATTCGGTGGCCGAAACACATTCAAACCGCACCTTTCCGCAGAGAAAAATCGCTTTAGATGGTTTTAAAACTGGGAGATATCGCGTGCTCGTGGCAACCGATATTATGGCGCGGGGAATCGACGTAATCGGAATAGAATTGGTTATAAATTATGATTTGCCTTCGCAAGCGGAAGATTATGTCCACCGGATAGGCAGAACTGCCCGTGCCGGCATGAAAGGCCACGCGATTTCTTTTGTGACGCCGGTTGAACAGGGAGAAATTCGCGCAATCGAATGGTTAATCCGAAAAAAATTGAACGTATCTACGCTTCCTGAATTTCCGACTATGCAATTTGCAAAACCCCGGTTAGTTTATTCCAGCAAGAAGTACCGGAGGGGAAAAATAGGAGGAAACAGATAAAAAATATGATCTTTTGTATATAAGAGGGACTGATTTAATTAATAATCCTTGCATTTATACCCTGACGTCTTCCGCTTCTTATAAAAGGCGTGAGGGCAAGCCGAAGTTGAGAAATCTGTGAAAGAAAAAAGTAAAAAATATTGGTCAGGGTATGTAACGAAGCACAGCTTCGCGCTGGAGCTGGAAAGCGGAGTTTTTACTTGGTCAAATCCCAAAAGAATTGCCGCCTCGCTTAAACGCTCGGCGGAAAAAAGCTCAAGGCGTAAGGGAACTCCTTTTCAGTCGGCGATGTCTATGCTCAATTTCTATATCAATCGGGCGGGGAAAAATTTATTTCAGAGCCAAAAGAAAATTTTAGAGCAGGCGAAAATAGAGCTTCGTAAAGCATTCGGCAGAAGCACCTAGAACCCCTTTTAAAATTTAGTTTCTATCCAACCAAAAATCGCTCCTAGGCGCTAACGCGCCGGTCGATTTTTTGGTAGAATGGAGAAAAGATTTAAATCAATTTTTAAAAAACATAAGACTAAATACAAATTATGGAAAAAAACAAAATGAGTAGAGACCAGTCTGGATATTGGAGTAATAGAGACAGAAGCAGAAATAAAGATGTGCATAGAAAAACAAATAGAAGAACAAAGATGTTTGGAAAAAAATATAAGGCTAAATAATAATGAAAATTTTTGTGAAGGTTAAACCCAAAGCGAAAGAAGAAAAGGTAATAAAGATCAGCGATACGAATTTTAAATTATTGGTGAAAGAACCGCCGGAAAAGGGGAGAGCCAACCGCGCCGTTTTAAAAGCGTTGGCTGATTATTTTGGGACGAGCCAGTCCAATATAAAAATCATTTCGGGTTCTACTTCAAAACTAAAAATTATCGAGATTACGAAATAACTAAATCGTGCAGTACAAAAAATCGCCCGCGGGCGATTTTTGGGTACACCTCTTGACACAGTAATATGTTGTACGTTATAATGTACATAGATTAAAAAGTATTTTATAAAATAAAATTATGGACACAAGAACAACTTTGCCTATTTCCGAGGCAAGAAAAAATATATTTAAAATAGCTAAAAAGGTTCAAAAACCAGCCGTATACTATACTTTAACCGAAAAAGGAAGGCCCAAGG
>Ga0315279_10010551_pt1 | contig 10850 bp, 8 predicted proteins | sample YL17G06_20_MG_FD_203694 | JGI IMG/M metagenome (GOLD analysis project Ga0315279, IMG submission 203694) | Sediment microbial communities from Yellowstone Lake, YNP, Wyoming, USA - YL17G06_20 | ecosystem: Environmental > Aquatic > Freshwater > Lake > Sediment | place: USA: Wyoming | collected...
CCTGGCCCGGAACAGCTTCACCTTGACCGTGTTCTCGTTCATGGACAGCATGTGGGCCAGCTCTTCCACCGGGTAGCCCTCGACCTCTTTCAGAATGAGCAACTGGCGCTCGTCCGCCGAGAGCCGGTCCAGCAGCCGCACGACGATCTCACGCAACTCCGTCTGGCGATCCACGTCGGCCGCCGGGTTGCGCCGGACATCCTCGGTGTTATCGATCCGCCGCAAATCGTCTTCGCTCAGGTCCGACTCGAACGTCAGCTTGCGCACTTTCTGCTTGCGCAGGTAATCGTAGCATTCGTTCACGGTGATCTTGTAGATCCACGTGACCAGCGCCGAGCGGAAATCGAACTTGCCCAGAGAGAAGTATATTTTCGTGAAAACCTGCTGGGCAATGTCTTCGGCGTCGTTGCGATTGCGCAGGATGCCGTGAATGATGGAAAATACCTTGCCCTGGTAGCGCTCGACGATTTCGCGGAACGCTTCCTGCTCCCCGCGCTGCGCCCGCCGCACCAGCGCGACTTCAGGGCTAACAGACGGTTCGGTGGCCAGAATCAGACCTGGTAGCGCCAATTCCATCACCCACATGGACGTATCCGCGTATCAGCACGTTACGCCCTTTTTTAGGCTATAGGCTGCAGGCTACAGGGCGGCAGCGGCTGCCTTCGCCGGTACCCCTGTAGCCTGTGGCCTGTAGCCTGTAGCCTCATTCCCATTCGATGGTGCTCGGGGGCTTCGAGCTGATGTCGTAAACCACCCGGTTGACCCCCCGCACCTCGTTGACGATCCTGTTCGACAACCGGCCGAGCAGCTCGTGGGGCAGGGGCGCCCAGTCGGCCGTCATGCCGTCCTCGGAGGTGACGCAGCGGATGGCGATGGTATAGGCGTACGTCCGCTTATCGCCCATGACGCCCACGCTGCGGACCGGCAAAAGGACCGCAAACGATTGCCACACTTTATCATACAGGCCCTCGCTCCGGATCGCCTCCAGCAACACGGCATCCGCTTCACGGAGGATTTCCAGGCGCTCGGCCGTGACCTCGCCGAGAATCCGGATGGCCAGGCCGGGTCCGGGGAACGGCTGACGCTTCAGGATGCGCTCCGGCAAGCCGAGTTCCCGGCCGACGCGGCGCACCTCATCCTTGAATAGATCGCGCAGGGGCTCGATCAATTGCAGATTCATATCGGCGGGCAGGCCGCCCACGTTATGGTGCGACTTGATGGTCGCCGAAGGCCCCTTAACCGCCACGGATTCAATCACATCCGGGTAAAGCGTGCCCTGCACAAGGTATTCTGTTGGCCCCAGTCTTCGGGCCTCTTCCTCGAAAACGCGAATGAACTCATTGCCGATGATCCGCCGTTTCCGCTCCGGGTCGGTCACCCCTGCCAGCTTGGCCAGAAAGCGGGCGGAGGCCTGGACGCCGATGACATTCAGCTTCAACTGCTCACGCAACAGCGGAAGGATGGCCTTAAACTCGTCCTTCCGCAGCACGCCATTGTCCACGAAAATACAGGTCAGGCGGGCCCCCAGGGCCCGATCAATCAGGGTGGCGGCGACCGAGGAGTCCACCCCGCCGCTCAACGCGCAGACAGCGTGCCCGTCACCCACCCGCTCGCGAGTCCGCTTCACCGTCTCGGTGATGAAGGAGGCGGGAGTCCAATCGGCGCAGGCCTGGCAGATGTCAAAAACGAAATTACGAAGGATCCGGGGGCCGTCCGGGGTGTGGTGCACCTCGGGGTGGAACTGCAGGGCGTAGAGCCCCCGGCCCGCGTCTTCTATGGCCGCGATGGCATTGGCCGTGCGCCCCACGGTGCGGAAACCCCGCGGCAGTTCCTCCACCTCGTCGCCGTGGCTGTTCCAGACCGGGATGGTGCGCGGCAGCCCGGCCAGCAGGGCGGACTCCGCGGTGATGTCCAATTGCGCCCGGCCATACTCACGCCGCGTGGCCGGCCGCACCCGCCCCCCCAGCTCGTAGGCCATCAACTGCAACCCGTAACAGAGGCCCAGGACGGGCACGCCCAGCCGGAACACCTCCGGAGAACAGCGCGGCGCACCCAGTTCGAACACCGAGCTGGGACCTCCGGACAGGATGAGGCCCCTCGGCGTCATGCCCCGGATTTCATCGGCTGGAGTGTGGAAGGGGATAATCGCACTGAAGACGTTCTGCTCGCGGATGCGCCGCGCAATCAACTGCGTGTATTGCGAGCCGAAATCCAGGATGACAATGCTGTTTTGCATCAGGGGAGAAAAACCAATTGTACTCCATCCGCGGATTTCGTCGAGTGGGGCGACCGGTGAGAGGGACCCAAATCAGCGATTCCCTTGCCCTGCGGGAATCGGCGGCGGGCCGGGAGCGCCGCCGGACCATGGCGCCAAAACGAAAGCGCCGACACGCACCCGCTTCCGCGGGCGCCCTGTCGGCGTGTTTCTTTTCGAACTCCAGCTTGGATCAGAAGTCCGAACGAAAGATCACGGACTTGTGGGCGACACGGGAGGTGTCAAGCCCCGGAGCTGGTTCGACACAGTCGCCGCCTGGCTGGCAAGCGTAGCAATCTGACTGCTCAGAGTGGCCTGCTGGGCCTGCAGCGTCTGAAGTTGCGCCAGTTGCGTTGCGTTCAGGGGAATCCCCTGGGCAACCTGTGCGACCAGGGAGTTGATCGCGTTCTGGTTGGCAGCCAGTGAAGACTGCGCCGTCTGCAACGAGGCGAGGATCCCTACCAACTGAGCCAGCGCAGCCTGCACTTGCTGGCCGTAAGTCGCGGACGAGGCCACCGTGGCTCTGAGCGATGTGATCTGCGCGTTTAAGGAGGTGATCTGTGCGCTAAGCGCCGTGTTGGCGCTGGTCATCTGTGTCAGTTGGCTGGATATCTGCGTCAACTGAGCCTGTGAGGCGGCAAAATCGCTCTTGCTCACCCCCGTCTCGCGGGTGGCCAGGGCCGTGATGCCGACCGCGGCCGCAGTGATGCCCACCACATAAGCGCCGATGACCTTAGCGTTGCTGCGGCCCCCGGCCGACGGAGTGCCGCTGGGAGGCTGCGGCGCCGGAGAAGGCGCGGCGGCAGCGGGCAGAAGCACCGGGCGGCCCAATTGCGCCACGGCCACTTCCTTGGTTGCCTTATTGGTCGCGGTCAGCCGCCCTTCGCTGACGTTCACGCTGACACGCCCGCTGTCCTCGACAACGACATCGGCCGACAGGCGCCCGGTCTTGCTGTCCGGCGACGGCGTCAAGGCCCAGGCGGAAGCAACCAGCGTCAACTCCCCACCCCGGCTCTCGATCCGAGACATTCCCTTGACCAGCTCGACGGACTGGGTGCCGGTCAGCCGCACCTTGCTGTTCGGGTTCACGATAAACCCCGCACCGCCACTCAGCGTAAAGCGGGCGTACCCGGAAGCCGTCTGAATCGTGTCGCCCTTGTATAAGGCGGTTCCACCCGGCACGGTCACGCCGCCAACCGCGACGTTGTCGCTTCCGGCCGAATTCAACATCCCAACGGGCTGGGGGGATGCCGCGAAGCAAGCAAGTGCAAAAACAAGCACGCCCACCATCACTCCTGCTCTACCAGCCAACATGTCATCCTCCTTAAGAAAAACTCTTCCTCTGGCTGTGGTCCGACTCTTCAGCGCCTCTTAAAGGCCACCCATGGTGGGGGATATGGGAACCCCCACCCTGACGCTCGGATGGAAAGACCTTTTGTAACGCAATCGGACCCCTCCTGTCAAGATAAATTTCTCTCATCTTATGGGTGGATAAACACGAAGCCTGCATCCGCTGTCGGCGGGCCCGCTTGTCGGTTCGGCCGGATCCACGGTGGTGGCGGCGTGCGCCTGGACGCCGCCCGTAGTGGTCCCGGGGAAACCCGCCTGATTCGCTTTGAGGCTCTGGAGGCTGGCGTGGCTCAGGCTGGATTTTCAAGCCGATTTCGGTATACTTAAGCTGTTTTCTCGGCCGTCCGGCCGGATCTGCAAGAGTTCCGCCGGCAGTGCCGTCCGATGATTCGCGGATGGGAACTGCCGGCCATTCAGGTTATTGCGGGAGCACCGGTTCGCCCACGTGATGGCCGACCGGCAGCCTGCACGAGAGGGTCATAGCCATGCTCAAGGGCGTCGTCCTGGCAGGCGGTACGGGCAGCCGCCTGTATCCGCTGACGAAAATAACAAACAAGCACCTGCTCCCGGTTTACAACAAGCCCATGATCTATTACCCCATCGAGGCGCTGGTCAACGCCGGGGTCCGCGACATCCTGGTGGTGACCGGAGGCCGGAATAGCGGTGACTTCCTGCGCTTGCTGGCCAACGGCAGGGAGTTCGGGCTCAGCCATGTGAATTACGCCTACCAGGATGGGGAAGGGGGAATCGCCGAAGCGCTTTCCCTGGCCGAGCATTTCGCCGATGGCCACCGCCTCTGCGTTATTCTGGGCGACAACATCATCGAGGGAAATATTATCGGACCGGTCCGGGACTTCGCCCAACAACCCTGCGGCGGCAAGGTGCTCCTGAAAGAGGTGAACGATGCCGAACGGTTCGGCGTGGCCGAGCTCAGGGACGGCAGGGTCGTCAGCATCGAGGAGAAACCCAGGTCCCCGAAGTCGGGCTATGCGGTTACCGGCATCTACATGTATGACGACACCGTCTTTGACAAGGTCCGGAAGTTGAAGCGCTCGGAGCGGGGCGAACTGGAGATCACCGACGTGAACAACCAGTACGTCCAGGAGAACAGCCTGACGTACAACATTCTGGAGGGCTGGTGGACGGACGCGGGCACGTTCGAATCTTTGCGGCGGGCCACCAACCTGGTGGCGGAAACCGGCGCCAACAAGACGGATCTTTCCAAGCTGGGGGTCCGTGCCGGGGCGTGAGAAGCGGCCTGCCGGCGCTGCCCGCCGGGTCCGCAAAACGGGCTACTGCACCGCGGGGGAACTATAACCCGAGGAGTGCCGCTGTTTCCATTCCCAGGCCGAGCGAACGATATTCTTCAGATCAGAGTGGCGGGGATGCCAGCAAAGTTGGCGGCGAATCTTCTCCGAACTTGCCACCAGCACCGCCGGGTCGCCCACCCGCCGCGGGGCCCTTCTTACAGGGAAATGCCTGCCTGTCACTTCGGCAACGGCATCCAGCACGTTCCGAACCGAATGACCCTCGCTGTGACCGACGTTGTAGACCGCGCCCTTGACGACGGGAAGCGCATTCAACGCCAGAACATGCGCCTCCGCGATGTCCCGGACATGCACATAATCCCGGATGCAGGTGCCGTCGGAAGTGGGGTAGTCGTCTCCGTAGATGGAGAACTCAAATGCCGGGTCCAGGGCCGCGTTTAGCAGCCGCGGGATCAGATGAGTCTCCGGCTGATGATCCTCGCCCAGTTCGCCGTCCGCCCCGGCGGCATTGAAGTACCGCAGCGCCACGTACCGCAGACCGTAGGCGCGATGGTACCAGTGGAGGATGTTCTCAAACATTAGCTTCGACTCCCCGTAGGCATTGATGGGCCGAAGGGGATGATCCTCGGTGATGGGCGTCGACACCGGTTCTCCGTAAACAGCCGCCGTGGACGAAAAGATGAAATCATTCACCTTGAGCTCCAATAGCAGATGCAGGAACTGGAGCGCTTTCTGAACATTAATCTCGAAGTAGTACCGGGGGTCGGTCATGGATTTCTCGACCAGGGCGGCAGCCGCGAAGTGCATGACGGCGGCGACGCCCATGTCTTTCACGAGCTGTCCTATTGTCCTGGTATCGGCGAGGTCGGCCTGCACGAAGACCGCGCCCCGGGGCACGGCCTGGCGGTGGCCGGTGCTCAGGTCGTCGATCACCGCCACCTTGTGTCCCGCGGCCAACAACTGTTGGGCGCAAACGCTGCCGACATAGCCCGCGCCGCCCGTCACCAGAACGTTCATGTCTCCATCCTTCAACGCCCGCCGGCCGGCACAGGTTCCTCCTCCGGAGCCTTCCTGGCCGCGCCAACCTCTCGGGGCGGGAATCCGGGCGTTGGGTGCGGTTCGCTCGGCTATCCTATAAGCAGGCGGCCCGAAAAACAAGGGATTCGAGCGGGCGCCCAGGAACTTGGCACAGGGTAGGGTAGCGGCGGTTCTCGCTGCCAAGTTGCCGGGATCCGAGCCCGACCTCCTTGTGCGGTTCCCCCACCACACCGTTCGTTTCAGATCGGCAAACCGCCGGTGCCCTCCGCAACGGTGCGCAGGCGACGTTATCAAAGTGGTTCAACATCGGCAAAAAATGGTTGCATTTCCGGGGGATTTTCGAGAATATGGCAGCCGTCCCCCCCAACATTATTCACAGCCAATAATTGCGGCCCACGTCAGGTGGCGGACCTCATGGACCCTTTGAACGACGACGCTGACCGGCCTGTCACCAGGCACGGCTACGGCCGCTTGCTTGGCAGCGCGCCAGCGACTGAAAAACTGCGTGAGCAAATCGTTAAGGCCAGCGCCGTCACTTGCCCCGTTTTGATCGTCGGTGAAACAGGCACGGGCAAAGAGCTGGTGGCCCGGGCAATCCACGACCACAGTCCCCGCCGCGACAAGCCGTTTGTCCCCGTCGATTGCGCGGCCTTGGTGCCCTCGCTCATGGAAAGCGAATTGTTTGGCCATGCCAGAGGCGCTTTCACCGGGGCGCAATGCGCCAAGCGGGGCCTGCTGGAGGTGGCTGACGGCGGAACGCTCTTCCTTGACGAAATCGGGGAACTCGCGCCTCCGTATCAGGCAAAACTGCTTCGCACGCTCCAGGAACGCGAAATACGACCGGTGGGGAGCACTCGCTATGTCAAGTTTGAGGGACGGATCGTGGCGGCGACCAACCGCGACCTGCGGGAAGGGATTCGCCGGGGCAATTTTCGGAAAGACCTGTATTACCGGCTCAGCGTACTGACCATTCAGGTGCCCACCCTTCGCCAACGGCGGGCCGACATCCCGCCGCTTGTCGCCTACTTCTTGAACCAGGCCGCTGAGGGTCGTCCCATCCGGACATTTTCGGATACTGCCATGTCTTGCCTGACTGCCTACGATTGGCCGGGCAATGTCCGCGAACTGGAGAATGTGGTGGAAAGCGCTGTAGTACTGGCGTCGGGTTCTGTCATCGGGGCTGCCGATCTGCCTGCGGAGATAGTCGGGGCCCATGAGCCGCTGCCTGCGGAAGAGACGGTGCGAGACCTGCGCCGTGCCCTCACATTGCGCGACTGGGAGCGGCAGGCAATCGAGCGGGCCATGGAGCAGGCACGCGGCGACAAACTGCAAGCGGCGAAAATCCTTGAAATGGGGAAGACCACTCTGTACCGCAAGCTTAAACAACTGAACGCCTCTTCGTAGCACGACGAGGAACTTTCCCCACATACTCCAGCGGAACTGTTCGTCATGCGCGTCCCGTGATTGCGCGCATGACTGAGGCCACCCCGGGGGGCAGCCACACACCGGACATTCCAGCGGGCCGCGACCTTCTGGGTTTCGGCGTCGCCGCAAGTGTTATCCACGATGAGGACATCAAAATTCGGATAGGACAGGCCGGCCAGCGCCTGCAGGCACCGGTCGAGGTGCGCCGTCCGGCGACGGGTGCAAATCAGCACTGTGCACCTGGGAAAACGGGCGTCGTCCATGTTCAAAGTCGCGTGATCGCTGGTGCCGCCCGTTGCCCGGGGGCCCGAACAAGTATATTACCCTAACCGGACGCCTGAAAGGCAGCCAGCCTATTCTCAGCAGTCTCGGAACTTCTGGGCAGAACGGCAGTTGCCAGGCAAGAGCCACCCGGCCAGCGGCGCATCGCCCGCGCGCGGCCGGGGGTGTGCTGGAGGCTGACGCTGTCCTGACAGCTTTGTCAAGCGGTGGATCGCGCCGATCGGCGGGTAGTGGGTCTGTTTGAAAATCTCGCCTCTTGACAGCGTGCCCCGCCCCGTGCCATCGTGGATGCATGCCTAATCGGATTAGCAGGGACAAATCCCTGGATACCGTTCAGAACGCCCACCGAGTTGTTATGGAATCCATTCAATCCACCGAAACCATCACACTCAGTATGGTCAGCCTCGTTATGGCCGAGATGGGCCGAAGGGGCGGAAAAATCGGCGGAAAGCGCAGATTGCAGACCATGACGGCTGAGGAACGTAGCGCCGTGGCCCTCAAGGCCGCCAAGGCCCGCTGGTCCAGAAGGCGGGAAAAGAAATAGGCCAAAACCCACATTTTTCACTTGACGTGCTAAAGCGGTATAGTATAATGGCACCATCTATCGAATCAGCATGGACAAGCGGGTTGCGGTGATTACGGCGCTGGTCGAAGGGTGCTCGGTGCGCTCCACGTCCAGAATGACCGGCGTGTCCAAAGGCGCCATCCTTCGGCTTTTGGCCGAAGTCGGCCAGGCGTGCGCCGAGTATCAGTACGCGCATCTTCGCAACATCCCGGCAAGGCGAATCCAGATTGATGAAATCTGGTCCTTCTGCTACGCCAAGCAGAAGAACGTCACGTCCCAAATGCTTGAGAACGGGCACGCTGGTGACGTGTGGACGTTCGTTGCGATTGACGCAGAAACCAAACTGGTCCCAAGCTGGTTCGTGGGTCGGAGGGACGCAGGGTGTGCAGCGGCTTTTCTTCAGGACGTTGCCGCACGTATCTCCAACCGCGTGCAGCTTACGACGGACGGGCACAAGATGTACCTTGAGGCTGTGGATGCTGCATTCGGTGGGGACGTGGACTTTGCCCAACTGGTCAAGGTTTACGGCAGTGATCCTGAGGCAGAGAAGCGCTACAGCCCCGCGCTGTGTCTGGACACCACGACCCAAATCGTTATCGGTAGTCCCGATCCCGCGCATATCTCTACGTCCTACGTGGAGCGGCAAAACCTCACCATGCGGATGTGCATGCGCCGGTTCACCCGCCTGACAAACGCTTTCAGCAAAAAGATTGAGAACCACTGCCACGCCGTGGCTCTGTTCTACATGCATTACAACTTCTGCCGCATCCATCAGACGTTGCGCATCACCCCGGCGATGGAAGCGGGTATCAGTCGGCACGTCTGGTCCATTCGCGAGATCATCACGCTTTCCGCGCGGACTGTGAGCCTTGCAGCCTAATCCGCCCTAGCGCCCAATCGACAACCTCTCAGTAGCACCTCAGGGCGCTTGAGACAGTCCGGGATAGTATCCAGGGACATGGCCCTTGATCTCGCCCATTTTAACGCTGTACGATTTTCCCGCCACGTCCTTAAAACGCAACTCAAGCGTTGTTGTATCAACAGACTCCCCTGGAACGCCTTCAAACCAGGCCCAAAGAATACCTACTACCTTGGAGCCACGTCTAACCGGGCCAGAAGAGGTTTTGTCATATAAGGAGTCTTTCCCGTAATAAGTTAGTGATCCTTTATAAGAAGGTCCGGTAAGCGATAAACTTCTAGGAATCGTGTGCAGGACCCCCTCAACGCGATTACCGCCGACCACGGCACTCATTTCATAATTTTCGACGATGCTGTCCGCACCTAAGTTCTTGATCTGCATAACAGCAAGTATGGCGGTTCCTTGGTGGCCAAGCCCTGCCGGAATAAGATGGTGATTAATGGCAATAAGTTCTCCGATAAGGTTGGGTCTGTCCTGGAGTTGCTGTGTCAGCAACAAAATGTGTTCCTTGCGCCAAACTGAAAAGAATGCGAAGAACAGGCAAAGGCCCCCTATTAGCCAGAATACTTTGGGGCTGATCCATGGCCTCTTCGTGAGTTGCAGCCACACGGCAATAGCGACTGAAGCAATGCCGCTCATAAAGGCCACCCATTCCGAGATGACGGCCCACAAAAAATCTCCGAGGTAATGCATCGCTTTAGCTTATCACGTGCTAAAGCGCAAAGGCAGTTGCGTTTCATAGACATTTAGGACAAAGATGGCGCTTTGCCCCCCCTCCCGGCAGGTAGACCCACTACCGAATTTTCGGGCGGCGCCGACTGCTCGTCAATTGCGGGGGGACGCTTTTTTTTCAAGTTGAGAACATCGCACCGCCCGCGGGGCTTCGGGGACCGCTCTCTAGTAACACTGGGCGCCAGGCCCGCCCCCTGCGATGCCGCTGAACTGGTGTAGAATCGAGCGGCACAGGCAACGGCCATGGATCGCAGGCACTTTCTTCGCGGCTCGCCGGCAGCCCTGGGCCTGGTCGGGTTGCTGCCCGCGACCTGCTGCTTACCTGCAAACCCGGGCTGACCGGCTACTGGCAGGTGAGCGGGCGCCAAGACGTCTCCTACGAAGAGCGGGTCAGGATGGACATCTTTTACATCCATAACTGGTCGCTGTGGTTCGACCTCAAAATCCTGTTTCGGACCGTGATTGTGGCCTTGATTGGCCGGGGAGCATACTAAGCTTATGCGCATCCTGGTAACGGGCGGGGCGGGTTATATCGGCAGCGTTTGTACGGAAGTGCTTCTAGGGCTTGGTCACGATGTGGTGGTCGGCGACGACCTGAGCACGGGGCGGGCCGAAGCGGTCTTGCCGCCGGCACGGCTGGTGGTCGTTCGACGAGACGATTTGGGCGGCTGGGACCGGCTGCTGAAATCGAATCCGGTCGATGCGGTCATGCACTTCGCGGCTATCGCCTTGGTCGATGCGGACCCGGCAAGCCTGTACTCCGACAACGTATCCAATACGCTTTTGTTGCTGGACGCGATGCGGGCAAACGGCGTTCACGACCTGGTGTTTTCCTCAAGCGCCGCGGTTTACGGGGAACCGCGGTCGGTGCCCATCACGGAGGACCACGTTTGCGAGCCGATCAATGCTTATGGCGAGAGCAAGCTCGCCATCGAGAAGGCGCTCAAGTGGTACCGCCGCGCTTACGGGATGCGGGCCGTGATGTTCCGCTATTTCAACGTGGCGGGTGCGACGGAA
>Ga0315279_10010552_pt1 | contig 10849 bp, 8 predicted proteins | sample YL17G06_20_MG_FD_203694 | JGI IMG/M metagenome (GOLD analysis project Ga0315279, IMG submission 203694) | Sediment microbial communities from Yellowstone Lake, YNP, Wyoming, USA - YL17G06_20 | ecosystem: Environmental > Aquatic > Freshwater > Lake > Sediment | place: USA: Wyoming | collected...
TTAAGGGCCACCCCCGGCGACTGCTCGCCGTCGCGCAGGGTGGTATCGAAGATCAGTACCTTGTCCTCCTTTGTCATGGCTTTCTCATCCTCCTGTTTTTCGGATGTAGCGGAAGGCTTTAGCCTTCCACTGGCCCGACATGCCGGGCCGCTACATTGGCTCCGGCTGGCCCTCTCCCCTCCGCGCTAGACGGAAAAGAAGGGCCCGCTAAGGATGAGGGCGGGTCTCTCTCGACCCCAGCCTAAAGGCTGGGACATCGTTGCTTCCTTCCACCCCAACCTGATGGTCGTTGACTGAATAGCGCGACAGTGCTGATTGCCCTCTGCAAGCAGACCTAAAGGTCTGCAGCTACGAAACGGAGAGCATCCAGGATCGTAGCTGCAGGGCTTCAGCCCTGCCTTGCGCCGAATTGTTCTGTTCATGACCATTAGGCTGGGGTGGTGTCTGAGAGCACTACTTCGCCAGGATCGTCTCCCACTGATGGGCGTGGCCCTCCTCGTCCAGGAGGATCTGCTCCAGCATGAGGCGGGTGCCGGCATCGCCCAGCCGTTCGGCGAGCTTGATGTGCGCCTTGTACCGGGCGATGGCGTCGTGCTCGCCGGCCAGGTCGTCCTCGATCATCTTCTTCACATCGCCACCCACCTGTATCGGGCCCATCTTGGTGGTGGGAACGGCCTCGTAGTAGTCGATGCGCTCGGCGATCTTTTCGGCGTGCTTCATCTCGTCCATCGAGGTTGCCTCGAACCGTTCGTCGATCTCCGGGCTGTCGAACCCGCTGGCCATGACGTGGTGGTAGATGTACTGCACGATCGCCGCCAGCTCGTACGACAGGTCCTCATTGAGAGCGTCGATCAGTTCCTGGGGTGCCTTAGCCATGGCGTCCTCCTTCCTTCTTCGCTTGCTAGCCCCTCCGCGGGAGCCAGCTCATCATAGCACGCAGCCCCTTGCCGATCTGTTCGATCTGGTGCTCGGCATTCTGCTTGCGCAGCGCCAGGAAGTGGGGGCGCCCCGCCTGGTTCTCCAGGATCCACTCGCGGGCGAAGGCGCCGCTCTGCACCTCCTTCAGGATCTGGCGCATCGTCTCGCGCACGTGCTCGTCGATGACCCGCGGGCCGCGGGTGTAGTCGCCGTACTCCGCCGTATCACTCACGGAGTAGCGCATGTAGGACATGCCGCCCTCGTAGAACAGGTCGACGATGAGCTTCAGCTCGTGCATGCACTCGAAGTAGGCGATCTCCGGCTGATAGCCGGCCTCCACCAGGGTCTCGAAAGCGGTTTTCACCAGGGCGGTGACGCCGCCGCACAGCACCGTCTGCTCGCCGAAGAGGTCGGTCTCTGTCTCCTCAGCGAAGGTGGTCTCCAGCACGCCGGCGCGGGCGCAGCCGATCCCCTTGGCGTAGGCCAGGGCCACCCCCTTGGCCTTCTTGGTGTGGTCCTGATAGATGGCTACCAGGGCCGGCACGCCCGAGCCCTCCACGTAGATCTCCCGCACGCGGTGGCCGGGGCCCTTGGGCGCGATCATCGTGACGTCCACGTTGGGCGGCGGCACGATCTGGTGGAAGTGGATGTTGAACCCGTGAGCGAACATCAGCATCTTGCCCACCGTCATCCCCGCCTCGATGCTCTCGTAGTAGACCTGCTTCTGGAGCTGGTCGGGTACCAGCATCACGATGATGTCCGCCTTCTGGGCCGCCTTCGCCGCGTCCAGCACCGTGAAGCCGGCCGCCTCGGCCTCCTGCCAGGCCTTGCCGCCGGGATACTCGGCCACCAGCACGTTGCAGCCGCTGTCCCGCAGGTTCAGGGCGTGGGCGTGCCCCTGGCTGCCGTACCCGATGATGCCGATGGTCTTGTCCTTCAACAGCGATATGTCAGCGTCCTGCTCGTAGTAGCTCTTGGCCATCAATCCCTCCTTGGTCTTGTCAGGGCCTCGTCTATGCAGCAACGAAGGCAGCCTATCGTTCAGCTTCCCTCATGCGTTGGCGCCTTCACTACTTGTCGCTGTAGGGCGGCTCGCTCTCCGGGTAGCGCTCAAAGGGCTCCTCCCCCAGGTCGTGGCGGGCCGGCGTCGAGCTGGCGGGGCCGCGCACCAGCGCCACGCTGCCCGTGCGCACCATCTCCACGATACCGTAATCGACCAGCAGGTTGAACATCGTGTCGATCTTATCGCCTTCCCCGGTCACCTCGATGATGACAGAGTCGGGCCCAACGTCCACGATCTCCGCCCGGAAAATGTCCACGATCTCGATGATCTGGCTCCGGTTCTGGGCGGTGGCGTGCACCTTCACCAGGGCCAGCTCCCGCGCCACCTTGCGCTCCTCCGAGATGTCGCGGATCTCCACCACCTCCACCAGCTTGTCCAGTTGCTTCACCACCTGGTCGGCGTCGGTGTTGGCGTCCACCACAATGGTCATGCGCGACAGCCCCGGCGTCTCCGAGTGGCCCACCGCCAGGCTCTCAATGTTGAACCCTCTCTGTCGCCACTTGTTGGCGATGCGGTTGAGGACGCCGGGCCGGTCCTCCACCAGGGCGATGATGGTATGCGGGCGCAGTTCTCTCATGCCAGCGTCTCCACCTTCTCCTCCTCGAACTGAGGCAGGTCAATAGTCTCCTGGAGGGCCGCCCCTGGCGGCACCATCGGGAAGATGTTTTCGTCCCCGCGCACCTGGAAGTCGATGACCACCGGCCCCGGGTGGTCGATGGCCTTGTAGATGACCGACTCCACTTGAGACTTGTCAGTAACGCGCATCCCCAGGATGTCGTAGGCCTCGGCCAGCTTCACGAAGTCCGGGTTCTTCAGCGGCGTGGCTATCCGTCGGTCGCCGTAGAAAAGGGTCTGCCACTGGCGCACCATGCCCAGGTAGGAGTTGTTCATGATGGCGAACTTGATGGGTAGGTTGTGCTCCGAGATCACAGCCAGGTTCTGCAAGGTCATCTGGAAGCCGCCGTCGCCGCAGATGGACCACACCAGGTCGCCCGGCTTGGCCACCTGTACCCCCAGGGCCGCCGCGATCTCGAAACCCATGGTGCCCAGACCGCCGGAGGTGACGAAGCGGGCCGGCTTGTCCGACCGGTAGTACTGGGCCGCCCACATCTGGTGCTGGCCCACGCCCGTCACCGTGTAGAAGTCGTCGCCGCTGCAATCGTAGATCTTCTGGATCACGTACTGGGGCAGCAGCCTGTCCGTCTCGCGGATGGTAATGGAGGGATGCTCCCGCTTCAGGTCGTCCAGACGGGCGAACCAGTCCGGCCGCTCCCTGTGCTCTACCAGCTTGTTCAGCTCGCTCAGCACCGCCTTCACGTCGCCGTGGAGGGCCGCCGCAGGCTGCACGTTCTTGCCGATCTCGGCGGCGTCGATGTCCACGTGGATGATCTTGGCGCCGGGGGCGAAGTCCCGCAGGCGGCCGGTCACCCGGTCGTCGAAGCGCATGCCGATGCCCAGCACCAGGTCCGACTCGCTGATGGCGATGTTGTTCCAGTACATGCCGTGCATGCCGGGCATCCCCAGGTTAAGCGGATGCGAGCCGGGGAAACCGCCGATACCCAGCAGCGTAGTGATTACGGGAATGTTGGCCTTCTCAGCGAACTCGCGCAGTTCGTCAAAGGCGCCGGAGATGATGACGCCGTGGCCAGCCAGGATCAGCGGCCGCTCGGACTTGGCGATGAGCTCCACCGCCTTGTTCACCTGCTCCCTGTCGGCAACCACGTTAGGCCGGTAGCCGCGCAGCTCCACCTTCTCCGGGTAGACGAACTCCGCCCGCTGCTGGAAAACGTCGCGGGGGATATCGATGAGCACTGGGCCCGGCCGGCCGGTGGAGGCGATGTAGAACGCCTCCCGCACCATGCCCGGCAGCTCGTGTACGTCCAGCGCCAGGTAATTGTGCTTGGTGATCGGTAGGGTGATGCCGGTGATGTCCGCCTCCTGGAAGCCGTCGCGGCCAATGAGCCCGGTCACTACCTCGCCGGTGATGGCCACCATGGGCACCGAGTCCATCCAGGCGTTGGCGATGCCGGTCACCAGGTTCGTGGCGCCCGGCCCCGAAGTAGCGAAGCAGACCCCCACCTTGCCCGTCACACGGGCGTAGCCGTCGGCGGCATGGGCGGCGCACTGTTCGTGTTTCACCAGAATGTGCTGCATCTGCGGGTACTGGGGCAGGGCGTCATATAAGGGCAGGTTGGACCCACCCGGCAAGCCGAAGATGTGCTCCACCCCCTCCCGCGCCAGGCACTCCATGACCATTTGTGCTCCGCTAAGCTCCATCCCTTGTCCTCCCCCTAACGTAGGTCTTGCACCGCGGCCTTAAAGGCGGCGGCATCGGTTTCATCAGTGTTCCAGGATCGCCCCACGGCTGGCGCTGGTCACTGCCTGGGCGTATCGCCGCAGGTAGCCGTGGTCGATCTTGGGCTTGAAGGGCGGCAGAGCGGCCAGGCGGGCGTCCAGCGCCGCCGGGCCACCGAGGGCAGCGTCCAGGCGCTCGCCAGGGATGTCGATGATGATCTCATCGCCATCCCGCAGGGCGGCGATGGGCCCACCGGCCGCCGCCTCCGGCGACACGTGGCCGATGGCGGCGCCGCGAGTGCCCCCCGAAAAGCGGCCGTCAGTGATCAGGGCCACCTTATCGTCCACGCCCATGCCGCTGAGCATGGATGTGGGCGATAGCATCTCCGGCATGCCCGGGCCGCCCCGTGGTCCTTCGTAGCGCACCACCAGCACGTCCCCTTCCTTAAAGTCGCGCTTCATGATGGCCTGCACGCACTCGTCCTCGGAATTGAAGCAGCGGGCCGGCCCCCGGTGTCGCATCATCTTCGGGTCCACGGCCGCCGCCTTGACCACCGCCCCCTCTGGCGCCAGATTGCCGAACAGGATCGACAGCCCGCCCCGCGGCGAGTGCGGCTCGGCGAAGGGCCGAATTACAGCGCGGTCGCGGACCGACGCCTGGGCGATGGTCTCGCCCACCGTCCGGCCCGTGACCGACGGCACCTCCATGTGTAGAACCGACTGGATCTCCTTCATGACCGCTTGGACGCCCCCCGCCCGCTCCAGGTCCTGCAGGCGGTGAGGGCCTGCCGGGCTCAGACGGCAGAGCTGAGGCGTCTGGGCGCTAATGTCGTTGACCAGCGAGAGGGGAAAGTCCACCTCCGCCTCGTGAGCAATGGCCAGGAAGTGGAGGATGGAGTTCGTGCTGCCGCCCAGGGCCGTGTCCACCGCCAGGGCGTTCCAGATGCCCTCGCGCGTGACGATCTGGCGCGGCCGCAGGTCCATCTCCAGCAACTTCATGATCTGGGCGCCGGCCCGCTTGGCCAGCCGGATGCGTCCCGCATCCACGGCAGGGATGGTGCCGTTGCCGGGGAGGGCCAGACCTAGGGCCTCGGTGGCGCAGTTCATGGTGTTGGCCGTAAACATGCCCGCGCAGGAGCCGCAGGTAGGGCAGGCCAGCTCCTCTAGCCGCCGCAGCTCCTCCTCCCCCATTTCTCCCTTGGCCACCTGGCCCACCGCCTGGAAGACCGTGATCAGGTCCACCGGCTCACCGTCCATCTGGCCGGCCAGCATCGGCCCGCCGGAGACGAAGATCGAGGGCACGTTCACTCGCACCGCCCCCATCAGCATGCCCGGCACGATCTTGTCGCAGTTGGGGATGAACACCAGCGCATCGAAGCCGTGGGCGATGGCCATACACTCCACGGCGTCGGCGATGACCTCGCGGCTGGGCAGGCTGTAGCGCATGCCGATGTGGCCCATGGCGATGCCGTCGTCCACGCCGGGTACGTTGAGCTCGAAGGGGGTGCCACCGGCGCCGCGGACGCCCGCCTTTACGGCGTCGGCGATGAGACGGAGGTGAATGTGGCCGGGGATGATCTCGTTGTAGCTGTTGACGATGCCGATGAACGGCTTGTCCATCTCATCGTCGGTGATCCCCAGCGCCCGCAGGAGCGCCCGGTGGGGCGCTCGCTCCAGGCCCCTCTTCACGCTGTCGCTGCGCCGTGGCCTATCGAACTTGGCCATGGTAGTTCCCTTCTGGCCCTTGCGCCTGTCCTGAGCCAGTCGAAGGGCCTGCCGCTGGAAACGAAATCCCGCCCCAAAGGGACGGGATGGTCCGCCAGAGGCGGATGGTTCCGCGGTGCCACCCTTCTTCCCCGGCCCGTCGGGGTTTCACCGCCGAAACGAAAGTCCCGCCCCAAAGGGTCCCGCTGGGGCGGGACGGCACCACCCTTCTTCCCCGACCTGTCGGAGCTCTCCAAGCGCGCTAACGGACGCCAACCGTCCAGGACTACTTCCCTTCACCGAACCAGTAAGCCTCCAAACCTGTGAACAAATGGTTCCTGGTTCGCGAAGCCTTCGGCCTGGCGGCTCCGGGGCGAGTTCAAGGCCTTGTGCTGCCGGGCTCCCACCTTTGCCCCGGCTCTCTGGAGCAGGGAAGGGCCTCTACTACTCCCCTTCTTCGCCTTTGCCTTTCTCGGCTAAGGTGTCGGCAATTGTAACAACCCAGGTTGCCGCTGTCAAGAAAAATGGGCCAAACCGTAGGGGCGGTTCGCGAACCGCCCCTACGTCCTCTGTTTCGCTCTCCGACGGGTCCCGGTCAGGGAGCCACTGGCATCTGGCAGGTCACACCGGCGTGGCCGTGACCGTGGGCGACGGCGTCTCGGTCGGCGTGGCGGTAGGCGTGGCGGTCGGCGTCGCTGTGGGCGTCGCTGTGGGCGTCGCGGTGGCCGTTGGCGTGGGCGTGGGTGTGCGCGTTGGCGTCGCCGTGGGGGTCCGGGTGGGTGTCGCCGTCGGCGTGCGCGTTGGCGTCGCTGTGGGTGTCCGGGTAGGCGTCGCCGTCGGTGCCGGGCAGGGATCCGGCATCGGGCAGGTCACGGCGGCGGTGATCAGCACCAGCAGCGCGTCGTACTTGTTGGCCACGGTGATGCTCGACAGGGTGGGCTGTCCGGGTACATACCGCAGCCACTGCTGGGTGCTACCCACCCACTCGTAGGCGATGGTGTAGTTCGTGCCGAGGCAGGCCAGGGCCGTCGCCGGGTCCGTGGCCGAGGCCCCCGTCCACACGAAGCTGTGCCAGCCCGCCGGGCTCAGGTTCAGCGTGCGCGTGGCCGCCGCGTCGGCAAGGTCCGGCGAGGCCACCGCCTGCTCCCGTTCCATCACCCCCAACCAGAGCCCAGCCGCCAGCGCGGCCAGCACTGCCAGCCCTACTGGCAGGAGGATGGCCGGGTGAAGTAGCTTCTTTCCCATCGTGTGACCTCCTTCGACTCAGGAACCTGCCGAATGGGAGCCTCGCTCTGCGCTCGTTCAAATACTACCCCCAGAGATTGAGATGTCAACAGGCCCCAGGTTCGGGATCGTGATCTATCAATTCATGCGGCCGTTCGAGGCGGCAAACAGGGGAGGGAGCGGGCGGCCGCTCCCTCCCCTGTGTCGCTCCGATCGCCGCGGTCAGGGACCGACCGGCTTCAGACAGGTCACGGCGTCGGCGTCGGGGTCGGTGTGGGCGTCGGCGTGGGGGTGGGCGTCGGCGTCGGGGTCGAGGTCGGCGCGGGTGCAAGGCAGGGATCGACCGCCATGTTGCAGGTCACACCGGCGGCGGTGATCAGCACCAGCAGCGCGTCGTACTTGTTGACCGCGGTGATGCTCGACAGCTCGCTGTGTCCGGGGACATATCGCAGCCACTGCTGGGTGCTGCCCACCCACTCGTAGGCGATGCTGTAGTTCCCGCTGATGCAGGCCAGGGCCGTCGCCGGGTCCGTGGCCGAGGCCCCCGTCCACACGAAGCTGTGCCAGCCCGCCGGGCTCAGGTTCAGCGTGCGCGTGGGCGTGACGGTCGGCGTCGCCGTGGGCGTCGCCGTGGGCGTCACCGTGGGCGTGCGGGTGGGCGTCGCCGTCGGCGTCGGGGTCGGCGTGGGGGTAGGCGTCGGCGTGGGGGTAGGCGTCGGGCAGGCCGTGCCGCCGATCGCTATGACCGCAGACTTCACCTCCGCAGTCGTGATGGTGCCTAGGGGGCCGCTGAGGCTGACGGCTTCCAGGCTGAGGTTGGCGAGCCCTGTGACGGCGGGCTTCACGTGCAGGGTATAGCGGCCCAGGACGCCCACCATGGGCCCCACCTCCGGCGCGGTGAACTCCGTCACGGCCACGCTGTGCGGGGAGGCGATGTCCGGCGGCGTGAGCTCGCTGGCGTCGGTGGGCACGCCCCCGACGCTAAGCAGCATGCCCAGGTGGTCCTGGGCAGTTATCTCCAGCTTAGTGTCGTCAAACTTCAGCAAATAGCTGAAGCTGGTGAGTGACTTACCGGTGGGGATCTCGTTGATGTAGACGTCGATATCGAAGCTGGCGTCGGCGGCCTTGGTCACGCATTGCTCCTGCACGGCGCCCAGGCCGTTCTTGGTGTTGCCACTCGTGTCGGTGTCTATGCCCACGATCGTCCCCGGATTGGCCTGCGCGGCGTTTCGCCCTATGGCCATCCAGGCCGTCAGCGCTACCACCGCCAATAACAGGCCACCGGCCAGACTCGCGAGCACTACTGTCCTCTGCTTGTGCTTCATCGTGCAACCTCCTTCGCTTCAGAGGCGTGCCAAAGAGGGCTTTATTCCGCATTCGTTCACATATTACCCGCTAAGATTGGAATGTCAATAGGCCCAGATTCAGGATGGCGAAGTCGCCGCTCTTGATTGTAGCGGAGGCCTTCAGGCCTCCATGGTGGCGACCTGACCGCTCGCCCAGAGCGGAGTCGATGACCATAGAGCCCTGCCTTGGTCCCTGTGCCCTGCGGGTAGGGGTCGATGGCCATCGACCCCTACGATTGGCCCTGCCCTGCGCCGGACAGATTCAACGCGGCGAAGGCAGCTCCAGCATGAGCACCTCCAGGGCCAGGCGGGGGTTCACGTTCTCCTCCAGCCGCCGCCGCGCCGCCGCCAGCGCGCGCAGGAAGGCGGCCACCTGGCGCCGGTCGTAGCGCGCGGCCTCGGCCCGCAGGATGTCCCCCAGGTCGACGTTGGTGACCGCCTCCTGGCAGTCAGCCGCGGCCAGCAGCACGTCCCGCCACCACTGGCCCCACAGGTCGAGGGTGCCCAGCACCGCCTCCCGCTGCCGCCCGAAACGGCTAGCCAGATCGCCGGCGTAGGCGAAGCGCTCCGCCAGGCTGCGCTGGGGCAGGCTGCGGATGTCCACCAACGCCTCTCGCCGCGTCCGCAGCATCTCCGCGTCGGCCTCCGCGGCGATGGCCCAGCCGAGGCGCCCCCGCGACAGGCGAGCCAGGAGCTGGGCCCGCCGCTCGGGCAGGCCCCAGCGTCCGGCCAGCACCTCCGCCACGGCCGCCACCGGCATCGGCCGCAGGTCCAGCCGCTGGCAGCGCGAGTGGATGGTGGCCCGCAGAAGCTGCGGTCGGGCGGTGATGAGCAGGAAGACGACATCGGGTGGCGGCTCCTCCAGGGTCTTCAGGAAGGCGTTCTGGGCTGCCTCGTTCATGGCGTCGGCGGGGTCGATGATGATCACGCGGCAGCGGCCCTCGAAGGCCCGCAGGCTCACCGCCCGTCCCACCTCCCGTATCTGGTCGATGCTGATGTCCTTGTGGACGGCGCCGTCGCTAGTCTCCACCGTCACCGTCTGCACGTCGGCGTGGATGCCGGCCGCAATGCGCCGGCAGGGGACGCATTCGTGGCAGGGGCGCTCGGCGCCCTCGCAGTTCAGGGCCTGAGCCAGCTCGCGGGCCAGGGTCGCTTTGCCCACCTGGGGCGGCCCAGCCAGCAGGTAGGCGTGGGCCGGCCGGCCCGCGGCCAGCGCCCGCTGGAGGGCGGCCACCGCCCGTTCTTGCCCGACCGTCTGCCACATCCTACCGCGCCGTCCAAACGTCGCAGCGCATCAGGTCCTCGTAGGTCTCGCGGCGGCGGATCAGACGGGCGGCGCCGTCCTTCACCATGACGATCGCCGGCCGCAGAGAGGCGTTGTAGTTGCTGGACATGGGCAGGCTGTAGGCGCCGGCCACCGCCACCGCCAGCAGGTCGCCCGCTTCCAGGCGGGGCAGGTGGGCGTCGCGCAGGAGCACGTCCCCCGACTCGCAGAACTTGCCGGCGATGGTCACCCGCTCGCCTGCCGCTTCGCCCAGCTTGTTGGCCACCAGGGCCGAGTAGCGAGCGCCGTAGAGGGCGGGCCGGATGTTATCGCCCATGCCCCCGTCCACGGCCACGTACCTGCGCACGCCCGGGATATCCTTGGTGGCCCCCACGCGATACAGCGCGACGCAGGCCTGGCTCACCACCGCTCGCCCTGGCTCGACGATGAGCTTGGTGGGAGGCAGACCATACGCCCGCTGCGCCTCGCGCAGGGCGCCCGCGATGGCCTCCGCGTATTCGGCCACCGCCGGGGCGGGCACGTCCTCCAGGTACTGGACAGCGAAGCCGCCGCCGGGGCTCAGCTCCCGCAGCCGCAGGCCGTGCCGCTGGGCCATGCGGGCGGCGAAGGCCATGAGCACGTCGATGGCCCGCTGGAACGGCTCCACCTCGAAGATGGGCGAGCCGAGGTGCGCGTGCAGCCCCACCAGCTCCAGCGACGGCAGGTTCAGGGCCTGCTCCACCGCCTGCTCGGCCTGGCCGGTGGTGATGGGGAAGCCGAACTTGCTGTCGAGGACGCCGGTGGTGGTGTGGTGATGGGTGTGCGGGTCGATGTCCGGCGAAAGGCGCAGCCAGATGGGCTGGCGCTTGCCGGCCTCCTGCGCCAGGCGGCCCACGAGCGACAGTTCGTGGAAGTTGTCCACCGCTACCCGCCCGATGCCGCAGGCCAGCGCCTCCCGCAGCTCGCCCTCCGACTTGTTGTTGCCGTGGAAGCTGATGCGCTCCGCCGGGAAGTCCACCGAGCGGGCGATGGCCA
>Ga0315279_10010553_pt1 | contig 10849 bp, 10 predicted proteins | sample YL17G06_20_MG_FD_203694 | JGI IMG/M metagenome (GOLD analysis project Ga0315279, IMG submission 203694) | Sediment microbial communities from Yellowstone Lake, YNP, Wyoming, USA - YL17G06_20 | ecosystem: Environmental > Aquatic > Freshwater > Lake > Sediment | place: USA: Wyoming | collected...
CGCCGAAGCAGTGATACCTCGGTTCAGGATTAGCACAGACACCGCTCACGCATTCATCCACGGGCAGAGCCCGTGGTCTTCTGCGTAGGCGGATAAATTTAACTCTTCTTCCGTCGAAAGACAAGCCATTGTGAAAACTTTTTACCCCGGCAGCAGAAAGCCACGGGCTTTGCCCGTGGATGAATGCGTCCCGACGATAGTCGGGAGATGTCGCCCCACTCGGGCGTGAAGAAGGGTGCCACGGGCTATGCCCGTGGGGCTCCACAATGTTTTTGACTCACGAATGAATACTTTCCCTGCCGCCGTTAGATGGCTCTATCGCGTGAATCGCGATTTGCATGAAAGGAGATCCAATTTTTCCGTAATGCCTCGAAACACGTTCTCTTATGCTCCTTTGCAGGAGACCACGCCTGCGTGCAGAAACCTTAGACAGGCATTCCGGCCTGCAGACATTGGCTAAACCCCTGGGCTCTGCTCTTGCTGCCTTACTTCTCACCCCTTGCTCCCTTCGGTACTCTGAGTCATGATCACCCGGTCTTTGTTGTTCCTATTATCTCCGAACTTTGAACTCCCAACTCCGAACTTTTACTCACCCTCCCATTTCCTCTAAGTACATAACCGAACAGGCATCACAATTTTCTCCCATCTTCTCATTGTCCTCAAACATTCGATGCTGATTAAAAGCCTAATTATTTCAATGTATTGGGCAACTATCGTATTACCTAATTCGATGGCAAAGAAATTGCAATTCTGGATATAGATAGCAACGGATATTGAAGATCACTTCCAAGATGAGCAAGAAACATTTCCCAAACATTTCTAATCTGATTCAAGACGATAGACTCTTCCTGATCGCCCCGCGGAAGAAGCCAACTCAGGAGATTTGCGATAGACTGCGGAGATACGAGGGGTCAAGTCGAGAGAATAAAGAGCTCCATGACGAACAAATTTGGACGCTGTTGTTCACCTACGGATTTGTTGCCGGACCAGGATCTCTACAGAGCTTATCTGATCTGGCAAAAGTTCTAACGGAGGGAGAATGTGCCTGGGCTCCTGACCACGAAGCACGGCTCGAAATGCTTCCCGTGTCCCCGAGGAAGGGCGTCCAGGGCGGCTCTGGGGGTGACACTGAGATTGATTTGATCCTTGGAGACATTGCGAGCCGAGACAGGACTCAATCGGGTGTCGCATTCAAGCCAAATGGGAGCCCAAGTTGGGTCTGCATGGTCGAGGCAAAGTGGTTATCTGATATCGCCTGTCGAACGACCCAGGATCTTCATTGGAACCAGTTGATTCGGGTCATCGAAAACGCTCTCACCTTTCAGACCGCCAATGGACAAACCCGATGTCCTGACCAGGTACATGTGACCCTTTTGACTCCAGGTACTTTTCGACATGACGGAGAACCTTCGGGGAGTCGCTTCTATTTTTACAAGTACAACGAGTATAAGCAGTACCCGTATCTGGTTTTGACGGATTTGGGTCGGGCCGCCATCGAGATGCGTCAGGATTTCGCTGGTGGGAGCACCCCCGAGGATCTCATGTCCCATTTGGATAAACTTCGTCTCCATTGGGTGACTTACGAAGAGTTATTTGAGAGAATGCCCGATTCGGAGTTTAAGGCGCAGCTCAAGGAATTTATCGCAAGTAACGCTCACGGCGTCATTTCGGTCTAATAGGACGAGAATGAGAGCAATGCAAAACGTCTTACTTGAGAGGGTGGAGTATCAGATTGAAACGACCCATTTCGGTACCTGGCGCCGTTATCTTTACCCAACAGGAGTCTATTTTGCTGAATTCAAGTCTCACTCCGCTTTCTTAGGATTACCTCTGGTGCATTATACTCGTGGGATCTGCCCGGAAACAGGGAAACGGATCGTTGCAAAGGGAGTCATAGGGATTGGAAGATTGGCTACAGGAATTCTCGCCATAGGTCAGGCGTCCTTCGGAGTCGTTGCTGTTGGTCAGCTTGGTTTGGGGCTGCTGCTGGGGCTGGGACAGGGTTCCACTGGCTGGATTGCCATTGGACAGTTAGCTATGGGTCTCTACTTTGGTCTTGGCCAAATGGCTACGGGATCCATTGCGATCGGCCAGCTTGGGTTGGGAAAGTATGTCCTGGCCCAAATGGGTTTTGGAGAGCACGTTTGGAGCACGAAAGGCTCTGACGCCGAAGCTATTGAATTCTTCAGAAATCTGTTATACAGGTTCTTCTCGTAACGGTTCTTATCGCTTTCAGTGGTCGTTACTCAGCCCTCATCACTCGGCACTCAGTCCTTTCTTCTATACTTGTTTCCCAACCTGTAGCCGAAGTGTTTCTGGCATGGTGATGAGCAGGGGCACCCTCAAAGCAAGATCAAGGGCAATGAAGGCCAGAAAGATGTATTGTGGTCCGACTTTGTCCCAGATCAAGCCGCACAGGAGAGCCATGCAGGCATTTAGAAACATCCTGAAACCTCTTGCGATTCCCAGCCACCTGCCCATCTGTTCGGGAGGGACTAATTCCCTTTCCATTGCCGCAGTAACAGGGGCGCCAATATAGTAGAAGCCCTGCAGAATACCGGCAACGACCAAAAGCGTCGAATTTGGAGCCCAGACAAGGACCAGGTTCGAAACCCAAAAGAGGGGCATGCTGATGAACAGAACCTTCTTTCTACCAACTTTGTCAGCCAGCCTACCCAGTGGGATTGAAAGTGCTATCGAGGTGAGGGCCGAGCCGGTGACCATTGCGCCTAATATGAATTGGTCAGCTCCCTTCATTTCGTGGGCAAACACCTGAGAAAAGGGAAAGACCATGGCGAGTGGTGTGTTGCCGATTGCCGCAATGACGAGCCACCGTTTCAAGTAACGTCCTTCCTTCAACACTTGATGGATGTCGTGAAATAGGTTGGATTGGGTGGTCCGTGCTTTCCTCCAGTTTTTATTCGATAACTGGGTCAGTATGATGCCAAAGGAGATCAGGGTGATGATGAGACTGAGAAAGAAGAGAGGCCTAATCCCGCTCGTATTGACACCTCCGAAGAGGGTGACCAACCATGCCCCGATCATAGGGCCGGCCATGCCGAGCAGGCCTGCAGCAACCGTTTCACAGATAGTCATTCCAGTTGCCCTGTCCTCGTTTGTCAAACAGTTTCCGCACACAGTAGCACAGCCATGGATGCTTATCGAATAACCCACCCAGTAAGCTGCCATCGCTATGATCGTTAACAGCCAGCTTTGGGCAACGCCGTAGGTGAGATAGGAAATGCCGAGCAAACCAATTCCGAAAAGGTAAATCTTCTTAGGCCCACTCCTGTCAATCACCCAGCCGGTCAACGGAGCCAAAACGCCGGCAGCAATCATTCCAATGCTGTTTACAATACCTAACTGGGTAACCGTTGCTCCTAGTGCGACGATGTAGAGGGATAGATACGGAAAGACGATCTGGTAGGCAAGCCTCTCGAACGAAGTTCGTACGACAGTGATTTTCCAGTCTCGATCCTGGCGTTTTACAAAAAGGATTCCCTTCGAAAAGAACGGTTGCCGGGCATTCACAGATTCTCCATCATACACAGGCATAAGAGTCTTCCGCAGTCCTCTGACGGGAATTTGTCTTAAAGCAGTTCAGTGTACGAAAAGGGCTAATCCCTTGACACGGGACACCTAAACGACTAATCTATTTTCTAACATCCGAGCGCTATGGAAGCAATTATAAAATAGGTCGTATCGTTGGCGAAACAGGGGGCAAAGAAATGAAATTGGGTAGATTGTCATTCATCGTGTTGCTTCTCCTGGTTGGGAGTTGCGCCTCCGGGCCCAAAGTCACCGTCGAGGATAGCGAGTGGGGAGCACGTATTGGCAAGTATACCTACGAAGAAGCTCTGGCCGAGTTGGGCGAGCCTCAAATGATCGGCGAATCCAGTGAAGGCAAGATTGCGGAGTGGGTGCTGCGACAGAGCCCCGCCTTCTCCATGGGATTTGGCTTTGGTGGCGCAGGGGTCGGAGTGGGGACTTCAGTGTCTCCACCGCCCAGTGGAGAATATCTCCGCCTGAGATTCGCTCGGGACGGCAAGCTCGCGGAGTGGACCAAGGTGAGGTATTAGTGGTGCACCACATAAATATCGCTATGCTTGGAAAAACACTTCCGTTGCTGGATATCCGCCCAAGAGATTGTCAAACGACGTTCCATTTGTAAGGTGCACCATTAGCAGTTCACGTTCTGTAGGTGAGAGTTCCTTGGGCAGCCGTGGGATGGTGCAGAGAGTACGTATGAAATGTCCAAAATGTGATTTTGTGCAGTCAGATAAAAAAGCAAGGTGCATGAAGTGCGGCTTTATTTTCGAAACACTTCAGACGCCTGCCTTACAAAAGAGAGCATCTGTTGCAGCTAAGGAGAGCGCCGTTGAGGAGGGGAATTTCTTTCAAGAGGTTGTTTTCCTTGTTGAGCCAAGGGTGAATCCTTTCTACTTTGGGGGAAGGGTCATCATTGGTCTCGTCTTGTTGATATGGGGATGTAAATTTATTCTCACCCCCATGGGGACAAACTATGCGGGCAACAGTTTTTTTCATCTCGTCAATCTTCCTTTCCATGAAGCGGGTCACCTCTTCTTCCGTCTATTTGGCCGATGGATGACGTCTCTGGGAGGAACTCTTGGTCAGTTGCTGATCCCTTTATCTTGTCTCCTTGTTCTTCTTGTAAAAACGAAGGATCCGTTTGGGGCTTCCGTGTCTTTGTGGTGGTTCGGAGAGAATTTCATGGACGTTGCCCCGTACATCAACGATGCCAGAGACCAGGAATTGGTGCTTCTAGGGGGTATTACGGGAAGGGAAGCAGATTATGGTTACCATGACTGGGAGTTTATCCTCAATGAGGTGGGACTGCTTCGTTGCGACCACACCCTGGCTCATATTGCACACAGTCTTGGAATTGTCTTGATGCTCCTCTCTTTTGCATGGGCCGGAGGTGTGCTTCTTAAACAATACAGACATCTCGATTTGGCATAAAGAAGACGCGAGGAAGAAGGAGTTAGGAGTGAGGAGACAATGAAGGCAGGCAAAGAGCATGAGGCGCACGATCATGACTGCATGTGAGAATTGACACTGTGAAAATCGCTGATATATACTGAGGGCATAAAAACGATTCCACTGCAAAAGGAGGAAATGCTCATGAAGAGACAATGGCTGTTATTCTTCTTACCGGTCCTTTTATTGGTCCTCATCACTTCTCCCGTCTGGTGCCAAACCTCCTATCCCAAAGGAACCGAGGAATGGCTGAAAAAATCTGAATTGGGCCCACATGAGTCAAAGTCGTCTGATGAAAAGGAGCTTTACGAAAAAGCCAAGCTTGAAAAGGAGGTATTTATCTACTCGTATTCCTCAAGAGTCCATGAATTTGGGAAAACCTTTGAGGCACAATACCCCGGGGTCAAGGTGAAGGGATTCGATATGGATTCCACCGAGATCGTCACCAAGATTCTTGCCGAGCAGAAAGCGGAGAACTTTGTGGCCGACGTGATTTTCCTGAAAGACCCGGCGACGGTCCTCAATGAGTTGATGAAGAAGGGATACGTTTTCAGCTACGTTCCCCCCGATTTGAAGTCGGTGATTCCTGAAAAATACCAGGGTCCCTTCCTCGTGCATCATGTCAGTGTCGACGCCCTCGTTTACAATACTGAGGTCTACAAGGAATCTCCTGTCAAGAGTCTTTGGGACCTGACCAAACCCGAGTGGAAGTCCAAAGCCCTGTTTTCGGATCCGGTCAAGATGCCGGAGTTCATTGAATTCCTAAGCACGGTCGTTCGGCACTCCGATGAGATGGCCAAGGACTATGAGCGGGTATTCGGGAAGCCGATCGCACTGAGCAAAGGTGTGAAGAACGCAGGATACGAATGGATTCTCAGGATTCTGAAAAACGATGCCGTTATTGCGGGCTCAACAAACGACGTCTCAGACGCTGTTGGACAGCCCGGACAGCAGAAACCCCCTGTTGGAATTACCGCTTTTTCTCGGCTGAGAGACAAGGAGAAGAATCCAAAATTGGCTTTCGATGTGGCCTATGATCTTCAGCCAGTCATCGGGGTGGCCACTGACGTCGTCAACGTCATCGTGAACCGTGCTCCCCATCCCCATGCGGCAAAACTCTTGATCCGATGGATGATGGGAGATGAGAAGGGTGGTCAAGGATACAAACCTTATTTCGTCCTTGGCAACATCCCGGTTCGTACGGATCAGCCTGCCCCGAAGGGCTCCAAGCCATTGAAAGACCTCAATGTGTGGAGTGCAGAGGCCCAATTTGTCTGGGACCATGGCCAAGAGGTCAGGGATTTCTGGCTGACTAACTTGAAATAGCCTCTCTCTTTCAACGAATAGGGATGACCACCTTGCGGACGGTCCTGATCAACCGATTCAAGTTCATCCTGGCAAACCGCCCTCATGTCCTCATTGGAATGGTGCTTGTCCTAATCATCACGGTCGTGGGGGTCATCCCTTTTTTTCAGATGGTGTACGACACTACCGTCTGGCATGAAGCGGACAGCAGGATATCCCGGGAAGCCCAGCCGGGGAAATGGACATTATTCCACTACAAGCGCGTATTCTCAAGCCCTCTAAGTCGAAACATTTTTTATCGCCCTTTTCTTAATTCCCTGACAACGTCACTTGCTGTTTCAGTTCTCGCCATGACGATTGGAGCCCTCATGGCATGGCTGGTCGTCAGGACCGACATGCCTTTGCGAAAAGGGATCGCCACGTTTGCGATCATCCCTTATGTCTTGCCTTCTTACACGTTGGCTCTCGCGTGGCTTGATTTTTTCAAAAATGAACGGATCGGCGGAGCCACAGGCCTTTACCAGTATCTCTTTGGCATTTCAACACCGGATTGGTTGGCTTATGGTTTTGTCCCCATCGTGATCACCCTCTCGCTTCACTATTATCCCTTCACGTACCTATTGATGTCTGGAGCCCTCGTCTCCGTCGATTCCAGCCTCGAAGAGGCAGGAGAGGTTCTCGGAGCCAGCCGTCCCACCATTCTTAAGAAAATCACGTTTCCGATCGTACTTCCCGCTTTGATTTCTTCCTTCATCCTTACATTTTCACGAGCGTTGGGAACCTTTGGGACTCCCTATTTCCTCGGAGCTCCTGTCCGATATTTCACCCTCTCCACCACCATCTACACGAATATTTTGAACCGGACTTCCCCCGTGGCCTATATTTCCACCCTCGTTCTCATCCTCATCTCCATGGTGATCATCTACGGAAATCAGAGAATCATCGGATCCCGAAGCTTCGTTACGATTGCCGGAAAGGGTTTTCGTCACCGTTTGACGCCGCTAGGAAGATGGAGAGTTCCTGCACTGGTCGCACTCGCATCGATCATTCTCCTTGCTGTTTTCATCCCGCTCTTTCTCCTGACCTGGCAGACGTTGATGTTGTACCCGAACGACTACTCGCTCGGAAACCTCACGCTTCACTACTGGATTGGAAAGGGACAGCAGGCCCTGGCAGAAGGGGAAAGCGGTATTCTGAGAAATGCACAAGTCCTGGGTGCCGCATGGAACAGCGTTAAGCTTTCTGTCTGGGTGGCCTTTCTTGTGGGGATGTTTGGGATTTTCATCGGCTATGCTGTGGTGAAGGGAAGGGGGACGATGCTCTCTTCGGTTCTGGAGCAGCAGTCTTTCCTCCCCTATTTGATTCCCAGCATCGCGTTCGGGGCGCTCTATCTTTCCCTCTTCACCCGAAAGATAGGACCCATCCCCTCCCTTTACGGAACTTTTTTTCTCTTGGTCCTAGTCTGCACGGCCAAAAATCTTCCTTTCTCCGCAAGGTCAGGGATTTCCTCCATGCTTCAAGTGGCTGGTGAGTTAGAGGAATCGGCCATCATGGTGGGAGCCTCGTGGCAGAAGAGGTTCAGAAAGATCATCCTCCCCCTCACCTTCGCGGGTTCACTCTCGGGGTTTATCCTGGGTTTTATCGCGACCATGAGAGAACTATCCTTGATCATATTGCTGGTCACTCCTGCAACAAGGACTTTGACGACTATGACCTTCCGATACGTGGAACAAGGATATTCACAGTTTGCTGATGCCATCATCATGTTGATTGTCGTGTTAGTGATCGGCGGAGAAATCCTCGCCAGAAAAATCGGGAAAAGGGAGATGATCTGACTTGGCCCTGATTGAAATTGAAAACTTGACAAAACATTTCGGGGAGGTGATGGCCGTCGACCGTCTGGACCTTCAGATTGAGGCTGGAGAATTTCTTACCCTCCTCGGACCCTCTGGGTGTGGAAAGACGACTGTTCTGAGGATGATCGCAGGCCTTGAAATGCCGGATGAGGGAGAGATTCGAGTTAGAGGGGAAAAAATCTTCTCATCGCGAGAGGGACTCTTTGTTCCACCCGCCAAGAGAGGTGTAGGACTCGTCTTTCAATCGTATGCGCTCTGGCCACACATGAACGTTTTTGAAAACGTGGCCTTTGGCCTGCAGATACAGAAGTTCGATAAGAAAGATTTAACGGAGCGGGTCGATTCCGCCTTGAATTACATGAGGCTGGAGGGGTTGGGACAGAGATATCCTCAACAACTGAGCGGAGGCCAGCAGCAGAGAGTCGCGCTTGCTCGGATGTTGGTCACCCAGCCCTCCATCTTTTTGATGGATGAACCCCTTTCCAACCTAGATGCCAAACTCAGAATGGAGATGAGGGCTGAGATCAAGAGACTTCATCGGGAATCGAAGGCTACGACGGTCTATGTCACCCACGATCAGAACGAGGCCCTGACGATGTCGACCAAAGTGGCCGTGATGAACAAGGGGATCCTTCAGCAGGTTGCTCCTCCCCAGGAGATCTATAAGCGACCAGCGAACCTCTTTGTGGCAGACTTTATCGGCAGCCCAACCATCAACCTTATTCCAGGGAGGATCGTTAGGAAGACGGAAGGGGTCTTTTTTGAAGGAGGATCCCTCGTCGTCCCAACCCCTTTCCTGGAAAATTGCATCAATAGGAAGGTGGTCGTTGCTCTTCGGCCTGAGGATATCAGAATCTGTACGGAAGCCCAAGCAAGCTCGGTTTCCGCAAGAATCTATGCAATCTTGCCTGCTGGCGCTGAGGTCATTCTTCAGGCCAGAACGGGAGATCTTACACTCAGTATCCGAGAAATGGGAGAGACCTCTCTTGACGTGGGAGACGAAGCCCATCTCCTCTTTTCTTTGGAATCGATACTTCTCTATAACCAGGAGAGCGGAGTCCTCCTCCACCCTTCGGGGTGATCTTAGCGAGCTTTACTGCAAGCATTCTACCACAGCCCGAGGGCATCAATGTAGCACGCAACCGGGACAGGAGTCCCAACTCTCCTCATATCCTTACTGCCGGAAGATCGGCAAATGAAGCAACCGAAAAATTGACAACCCGTCCACCCCCTGATATCATGCGAACCGATAGACGTTTACAAAAAGGCGAGTAAACTCTCCACTCTGGGCATCATCATGATTTTTGTATCCACAACCCTGATGATTCTGGCTTCCCTGATAGGAGCGAAATTCACGAAGCTGCAGAAAAATGGATAGACCTAAGATCACCGTTACGTGTCATAACGTTGCTCAGCTTCGTTGTTCCTTGGCGTCCTTCCGAGCCTTTTCGGGGCGCACTTAGTTCGATCAAGAATGACCTTCGCAATAAATGCGTATGCTAAGGAGGTGATAACATGCCTGCTATATTTTTTTATGGGCCGAAGCTCGAGAAAGAGAAAAAAGGGACATGATCAAATCCTTTACCGAAACGGCCAGCAGGCTCACCGGCATTGATAAGTCGGCTTTTGTTGTTTACCTTCGGGAGTCGAGTCCAGAAAATGTCGGTGTCGGAGGAGAACTATTAGAAGACCGAAAAAAATAAGAAAACGTGTTGTGCCCCTATTTCACGGGCAGGTCGGTTGGCTGGCCTCTTCCGCCTTAGCGGAAGAGATGGGGTTCCTGTCTGCGGGCCTTCAGGGTAGGCAGTGGTGAGACGCCTCATTGGGGATGAGACTGACTTTTTTACAGCATTGGTAGGACTCAAGAATTGGGAGTGGGGGGGAGCCTTTTAGTACCCATAATCTCCCAAACTGATCTTCGTGAGCCTTCCATTTTCGAATCGAAGATAGCGAAGAAATCTCTGGGGTCCGAAATTGTACTCCCATTCTTCTGTCATCACCAACTCTCTAACAAAAAGAGGGACGCGATGCTGGTTCTCTTCAAACAGGTATCCGAAATCCCTTCTAATACGCTCTTCTGCCCAGACTTCCGTGTGAGCCGGTTCGCCGCATTTCCTCAATACATCATAATTTCGGTCTCCAGTGGATACGATCTCAGAACCACATCCGAGATCAGAGACGCTGGTTACCGAAAAATCTCCGGCACCTATATTACCGACCATCAGGAAGCTCACAAAGAAGATTAGAGTGAAAGATTTTGCTTTCATCATCTTATCCCTCCAGTGGATATCGTGGGTTAAACCTTTGCTGTCGTCTGCAGACCCGTTGTTAAGGCAACCACCCTCATGGGTGCAACTCTCCAACACCATGAGGAAAAACATCGAAATTCCATAAGAACCAGTTTTTCTGTCCACAAGATCATTTTCCGCTAAATCCCTTTTGATCCATTAGACGAAGAGCCTCTCTTTTTATTCAAGTTGACCGACACGTATCCCTTGGTTCCGTTCTTTAGGGTGTGGAACTTGACCTTGCTGAGCCACCATGTCACGTTGCAAAAAATGCGAAGAGTGCTTAGAATAGGCCAACTGAAGAAAACCTTGCCTTTGCCGATTCCCTCAAGTTGGACGCTTTAAGAATCACTCCAGGCGTCCGCATCTATCCGCAGACCTCGCGGCTATGCGGGCGCTAGC
>Ga0315279_10010556_pt1 | contig 10846 bp, 7 predicted proteins | sample YL17G06_20_MG_FD_203694 | JGI IMG/M metagenome (GOLD analysis project Ga0315279, IMG submission 203694) | Sediment microbial communities from Yellowstone Lake, YNP, Wyoming, USA - YL17G06_20 | ecosystem: Environmental > Aquatic > Freshwater > Lake > Sediment | place: USA: Wyoming | collected...
CTTGAAGAAGCCTTGATACGCCATTTGGAGGCTTTCCTGCTTGAACTTGGCGGCGATTTCACCTTTGTTGCACGGCAAAAACGGCTTCGTATAGATGACAGATGGTTCCGCGTTGATCTGGTATTTTTCCATCGCCGGCTTCGATCGCTCCTACTTATCGACTTGAAAATCGGGGAGTTCAGCTACGAAGATGCTGGACAAATGCACATGTATCTGAATTATGCGCAGGAGAACTGGACGCACCCGGATGAAAATCCACCGGTAGGGCTGATCCTCTGCGCGAAGAAATCCGCGAATGTCGTCAAGTATGCGCTTGACAATTTGCCAAATAAGATAATGGCTGCCGAGTATCTGACGGCTCTGCCGAAAGAGAATTTGCTTGAGCAGGAGCTTGAGAAAACGCAGAGGATGATTGAACTGCGGGGGAAATAAAAAGACGGATCACAGGAAAAACCAGCGCCCACGGATCACACGGAAGAGGCCCACAGATGCTTAGTCCCGCCGATGGCGGGATCAGCACAGGTCACACGGATGAACACGGATGGATAAAATAGGGGAGAGGCAAGCGCAAAAAAGAAGAGCTTCTTGAATTCATTGAAAAGCAGGTTAAGGTATCGCAAAATGTGATACCATAAAGGCCGATTTTGGAATAACGACAGAGTGGAGCAGTCAATGACCGGACATGAACTGATGAGTTCCAAGGGCATCCATAACCTCATCCATACAATCAGGGGCTTTCAGGTGATGATGGATAGCGATCTGGCTGATCTTTATCGGGTTGAAGTTAAAGTTCTGAACCAGGCGGTAAAGCGGAATATCGAACGATTTCCGATTGAATTCATGTTTCCTCTGACAACCGAGGAGTACGATTCTCTAAGGTCACAATTTGTGACCTTAGACAAAGGTCGTGGCAAGTATCGCAAATATCTTCCTTATGCCTTCACTGAGCAGGGCGTAGCAATGCTTGCTGGAGTGTTAAAAAGCGAAACCGCTGTTAAAATAAGTATTCAAATCATGAATGCCTTTGTCGCCATGCGCCGCTTCATTGCCGCAAATGCGAGAATATTTCAACGGCTTGATACGCTCGAGATAAAGCAACTCGAAACCGATAAAAAAATCGATAAGGTTTTGAACGCCATCGAAAGCAAGGATGTTCACCCCAGGCAGGGCATTTTCTTCAATGGGCAGATATTCGATGCGTACCGCTTTGTGTCCGGCCTTTTCAGGACGGCAAAGAAATCCATAACCATCATTGACAACTACATCGACGATACCGTTCTAACGCATCTTGCCAAACGGCATGATAACGTGACCGTTACTATTCTGACGAGATTTATTTCCAAGCAATTGTCGCTTGATGTAAAGAAGTTCAACGAGCAGTACCCGGCCATTGAGATCAAAGAGTTCAACAATTCCCACGACCGATTCATCATAATTGACAAAGGCGCCGTGTATCACTTCGGGGCTTCGTTGAAAGACCTGGGGAAGAAATGGTTCGGCTTCTCGAAGATGGAAATCGGGGCGGTGGAGATGCTGGGGAAATTGGAAGGGCTGGTATGAGCGGCGCAGTGTTCCAATAATAAAAGAAACCTCAACAGCCGGGAAAATATGATCGGGAAGAATTTATGACCTTAAATGCTTGCATGCGATTCTGAAAGAAGAATAATTCCATCTTTTGCTTTGCATCATTTTTGCACGAAATTTAAGTGTTCCATTTTTGGGAACATTGATGTATATTTAAGGTATGCGCATTATTGCCAAATCTCGGCTCAAAGCCTTCTGGATACAGAAGCAGTACAAGGTAGCCGAGCAGCCCCTTAAGGCGTGGCATGATGAAGTAAAAAAGGCCATGTGGAATAATTTCAACGATCTGAAGGCAGACTTTCCGAAGGCCAGTATTGTCGGAAATGGCCGCGTAGTGTTTGACATACACGGAGGTGCATTCCGATTAATTGTTAAGATTGAATTCAAAATGAACGCGGTATTCATTCGATTTTTCGGAACGCACAAGGAATATGATGTAATCAATGCAAGAGAGGTGTAGAATGAACGTAAAACCAATTCGGACCCCAAAGGATCTTCGCGAAGCCCTTGCCAGAATCGATGAAATCATCGATGCAAAGCATGGAACCCCGGAATATGACGAACTTGAGGTATTAAGCACCCTTGTTGAAGCTTTTGAGGAAAAACATTGCGCTGTTCCCCCGCCAGATCCGGTAGAGGCAATTAAATTTCGAATGGATCAATTGGGTTTAAAGCAGGCCGACATCGCAAAGCAGTTAGGTGGCAGAAATAGGGCTTCGGAGGTGCTTGCCCGTAAAAGGCCGCTTAGTTTACGAATGATCCGAAATCTTCACACTCATCTTCATATACCAAGCGACAGCCTTTTAGGTTTGGCTTGAGCAGAGGTTAAGCGACAATTGGAGAAGGAGCTCAGCGAACGACAAATTTCAAGTCATATTCTTTCGTCGGTTGTTCCAATGCGAAGTACGCCTGCCGTCGCCAGCCTTGTTTCGCGGCGGCAAAAGCGGCTATGGCAAGGCTGGCAAAGGGCGCAAAATAGGGGAGAGAAAGCAGGCAAATAGCCCCCCTCTGCCATACCGCAATCACACGACACAACCATGTGGATTCCTTCCTATCAACCTTTTTTGATGGCTTCCGCTCATGCGCTTGACTATATTCTATGTGGCGAAAGGAACGATCTTCGAAATTGACCGGAAGATTTGGAAATAGAAAGACGGATCGCAGGAAAAACCGGCGCCCACGGATGCTTAGAGCGGGCTCGCTTCGACACCGCTCAGCGCAGGCAGCACAGGCCACACCCGCCTTCGCCAATGCGCTCTCGCCTTCGCGCAGCGCTATGGCGGAGCAAGGACGCGGCGGCAGGCAGAACACACAGAAAAAACAGTTGCCCGCGGGAATGTCATATGGAAAGTTTCCGGTCGGATATCAGGAGAAAATGCGGCCGTATGTTGACCGGCAATTGGAAAAAGCCGGTGTCCGGTTGGCTTGGGTGCTGGAGGAGAGTTTTGGGAAGTAGGGGAGACTTGGACCTGGAAACAGGAAGCGAAACAAAGTGGGAACGCTGACCCCACAATTAAGGCGCAAACAAAAGGAATTCTTAATGTTGAAGGCAGTAACAAAGAAAATTGAAAAAAGGCTATTGGCGCATTCTTCAGATTTAGTATCCGGCATTGTCGAACTATTAGAACAGGCGCGCCGATATTCCGCACGTGCCGTGAATTCGATTATGACCGCTACCTATTGGGAAGTAGGCCGACGAATCGTAGAGCAGGAGCAGCTTAAAAATAAACGAGCTGAATACGGGGAACAGATTGTCACGCGGCTTGCCGATGAGCTGACCCGAAGATTCGGGCGGGGATTCGCTAAAAGCAATATTTATCAGATGCGGGGCTTTTTCCTTTCTTATCCAAACATATTCCAGACGGCGTCCGGAAAATCATCGAAGGGTAAATTAGGAGAATCAACGGGGCTCCAGGAATTGGCTCAAAAATTTCCCCTGTCGTGGTCGCATTATGTTGAGCTCATGGGGGTAAGAAATGAGCACGGCCGGAAATTCTATGAGGCTGAATCTCTTCGAGGCGGCTGGACCGTACGACAGCTCGAGCGCCAGATCAATTCCCAATTCTATGAACGCACAGCACTCTCGCGTAACAAGGAAGCCATGCTCATAAAAGGGTCTTCGCCGCGGCCCGAAGACCGCATGACAGCGGAAGAAGAAATAAAGTCCCCATACGTTCTGGAATTCCTCGGGCTGAAGGACGAATACTCCGAGTCGGACCTTGAAGAAGCCTTGATACGCCATTTGGAGGCTTTCCTGCTTGAACTTGGCGGCGATTTCACCTTTGTTGCACGGCAAAAACGGCTTCGTATAGATGACCGGTGGTTCAGAGTAGATTTGGTGTTCTTCCATCGCCGGCTCAGATCGCTCTTGCTCATAGATTTGAAAATAGGGGAGTTCAGCTACGAAGATGCTGGGCAAATGCATATGTATCTGAATTATGCGCAGGAGAACTGGACGCATTCGGATGAAAATCCCCCGGTAGGGCTGATCCTCTGCGCGAAGAAATCAGCGAATGTCGTCAAGTATGCGCTTGACAATTTGCCAAATAAGATAATGGCTGCCGAGTATCTGACGGCCCTGCCGAAAGAGAATTTGCTTGAGCAGGAGCTTGAGAAGACGCAGAGGATGATTGAAATGCGGGGGAAACAATAAGCAGATTCTCTCCAGCCTGAAGAACGGTCCAATGCGCGAGGAAATCGAGAAGCAGGGAGGCATTAATTTCTAAAGACAGGGTTATGGATCAATGAAATTTAAGAGAAAGGCAAGAATTAATCCATGATTTGTTTCCTTCATACCAGCGACTGGCAATTGGGTATGACCCGCAGTTTCCTTTCGGAAGAGGCCCAGGCGCGCTATACCCAGGCGAGGTTTGATGCCATTCGAACAATGGGCCGCATCGCCAAAGAAAAAAAATGTCAGTTTATGTTGGTGTGCGGCGATTCCTTCGAGTCAAACCAGGTGGACCGAAAAACCGTCGCTCGGGCAATCGAAGCACTCAAAGAGGTGACAGTCCCTGTATATCTCCTTCCCGGCAATCATGACCCCTTGAATGCAGCTTCCGTTTACCGCTGCAGCACTTTCATAGAAAAGAAGCCGGCCAATGTCCACATTATCGAGAGCACAGCTCCTGTTCGTGTTGGTGAGGGTTTCGAACTAGTAGGCGCCCCCTGGCTGTCTAAACGGCCGAACGGAAACCCAATCGTTGATCTGCTCAATGCGCTTCCTCCGGCAGGGAGTATAAAACGTATTTGCGTGGGGCATGGTATTATTGACCTATTTACTCCCGATAAAGAAGCGGAAAATGTGATTGCGGTTTCCAAGCTTGAAGCAGCAATTTCTGAAGGCAAGGTACATTTTATCGCTTTGGGTGATCGCCATTCCCTTACGAAAGTGGGTTCCGGCGACAGAATCTGGTATTCCGGGACCCCCGAATCCACCGATTTCAGCGAAGACCATTCGGGGTTCTGCCAGATTGTCAATATGGACGGCGACCATGTCGCTGCCGAGGAAGTGAAAATCGGACAATGGAGTTTTATCGGAGATCTAGTTGATCTGAATACCGAAGACGATGTAGAATCGCTCCGGAAAAAGCTGGAAGATATCCCGAACAGGGAACGGTCAGTTGTAAAGTTTGATCTTAAAGGTTCGCTCACGCTTTCTTTGCACGGGGTCCTTAAAAGCCACCTTCTTGCAGCTAAGGATGTTCTGGCGGGTTCCGTGCTCAACGAAGACAACCTCCTCGTGGTTCCCAACGATACGGACTTCACCGACCTTGGTTTTTCCGGCTTTGCCGATGCAACGGTAAATAGGCTCCGTGATAAAATAGACCAGGGAGGGCCCGAAGGCGCCGTTGCCCGTGATGCATTCATGCTCCTTCTCCGTCTTTCCAAGGAGGCCGCATGAAACTCCTTCGTCTTAAAATTACCAATTACCGGGGCATCAATGCACGCGAGATAAAGTTCAGCCACCTGGGAATTACCCGAATAGAAGGCCCGAACGAGTCGGGGAAGTCCAGCCTCGGCGAAGCCATAAACACAATCTTTGACTACCCGGACAACAGCAAAAGCCAGGACATTCTATCCATACAGCCAGTTGATAAAGATGTGGGGCCTGAAATTGAACTGGAAATGGAAACCGGCAAATATGTGTTTACCTATTTCAAGAGATTCTTAAAAAAACCTGAGACCAGGCTTACGATTACAAAACCGGACCCCGAAAACCTCACGGGCCGCCAGGCGCACGATCGGGCCAATGAAATTCTTAAAGAAACACTCGATGTTGATTTATGGAAGGCCTTGTCTATCATGCAGGGTGAAGCGATTGACCAACCGGACCTTAAAAACAAACAGGCGTTGTCCGCGGCGCTTGATAAAGCTTCCGGAGTTAAACCAACCGCCTCACAAGAACTCAGTTTGTTCAAAAAAGTTTCGCAGGAATATGAAATCTACTATACGATTGGTCGAGGGACCGAAAAGAAGGAACTTCAGGACCTGCGAAACGCCCTGATCGAAAAGCAAGCTGAGGTTCGGTCTATTGAAAAGGCTCTCCATGATCTCGAAACAGATATCGACCGTGTCCCTGTGTTACAGAGAGAGTTGGCGCAGCTCAAGAAGCAGGAAGATGAGCTGTCTCAGCAGCAGATAGACCTCGTAACAAAGATCGAACAAATCGGCTTGCTCGAAAACATCCTATCCGCGGCCGCGTTAAAGCAGGAATCCGCTCAAAAAACCCTTCAGGCGGCACAGGGCGCAAAAAAAATCCGCCAAGATATGATTATTGCGGAAGAAAACGCCGACAAGGCCCACAGGGAACTTCAAGAAAGCAGTTCAATGGATCTGCCGGCATTGTCCCAGGCCCAGGATGCCCTTAGTAAAGCCAAGGCGGCAGTTGACGAAGCCGAAAGGAAAAGGAAGGAAGCGGAATCGCTTGACATCCTGAAGAGAGCGGATTTTGATTATTATCACGACAAACTCGATATGGACCAGTTATTTGAACGAAAACAAAGGATTGACCAGGCCCGCAAAGACGCCGTCGTGGCTGAAACCGTGTTGGCGAAAAACAAGGTGGATGCCCGCCTTCTTAACAAGATAAAGGAAGCAGAACTGGCCTATAAGACCGCCTGTGCCAAAATGGAAATAGGTTCGCCTACAGTTGTCCTTCGTTCCATCAACAAATGTCGTTTGTCTATCGATGGTGCTGAGGCTATTCTCGACACAAATGAAGTTCGTAAGATATCGGTTCCGGAGAAAACCACGGTGTCCATTCCTGGAACTCTTGATATCGAAATAACCGCGGGCTCCAGCATAGAAGGACTTGCCCAAAAGGTTGAAGACGCGAGCCAGGTCCTCCGGGCCGCCTGTACCGCCGCCTCTGTGGCAGACCCTGACGAGGCCAGAAAAGCGTATGATGAACGCCAGGAAGCGTTGCGGGGTGTTGAGAGCAAAGATCGGGTCGAGACGGAAAATCTCAGGGACATTACTTACGAAAGCCTTGAACAAAGGTTGCACAATCTCCAGCAGAGCGTTCCGAACTACCTTGTCAGACGGGTGAAAGATCCTGCAATTTGCCCGGATTTAGACACGGCAAAAAAGGAACGGACAAAGGCCGAAGCAAAACTTCAAGCAGCAAATGGAGAATTGGAAAATACTCGGAAAAAATTGGAATCCGCCCGCTCTATATACGACAGTGTAAATATTAAACATCGAGAAGCCGGAGCAAAACTTGAGCAGTTGGCCAAAGATCTCAAACAAATTCAAGAAAACCTTGAAAAGGCCCGGAAAAAAGAATCCGATGAAAAAGTGGAAGAAAACCTGACCGCTGCTGAAAGGATTGTTCTCTCAGAAAATACAGCATACCTTTCGGCCGCGGACTCCTTAAAGGCTTTCAACCCCGAACAAGTAAGGGCCCTGGCAGATTCCACCAAAGGATCTTTGAAAACGATTAAAACCAGCTATGATTCAAAATTCAATGGATTGACGGAGGTCCAAACCCGGCTTAAAATGATGGGCGAAGAGGGCCTTTACGAAAAATTAAATGCGGCAAGGAATCAACTTGACCAATTAGAATTCCAAATTCGAGCGACCGCCCGTAGAGCCGAATCAGCCAAATGCCTTTTTGATACCATGTCCGAAGAGCGGGACAAGGCAAGTCGAGCTTATGTGGCGCCTCTCAAAGAAAGAATTGAACGGCTCGGTCATTTGGTCTTTGATCCTTCATTTCAAGTAACGATTGACGATGAATTGAAAATTACCAGTAGAACGGTCTCTGGCGTCACCGTCCCCTTTGATTCCCTTAGTGGGGGTACAAAAGAACAACTTTCATTGATTTACCGGTTGTCGTGTTCCATGATAGTGGCAAAGGACGGCGGAACACCGGTCATTTTGGATGATGCTCTGGGTTATACCGACCATGAGCGTTTGAAGTTGATGGGCTCCGTATTGGCGGTAGCAGCCAAGGAATGCCAGATCGTCATCTTTACCTGTGTTCCTGAAAGATATGCTTTTATTGGGGAGGCCGCTGTTGTTGCATTGTAGCGGGCATCGTATTGGGAAGGTTTACACTTCGAGGATTCAATCTTTTTGCGGCAAAGCAGGAGATTGTTCAGGCGGGCGGGTGAAACCTGAATATGATTTCCATGATTTTAATTCCGAATGATGTATTTTTTCTTCATACCATAATTCTCTTAATGAAAAATAGGACGCGACGATTTATGAGAAAACAGTTCTCGGATGCTATTTTCTTGAGTGCTTAATTGGATATCTTGAATTTCATAGCGTGAGTCACCCTATGCAAAAACGCGCATTCGAATTACTGCGACTCACGGCGGTCTATTGGTGCTCGATGTGTCCGTAACGTTTTTCGAGATTCCATATGAGAAACGATGACAAATTGAAAATGATTAAAGAAGCTTTGCTGGCGATAATGCGGGAGCCTTATCGCTGGCTACTTATTGTGGGCACAGGAACATCGGTAGAAATGGATACTAAATTGGGCATGCCGGCATTAAAGGAGTATCTTTTAGAAAATATCTCTGAAGATACTGATGGCTGGAAATCCGTTGCCGGAAAATTGAAAAATGGTATTGATCTTGAGAAAGCCCTCACCGGAATAAATCCTGCTGAATCGCTCCTGAATGAAATCGCCAGAAAAACTGCGAAATTCATTGCTAAAGAAGATGGGGCTTTGAGAAATAAAGTGCTGACGGGCAAAGAGACATGGGTGGGTGGGCGGTTGCTGCAGCAATTGATGCGCGGCCTTTCGCGAACCTGGCCCCGTTTGCCTGTCGTGACACCGAACTATGATATGCTTATCGAATATGCATGTTCGAACGCCAATATACCATATATCACCGGATATTATGGCGGTATTATGAGGCGGCAAGATTGGTCAAAGGCCCGAGAGCGACTGTTTCGATTGAACCCTATATCGATGGCAGGAAAACGCAGGGATACAATTGCTTACATACCATGCATCGAGCTTATGAAGGTTCACGGATCGATAAACCTTTTTCGATGCAATTCGGATGGAACTTTTATTGAGAACGATACCTGGACTGCGGATTGCCCGGAAGATTACACGCCGATGATAGCCCCACCTGGAGTCATAAAATGCCAGGGCGTTCTCGATTACTATGATCGTTTGTTTGGAGAAGCCATTAGGGCTATTGACAAAGCGACTGCTTTTCTTGTGGTTGGCTACGGATTCAGGGACAACCACATTCATCAAAAGATGCTGGATCACGTTCGCGACATTAAAAGTCCTGTTATTGTGCTGACACGTGATCCTTCACAGGAATTGGATAAATTGCTGACCCTGGGGAAAAACGTATGGGTAATCACAGGAATACAAAGCCAAGTCGGAGGAAAAACAGATCCGTCAGGAACATGTTTCGCCAATGGCAACAAAGAATTGTGCGGCGCCTTTGACGGGATTACTATCTGGAAAAGTGATGAGTTCGTAAAACAGATAATGGGAGGATAAACATGCCTTTTTTTAAATTCAAGCACGGTGATGAAGTTCGTAGTGATCCTGCATACCTGGGGTCTGTATTGCAGGTAGATACGAGGCGTGTTGAGATCAATGCCGAAGATGAACATTTGGTCCGAGCAAGCATATCCAAACTGGTTACTTTGAAAAAGGGTACCGCAGACGATTGGCTGATCGGCATGGTGGACAGAATTGTGCGCCAGATTGTAACGGCAGACATGACAGATACAAATGATCAAAAGGATGAGACAAAGAAAGATGAGCCGTCACCAACCTCGGGAAACACGGTGACTGTTACGCTTGTAGGCATGGTGCGCTGGAATGCAGCAAAAAACGAACATGAATTCACCCGTTCATTGCTGGATATGCCCGATATAGGACAGGAATGTTTTGTGCTCAAGGGCGAGGCAATGAAGCACTTCATGGGACTTCTCGTCAAAAAAAGTGATACGAAACAGGCCTTGGAGATCGGGAGATACGCACTTGACCTGGAAGCGACTGCTTACCTGGATGGCGACAAATTCTTCCAGCGTCATGCCGCTATCTTGGGAAGCACGGGCTCGGGAAAATCATGTACTGTGGCGACGATACTGGAGCGTGCTGCCAAGTTGCCCTCCGCTAATCTGATCGTGTTTGACCTTCATGGGGAATATCGCAAATTAAAATACGCCGACCATCTCCGAATCCCCGGTCCGGATGACCTTGGTGATGCGAATCCGGAATTGCTTTATCTGCCATATTGGCTTATGAACTGTGAAGAACTGACGGCCATGTTTGTCGAAAGCAGTGAATTTACTGCACACAACCAAGCCCTTGTATTCCAGGATAGGATTTTTGAAGAGAAACAGGAATTTCTAAAAAAGCACGGAAAATCCGAACTCCTTAGCTCCTTTACGATTGACAGTCCCATTCCCTTTGACCTTGATATTGTCGTGGCGGAGATACGACGGCTTAATGAAGAAATGGAGCAAGGGGCGCGTGGACTGAAACAGGGAAAATTCTATGGACAATTCAGCCGATTTCTCGCAAGGATTGCCGGAAAACTCAGGGATCGACGGTATGGTTTTCTCTTTCAAGCGCCGGCGAGCTTTCATTCATACGAGGCATTCCATGGGGTAGGCAGACAACTGCTGGAATTCACCAGGAAGAACGGGCGCGTCAAGGTAGTCGATTTTTCCGAAGTACCTTCGGATGTTCTGCCGGTTATGCTCGGTATTGTCGCGCGCCTTATCTACTACCTCCAGTTTTGGATGCCCGATGAAAAGCGACACCCCG
>Ga0315279_10010557_pt1 | contig 10846 bp, 9 predicted proteins | sample YL17G06_20_MG_FD_203694 | JGI IMG/M metagenome (GOLD analysis project Ga0315279, IMG submission 203694) | Sediment microbial communities from Yellowstone Lake, YNP, Wyoming, USA - YL17G06_20 | ecosystem: Environmental > Aquatic > Freshwater > Lake > Sediment | place: USA: Wyoming | collected...
TAGTGTAGTCTCTGGCACGGGAATACTCATTCACACTTACACGTTAGACGTTGTGGATGTTGTTTCGGCTCAATGGGTCGTGAATCCTTCAGGAAATGTCGTTTGCATAAGCTACGTTGCGGTTGATCTTAGGTGAGGTTCTGAAAATGACCATAAAAATAACGCAGGTAACGTCTTCAAGCGGGGAAGTCATCTTAACCATCACCTATGATAATCCAGCAGGCAGCGGGAAACTTTCTACGTTCAATCTTCGCAAGCAAGACCTTGCAGATAGGCTTATTCAGATCCGAAGCCTTCTCGGAAGAGCCTTAACCCTCACCGACGCACAACAGGCACTTGTCGAAATCATCAATGAAGTCAGACGAGGCCGACTGGGCATTCCTGAAAATTTTGATTTCACGCCTTACATCGGAGTTGAGCTTGAATGACAGGCACGACCCTTGGCACAGCGACGCTCATCGTTAATCGAATCACTGAAGGATTCCAAACGTTAGCTTCGCTGTGGCATGCTTGGAATAATGGCGTTGCTGGCATAAAGAGCAATGTGTACGGGCTTGCGAGAAATTGGACTTTGGAATGTGTTGAAAGCGACGTTGTGTATGCTAATGGTGCCGTGTTATACCTTCGCAATCAAGCCTCCGCAGGAACAGCGCTCTCTTTTTCATCTGATTATGGCGACCGTTATCTCGCATCAGCAATCGTGAAGGTTGACGGCGTCGATGTGACCCTTGAAACGGTTGGCACGAAGAACATCAGAAAATTCACCGTGAGAATACATGAAACGATTTAGGTGAAAGAATTTGAAAAAACGTTTTCACTGTTCGCATGCATGAAACAATATAGGAGATTTTCTCATCGGCTTGTCACAGTTAGACTGAACTCTACTATGGCAAGAAACCGAAAAAAACGGAGAAAAAAGAAATGAGCATAAAGAAAGAATTCATAAACATCAGCAAAAACCAAAGCTTCACGAACCCGACAACTTATCCGACGCTTACGATGGACGCTGAAACAACCAAGGTCATGGAAATATGGGTTCAGAGCATAGCATCGGGGAAGACCGTGCTGGTTCAAGCTAGTAACACGGCTGACGCTGACTGGCGTGACATTGAAGAGCTAGTCACGACGGCACTGAACGGAGCATACACTGCGCATAAGGGCTATCTGAGTGCTTACCGCTACATCAAAGTGACTTTGGAAGAGTCAGGCGGCACAGGAGTCGCCATCATCGAGATCACTGCGAGGTGAGAAACACGCCTTTCGATGCTGGGAAAATAATCAACCGCGCTGCTGGTCTTATTCCAACATCAGTCACATTTTTTGATACTAACCCAACAAACCTAGAAAGAATGACAGACGGCGACTTCACGAACGAGACAGGAGAAGGCATAAAGAGCCTTTCGGCACCCGCTACGATTGGAATTATAGCTTTTGACATGGGCCACGCTTTTCCAGTCTTAATAATTATACACACGAACGTGCACCGAACCGCAGGCAGCGATGGTTACGCTAATCTATACGTTGATGAGAGTGATGATGGAACAAACTGGAATAGTTCGGTAGTCTCATTGACGGGTGGAGTAAGCTCTGACTTCTATAAATCAACCTGTGCCGGTTTTCTTTTTGCGCGTTACTTCAGACTAAGATATGCTGCCGCATCTGTGACTGTTCCCAGCGTTTTCCACGTAAAAATCGCTGAGGTACAGGCTCTGCAGCTGCTGTAGGTGCATCATCATGGGAGACTTAAAAACAGAATTTGTGGACAAAACGAAGGCCTTCCGTTTAAATGGCTAGAAGAAAAACCAGACGTGCTCATGGGAAAGATTCAAGTCGAAATCGATGGACTGAATAGTCTCGCAGACGTAAAGGCTTTCTTGAAGAAGTTAGCCCTCACTTACGGCAAACCGCTGTGGTGCATAGTGCAAGAAGAGTTTGAAAAGTAACAGAAAACACGGTAGCGCATCCGAAAACATGGCGCGCGCGCTTTTGCCGTTGCCTACTGTTCTCTTAGTATCCCCATTTTTTGTTCCCATTTTTCGAAAATACATGCCTTCCATCAGTTCGATTGGGTTGGTTACATCCATGAAATCAGAGTGGCGTGAAAGCCCTTGAAAGATTTCGCCAACGTACTAAATCCAGGATTAGATCCAAAGGCTATCACGATCTGATCAGGGCTGAGCTTGCGGCTTTGAGCGATCTTTTTTCGCAGCTAGAATATCATCAATTTCCCTAAAGGCTTCTGCGATCCCTTCTCCTTCAGGCGTAAGCTCGATGTAGCGTATGCGTGGTCGTACTATTTCCTCTTGAATTAGCCCAAGCTCCGCGAGAGTGTTAAGGGCTCGGTGCAGTGTGCTACTACTCGCATCTATGTTAATGTCCGTAACCCTTAGTTCTGCCGTTTTTCATGAGGAACTGCAGGATCTGTAATGTTGCTTTGTTCTCTATCATTTTGATCGACATTATATGATACACTTTTCACGACTTTATTTAAACGTTTGAGCAGCTTTCGGAACAAGCTTGAACTCGTAGACGATTACTGCTTGCTCATCCTTCCATCTTCCGTCTTTACCACAAAACACGGGCTTGCCCTTACCCTTAACGTCTCCACTCAAGCTTTTTCACCTTTCGCCATTTCGGTTCAAGCTTTGATTCTTGTTGGTGAAATCGTGTTCAAATCTTCGGGCTAGCTTCATGGTTTTATGACTGTGATGGTGTCTGTTCCTGAGAACTCAATGCCGTTGACAAGGCCTTTGACAGTGAGTTTAAGGATTCCTCTGTCTTTGCCGAGCATTTTTATGACTTCATCTCCTGAGAATTTAACCATTAAGAACTGTTTTGTGGCTTTTCCCCATTCAGCTTGAACGAAACTGTTTTTGTACCATAGTTTTACTGAGCTGATGTCAATGTCTTCCTCTTTGTATGGTCCTGGAAGGCTTATGTACGCGGTGACCCATTCGCGCGCGCGCTTCAGGGCATCAGGGATCTTCTCGACAAATTCCTTTGAATTTCTGGCCTGTGCAAGCACTTCCAGCATTTTGGTCTGAGCATCATGCACGAATGGGGGCGTGTCTCTTCTTCTCACTTCAAGGCCTCTGACCTTGATTTTGCCGCTGTCCATCACGCCATAGTAGCGGTTCAATACTCCAACGTTCGGATGCATCTTGGAAGGAAGAAAAACGATCCAGTTGTAGTGACCTTCGAAGCTGAGTGGGATCTGCGTCTCTTCTCGTATGTCTTCGCATAGGCCCTGGTATTCCTCGTCTGTTGCATCTTTCTTCTTAAGCCACAGAGAATCAACGATGCCGTGAATGATCCTGAACCCTTTCTGTTCAGCGATTCTTGACGCTTTCAGAAAAGCGTCTCTGCCGAAAGCGCAGACGCCTATGTGACCGTCCACAGTGCCGAATCTTGCATTTCTGTACCCAAGATAGCCGAAACACGTTACGAGAATCCATTTCAGAGCTATCTGGCGATTATCATAGACCTCTCTCAGCCTCTCATCCTGAGCTTCGGCTTTTAGCTTCTTGTACAATAGCCTTTTCGCGATCACGGGTTTCAGAGCTTTTGGGACAACGCCAACTCTCTTCTCGCAGATGTTGTAGCCAAGCTCGGGAATGCGAAGCTTCGAGTTAGGGCAGCATTTGCACAGAACAGTCTCAGCAGAGATGTTGTTGTTAACCATCACCGTTGGGTACATGGAGGCAAAGTCAACTTCGCCCACGTCGTCATGAACGCCGACCTCTGGTTCGTAGACAAAGCCTCCGCGGTCTCCGACTAGCAATTCGAGCGCTGACTTGAAAGCTTCAGGGATGCTCTTGTTCCTGGGAATCAGAACGTCGTCTTTCATGGCTTGATAAAACTGAATAGATGACATGCTTGAACCGATTGATGAGCGCGCAGCCGCATGCAGTGAAACCCTGCAAGTCCGAGCTATCTCAAACAGTCCGTCCAGCCCAGATTCTGCGAGAATGAACGTGTTCTTTTCGTCAACATGAACCCTACCGTACAATCGCCTCGCTGGAGCCCGATAGAAAGTGCGCCCATAAGAAAAGAATGTTTTTCCACGAACGTTCCTCGCAACGAGAGAAACGTCATCTCTGCCTAAAACGAGTTTGTCTGAAACTCCGTTGATCAATGCCCTGCGAACAAGATACGGAAAAAGATGCGAATCGCCGCCCCTAGTGACGATGATATCTGGATCAAAGTCTTTCACGGCCTGCACGAGTCGAAGTAGCTTGTTTTGCTCATCTTCCAAATCAATGATAACTTTGTCACTGCCTTGGCTTACGACTATTTTGCCTATTGGGTCACTGAGCCTAGCAATCTTGCCCTGTTTGGCAACTTCCACGTCGATTTTCAAGATTCTCAACGATGGAAGCACATAATCTACGCTTTCAGCAGAGTCTAGAAGATTGTACTTCAGATGGGCATTTTCAGATTCGATCTCAACGAGCGCGAGAGGAAAGACGTGTCGATTGTAGAAGTATAGTTGTTCGTGTTTCAAGTCGCAGTTGAAAACATTGTATTGCAGGTACCTTCCGGATTTCAAGACTCTCCGAGTGAATGAGGGCGACGTTCTGCAGTCTTTCAGAGTCACCTCAAGGACCGTGGACTCTTCTGAATCGGTCGCCTTTGCGTATCTTCGGACAAAATCCCATGACACAACTGCACTATCGTAGAGGAACTGACCGGCAAGCCTCTGCAGGCTATCTTCCTTCCCTGAAATGTATATTTTGGGTTTGAAACTGTCTGCTAATCGTAAGCGTTCCCCGTTTTCAGCTATGATCCAGACTGCAAACTCTCCCGGTGCAGAAGGGTATACGTCGAGTATCCAGCCTTTTACATGATCAGGGTTGGGAGGGCTTCTGCTTGACTGCAACGAGTTCTTTCTCCAGACGGTTCAGCCTCTTTTGTTGTTCTAGGAGAATCGACATGACCATGGGCTCAAACATCTCTGGTCTTGTCGCATTGCTTCCTGCGGATGCGTGGTTCCTGCATGCGTCAGTCAACTGCTCAAAAGCTTCTCTGTCATCAGTGCGCAGAGCCTTGACAAACCCGTTCCAGGATTGAATCTCTGTGTCTAGAGCAAGCCGGTAGGATTCAACCGTCTTTCCCATCAATTGACACCTTTTGCGAAGTCGTTTAAGGTCAAGTTTTCAGATGGAAAATCAACGGACCCCAATTTGAATATCGCGTGCTTTTCAAGAGTGAATTGCTTTTCGAATGGATATACTGATTTCTTTTTCACGGATATTGTGACATTCGATCTTGCACAGGCAACGGCGTGGAAGAATGCGCTGCGCCTTGAAAAGTAGTGTGGCGGGCAGGTGGCCAGTAGGATTAGGCTTTTCTCTTCAGCGAACTTTGAGAGGTAAGCGTTCACTTAGCGCGCGCGCTATCCAATGAAGGATGGCTGCTTAGCGCACGTAGAAGCACGGGCGCGCGCGCGCTTCCTACTGCAGACGAAGGTGTACCTTTTCTGGAGCACGGAAATCTAAGCTGCTCTCTCTTGCTATTGCAGTTCCTGTCAATACTCTGCCTAGGCTTGGGTTCAACTAAGCCTGTAGTTTTGTCTTCCATCTGGTTTGGCTTTAGGTATGTCTATGGTGAATTGTGCACCTTTGCCCGGCACGCCCGTTTCGTCGATTCTCCAGCCGTAAACATCCATCATTCTCTTTATCAAGTACAATCCGTAGCCTGAGCCTTTGCCTGTAGTGTAGCCTCCGTCGAATATCTTTGGCTTTGCGTCCAACGATATGCCTATGCCGTCGTCTTCATAAACAAGCTTCAACTGGTCTCCATCAGTCTTTTCACAGTGGATTCTGATCCGGGTTGGCCTTTCGCCATGTTTCAGCGAGTTGTCAATCAGATTGTAGAAGAGCTGCCTCAACAGTGAATCCGCCAGAACAGTCAACCCGTGACACTCATTCGCAACCTTTACTCCCCTCAAGTCCGCAAAGAACGACGCAGCCTCATTAACGATCTTTTCTACGTCAACGTATACCAGTTCCTCGACGCCTAGCATCTCATAATCCTTGGCGAAATCAAAGATCCTCACAATCTGTTCACAAGCCGACTCCATGTCCACGTAGCTCTCCAGAACGTCAGGATGATCCGCCAGTCTCTTCTTGTTCAGGTAAATGTTACCGGTTATTGCTGAGAGCTTGTTCCGAACATCATGCCTTGTAAGGCCTCCAACCACTCGCAATTTTTCGTTTGCCAACTCAAGCTTTTCCATTGCCCTACATAGTTCTTCTTCGGCTTTCTTGCGCTCAGTGATGTCTTTGTACATAACCATATCGCCTGGGTGTTGGCCGTTGAACATGATTGGAGCGGTAGAAATGGCCACCGGAATTAAAGAGCCTTTCCTGTTCTTCCTATAGGTCTCATAATAAAAGTATCCTTCCCTGCCTTTCTGCGCTAACATCAATGCCTCTTTCTTCCTATCCTCTGGCACTACAAAATCGTCGAGGAATCTTCCATTGACCTCGTCGGCAGAGTATCCAAAAAGCTCGGTGAAACGTGGATTAACATTCAAGACTCTTTCGCTTGGGTCTACATACACCGCCGCCTCAGGATTACTCATAAATAGCTGTTCAAACTTCTGTTGACTCTGCAGTAGTGCCTTCTCCATCTCCTTGCGTTCAGTGATGTCGATGCAGGTACCAACCCATTCTCTAATGCTTCCGCCTTCTTCAAACACGGGGACGCCGCGGGCCATGAAATAACGGTAAACACCATCATGCCTGCGCAGACGATACTCAACTTCGTACTTACTTTTTGTTCTGGTGGCTTCTTTCCATATTCGTGTTGTACATCCAAGGTCATCAGGATGAAGAACCTTCGACCATCCCCATCCTTTAACCTCCTCATAAGTCTGACCAGTAAATTTCCTAAAGGAAGGTATATCTTCCACTACCTCTCCATCGGCGTTTGTTGTCCATCCCAACTCCCCAGTTACTTCAATATAAGATCGATAACGGTCCAAACTCGCATGCAACGTTTGCTCCGCTTTCTTACGTTCGGTGATGTCTTTGACGAAAACAGATAGTCCAGTTTTGGTGGGATACGCGTTGAGTTCAAAGACGTAGTTCTTCCCTCTGAGCTGATACTTGTTCAAGTAACTCTGGGGTTGCTGTGTTCTTAACGCCTCTTTGTAAAATTGTTCTACTCGCGTCCCTTTGACATCTGGGAAAACCTCGGTGAGAGATTTTCCAATAGCATCCTTGGCTGAAATCCCCGTGAGCTCTTCAGACGCTTTGTTCCAGTAAGTATACCTGAAGTCCTTGTCCATTGCAAAGAACATGTCACTGATGCTTTCAGCGAGTTCCTTGTGACTCTCCATGCTTTCATGTAGAGCTTCTTCAGCCGTTCTGCGTTCTGTGATGTCTGTAAATATACCTTGCACGGCAGGTCGCCCATTATACTCAATCAGTCCAGCGCATATTTCCAACCAGATAACATTGCCATCCTTGCGAAGTGCCCGAAATTCGTAACGTGAAGGCATGTTTTTCCCTTCCAAGCGATCCTCAAAAGACTTGAAAAATAGGCTTCGATCTTCAGGGTGTATCATCTTTTCTATCTGCTGTTGCGACGAGGAATAGAATTCCTCAGCAGTATACCCCCAAATATCGGTCATTGCCTTGTTCACGAAGACTGCGTGTACAGCAGGTCCCTGAGCGATGATTATTCCCGCCAGTGATTGTTCGACCAAAGAACGGTATCTTGCCTCTGATTCCTTAAGTGCTAACTCGGCTTCTTTCCGTTCAGTTATATTCCGAATGATGTCCACGAATCCTGTCGGCTCGCCTCGTTCTTCTTTCATGAATGCCGTTGTTATCTCTATTGGAACTTCAATGCCGCTCTTGGTGAGGGCGCAGTACTCTACTGTCTTGCCCTGTCCTGTCTTCATGGATTCCAGCGAGTCGTGTAGCGCCCGCGTTCGGTCCCTTTCAACCAGAAGGTCAATCACGTTCTTTCCTATCAGGTCGCTCTTGTCGGTGCCTCCATACATTCTGAGTGCAGCTTCATTTACATCGGCAATGTTCCCATTTAGGTCACCTGATATGACGCCGTCAAGTGAGGTCTTGACTGCAACGGAAAAACGGCGAAGCTCCTGTTCCACCTGCTTGCGTTCTGTGATGTCTTCGCATGCGCCAAAGAGCCGAAGGTTTGTAGGGTTGATGCTATCTTTTACGACTTGTGATGAGGTTTTGATCCATCGTATTGATCCATCTTTGTGGGTGATTCTCAGTTCGCAGACGCTGGATTGTCCGGGTTTTAAACCTGTCACTTTTTCGTCGAATATTGGTAGATCTTGTGGTTGAACAGCGAATTTCCAGCAGCCTTTATCTTTTATTTCTTTGGCTGAGTAGCCGAGTATTTTTTCGGTTGCTCCTGCAATCCAATCAATGGCAAACCCCTCTTCGCCCACTTTGACGCAGGAAAACAAGAAGTCTGCTGTAATATCTGAAATGGATCGGTGTTTCTCCTCGCTTGCTCGCAAAACTTCCTCCGCTTTCTTGCGCCCGGTAATATCTTTAGCTACCGACACAAAACCCACAATTTTGCCTGATGAATCCTTGAACACGCTTGAAGAAAGCTCCGTAGGAATTTCACGTCCGCTCTTTGTCAAGAAAGTATATTCCACATTCTTCACAGAGCCTTGCTCTAAAGTCCGCCTAAGGTTTTCCCTTACTCTTTGATGATCTTTTTCAGGAATAAACACAAAACCGCTCTTGCCGATCAATTCCTCTTTCGATGAAAGCTCAAGGATGTCCAATGTCGTCTGGTTACATTCAACTATGTTCCCATTTATGTCAGATAGAGTGATGGCATCTGGCGAAGCAGAAAAGATCCTCTGCAACCGCTCTTGATTGTCAACTAGGTCTTGTTCCATCTTCTTTCGTTCTGTGATATCTACGATTATTGCTTGGGAACCTACTATCTTCCCATCGATTTCAGACTTGGTGGGTTTTGCCATAAGATAGACGAGCCGCCCATCTTTGCGTACTGCTCGAAACTCGAGAGTGGGTGGTTCGGTTTCTAGCTCACTGAATTGTCTGAAGGATTCAAGGATTCGTCCCTTATCCTCTTCGTGTAAGAAGTCACCGAAATGGCGACCTGCTAGTTCACGGGCTGGATAACCCAACAGGTTCGCTAAAGCATCATTCACGTATGTAAAACGGCCTTGAGGGTCAAAAATGCCTACGCCCGCAGCAGCATTCTCAACCAGACAGAGAAATCTTTGCTGGCAAACGTTACGCATTTCTACAGCTTTCTTTTTTTCTACAGCTTGCCTTATGTTATGAGCCAATTCACAATAAATTGTTCCCGGATCGCCAGTCCTGTTAACATAGTGGTCAGCGCCCAGACTCCACGCCTTAACAGCAACTTCCTCTCTTCCTTTCCCAGTAAACATGACAAATGGGATAGTGTTTCCGCTCTTTCTCAGCACTTCCAGAAACTCAAGCCCATCTTTCCCAGGCATCAGATAGTCTGAGACGACTGCGTCGTACTCTTTCTCCTTCAGTTTGTTCAAGGCTTCTTCAACAGAGCCCGCAGTGTCAACGTGAAACGGGCCCTGCAACTCCAAGCATTGCTTCGCAACCTTCAACAAGCCAAGCTCGTCATCAACGTGCAAGACACGAATCTTCAACTTCTCTGTGGAATCGACAACTATCTCGGCATGTGACTGAACAACAGACTCAACCATGTAAATCACATTTCATACTAGCCACTGCACGCACGTGCATCAGTAACGTTGTCTTGAACGTCTTTCTCCTGATTAAACACTTATGAACACAGAATCAATACTCAAGAGCAACCCCTCCAAAACCACACAAACACTCAGAACAAAACCAATATTCAACCACAAAAGACAGAAAAATGGGGGTTTGCGGGAGTATTAGCCCTATTGAAGGGGATTTATCCTGAGAGTTTTGCGCGTTGTGTGAAGTGAATCTATGTTTTGTTTTTTGGTATTGTTACTAGACGGTATAAGAGAAAACCCATCAAAGACAAGCAGACCAAGAGCACAACTGCAAGAGCCCCCGCTTCAACTCCCATGAAGAAAACGTCTGAATGTGTAGGATAATCAGCATTGAGTAATTGCCAAATAAGCGCGCGCGGAATGGCTTAACAAAAAAAGGGAAAGCAAAAGTTGATCTTGGTGTTCCATACGTACTAATTCCAAGAGTTCTTGAAATCCTTGTTGCCTGTGCCGGAATCCCAATATGGATTCGGAACAGTTATCTGATCTACGCTATTGTGGTGTATTTGATTCTTGTTTGCCAGGATCCAAATTCCAACCTTAACCGACCCGTCGATATTCGATATGTCGTTGTGGTGAACGATGTTTTGCTCAGCAGTGCCTCCCCAAGCATACACTAATATTCCAACACCCCAATATGTAGATCCAGTTGCATCCGATATTTTGTTGTGATGTATCGAATTGTAATTGCTGTTGATACCGCTTTCAGCGTTGAACAGAGCTATTCCCCAGTCTCCACAATCGCTTATAGTGTTGTGGTGTATTTCGGTCCATTCTGCGTTCAGCACTTCTATTGCGCCCCATGGTGTGTGGCTTATTTTGTTGTGGTGGATGCTGTTCCCAGTGTCTATGCCTGTGCCACCATCGGTCCATGCTACGTCGAGTAGAATCCCTGTTCTCTCAACGTTTTCTATCACATTGAACGCTATCTCGTTGTAGTTTGAGCCGCCGTTCATGTCCCAGAGCGAAATTCCAACGCCTCCGTCATACCAATTCACTGTGCTGTGTATGTCGTGAATGTAGTTGTGGCTAAACGTGTTATAGCTTCCTTCAAACCATATGCCAAAGTTCGTG
>Ga0315279_10010558_pt1 | contig 10846 bp, 9 predicted proteins | sample YL17G06_20_MG_FD_203694 | JGI IMG/M metagenome (GOLD analysis project Ga0315279, IMG submission 203694) | Sediment microbial communities from Yellowstone Lake, YNP, Wyoming, USA - YL17G06_20 | ecosystem: Environmental > Aquatic > Freshwater > Lake > Sediment | place: USA: Wyoming | collected...
GATGGTTTAATGGATGGCGAATGGAGTCCTGATGGAAATAAAATTGAATCGAGTTCATATTCCATAATTTATATTTGGAATGCGATTACTGGATCACTTATAAGAACAAATTATATAAAAGCAGGTGGAGTGCATTCAAGTGTGTGGAGTCCGATTGATAACCGAATTGCCTTTATATCTGATAATTATACATTAGTTGGGAACATTCATTATGCAACTCATGATTTGAAAATCTGGAATATGACATCAGATAAATATGTGAATATTAGTTTTGGGAGAGGGGATTCTTGTCATGGGATTGCTTGGAGTCCAGATGGAACAAAAATTGCTTGTAATTTTTATCATAATATAAGCATTTGGGATGCTAAGACAGGTTCAATTTTAAAGACCTTACCAAATTATAATGGTATTATTTATTCGGTGGCATGGAGCCCTGATGGTAGTAAAATCGTATCATCTTTAGATGATAATACAATAAGAATTTGGGACGCAAACAACGGATCAGTTCTTAGATTGTTGATAGGCCATAATAAAACAATAGTATCAGTTTTATGGAGTCCAGATAACAGTAAAATTATCTCAGGATCATCAGATAATACAATTAAAATTTGGGATGTTTCTACAGGTATTAATTCACTAACAATCAATGATCGGGGTGTTGTCTCAGTGGCATTGAGCCCTGATGGTTCAAAAATCGCATCTGGATCGCATTCTTATCAAATTAATTTATGGAATCCAATTACTGGTGCGAATATAAAGACATTTACAAGCCCAGACAGGGATATATATTCAATCACCTGGAGTCCCGATAGCAAGAAAATCGCAACTACATCTGGGGATAGAAATGTAATAAAGATTTGGGATATATCGACAGGTAAAATCCTAATAAGATTAAGTGGACATGGTGATGATGTTGAATCTATATCGTGGAGCCCCGATGGTAAGAGTCTTGTTTCTGGTTCATTAGATTACACCGTAAGGATATGGAATATAACAACGGGGGAGAACCTTTTCAGATTCAGAGATAATTATTATCAAATCGTAACAGTTGCATGGAACCCCAATGGCATTGAAATTGCATCTGGGGCATGGGATAATAAAATAAGAATTTGGAATGCAACAGATGGCTTATTGCTTATTACCTTTTTGGGACATAGCGATACGGTCACATCGGTCGCCTGGAGCCCAGATGGAACTAAGCTCGCCTCTGGTTCTTTAGATAAAACGATAAAAATATGGGATGCTGTAAAAGGCGTTCATATTGAAACATTAATGGGGCATGAATGGTGGGTCAATTCGGTTGCTTGGAGTCCAGATGGAACAAAAATTGCTTCTGGTTCAGCTGACCATACAATAATAATATGGGATATCGCAACAGGAACGAGTTTAGAAACTCTCATAGGACACACTGACCAAGTCAATTCTGTTGTATGGAGTCCAAATGGAAGATATATCGCCTCAGGATCATCAGATAAGACAATGAAAATTTGGGACGTTGGAACTGGAAAGAATTTGAAGAATTTCACAGGACATAATGATCGTATTACATCTATATCATGGAATCCTGATGGTGAAACAATCGCTTCAGGCTCTTGGGATAAGACAATCAAGATATGGGATGTTGCAACTGGAACAATTATTAAAACTTTGATTGGACATAGAGATATTATCACATCGGTACAATGGAGTCCTGATGGGAAAGAATTAGCATCGGGATCTGCAGACCAAACAATAAAGATATGGGGAGAAACATTATCAGATAATTCAATATATAGGGTAGTTGCAGAGAAATCAAAAATATTAATTGGAGATTCAACGACGATAATCGCAACTATTATCAATAATGGTGCGGCAAGCGCAAACAATACGGTAATAAAATTCTATGATGGTTCTAAATTCCTTGGAACCAATACTATTAATCTTGGTCCACATGATGTGGAAAATAGCGTTTACAGATGGGTAACTGGAATTTCAACAAATCTCGGCGAACATAATATCATCGTCATTATGAATAACAGTGAAAAGAACATCTCTGTTTTTGTCAATCCGAGAATACCGAATTTATATGTGAGTTCTTTAAATTGTAGTAAAAATGAAATAACAATTGGAGATAACATATCGATCAATGCAATTATTGCTAACAATGGCACAGCAAATGCTAGTAATGCTGATGTGAAATTCTATGTTGATACAATCCTACTGACTTCAAAGTCCGTAAATATTACAATGAATGACGCTAGAAATATTAGCTATCAATGGCAGACCACAAATAAGACATTAATTGGCTGGCACAATATCAGCGTTGAATCTGGAACTAATTGGGAAAATCTCTCAATCTTTGTCAAAGGGAAACCCAATATTTTTATAGCCAACATCACAGTCAATAAAAAAGAAATAATCCATGGAGAAAGCATTGCGATTCTTGCAACAGTGGCGAATAATGGAACCGCTGATGCACCAAATGTTACAATAATATTCTATGACGGAGATTATTTTATTGGATCTAAAAATATTTCAGTATATACACAGAATTCAAATTGGGCAATTTCAGTATGGGACACGAAAAATGTGACCTCTGGGAAACATATCTTGAAAGTTGTTGTGGGAACTGACTCAAAAGAAATAAATGTAATTGTCAAATCACCTATTAAATCTTATAATTTTGAGGGTGTATTCATATTTATTGTGATAATTATTCTGTTTTTAATTGGAATTCTAAATTTGAAGAAAGGAATAAAGCGGGAGAAGGATTAACTATTTACTGGATAATCCCATTTAGAACCTTAAATATCTGACAACTTCGTTATCTCGCTGTGAGGAAGGTCGAGGAGATGTTCGGTAAAAGGGTCATGGATGAGACGGGCGATGATGAGAAGGTCAAAGGCCCGATAAAACAGATGCTCACCGATAAGTACGTCCATTACAAGCGGGTGGGTGAGATATTATCCGCACTTTCCAAGTTCGGCTACGGCAAGGTCTGGGACTCGGCCACCCTGCTCAAGGATATGCCCTTCGACAGCGTCGAGCGTAAGGAGCTCATGGAGCTCAAGGATTCCATCCGGTTCAGGATGCTCCTCGAGAACCTCGGGCCCACCTTCGTAAAGCTAGGCCAGATGCTGAGCACGCGCCCGGACCTGATCCCTGAGGACTTCGCCGAGGAGCTCGCGTCTCTCAGGGACGATGTGACGCCGATCACCTTCGAGGAGGTGAGGACGGTCATCGAGGACGAGCTGAAGGGGAAGCTCGGCGACCTCTATGCCACCTTTGACGAGAAGCCCCTAGCGGCCGCATCCATCGGCCAGGTCCATGTCGCGACCCTCAACAAGACCGGGGAGAAGGTCGCGGTAAAAATCCAGCGTCCTAACATCACGGAGACCATCAAGGCCGATATCGAGATCCTCAAGAACCTTGCCGTGGTCCTGGAAAGGACCTTCAAGTCCATCGACCGCTTCGACCCGAAGGGAATCATCGACGAGTTCTCCCACATGATGATGCGGGAGCTGGATTACACCATCGAGGCCAGGAACATACAGCGGTTCAAGAACAATATGAAGGACATCGAGGGCCTGGTCATCCCCAAGGTATTTTGGAAGCTCTCATCCCGCAAGGTCATCACAATGGAGTTCATCGACGGGGCCCCGATAGACAAGGTGGAGCAGCTCAAGAAATGGAAAACGGACTTCAAGGCCATCACGGACATCCTCGGAAAGGCCTACATCAAGCAGGTCTTCGTCGACGGCTTCTTCCATGGGGATCCGCACCAGGGGAACATCTTCGTCCTGAGGGGAAACAAGGTGTGCCTCCTGGACTTCGGGGCCATCGGGTTCCTTGACGACGAGACGCGTGACAGGGTCGGGCTGTTCTACCTGGCCCTGACAAAGCAAGAGGTCGGCAAGGCCGCTAGGGCGCTGGTCGACATCTGCAAAGCCTCGCCCAAGGATATGGACATCCAGAAGCTCGAGTGGGACCTCAGGGACTTCGTGGACTATAACTTCCTGAAGAAGGAAAAGGTGCCCGTGGACAGGGGCATGAACCAGAAGATCGTGACGATCGCGCTGAAGCACAAGCTCATGCTCCCGGCATCCTTCGTCCTGCTCGAGCGGGCCCTCATGCAACTGGAGGGGGTCTGCAGGAGCGTCAACCCCGACTTCGACATCGCGGAATTGACCGAGAAGAACCTGCTGATGCTTATCCAGGCCCGCTATGGCCCCAAGATGGACCCCATGCAAGGCCTCGAGACGGCCCATCAATACAGGGAGTTCATGAGGCATTTGCCCCACAGGGCCGACAAGCTCCTGACCAAGATCGAGAACGACGCCTTCACTGTGAAGGTCGACACCGCCTGGATCGATGACCTGAAGAAGCACCTGCGCAAGACGGCATTGATACTCGCGATAAGTTTGGTGGCCGCGGCCCTGGTGATATTCCTGGCCTTAACGGGAAAGGACCTGGGACTAGGGATAGTGCCGCACAGCCTAGCGGTGGTCTCGGTGGTCCTCGTATGGGCCATATCCGTCTTCGTCATCTACAGGCGCGGATAAGGGACTATTCTATCTCTTTCGGCAAGAGGCCCTTCCGTTTCAGCAAGTACCAACATAGCCACGTGGAAAGGACCGTCGAGAAGAGAAGTAGGATAGAATACCACCATGCGTCCGAGGGCTTTAGATTGTAGGCCGTGTTGCCCAGGGCCGTCGCGATGGTGTTCGGGACGAGCAGGGCTGTGCCCAGAATGGTCATCCATGTGAGCACAAGTGCCATCTTGTTGTTGATGATCTGCAGCTGGTTGTTATATATTCCCTGCAGGACCTCAAGCCCTGAGGCCAGGACCTCGGAGAGGTTCTCGCCGAGCTGGATGTGGCGGGTCACGTCATCTCCGACGACCTCGAACCTCTCGAGGATATCCGGGTCGTCGCTGAGGAGCTCCGGGTCACCGTAGCGGAGGGAGTGGATGACGTTCTGCGTGTCCCAGAGCAGGTTGAGGTACGAGATGAGGGCGTGCTTCATCTCGTAGATTATCGGGGACAGCTTCACCATCGGGGTCTTGGGGTCCGAAAGCAGCTTGCCGACATCGTCGGACTCCTCCTCGATGGTCCGGATGCCGTCGAAGTTGCGCTCGTTGTTCTCGTCGATGATGCGCTCCAGGAGCATGGTAAGCTTGTCCCTCATGGGGATGTTGACCGGTATCTTGCGCATGTAGGTCTCGGCGTAGCGGGCGAACTTGACAAGGCGGACGACCTCCTCGCCGTGGATGGTGAAGACGAGGCTGTCCTTTATCAAGATGAGGAAGTGATAGGCCTTGACCTTGAGCTTGTCGACCCGGATCGCGGGCAGCATGAGGCCAAGCTCGGTCTCCCTGTCCTCATATCCCGAGTGCTTGTTCTTCAGTATCGAATCGACCATGCCCGGGTCGAAGCCCAACGACTTTGCGACGCCGGCGGCGTCCTTGTCCAGGTCCTTGACCCGGAAGTTGATCCAGGCCAGGGTCGTGTCCTTGAGGAACGGTATGAACTCGGTCGGATCGTCGGCCTGGAGCTTGAGAGGTGCCTGGTAGGGCCTGAGGGCGACCATGAACGACCGCAGGGCCGACTCGCAGACCTGGTCCGGATAGTAGGGCCTCACGCGGCTTTCTGCCGTTGGTGGTGCTTCGGCCTCCCCACTGCCCTTCACCTTTTTACCAGAACCGCTTTCCTCGCTGGCCGCCACGGGCGCCTTGGCCGTCCCGTCGGGGGCCTTTTCCTCCTTCTTGAACTCCGTGACCTTGACGAAGGGGTCGCAAGGGGCCTCCCCTTTACCGTTCGCCGGTCCCTTGGGCTGGGTCCCCTCAGTGGTCTTAGTCTCCTCCTTTTTCGAGGACTTCCTTTCTTCCTCATCCATGATTTCGTACCCCCCGTTTAACACGCCCAGGCGCCATGAGCACCATGCGCCTCTGTTCAATGCCTGCAAGGGTCACGTCCCACATCTTCCGAATGATCAGATATGTGACGACCGATGAAAAGGTTGTCACAGCGATGAGTAGCAACGTGTACCACAAAGCATCCCCCGGCCCGAGATTGATGGCCGCGACCGACATAGCTGTGGCTAGGGTGTTCGGCACGAGGAATATCGTCCCCAGGATGCCCAGCCATGTGGTGGCAAACGAGAGCACATTGTTCATCCGGACAAGGCGTATCTGGTAATAGTCCTGCATGGCCTCGGCCCCGGAACCTATGATGTTTGCGAGGTTCTCCCCGAGCTGGATATAGGTCGAGTTCTCTTTCATGATCTTGTTGAAGTGATCTAGGAGCTCGGGCCGCGTCGACAGGAGCATGATGTCTCCCTGTTGGAGGACCCTCATGATGTCGTAGTTCTCCCAGAGGACCGACAGCAGCTTGACCAAGGTGTGCCGCGCGCGTATGATCTTCATGGCCACCTTGGCGATCCCAAGATCCTCGTTCGCGAAGGCCTTCTGAAGGTTGTCCACCACGGAGGTCATTCCCTTGATACTAAGGAAGTTCCGACGGTTGTTCTCGTCAATGAGCCTGAGAAGCACCATCGTCAGCTGGTCGGTCCTCGACCAGTCTGAGTGCATCTTCTTTATGAAGACCTCAGCGTAGCGGATGAACCTGGCGAACCTGGTCACCTGCTGGTCGTGGATCGATAGGATCAGGCCCTCTTTGATGAGGATGAGGACCACATGTACCCTGACCTGCCGGCCCTCCATCCTGACGGTAGGGACCATCATACCGAACTCCGTATCATTGTCGATGGAGGACGAGTACCTTCCGCGCAATAGCGCCTCGACCATTGCGGCCGTGAACCCGAAGGACTTGGCCAGCTCAAAGGCGTCCTTCCGGACGTCTTCGACGGGGCAATTCATCCATGTGAAGGTCGAGCTCGATACGATGTCCTGGAACTCCTTGATATCTTTCGAGAACTTCAAAGAAGGGCTCCGGTGGTCGGTGTAATGGACGCATGAGACGGTCTTCGTAGGTAGGCCGTTCACATCGCCGGGGAGCTGGGCAGTATCATTGGAGCCCGGGGGCTTCGTTCGAACACCTCTAAGCCGTACTGGTCCATGAACCGTTCTAGAAATATATAAATGCGCTATTTCGAGGATGGGCTCTGGGCATGACCCGAGTGCCGTTCGAGGAGCCCTTCCATCGCGGCCTTCAGTTCTTCGACGGTCCCCTCGTTCCGGATCCTCACATCGGCCACCTTCATCATGTCGGCCAGGCCCCAGCTGGCCTCCCTCCGGTCCCTGGCCCTGAGGTCCTTAAGTGTCTTGATATCGTCCACCCTGGCCCTGGCCTTGAGCCTTTTGAACCTTGTCCTCTGCGTGGCCTCGATAACGACCAATAATAGGTCGTCCCCGAACTCCTTCCTAAAGACATCGACCTCGGCCTGGCTGCGGCAACCGTCGATGATGATGAGCTGGGCGGGCCTGCCCTTCCTAACTTGTTCGACGGTGCGCTCCGCCCAGATGCCTGGGCCATGGGTCTTGCGCATCTCGTTGGCGACCTTTCCGACGACCTCGTTCTCGAGCCGGAGGCCGCGGGACCTGACCTCGGCCCAGACAGCATCGCCCATCCGGTAGATGGGGATGCCTCGAGCCCTTGCGATCTCGACGGCAGTGGATTTTCCCGAGCCTGGCATGCCTGTAACGATAAGGACCTTCAAACGGCTCACCAGCGCGGAAGGGCGTTAGTCCTTCTTCTTCCTATCCTTAAGGTTGAAAAGGACCATCTTGTCCCATTCGAGCTTGTGCTTGAGCTTCCTCTGGTTCAATATCTTGGAGACGATCGTGGCCAGCTGGCCGATCTCCTCGCTCTTGGAGCTCCTGTAGATGTAGAATCGGATGACGCCGTCCTTCGATATCGGGAAGATGAGCCGGACGCGGCCCTGCCGGTTGTAGCCCTCGGGCTTTCGGTTGGCCTCGAGGTCCTTGATGTTGGTCTTGACCAGCATCCTGGCATACTCTTCTTCCTCTGGCATCTGGCCGGTCTGCTCGAGGAACTTCTTGAATATCTCCGGGAAGGCCCTAGCGAGGTCCTTGTATTGGACCTTCTTTTCGAAGAGAAAATGCGCGCTCCTGGCGATCATCCGGACACCGGGGCGTGAATTAGGATATCATGATATGAACATTGCTATGGCGTTCAGAGGCCCGTTCTCTTGCAGGACCTTCTCAAGAAACAGGCCTCACACAACGGCCTGGGCCTGCAGGAGGTCTTCGCATGCTCGTCGAACAGTGCGTGTAGCTCTTGGTAGATGTAGAGGTCCTTGGGAAGGTACTCCTGGAAGTAGTTCCTGGCCGTTTCATATTCCGGTTCGAAAGGTAGATTATACCGTCTGGCGAACCTCAAGGTATAGGCATCTATCACGAAGGTCAGGTGGTCCCCCGCATAGAGCATCATGGCGTCCGCGGTCTCTGGCCCTATGCCGTTCAGGGCAAGGAGCTCCTCTCGCAAAGCATTGGTCTCCTGGTCGAACAGATGCTCAAGGCTCCCATTGTGAGACCTCATGATGTGTTCCGTGAAGTCCTTCAAACGCTTGGCCTTCTGATTATAGTAGCCGGACGGTCGGACGAGGGATGCAAGTTCCTCGACTGAAAGACGATGGATGCCCTCAATGCTGAGGACATCCTTGACCTTGAGGTTCCCGATGGCCTTCTCGACATTTGTCCATGCGGTGTTCTGCGTCAGGATGGCCCCGACCATGACCTCCCAATCGGTATCGCCCGGCCACCAGTGCTGTGGGCCATAATGGTCGAGCAGGACCTTGAAGAGCCTCAGGAGCCGTTGCGTCTCGCGCTTGGGCATCGAGGGACAGAAGGGGTTCCAACGATTTATCATTTCTTGCGGAACTCGAACTCCAGCTCGAGGGAGAAGTCGATGGACCGGTAGGAATGCGTGAGGCCGCCGATAGATATCACATCGGCGTTGCGAGCATATAGAAGGATGTTCTCCTCGTTCATACCGCCGGAGACCTCGACGAGGATGTCCTTGTCGATCAACTTCACGGCCTTGTAGGCCTTCGCCGCGTCCTCGGGCTTGAAGTTGTCGAGCATGATGATGTCGGCGCCAGCTTCGGCCGCCTCCTTGGCCCCGGCCAGGTCCTGGACCTCGATCTCTATCTTGCGATAGGCAAAGGAATCCTTTGCGAAGTCCGGTGCATCCGTGCTCCTTTCGAGGAGCTCGGCAGCTTTGGCCTTGGCCCTGGCCAATGCCTCCTTCACGCTCCCGAGGACCTTGAGGTGGTTGTCCTTTATCAGTATGGCGTCATCGAGGCCGTAGCGGTGGGGGTCACCGCCGCCGAGGACCACTGCCTTCTTCTCGAAATATCTGAAGCCCGGGGTCGTCTTCCGCGTGCAAGCAATGATTATCCTCGGGTTCACAGGCCGGCATTTTTCGACGAGCGCCCTGGTCTTCGTGGCCACACCGCTCATCCTCATGATGATATTGAGCGCCGTCCTTTCGGCCTTCAGGATCGCATGGGCCTTGCCCTTGACCTTGAGGACGGGCCCGGGTTTTTTCAGATAATACCCATCGGCCGCCAGAAGTTCGACCTTAAGGCCGAACTGGTCGAAGACCATGCGGGCCTCCTCTAGGCCGGCAAGGACGCAGGGCTCCTTGGCGATTATCACCCCGGTGGCCTCCTCGTCGCCCAGGAGGGCCTCGGTGGTAATGTCGCCCGAACCTATGTCTTCCTCGAGGAACTTAGAGATGTTCATCGGTCAGTGGATGGCCCTGTTCGATAAAAAACCTTTCCTGGCCCTGGATGTGAGGCCAGGCTCACTTGTAGAAGAAGACGAACAAGGGGCTTGCGACCATGAGGAAGATAATGAATATCGCTATGGTCCATTTTAAGTAGGTCTTGATCTTCTCCTTCGTTTTCTTGTTCATCCGGCTTACCTCGTCGGTGGGTTGTCCTTCAGCGAGTAGTATGTCTGGCCGTCCGTGAACGTGATAGCGATCCTCTGGTCGAGAAGGGCGGCCCTCATGTTCCCTACGAAATTGGAATCGGTCTTGGCAGCATCCGGGCCTATTTTATCTTTTGTGAAATCGCAGAGCTCGGCCAAGGTGTATGCCTCGTCCTTATGCTCCATGAGGAGCTCGAGTATGAGACCGCGATAGAGCGTGTCCTTCGGCCCGTAGTCCTTCCATTGGACGTCCTTCTTGCGTATCGGCATGGGCTACCCTCTGGACCTATAATAGGGTGTTCCAAATAAAGATATCCTTTGTCGAAAACATCGACAGATAGCGGTATTGACGGTGACCCGATATTAATCCTCGCCTGTCCCGTTCGAGGTCCTCGGGATAATTCCGGGGACCCCTTTTTCTTTTTTTATAGGGGGAAGGTAGCTTGACCTCCCCTCAAAGTGTACCAACCCTTCTTGAAATTCAGAATCGTACACATCAGGGCCAGGTCGATCAGGGTTGGGGGGTAGGAGGGAGTACTTCTCTAGAAACAGGGCACAACTTAACATCGGACAAAAAACGGGCCTTGGAATTGTGGATATTGAAACAACCCGATTGGGAAGATCTAGCCGTCCGGTTGCTGGAACATCCGGGGGTCGTTTTGAAAGGTTGTTTGTGCGGATGTCATGGTCTTATTCGTCATGTGACCTGGTGCGGGGATTATCTGTGTCCATTTTGTGAAAAAAAGAAGTCGGGGAAGCGATTCAGGATCGCCCGAAATTTAGTTGAGCTACGCATGGGGATGGCCGAAGAAACGACGGTTACGGTGGGCCGTGGACGGTGTAAGAAAAAGTGGAAGAAGGGAGGAAGGGTCACGGTCTTCCCGCCATTCCGGGGGGAACTTAAATTCATCACCTTAACGAAATTGGTATTCCGTGGATCGTTGGAGGGGG